>Ga0210020_1003801_pt1 | contig 11508 bp, 10 predicted proteins | sample CryGeymeta201514_FD_183980 | JGI IMG/M metagenome (GOLD analysis project Ga0210020, IMG submission 183980) | Groundwater microbial communities from Crystal Geyser aquifers in Utah, USA - Crystal Geyser metaG 2015-14 (SPAdes) (version 2) | ecosystem: Environmental > Aquatic > Deep subsurface >... | reverse complement strand
TGTCTGAGTGCGTCGCCTTGCGTTTGAGCCGGACGCTAAACCGCAAAATTTGCGCCCGAGTATAGCCAGCCGGATGTTCGCGGCGCAATAGAAAACATCCCCTGTTCGGCAGATGGTCTTTTCAGGGGCAAGCCACGAAATTTTGCTGGGTCGATTTAACTTGGCAGTTACAAACAGTTTTGTTAAATTTCGTATTCTTCTTTAGCCTAGGGAAAAACTTGCGATGCCGGTCGTACCGAGGTTTAAAATTCGCCGAAACTTTCTGCTGGCCCTGGGATTGACGCTTTTTTTGCTGCTGGTGTTGTTGGGGGTTTGTCTGGCGCAGCAGGAAAAGACCGCAAAAATCGTCATTCTGGCAGCGCTTACTTTGCCGGTGCTGGCAATATTTGCAGAAAGCGTCTGGCGGGAAATTCGTTTTCTGCCCGATGGCCTGGTGGCGCGGCGCTTGTTGCGCAGTCGAAAAATTGTCTACGACCAGATTACGGCGGTCGATACGGTGCGGGTGCGGCGGCGTGTCTTTGTGAGTCTTAGCACCGAAGCGGATTTTTTGATTTTTTCGAACAATTATGAGAATTTTGCGCAATTGCTCGACTGCCTGCAAAAACGGATACCTGCAGGGGTTGTCAGTGAGGAAACTCGTGAATTGATGCAGCAGCTGCCCCTGAAAAATCACGATCTCTTCTCGGTTTGGTTTGCGGCGCTGGCAGTACTGCTGGTGCTGTATGTGCAGTTGGGCGGCACCTTTTGAATCAGCTTGAAAAGTCGTCTGAATAATGACCTTGAACTTAACGTTTTTAACCAGAATATGAGGGAATCCCATGGATAAAACTCAGCTCGAAGAATTTCGCGGTTTGTTGCAGGCCCAGCTGAATGAATTGTTAAGTGATGCAGACCGCACCGTGTCTGACATGACGGAAGAAAACACCAATTTCCCTGATCCGACCGATCGCGCCAGTCTGGAATCGGATCGCAACTTTGAGTTGCGCATTCGCGACCGCGAGCGCAAGCTGATCAACAAGATCCAGCAGGCCCTCGAACGTATTGAGGATGGCAGCTTTGGTTTTTGTGAAAGCTGCGAAGAAGAGATCGGGGCCGAGCGCCTGCGTGTGCGCCCGGTGACAACTCTGTGCATTGATTGCAAAACCGAAGAAGAGCGGCGCGAACGTATCGGTTAGCGGGCCAATGTCAATGCAAGCTTAAAATTGTCGGTCATTCCGGCAAGCAGGCGGTGAGTCTCCCATGGAGCAAACGTCCAAACGCATTGCCCAGTTGACTCTTTTATCGCGGCTCGGCCAATCCCTGGGAGCCGCGACCGATCTGGCCAGCCTCTGTACCATTATCCCTGCGGTTCTCCTTGAATATCCGGCGGTTCGCTGCGTAATTCTGCGGCCACCGCAACAGCCTGATAGTCAACTTAAGCCCGCCTATATCCGTACCGACATTGCCGAACCAAGTCATCAGGTTTTTCTGCTTCAACAAGAGAAAAAGGTCAGTGACAAAGTGCTGGCCTCAGGCCAGAGTCAGTTCCTTACTCCCCTCGACCCGCAGGGCCGCTTACCGGTTTCACTTTACTGTCTGCCCCTGCGTCTGGGTCGTCACCAAGGGGGTTCCCTCAGTTTCATTGGGGGCAACGCCAATAATTCGCCCTTCGGGCTGGATCAGCAGCAACTCATGAGTGCCTGTGCCTTCCAAATTGCGCAGGCAGTCGAGCAACAACTGACCAATGAGCACCTGCGTCGAATTTCCGTCATAGATGCTCGCAACGCGCAGCAATTTTCCCTGCTTTATCGCATCAGCCAGCGTTTGCACAGTACCTTGGCGACCGAGCAGTTGATGCACTTGATTTTATCTCTGCTGGTGCACCCGCAAGGCGGTGATTTTCAGCGTGCCATGCTGTTTATGGTCAATTCTCGCAGTCAGAGTTTGCAAGGGATTCTGGGGGTCACGCGGGAATCTGCCGCCTTGGTGCTGCCGGAGGGTTTGCCGGCCGAAAACATTCCTCTGCTTATTCACGCCGAAGCCCTGAATGCGCAGAAGCAAAATGAATTTTCCCGGCAGGTTATGCAGTTGCGTCTGCCCCTGGATCACCCGCAAAGTTGTTTGGCCAAGGTCGTGCGCGAGCAGCGCTCCATTCTGATTCAGCGCTCGCGGCTCTGCCGGCTTGAAATTGCCGGCGGCTTGACCCTGGAAGATCACGCCTGTGTGCCGCTCATTGCGCGCCAACGGGTTTTGTGCGTGCTGGTGGTTGATAATTTCGGCAACAGCGAAAAGATTGATGAGCAGCGCCTGCGGTTTCTCGAACTTTTTGCGGCTCAGGCCGGGATTGCCCTCGATAACGCTCAACTGGTTAATCACATCGAAGCCGCCCGAAAACGTTTGCACGAAACTCAGGATCGCTTGCTGCAGCGTGAAAAAATGGCGACCATTGGTGAAATGTCGGCATCAATTGCCCATGAGCTGCGCAATCCCCTCGCTTCCTTGGGCGGTTTCGCCCGCCGCTTGCACCAGCAACTCGAACCCGGCACTCAGGCCTTTCAGTACGCCGACATCATCCACACCGAAGCCGAACGCCTCGAAAAGATGCTGGATGTTATCCTGTCCTTTGCGCGGCTGGATACCATGAAGGCCCAGCCCTTTACCATTGGAACTGTGATCGAACAGGCGTTGCTCATGGAACAAGAAAAGCTCGCCGATGGTGGGATCGCATTGATCAGCCTTATTGCCGATGATTTTGAAATGGAAGGCGATCCCGGCCAAATCGAGCAGGTTTTGATTAATTTGATCAGCAATGCGCGCCAGGCCATGCCCACGGGGGGAACTCTTACCCTTAAAGTCGATCCTGCCCTACTGGGGGATCGCGCGGCCGTGGCGATTGAAATTCGTGATACCGGAACCGGTATCGCGGCAGAAAATATGCAGAATCTGTTTACCCCGTTTTTTACCACCCATAAACAGGGAACCGGGCTTGGTTTGCCTATCTGCCAGCGCATCATCCAGGCCCATCAGGGTGAACTGCAGGTTGCTAACGCAGCGCAAGGGCCGGGGGCAATTTTTACCATTCTCTTGCCCCTTCAGTTACAAAAGCGCCCCGGGCCGGATAAAAAATTTTCCTGATGAACCGCAATCTTCCGCTGGCGACCCCGTGAATACAGGCCTCCCGGCAGGAACGGCCATCGGTTTAAAAATGCGAAAATCTAGCGGAAGGCCCCCTGGCGAAACAGCTTCCAGAAGGTAACCAGTACCGCCAGGGGGGGGCAACGGCGCAAGGTCGGGCCGGGTTCAAAGCGCACGCCGGAATGCCGTTCGATTTTCCACAAGATATAATCCAGACCATTTTTAAACGTGAGGAAACCTTTGAGCAGACGCAGCACCGACAAAATTTTGCCCTGAAACTGCCGCAGGCGCCAGGCGCGCCGGTTACGCCGCTTGTGAGGTGCGGAAATCTTGAGGTGATAGCTGTCGGATTCTGGCCCTGTTACCCGTACTACCGGAAACTTTGGGTCTGCCAGGAGCGCGTGGCTGATAGCGGCGTAGTATTCCGGAGCCGCGTCGACCAGGCGCCTTGCCGTTTGCGGGCCTTCGGTGCGCAGCTCACAGCGGTAGGTCAGGCTCAAGCCGGTGATCCAGAGGTCACGTGGGGTAAAGGTTTCGTTAACCTGGGGCAGGCTGTGACGCACAAAGCTGTGCACTGCGCCGGCGAGGAATTGATGGATTCGGGCTTCAATCTCGGCGGTGCGCGGGGCAATCAGGCCGCAAGGTTGGGCAAAGCGCGCCCAAAGATAGGAATGAAACCAATGGCAGGTGCCGTGTGCGAAATCTTTAAGCGTTAAAACCGCATATTTGGCGCGTAACGTCTTTCCCTGCCAGGGAATTTCAAGATAAAAAACATTCGGCGGCAGCAGCCAATTCATCACGGCCTGAAACTTAGAATTGAAAGCGTCGGAGTAATTATCGACCAACAGATAGAGGTCGGCCAAACCTTCATCAGCCCGACCGCTGCGCAGACAAGAACCGTAAAAGAGCACCGCTGCCACGCCGCGATGGCGCGCACGGGCCGCCTCAGCTAATGCGGCAATGCCGACCGGCAGGGGGCCAGCCGTCCATTGTTGAAGAAGTTTTTCCAGGGGTGTCGCGCGGCTGGTCATAAAGTTGAGTTCCCGCTTCGTTAAATTCGCAAAAAATGCGCCGGCCCCACGGCTGTGATGCGCAGGAAACCGGAAGAATCGAAAAGCTCGCCATCCAGAGTAAAACGTCCCTTGAACGCACAGTCGACCTGCTGTGCATTGTGGCTGATGTAGCCATTTTGTCGAATAATTCCCCTAGTGCGCCGACCACGGAGAATCGCAGGCAGATGGCGCAACAAATGGCGCGGTTTGGTTTCGAGGGTCGTCAGATGCAGGGGTGCGTTTTCATCGCCCCAGAATGGTCTCAGCCCCAGAAAAAGGCGTTCCAGGGTCGTAACCAGGGTAAACAGACACGGGTATTGCTGCGGTGCCGCGCCGTTGAGGCTGATGTTCATCGCGGTGGGCGGCAGAACCTTTTCGTTGCCGCGGAAAACCGCCAGCAGCAAGCGCAGTAAAATCAGTCCCGGCATCAATTCGCCCCGCACACCCTTGGGGTTAAGGCGCTGGTGAAAAAGATCAATCCCCTGGGGAATAGCCCCGGCACCAAAAAACATGCCACAGAGGGGCGGTTGATTGTCCCCAGGGTTAAGCTGCAGAATTGGCCGCTCGTCCATGTCGGCGGTGGATAGTTTTCCATCGAGGGCCCAGTCGCGGATTCTGGCCAGGGCACTTAGCGGTTCGGCGTCGATTCCGACATCGCGCGCCAGCATGCTGGTGGTTCCCGCCCGCAGCAGGGCGAGAACCGGCGGTTGATCGAAGATCTTGCGGGTGTAAAGCAGGGTTAAAACCGCCTGCACCGTGCCATCACCGCCGTTGATAATCAGCAGATCAATGCCCTGTTTGGCGAAATCGATCAGCGCCTGCGCAAGGTCGTGGGGGGTGATCGCCTCGCGATGCGAAATCTGCGGATTTGCAATGAGAAATGCGCCAATTTTAGCGAATCCCCGCTTGTTGCCACCGCTGCGCGGATTAGAAATCATGCCAAGGGTCAGGGTTTTCCTTGCGCCAGCTTCTTCCCGGGACAAGGGGGGCAGCGCTGCCCTCATGAGCGCCGGGTCGTAAAACAGCGTTGGGTCAGGGACGGGTTTTGCGCATTGGGATCAATGTCCAGAAACCAGGAACGCAGAGGGCCGGTTTTTATGCGTTCACGCACCGCCATGCCCAGGCGCAGCAGCAAAAACAGGCTCGACACTAGGGTCCAAAAGGTAACCGCCACCAGCCCCAGGTCGGGTCGCCCGGCACAGAGCCCGACATTGAGCAGAATCAGGTTGGGATTGCGTCGTCCGGTAATTAATCGAAACCAGGAATCGAGCGGCTGCCAGCAGAAAACTCCCGAAGGTTCAAGGGCGTAGGTGAAAGTTCCTTCGACCAGGCGACCGGCAATATAGGCGCCAAAGATAATCCCCATGGCGGTTTTCAGTTCCAGAGGTAAACCCGGCTGCCAGCTTGCCAGGCCCAGCCCCCACACCAGATACAAAAAAGGCGGCGAAATCAGGTCAATGGAATGATCGAACAGATTGCCAAATTGGCTGGAATTAACCGTCACCCGCGCCAGCTTACCATCAACAGTATCGAGAAAGGTCATCAGCCAGGCGGCCAACAGCCCCAGAGCGAAAAATCCGTGGTAAAAACATAGGCCGGCAAGAACCACCAGCACCAGGCTGAGGGACGTGACCTGGTTTGGCGTGATGCCTTTACGCGCACAGATTCCGGTGACCCATTGGGCGGGAACCGGCCACAGCCATTTGGTAACCAGATCGGTCACGCCTTTATAAGACCCGGAAAAAAGACGATTTTCTAGTTTGCGCCGCTTGTCGCTGGTGATGGGGAGCAGATAAGGGGGGTCGATTTTAAGCAGGTTTTTGACATAGGTGGTCGTCAGAGTTTGGGGCGTAACAAAGGTCAGGGCCGAAAGTTTATCGCGTTCAAGCCCCCCCTTCAGAAAATCAAGGGCCAGGGGTGCCTCATGGGCCGCAACGCAGGCTGCAACCGGTCGGCCATCGGTCTCTGCGGTCTGCAAAACCGTGCCGGGTTTGTCCACCAGGCTGCGGATGAGACGTTCATCGAATAAATAATCCCCGCGCAGCAGCAACACAAAATCGCCCGGTGCAGCCATGCTCGGGTCAGCGAGCCAGCTGGTAATGTTGCTTTTTTTCAAAATGCGCTCAAAACGCTCACGACTGGAAAGCCCCCAGAGCTGTACCGGAGTTTCGGCGAAAATACAGGCATGCACGGTCATAGCATAACTTTCACACGCGATAAGAAATGAGGAACAACAGAGACTGGTGATGCAACGAAAAACGAAGAAGCACTCTATGCTATGGGAGGGTTTGCTGTAAAGATGAAATCTTCGAACGAGGGGGCGCGCGATTTATCTGTGATCTGTTAGAATCAAAGGAACCACAAACCCTTATATTGATGGAGACACACTATGAGTGAAGAACGTCGCGAAATTATTACCTTCAAAGGCAATCCCATGACCCTGTGTGGTCCGGCGTTACACACCGGGGCTGATGCGCCTGATTTCCAGGTGGTCGATAATGGCCTGCAACCGGTTACGCGTGATACAGCCGCAGGCAAGGTGCGGCTGATCACCGTTGTGCCCTCTATTGATACGCCGGTGTGCGATACCATGGCGCGGCGTTTTAATCAGGATGCCGCCCAACTGCCCGCTGCGGTAGAAATTTACACCATCAGCCTCGATCTGCCCTTTGCCCAGAAACGCTGGTGCGGCGCCGCCGGTATCGAGCGCATCAAAATGCTCTCCGATTATCAGGAGCGCTCCTTCGGGCTCAATTACGGTGTTTTGATCAAGGAACTGAAGCTGCTGGCGCGCGCGGTCTTTGTGATTGATGCCAAGGGTAAACTGGCGTATCAGGAAATTGTCAAAGAAGTCACCGCCGAACCCGATTACGCGGCGGCACTGGCCGCAGTCACAGCACTCTAAGTCTGTTCTCACCCCTCTGCCAGCTCTGCGCTGGCAGAGGGGTGGTTCCTCAACCCCACTGCCAGCCCCGCCGATTTTTGCGCATCTCTCCCCGGTAAATTTATTTTCCGCCTTTCTTTAGTTTTTTTACTTTTTTTTTCAAACAGGCCTTGCACTCCTGAAAATAGCCATTAGACTAAAAAAATGAGTATTTATTATTGTTGAAAAACACCGAATTTTGGTTAGAAAATCCTTTTTACCGCTAAAAGCATTCCCAAGAGCCGTGATTTTCGATCTCAAGGATCTAGCGACGTGAAGCCGGTTTGGGGAGGGGAAGCTTATGCCGAAGGCCCTGTCAACCCAGACACTATCCCAGACCGCCGAGGTGAAACATCCTTGGGCTGATCTGGTTGCCGCCCTGGAACGAGCGGTGAGAAATTCGGAAGATAATTTTCTTGATCTGGGCATGAATCTGCAAAAAATTCAGCTGGCATCCTCCCATCAGCAAAAGAAAATTTCCGCCACCATGGGGTTGTTTAAGGGCAGCGAGCAAAGCGGTATTCTGCAAAAAATCTCCGCTTACGTCCATGGCAGCCAGACGCGCACCTCTTCGGCCCAGCTGAAAGCCGCCGAGCTCTGCCAAAATCTCCAAAAGATGATTCATCTGGTGGATACCTTCAGCCGCAAATGTCACAGCCTCGAACGCGCCGGGCTGCTGCTCCATGTCATTGGCACCAATACCGGGATCGAGTGCGCACGCGCAGCGGCGATGGAAGCAACCTTTAAGGTGGTTTCTCAAGATACCATCGCCCTGGCTGAGCAAATTCGCACCGCCACCGATTCCCTTTCCGATCAAACCACCAGGGCGCGCAATGAGCAAACCGCAACCTTGCAAACCGCCAATCGCAACATCGAAGCCCTGCGCGAGCTCTCGCAATCGTCCAACAAAACCACCGATGACGCCATGGTCAAGGTGAGTGAGCTGGTCGATTATTCCATCAACATGGTCAACCATGCCAACCAGCTCGCTGGTGAAATCACCCTGGGTATCAATCGGGTGGTCATGGGAATTCAATTTCACGACAACCTGCGACAACGCGTCGAACACATTAACCACGCCTTGCTGGAGCTGCCCGAAGATTTGGCTGCCCTGACGTCCGAAGAACACTGCCAAAATTATTTAAATGTCGAATTGCAGAAAGCGCAACTCGATCAACTGGTCGAGGAACTTGAGAGTCTTTATCACACCCAGAATCAGGCGCTCGCTCACATTGTTGAAGAAATTTACCGCTTGCAGGGACGTCTGGGGGGCATGGCCAGTGAAAAGCACCAAAACATCAATGAAAACCCGGTTGCCGAGCTGTTGAGCGGAATCGCTTCCCTCGAACAGCTCAACACCGACAGTCAAACCCTGGGACAAGGTATCGCCGCCAGTGCCGCCCGCGCCAATGAAGTTGCGCGGGAGATGCAGCAGGCGATTCAAAGCACCTTCAGCATTGCCACCCAGGTCAAAATCAATGCCCTCAACGCCATTATCAAGGCGGCCAAATTCGGCCCGATGGGCGAATCCTTGCAGGTTTTGGCTCAGGGCATGGTGGGGGTGTCACGCGATGTGCGCCAACTGGTTAACCTGTTTAATGACCTGCTGCAACAATTAGCGGAATTAACCCGCAACGATCTGGGTGAAAAGAATGCGACGCAGAATGCTGATAGCCTCGAAACCCTGGATGTGCAACAGGTTTTCGACCAGTTTGCCGCCGAGCTGCAACAGGCCCGCAGCAGTTGCGACGAGCTGGCCCAAAATCTTGAACGCGAAACCCGTGGCCTTGTTTTTATCGGTGAACTCAAAGAAACCCTCGCCGTGCAGGCGGCCCAACTTGGCGTGCAGCTTGCCGAACTTGAGCCCCCGGATCAAGACCAACTCACCAGCCAGCGGAACCAGTTTGGCAGTCAACTTTATCAGCGTTACACCATGGATGAAGAACGCGCGGTCCACCGGCGTATTTTAAGCGCAATTCCCGCAGCAGCAATCACCTCGGCGGCGCCTGCGGTCGATGACTGCCTGTTTTTTGATGACAACGAACCCGCTGCTGCCACAGCTGACCCTTCGTTAGATTTTGGTGAAATAGAACTCTTCGACGCCCCGCCACAGAGCAACGAACCGGAACTCTGGGGGGCCGCTCCCGCTCCTGGCACGGAAGCGGGCATCGAACTTTTTGATACGCCTGCCCCCTCAAACCAAAGGCAAGGGGGTGAAATTGAACTCTTTGACAGCCTGGAAACTGCGGCTGAAGGAGTCTCCAGTGAAAATTCCGCCGCCCTTGCCGGTGACGAAAAGGCTGGTAGCATTGAGCTCTTCGATCCGCCCGCGCCGGTTGAAGCCCAACCGAAAATAGAACACTGGGACGATTTCACGTCACCAGCCGATTCTGCCGCGCAAACTTCCGACGCCGAAGCGCAAGACCCACCGGGGCAATCCCTTTCGCCTGGCGCTGAAGACGAGCCGAAGAAAGCGACAGAAAAAGAAGATTTCGGCGACAACATTGAACTTTTCTAGCTGAGGAGGGCTTTATAGCCATGGCAGGAACTATTTTATCGGTGGATGATTCCAAAAGCATTCGGCAGATGGTGTCGTTTGTTTTAACCAACGCCCACTATCAGGTGATAGAGGCGGAAGATGGCCTGGATGCCCTCAAAAAAATAACCCCCGACGTTAAGCTGGTGCTGTCAGATTTGAACATGCCCAATATGGATGGTCTTGAGCTGATCAAGGCCATTCGCGCCAATCCCGACACCAAATTTCTGCCGGTGATCATGCTCACCACCGAAAGTCAAGATGATAAAAAGCAGGCGGGCAAAGCGGCCGGGGCTACGGGCTGGATTGTCAAACCCTTTAACCCCGAGCAACTGATTGCGGTGGTTCGCAAGATTTTGGGCTGAGTTCTTAGACAAATTTTCTAACGGAGGTCAAAAAATGCTGACGATAGAACAAGAAGCTCGGGCACCCGGAAGCTTGCTGCTCAAACTGCGTGGTGACGCCGATGTGACCGGCACCACGCAATTGCGCGAAGCCCTGCTCACCGGTCTGAACGAGCAAAATGAACTCTTAATCGATTGCTCCCAAACCACCAGTTTCGATTTTTTTGCCATTCAGCTTTTATGTTCGGCCCATCGCAGCGCGGTGGTCGGAGGCAAAAAAATTCGCTTGGTGGCCGGCGACCTGCCGACACTGAAACAGGCCATCCGTGCCACGGGGTTTGCCCGCCAAAACGGCTGCTCCCTGTGCCCCGACGACGATGATTGCCTGTGGTGTATCAATTAAGAGAGGGATAAGCCCATGCTCGATCAACAACGCGAAGTCTATAAAGAAGAAGCTCGTGAACTGCTGTCGGAGCTCGAAGATTCTCTGCTGGAGCTGGAAGAATCGCCCGAGGATAGCGAGCTGGTGGCCAAGGTTTTTCGGGCCATGCACACCATTAAAGGTTCGGGGGCCATGTTTGGTTTTGATGACATTGCCGCCTTCACCCACGAAGTAGAAACGGTTTTTGATCTGGTGCGCAACGGCGAAATTTCGGTCACCAAGAAACTCATCAGCCTGTCCCTTGAAGCGCGTGATCATATCCGCAGTCTGCTCGAAGGCAACGACATTGATCTTACCAAGGGCGCAGCACTGGTGAAATCCTTTCAGGCGCTGGTGCCCTCCAAGACGCCAGCGGTTGAAGAAACGCCTCGCACCCTTCCAGCGGAAAACCTTTCAGCCAACAGCGAGGCCGCGGCCACCTATCGCATCCGCCTGCATCTGGTGGAAAACATTATTTTCACCGGCACACGCCCCGATGCCCTGCTACGCGAACTCTCGGAGCTCGGAGCCTGTAAAGTTGTCGCCCACACCCACGAGGTGCCGCTGCTGGCCGATATCAATCCCGAAAACTGCTACACCCACTGGGATATCGTGCTCACGAGCACGCGGGGCGTCAACAGCATCAAGGATGTGTTTATTTTTGTCGAGGATGATGCCGAGCTCAAAATCGACCTCATCGACGATGGTTTGTCGAGTGACGACGAGCTCGACTACAAGCGCATCGGTGAAATTCTGCTCGATCGCGGCGATATCAGCAAGGAAGAGCTGGAGGCGATTCTGAGTCAGAATAAGCCCATCGGCCAGAAACTCATTGACGCTAAAAAAGTGCCCCAGGAAAAAATTGATGCCGCCCTCAACGAACAAGAAATGGTGCGCGCTGCCCGCCAGCAGCGTCAGGCCCAAGACAGCGCCAGCAGCGTGCGCGTGCCCGCCGAACGCCTGGATCTGCTGGTGAATATGGTGGGCGAGCTGGTCACCGTGCAGGCACGTCTGTCCCAGGCGGCGGCGAGCCGCGATGATTCCGATTTAATGGCCATTGCCGAAGAAGTTGAACGCCTCACCGGCGAACTGCGCGATAACTCCCTGAATATGCGCAT
>Ga0210020_1003790_pt1 | contig 11530 bp, 11 predicted proteins | sample CryGeymeta201514_FD_183980 | JGI IMG/M metagenome (GOLD analysis project Ga0210020, IMG submission 183980) | Groundwater microbial communities from Crystal Geyser aquifers in Utah, USA - Crystal Geyser metaG 2015-14 (SPAdes) (version 2) | ecosystem: Environmental > Aquatic > Deep subsurface >... | reverse complement strand
TAGTCTGTTGGAAAAATGTGGTGTAAATTTGGTTTGTCAGTTGAGAAAAAGAAGTTTTCGGCAATTACATTTCTATCTGTAAATTTCCAATCTTTCGGTTGGTTAGTTGCAAAAAGAGCAAGTATTGCTCTTGAAGAAACACCTTTAGAACTATAAGAAGCTTTTCTCAAAGTATCTCGGTCAATTAAGAAGCGTTCAAATTGATATTCTTCTTTATTTTTTTCTTTGTTTAGGAAAGTAATATGATTCTTAATATCCGTTGTATTACTCAATAAATCGTCTCTATGTAAACTGTTAAACCAAAAGTATTTTTTTAGAAAATCGTAATCTGGACTGCTGTTTTGATAGAAGTAATTTGATATTGTAAGATAGAAATATCTGTATGGTATTAACTGTGGACCTTTTAGATTCAATGTGTTCTCGAAGAAGTCAAAAGTCTTTAATATTGCCTTTTTAGAATCTGCCCAAATTGTTTCTATTTGTTCAGTTTTTATGTCGTTTAAATATCTAGGCGTAATGTTAACGATTCCTGAATTTTCGATGTTTTCCCGAATTAGAATTGATAGAATTTGCAGATAGTCAAAATCACTTAATTGAAGAAATCTACTGTTGTTAATTTCTCGAAATCCGTCTATTAAATCTCTTAAATAAAATCCGTTGTCCGAAGCTGATTTTGGTCTAAAAGTTTTTGCTACAACAATGTCGAAAATGTCTAACGGTTTTCCTGCTTGATTTATACGCTCAAATATTTGGCAAACTTCTGAAACTTGAATGCCTTTTAATTCTATGAATGAAAGTCTGTAATTGTCAAGAACTTGTTTTATACGTCCGAGTTCCTCAATGTATTGGTGGTCAAAATTCAGGTCAATTTCTGGATGTTTAATAACCGTTTTTTGAATGTCGTTGTACTTTTCTTTAATATCGATAAGCTTTAAAATCAGTCCTTCGTCAAACTTTTTTTTCTTGCTAATGTTCCTTTTAAAAGTTCCGTTCTTGTCGTCAATTTCATCCCAATAAAGAAATCGTTTTTTGTAGCTTTCGTCATCTGTATCGTCTGAACTTTCAACTGTAATATCTACAAAAAGTGCTGGGTCAAAATCTTCTCTTCCTTCAATTTTTCCGCCATAAAGTGAAGTCAGCAAGGAAGTGGTTCTTTGCTGTCCGTCTAATAAATATTGATATTCAGTTCGGTTGAAATTATCATTAACGATTTTATGTCCGCCAATTTCTCTATGATTTTGAAGCTTTAAATCAGTTTTCCAAACAAGAATACTGCCTAATGGATAGAATTTATAAATACTGTCCCAAAGCTTTTTTACATTTTCTTTTTCCCAAACTACGTCTCTTTGGAATGTCGGAATTTGATAATCTTGATTTTTCAGTTCGTCAAGATAAGTTGTTATTCCTTTGTCTGTTGGTTTGATTCTATCTGTAAAGTTCATTCAGTTTCTCGGTTTTTTTTAATGAAGGCTAACGTTTTGCAGCTACCCGAAGGTGGCGATTTCGAAGCACTAAACTGTCAACCAAGCAGAAACTTTGATAGAAGCATAAAGCTTGATTTAACCACTGAACCGCCACTTTTGGGTAGGTGCTGTTACCTGCTGTTATTTTCATTCATTAAGTTGTCAAATAGTCGTGATTTTAAGAATTTCTCAAAAGTCATTTCTTTATAGTTTACATTTTTGGAAAGTGTTTCATATCTATGAACCAAGTCTTTCGCTGAACTTTTATTTATTACAATTATTTCATTTTCGGGATTGAAGTGTCTCTTTACCAAGGCACGGATATGAACGTCAGCTTCAGGAAATGAATAACCAATAAATACTAATTTTTTAGCTCCACGTATTGTATAGCCTGCTTCTTCGTATAGTTTGTTAAAAATAAAGTTGTTGTTGGTTTTTAAATGCGAAGGGACTTGTATTAATGAGGTCAATTTATGTCCGTCAAAAGGGCAAGTTGTAATTTGACTTTCAGTAAATGATTCAAAAGAATCAGTTTTAAGGTTAATTCTATGTTGCCAAGGTGTCAGACCCACTTGAGCACAACAGTTACAATACTTCCAATTTAAGCTTCCGTGAATTTTTATAAGTTTTGTCCTGATTGGGGTTTGTTCACCGAATTGAGTTACCGGTCTATTAGGATTTTCCCACCAATCAAAAGGCGTTATGTTGTTTGGGTATCGGAAGTTTATTAGGTCAATGCAATAGTCAACTAAATAATCACTATAAATTTTGTCAAAAGCTTCGTCGATTAGTGTGTCATAATTAGTTGTAATTACACCTATTTGTTTTCTTTTTGTTCTGATTGTTTCCCAAAATTGTCTAAAATTTTCACTTGTCTTGGTTTTGCTACTGATTACATAGTGAAGTATTTTAGTCAGGTTGGATTTTAATTTAATCAATTCTGTTATAGTCCATTTACTTGATAAGCTAAAGGAGTTATTTAGGTGAAAGTCTATAAATCCAAATACTTCTTCAAGTGTGGGTAGTTTTCCATTAATCGAAAAATTTTCTTGTAAAAACTCTCTAATCTGTTTTCCTGGTTCCGATTTGGTTATTTGTAAGTCGTTATTGTTTAATATTATTGGAATAATGTCAGATTGTATTGGTATTCCGTCTGGATATGAAGAGCCTGCACCAAAAATGAAAACTAATTCAGGTTGGTCATTCTGTAAAGGTAATATGTTGTCCTGTCGTGTCGTCATTTATAATAGCAGGTAACGTTTTGAAGCTACCCGAAGGTGGCGATTTCGAAGCACTTCACTGTCAACCAAGCACAAACTTTGATAGATGCACAAAGCTTGATTTAACCACTGAACTGCCACTTTTGGGTAGCTGCTGTTGTGCGTTCGGTGTTCTTCTTTCAAATTACTCATCATTTATTTTTCATTTGTAACTAATCGCTTTCTTTCAAGTTTTAGCTTTAACATTGGATTATGCGTCATCGTTTAATTTATCTTTATTAATTTAAAAAAATCTTTACCCTGTAAATTATTAGCACCAAAGTCAGATTTACATACACGAAAACCGTCTGTTGTTTTTTGAATAGGACATTCTCCAACGTCAGTTAATTTGAGTTTAGAATTTTCTACATCAGGGTTAATTGCAATATTAAAATACCTACCCTCGGCTCTAACGCTTGGATACAAAATTCCGTCAAACTGTTTATGTTTTGAGACAAATTCAGAAAAAATTGCAGAAATCATATAATCATAATCACTTTTTATTTCTGCTTTTGAAAATTCGTTTGCTAAGAACGTTCCATAAGTTAAGCTCTTGTCTTTTATGTTTTTATCCTCTACTTGATTGACAAAAGAACTATATGCCAATTTTAATTCACTTAAAAGCTCGTTCGATTCTTTATATTTTTCTTCTTGGATAATAGCGAGAACATTTAATTGTTCCCCTTTTTTTACTCGCCATCTTCCAAAAGATATTTTTGGGGTTTCCTCTATATCTAATCCATTGTGAAAAAGTTCACAAAAAACCGAAAGTCGCATACCTTGTATTTCATTTGTTGTAATGTTGCTTATATCTTTTATATTTGGAACTACACCATAAAACATTGTGTTTTCGGGTGTACTCGCTCTTTGATAGGTTTTGTTACAACTCTGAGGCTTAAAAGAATAGTCCGATTTATTTTCAAACCTTTCTGTTGGTTTGTTTGGTCGTCCTCGCATTATTGGTGTTTCTTCTTTGAAATGGACAACAATATCGCACATTGGACCAACTTTTCTCATCAATTCCTGAATTTCTGTTTTGGGGTATTTTGAATTGTCCAGGTCTTGTAGTTGACTGATAATTTTTTCTATTTCAGGTATTTTAGTCATTTTTTAAAGTTAATTGGTTCAAGAAGATTAAATTTTTGAAACTGGGTTTTACACTGACGCACAACGTGTTGTATAAAAATTGAAGCGGATAAATATTTCATATTGGAATATGGAATAAATTAAATTAATAATAACAAAACACCACTTATAAAGCAATGAACCGCTTTTGTTTTTATACGGTGTTGGCAATAGTTTTTAAATTCAAATATTATGAGTCCAAATTCTCCAGTTCAAATACCAAAAACTGTTTATGGTAGAGTTGCTATGGAACAACTATTAAGTCCATGTATGCGTAAAATTGAAGAGCTGTTCAATGATAAAACACTGTCTGCTGAAAGTAAATTAAATAAAATTACTTATCAGGTACTATCTCTTCAACAACCCATTGTTCATTTGATAACAAATAAAGAAAATCTTGAATGGGACTCTCTAAATAATCCAAATGTTGTTCATGCAAAGGATTTATACGAGGGATTTCTTTTAAAATCAAGAACTTCTTTTGATTAGATACTGATTTAATTCTAATAATAGTTTTATTGTTTTCTATTTTTATTAAATAATTAGAAACATAAATACCAATATTATTTTTTAGAATTCTAAAATCACATAAAAATGATTCTTTAGAAGGATTATCAAATTCAAATATGAATTCGCCAGATTGAATAGGATTTTCTGTTAGCTGTTTATAAGTAAATTCTCTGTCAGTCATATAGTATTATTGATTATTTATTTACAAGGTCTCTTTAAATTATTGCCAACGTTTCGCAGCTACCCGAAGGTGGCGATTTCGGAGCGATTCACTGTCAACCAAGTAGAAACTTTGATAGAAGCACAGAGCTTGATTTAACCACTGAACCGCCACTTTTGGGTAGGTGCTGTTGGTGGCTGGCATTCTATTATTTTTGTTTATCCAAAACATTTTCTATGCTTTTTACTAATGAGTCAATAGAATTGGATTTATGTTGATTTAGAGATACTAGTTTTTGTTCAGCTGCTTGTTTGTTGACTTTGTATTTAATTTCAGTTTCTAATCTCTCACTCCATATTTTTCCATTAAGCCTGAAAAGCTCTTTTACTCTATCTGACCATTGAAATCTATTATTCTTGAAAGCAGGAATATTCAAGTCAACACCGTAGTCGTCAATTATTAGTTGTTTGTAAGAGTTTATGTCAATTAAGTCTTCTAATTCACTATTGTTCATACCCATACAAAATGATAGAACATACTCGTTAGTCTTAATTATACTTTTATCTTCTGCATCTTTAACACCTTTTCTACCTGCTTCATCATTATCTAAAAAAGCAATTACATTACAAAGGTTGTTTTTATAGAGTGTTGTTTTGTAGCCTACATTAGTTGCACCACCTAAATGGTCAATAATTAAGTTTGCATTTTCGAAAGCTGTTTTAATTTTCTGTGATTTTTCTTCAAGCCACGGTTTTAACAAAATAATATCTTCTTCTCCTTCTACCAATAAGACTAAATACGCACTTGATAAATTGTCAGACATTGTTATACCTAAAGAATCTCTAATTTCATTTACATTTTTTGCGGGTGCTGCTTTTCCATTTTGAACTATGATATTTTGCTTGACATTAAGTCTTTCAATAATTATTGGTGAATGGGTTGTAACAATTACCTGATTTGTTTTGGATATGTCATATAAAACCTTTTTTAAATTATGAATTGCTTTTGGATGAAGATGGCTTTCTGGTTCTTCTAAAAGTAGAATAAGCCCTTTATCCAAAGAACCTTGTTTGCTGAAATGCTGCAAAATTGAAATAGCAGTTAAACTTATAACACCGTCTCCTTTTAATTGTAAATCAGTTTCTATTCCGTCATTTATATAAACTCTGCAAGACGAGCTTAATAAACGACCAACATTTTCACGATTTTTAATTGTGATGTTTTTTACATCAGGTATAAAGCTTGAGATTGATTCTTTTAGACTTTTAGCAATTTTCTTTATTATCGGTTGTTGAAGCTTATTAATCACTTTAATCACTTCCTTGTATTCTATGTTGTCTTCAAGAGTAGAAAGTTCCTTTTCTAATAAAGTCTCTACAATACCAATGGCAAGTTCTGAAGTTCTTACAGCCGGAATATATTGTAATAATAGTTTTTGATTTAAAAATTCAGTTATTTCAGGTCGTTTCTTATTTAATGATTCTTTTCCTTTTCCCTTCATTAAATAATCAAACTTAATATCTTCTTTACCAATTGAAATTTTCGCTTTTAGAGTCGTACTTAAATTTACTTTCGTTTTTCTTTTGAACTCTTCTAATTCTTCTGTGTTCAGTTCAAATTCACAAGTAAATTCTGAACGACCATTTGGTTCTGTTGATTGAAGGTTGATTGGATAATCCCTATCCCAATCGTAATCAAATTTCTCAATACTACTACTACGATACATCATTGTTCCTGGTCTTCTGAATCGCATATATTTACTCCCTGTCAATAAATTTAAAGCTAATCCAAGACCTTTTAGAATATTGCTTTTCCCTTCGTTATTAGGCCCAACAATAACAGTATAGTCAGTTAATGGCAATTTATATGCTGTCGATATAGAACGGTAATTTTTAGAACTAAATCCAATTAATTTCATCTGTTTATTTTAAGCGTTTATCTTTTTTATGCTTGCCACCAACGTGTTCGTGTAAGGAACGTTGCGTGTTTGGGTGCGAGGATTTTCCGCAGGAAAATCAGAGCTGGCAAACACGCAACGACCAAACGGATTAACTAAAATAAGCAATGTTTTTTACACGGTGTTGGCGGTTCGTTTTTTTTATTTGACATCAAAGTCCAATCTTTCTAAGATATTCTAACTTTTCTTGAGCTTCATACATCTTCTCGAAATTTCCAGTCTCTTTATAACAAACTATTAAATTTTTTAAAGCATCATCATTTATTGGATAAATTGCAAGCGCCTTATTGTAATAGATGATTGCATTTTCAATATCATTTCTTTCATAAGAATCAACACCAAGGTTATTTAAATCATCTGTTTGTTGAGCCAAATCCATTTTGAGATGCTTTGGTTGAGGCATAAACTTGTTAAGAAATATTTTAATTTCTTCAATACCATTTACTTTTGAAGATTCCTTTTCTATTGTTTGGGAATCTGATTTCAAATATTCAATATCAACACTTCTGTCGTGCATATGTAAAATGCACTTTTCTACAACGCCATTTTTATAATAAATTGATAAACCATAATCGGCAAATGAACTACCCATATTATCAAATCCATAACCTCTTAAAATAACCTTGTCATTTGTTTGTTGAATAATTTTCATTTGTTTAGGCGCCATTTGAACGACATATTGTCCATCAGTATTGAACATCGTTACTGTATAGCCAATATTTCCAGTAATGTTTGGTTCAACTTTGACTGCACGTGGTGCACCTCCGTGAGGACCAGATACGTGTTTGCCATTTTCGTGACGAAGATGGTCAGAAGAATTGAATACGAAATTTAAATTCATACTTTGTTAAATTTTATTGATAATATTTTTTTCATTTAAATCATATACTTCAAGGTTGCTTTTCATTATTTGAATAAATTCCTCGCTTTCATCAAAATCATATAATTGTGAAGGGTTGTTTGCAATCATAGGTAAAAGTCGTTTAGAAAATTCAATAAATTTGTTTGGTACACCAAACTTAATACCCATCATTGAACCTTGTATTAATTTTTGTATTTGTTCATCACTACCTTTTGCCAAAACATTAGTTTGTCTTATATCATCTTTATGTGTCAAAAAGAAATGTACTGCCCAACCATTTGGGTTAAGACTACCAAGTGTAAATCCTCCCAATGCGTTATTTTTGGATTTTGCCATATCTAAAGACAAGCCAATAGGTTGAATAAGACGGAAATCATTCCCGTTTTCAAATTTTCCAATATTGGTAATTGTGAAAGTGTCTTTTTCTGAAAATCTAATGGGAAAATTAAATTCTTTACCATTTTGAGTTTTGACTTTGAAATTTTTTTCTCCGATACTAACAAGTGAATGTTGAAAGCTAATAGCTATTTCTAAAGAGTCAGACTCAATTTGTGAAGCAACATTTTTCTGAAATAGGTTTGCTCTATAAAATATACCATTTTCGTAGTTATTTTCTTGGCTACTTTTCTGGTTAAATAGATTGTCAAATATTCCCATAATTTTTTAAATTTTAAAGTCGAGTTTTGTCAAATTGTTTCTCGGTTATCTCGTTGTTTCAAATGACCGCCAACGGTCTCGGCTATGAGTAGTTGCGTGGTTTAGCACTTAACTTTGCAAGTACACACCAAGCTGAAAATCCGCGAGGATTTTCAGAAGTAGGTGAGAACAAGCAATTACTTATAGCCATTGTTGTGGTGCGTTATTATATTTTTAGTTCTTCAATTCGTTCTAATATTCTTTCTTTATCAAAATCAATTTTATTCTTTTCATAGAAGACAATTAGATTGTAATGAAAGAAATTAAAGTGATATTCTTCAATTAATGTATCTAAAATTTTCAGAAACTCTTTTTTATCTTCTTCATTAAGCTGATTGTATACTTTAGTCATTGACCAATTATTCATCATACTTATGAACTCCTTGTCGAATAAATAAGCTAAAACTTTATGTTTACTCGAAGTTTCAAATAGCTTAAAATCTTGATTTAATATTCTTCGTAGAACAGAATGTTCTTTGAATGAGATTCGTTTATCTTTCCACTCAATATATTTTTTAATTCCTCGATTAATATTTTCTTTATTCTTTTTGTCTCCTAAAAGTTCAAAAATTTCAAATGCCCAATATTGATTAAATTTTTCTGGATTATCAAAATATTCAACCTTTCCTGTATTTATATTTAAACCTATTTTTGATAATAATTTAGATGCTTCATAAACTAAATATTGTGCGTCTTCTTTTGTTTTTGTGTAGAATAATTGGTCGTCCGCATATCTTAAATATTTAGCATCCAATTCATCACATTTTTTCTTAATTTCTTTGTCAAAATCCTGAAGATAAAAATTAGCTAAAAGTCTTGAACTATCACTAATTTCATCTTGAGGTAATCCGACTGACTTCTTTGAATAGCCTTGAAATTTTTTGTTCCAATTACTCAAAAAATGAGTTAATAAATCAATGTAAAACAATTTGTTGCGTGGTGAAGCTAAATATAACTTCTTACCTAATAAATCGATACTCACATTGTCATAAAAATTAGCAATGTCTAATTTAACCACAATTTTATGTTCGTCCGAATTATTGTTTGCAAACGCTTTTTTTTGAAAGTCAGACCAATTTTCTGTCCATAAAAATGGGTTGTAACTATTTGAAGGCGCAGAATCTAATAGTTCTAATTCATCTCCTTCTTCTTTAAATCTAATTTGATTCCCCAAACGCCAACCTCCGTAAGTTCCTTCAACATAATTTCCTGCTATTTCATCCTCTAAAATTTTTGTGCAGAAATAAAAAAGAAAATAGTCTTTTGGGTGAAAAGTTGGTGTGATTCTCGCTACATAATTGGCTTTATTAATAATTATGTAATCTCTTGGTGTGGATGGGTGATATTTAAATTCCGTAATCTCTCTGTGAAGATTTTCGGCAATTTCATTTCTTACAATTGGACTTGAATGAGGAATTATACTTTCGTTTAATTTTTTTGAAAAACTTTTGGGAAAGAAATTTTTAAAAGATTCAATATCTATCATTCAGGTCGTTTTTTTTTAATGCACCACAACGTTTTTGTATAAGGAAAGTTGCGTGTTTGTGGGCGAGGATTTTCCGAAGGAAAATCAGAAGCCAGCAAACGAGCAACCAACTTTGGTTTAGCTAAAACTAGCAATTTTTTTTATACGGTGTTAGCGGTGCGTGCTTTTATTAGTAGTAGAAATCAGTTAAATTAAACAGTCTTTATTTAATCCAATTTATTTTTGAATTTTCAAAATTTCGTTGACAATATCCACAGCATATTTACTATTAACTCTTTCAACAATTTTTCGTCCTTTTAGGTCAAAATAAGTTGCAACTAGATTATATATTCCATTAGTTTTTTCAAAAGTAGCAGAGTTAGGTAAGCCAGATTCAAAAGAAGAATGAATATTTATAATTACGATTTCAGTGTGGTCTTCATTGATTACAAAATTTAACTGAACTTCTATACCACCTTCATCGTAATTTAATTTAATTTTTTTGTGAATTATTTTATTTTTTCCCTGCATTTCTTTAATGATTTAGGTTCATATTTATTAACAAATAATTTCTATAAATAGAAAATTAGAACGGTTCTTCAATTAATTTACCACCATTTAATTGAACAAGATGTTTAAGTGCTTTATTCAACCTTGATGGAAGGTCATCAAATTCTAAATTTGTACCGAACATTATTATTGTTTGCTTATTATAGGATGCAAACTGATAATTATTTGTGTCTCTATTAACATATTCGCCAAATTTGATACAAGCTTCGTTTGAACAGCTTATTGTGAGTCTATAACCATCATCTAATTTTTGTAGTTTGATTTTACCTAATGAATTTAGTGGTATTTTATATTCATAAAGTTCCTGTAACAAAGGACTTACAATAATCATATTGCCATTCTCAAAAGAAATATCATATAAATGATATGCATTATATTTGTATTCAGGATCCTCAATAATTGATATTAACCAATTTTCAGTTTCTGATTTGGACTGTGCAACATTAATTTTAGTTCCTAGAATAAATACAAGAATTAATATTATTATTCTACTCTTTTTCATTTTAAATTATTTTTTAGTTTAGTTATAATTATTAATTACCAAGATAAATTTTTATATGTACCACATTGTCATGGCATGACCGCTAACGTGATTTTATAAGATTTGTGCGACGTAAAAATCGGAGATTTTTCCGCCGTAGCAATATTTTTATTGAATGTTTGTCGGTTTCTGCTAGTTCAAATGTAAGCATAAATTTTATGAGGTGTTGGCTACAGTATTTTTTCTGCTTGATTAATATTACCAGTAAGTTTTTTATTAAGTTTTATAAAATTAAAAACTGAAAATCCAAAAAATAATAAAATCGGAATTTTCATATAATTCCAATAAGTATTACTCAGGCCAAAAGCTTGCCATAATGCCATAAATATTAGAACTACAATAAATATAATTAATACAAGATTCGGTTTTCGATTATTCATTATACTCAGTAAGTTTTTTAATTCAAGATTTAATTTTTCAATTCCAATAAAATCTTTAAAATCATTAATTCTCTTGAGATGGTTTAATAATTTAAGTTCATAAATCTCTCTTGGAAAATTAAGGAAAAACATAATACTCAACATAGCTAATGTTCCGGATTTTTCCCATTTTAAAATTTCAAATCCAAATTGTTCTGAAATAATACTTGTTAAAATTATTCCTCCAGAAACTATACTCATAGTAGTATTTAAGAAACTCATAATTCTTAAATGTTTTATTCGCTTGTCAATTCCTCTATTGTCCTCTTTGTACATAGATTTTAAGGAAACTATAATATTTTTTCTTTCGTCAATTTTTGTCATCATATTCTGACTAACGTTTTTGTAATAGGTTGAAAATTATCAAGTTGAAAGCCCAAGATCTTTATTAGTCAAAGCGAATTTATCGATTTGTTTTTTAATTCTTTTAACCAATCCGAGTTTTCTTTTTTGATCTAAAAATAGATATCCTTCTGGGTTGACGTATGGAACTCCCTTAACTA
>Ga0210020_1003785_pt1 | contig 11550 bp, 12 predicted proteins | sample CryGeymeta201514_FD_183980 | JGI IMG/M metagenome (GOLD analysis project Ga0210020, IMG submission 183980) | Groundwater microbial communities from Crystal Geyser aquifers in Utah, USA - Crystal Geyser metaG 2015-14 (SPAdes) (version 2) | ecosystem: Environmental > Aquatic > Deep subsurface >... | reverse complement strand
ATTTGTGCCGATTTCTCGTAATTGTTGGGTCGACAGCGCATTGTGCCGCTGTACCTGTCTTGCGGCAGGTGAAGTGCCGGACAAAGGAAAACTACCGGCACCGGGTGTTGCCTGCGGTGCTGGACTTATCGAGGCGGAGGCCCCGACTGCTTTATGCTCTGGCGGTTTGGGGCTGGTCTGAGGCGATCTTGGCGCTGCGAGGGCGGCGGCCGGGGCAAGCCCTTGCGCGGTGGTTTTTATGCCCTGAACTCCGGCGTTGCACTGTTTGAGATGTCCTGCACTCATGACCACTCCCGGCCTGCTGAAAGAGCGCAAGGCACCTACGGCATGTGACAATTCTTCACAGGACTTGAAAGGGGGGTACTTCCAGGCTGCTTTTGCCGTGCACCTGCTTCCCTTACAAAGCCATTTTGCGTCGCTGAGGTTAACCGTGCCCTGTCTGAAAGCCTTCTGTTTGGTGGTGGCCGTATAGAAGTATTCTAAGGGTGCGGGCTTGTGCCCCACAGAAGTTGAAACGGTTGGTTTTGCACCGAGAACCGGTTTTGGTTTTTGTGGAATTATCTGCCTACCTGGGGTGGGCAGGGGGTAGGAATCTGCTTTTGCCGCAGGCACGAAAACGCTCGTCACGGCTATCAGCAGCATGAGGGAAATAAAAGATCGCAGCATTGATAAGTCCTTTCTGCCCTATTTTTTTGACGGGCAATTTTTATAAATCTAGACCCCATTGTGCGTATTTCCATGAGTTATCCGCAACGAGAATCAGTGGTTCATGCTGCCTCTTGAAGAAAAACTTAGCCGTGCATGGACAATGAAATGCAAGATGAAAAGCAAGATCTGTTCCGTCACTGTTTTTTTGTAGAATGGTTCTTTCCCGAGACTTTGGTCAGGCCCCACAGAGAGATACAGCTATGCGAGAGGTTGTAATACCCCCTCACCCGTGAAGTAATATAACATCTAGCCACGCATGTTGTCCCGAAATTAAAATGAAATGACCTTCCCCCGGGAAAAACGTTGGATGAAGTTTCTTATCCAGAGAGGAGGGAAGAGGTGTGCTGAAAACGTTAACTAAGCTCTAAATAAATAAAAACACCTTTTAAATAATAATCTCATTATGTTATTTTGTCCGTGTTTAGATATTACCGTTCAAAGAGAGGTCTGTCCTATGCAACGGCATCAATTACAATTTCTCCGCGACTGGTTGCAAAAATCCAACCGCAAGCCTCTTGTCATTCGTGGGGCCAGGCAGGTCGGCAAATCGACATTGGTTGAATTGTTTGCACAGCAAAGTCAAAAAACACTACGCAACCTGAACCTGGAACGCCACCCCGAGTTGTCCGATATTTTCTCGGGGAAAAACCCGGAGCAGATTATTCAGCAAATTGAGTTCCTACCGAAGATGGGCAAAATCGGCAACGATACGCTTTTATTTCTGGATGAAATACAGGCCGTTCCTGAAGCCATTGCCGCTTTGCGCTATTTTTACGAGGACAAGCCCGAACTGCCTGTTATCAGCGCCGGTTCTTTATTGGAATTCGCCCTGGCAGACCACAGTTTTTCCATGCCTGTTGGCAGAATCCAGTATTTACACATGGGGCCGATGACTTTCAGTGAATTTCTCTTGGCCATAAAAGAGGAACGTCTGCATGATTTCATTCGACAGTATGCCATGGGGCAGGAGATTGGAGAGGTCGTACATCAGCGTTTACTGGCTTTGCTCAGGTCCTATTATTATGTCGGCGGCATGCCAGAAGCGGTCGCGGTTTTTGCCGAGACACGCAGCTATAAAGATGTCAGCGCGGTCCACAATTCCATTATCGACACCTATCGTGATGATTTCCCCAAATATGCAGGGTCAAGAAACCTGAATCGCATACTTAATGTCTTTAATTTTGCCGCCAGAAATGTCGGTGTAAAAATCAAATACAGCAATATTTCTCCGCAGGATCAAAGCGTTACCATCAAGAAAGACATTGAACTGCTGTCCATGGCCAGAGTCGTCAGCAAAGTCATCCATAGTCACTGCTCCGGCTTGCCGCTGCAGGCCGACATTGAGGAAAAAGTTTTCAAACTCCTCTTTCTTGATATTGGTTTGATGAATGCAATTTGCGGGCTGGACTGGCGCAACATCTCGCAGATGGACGAGGTAAGGCTCATCAACCAGGGGGCGATTGCCGAACAGTTTATCGGCCAGCATCTGCAGGCCATGCTGGCGGACAAGCCGAACCGGGAATTGAATTACTGGCTGCGTGAAGGAAAGGTAACGAACGCCGAATTGGACTTTGTGATCACCATTGGGGGAGAGATCGTCCCCATTGAAGTCAAATCAGGCGCGACCGGGACGCTAAAATCGTTGCATCAGTTTATGGGGAGCAAAAAAGCCCAGATCGCCGTCCGCTTCGACACTCAGCTTCCGGGCATACAGCGAATAGACACAGTCATCATGCTGAACAAGCAACAGCATCAGGTTCACTATCCACTCATGTCACTGCCCATCTACCTGGTGGAAAGGCTAGAGGAGATTGTACTCAACAATCATTGAAGTACCAGTGTTAATTTTGGCCACAACCCGCCGGGTCGGACAGATAGCCGCAGGGACAGGGATGCGCGCCCCTTTTATAAGTATCCTGAAGCCACATCGTCAATTCATAAAATCGAAATTCCCTATGAAATACAGATTCCTATAGAGCTAACCAAAGAACCCGTCACTCTCGGCGGCCACCTGCGCCGTCGCCGTTTTGCGCTTGGATTATACCAGAAAGATGTCGCGGCACAGATCGGCGTTACCACCTCCACCATCTGGAATTGGGAAAATGGCTGGTCTTCGATCACATTGGGTTACATGCCGAAAGTCATCGAATTCCTCGGCTACAACCCGATCCCCTGCCCAGAAGACCTGATACAGAGGCTAGCTTGGTACAAGCGGGTCAAAGGACTCACGTTAGAGCAACTCGGTGCCGAAATGGACCGTGACCCCGAGCAATTGTCCGACTGGCTGAGCGGGCGGCATAGACCGTGTAGGCGCAACCGGGAAGAAATTGAGCGGTTTCTCACAGAACCGAATTGTTGTGCTTCCAGTTGTATATAAGGAAAAAGCAAGAAATTCTGCTGGAATAACTGATCGTGCTGCTTTCTCGAGGTATTGAATTATGTCCGTACGGGAGGATTCGCGAGAGCATCTGTTTTTCTCGGGGAAATATGTTCGAACGAACATAAAGCTTGACATTTCGATCCCTGCCCGAGATAAATGTCCATACGAACATATCCTTGAAAAGGCGAGGGATGAGCAGAATGGATGACACAAATGCAGAAAACGCCCGCAATCTCAGCTACGGAAAAGTGATCACCGCAGCGGACATCGGGCGGGTGATCCGGCACAAGCGACGCGAGGTTGGGGCACAGCAGGAGACGGCGGCGGGCCTCGCCGGGGTGGGGACAAAGTTCCTCTCCCAGTTGGAAAATGGCAAGGAGACGGCAGAGCTGGGCAAGGTTCTCCAGGTGCTCAAGGCGATGGGGCTGGAGATCTACATTTTCCCACGCTCCCAAAACCCGCTGAGAGAGCGATAGATGCCGGCCCTGGATGTCTATCTGAACGAAGCCCTCGTCGGCGAGCTGCAGCAGGGGAAAGGCGAGCTTGCCTTTCGCTACGCACGGGCCTATCTAGACCTGCCAGCACCTTTGCCGCTCTCCCGGCATCTGCCCCTGGGAAGCGAGGCGTTCGCCGACGCGGAAACTCGCGCCTTCTTCGCCAACCTGCTTCCCGAAGGGGGGATGCGCGAGCAGGTGGCCCGGGCGCTGGGGCTTTCACCTGGGAACGTCTTCGGTCTGCTGGAAGCCCTGGGCGGCGACTGCGCCGGGGCGGTAACGGTGGTGTCTCCTGGAGAGCTTCCCAGGCGGCAACGTGCTTACCAGAGGCTCACTCAGCTTGAGCTGGAGGCGCGATTGACCGAGCTTCCCGCCCATCCCCTGCTGGCCGGGGAGCAAGGCGTACGGCTGTCGCTGGCCGGTGCCCAGAACAAACTGCCGATCTATTTCGACGGCAGCGCTTTTCACCTCCCCCAGGGCGGTGCCCCGTCGTCTCACATCCTCAAGACCGCCATCCTCCATCTGGAAGAGACCGTGCTCAACGAGGCCTTCTGCATGAACCTCGCCGCCCGGGTGGGACTGAACGTTCCGGAGGCGACGGCCATCCGCTGCGGTGATACAAGGGTCTACATGGTCGACCGCTATGATCGGCAGGTCGCCGAAAGCGGCGACCTGCTGCGGCTTCATCAGGAGGATTTCTGCCAGGCCCTGGGTATTCCGCCCGAACTGAAGTACGAGAAGGAGGGGGGGGCGGGATTTGCCGCCTGTTTCGATCTGGTGCGCGAGTGGAGCTCGGAACCGCTGGCTGATGCGGCGGCGCTGCTGCGCTGGGCGTTGTTCAACTTCCTGATCGGCAATGCCGATGCACACGGCAAGAATCTCGCCTTCCTCTATGCCGCAGGTAACGTGCGGCTGGCCCCCTTCTATGACCTGCTCTCGACGGCGGTCTATGAGCGGCGGGTCGACAACAAGTTCGCCATGAAGATGGGTGGGCAGAAGGACCCGCGCTATCTCTCCGGACATCACCTGGAGAAATTCGCCACGGAGATCAGGGTCGGTTTGCGGGTGGTCAAGGCACAGCTGCGCGAGCTTGCCGAAAAAGTGCAGTCGGAGGTTTCGCCGCTGGCCGAAGAATACCGCCGAAACCATGACTCCCCGGTCGTCATCGGCTGGCTCGAACGGGTGGTGGCGCAGCGGATCGCCAAGGCAAAAGCTGTTATCACGTAAGGCAAGTTCCGAATTAATAAAAAATTTTCGTAAAAAGGTTCTCTCCCCAAAAAGATGTTGGAACGTGATCCTTTCGCGGCTCGTTGCGGCCACCACGCTGGAATGAGTGCGCAGGGACTGCGAAACGAATACCGCCGGTAATCAGATCAGAAGGCATATACTATTTTTCCTTGCACAACTTTGATCTGGAAGGCATGTTCCCTACACCCCAGATCATGCGCTGGTAAATCCAAGGAGCGCTGAACTCAGGTTTCATGGTGATACCAATAAGATCTGAAATGCCGAGGACTCCCATGCCCCAGATATTGTCACTGTCCAGCAATGCCCCCAAGGCGCCGCCAGTGAAGGCGCCACTAATGTGACGTATGCCTGCCTTGAGAGTCATCGCAGCGACTCCTTAATCCGTTCAAACTCCTCCCGGTTTATTTCACCCGATGCGTAACGCTTTTTCAAAGCCTCTTCCCATGACATGTCGGGTGAGCGTCCCGGGAAATTTTTATTGCATATCATTCCAATACTCTTTAGATTGTCAGACTATGCAAATACAAAAACCCAAAGATCTTTTGTTTGAACAGGTGGCCCGGGTGGGCAAGGCGCTGGCCAGCCCGAAACGGCTGGAGCTGCTGGAGCTGCTTTCCCAGGGGGAAAACACCGTGGAGGCGCTGGCAACCGAAGCGGCCATCGACATCAAGCTGGCCAGTGCCCATCTGAAGGTGCTGCGCGAGGCGCGGCTGGTCGAGACCCGGCGCGAAGGGCGTTTCATCGCTTATCGCCTGAGCGGCGAGGACGTCACCAGCCTCTGGCTCAATCTGCGCTCGGTGGCAGAGCAGCACCTGGTGGAGCTGCGGGTGGCCCTTGAGCAGATTTTCGCCGCACCCGAGCGGCTGAGTCCCGAATCCCGGACCGGGCTTCTGGAGAAGGCGCGCCGGGGGGAGGTCATCGTCATCGACGTGCGTCCCGAGGTGGAGTTCCGCGCCGGCCATCTCCCCTGTGCTCGTTCCCTGCCACTGGCGGAGCTTGAACGCCGTCTGGCTGAACTCCCCGCCGACAAGGAGATCGTCGCCTACTGTCGCGGGCCCTTCTGCCTGCTCTCCGACGAGGCGGTCAGACTGCTGCGCGAACGGGGCTTCAAAGCACACCGGATGACCGACGGCGTCGCCGAATGGGCCGCTGAAGGGCTGCCCATCGAGGCTTGAACCTGAACGGCCTTCCCTACAGCTATGGAGACTTCAACATGAAACTGCCGATCTATCTCGACTACAACGCCACCACCCCGGTCGCGCCGGAAGTGGCGGAGGCGATCATCCCATTCCTGCGCGAGCATTACGGCAACCCCTCGTCGGCGCATGTCTTCGGCCAGCGGGCGAAGCTGGCCGTGGCCCAGGCCCGCGCCCAGGTGGCCGCGCTCATCCATACCCAGGCCAACGAGATCGTCTTCACCGGCAGCGCCACCGAAGCCAACAACCTGGCGCTGCTCGGCGTCGCCCGTGCTTTCGGACGTCCAGCGCACCTGATCATCAGCGCCGTGGAGCACCCGGCGATCGTGGCCCCGGCCAAACAACTGGAGGAAGCCGACTGGGCGGTCACCATCGTGCCGGTGGACGGCTGCGGCCGGGTGGCACCGGAAGCCGTGCGCCGGGCGCTACGTCCCGAGACCGCCCTGGTCTCGGTGATGCACGCCAATAACGAGATCGGCACGCTGCAGCCGGTGGCCGAGATCGCCGCACTGGTCAAGGCCCACGGTGCTCTGATGCACACCGATGCCGCCCAGTCGGCAGGCAAGGTTCCCCTCGACGTCAGCACACTCGGCGTTGATCTGTTGACCCTGGCGGGGCATAAATTCTACGCCACCAAGGGGGTCGGGGCCCTCTACGTGCGCACCGGGACGCCGCTCGCGCCGCTACTGACCGGAGGAGAGCAGGAACGCGGTCTGCGCCCGGGGACCGAGAACGTGCCAGCTATTGTTGGCCTCGGCGAGGCGGCCCGCCTGGCCCGGGAACGGCTGCCGGTGGCGGAGCCACGACTGAAGGCCCTACGCGACAGCCTGCACGAGAAGCTTAAGAAGGCGATTCCGGGCCTGCAGCTCAACGGCCATCCGGAACAGCGCCTGCCGAATACTTTACACGTTTCCTTTCCCGGCGTTACCGGGCGGGAGCTGCTCGACCGCGCCGCCGCTGAGGTGGCTGCTTCGCTCGGTTCAGCCTGCCATGCCGAGAGCGACGCAGTCAGCGGAGTGCTGGCGGCGCTGGGGATCGACCCGACCCGTGCCATGGGCGCAGTGCGCCTGTCGGTGGGCTGGATGACCACTGATGAAGAGATCGAGCGGGTGGCCATGGCGCTGGTCGCGGCCTTTGCCGATTGCCAAAGAAAATAGAACGGAAGCCCGCTGTGAAAACCGGGAATGAGATCATCTGGAAGAGGAGACGTTACAATGAAGTTTACCCCGCTGAAGTTTCAGATTCCCCTGGCGGCCGGGGGGATCTCTCTGATGGCCTTCAATTATCTGCAGTTTGCCGTGCCGCACGGCAAGGGTCTGGTGAAATTTTCCGACATCGTCTGGAGCGGACTGACTCCGGCGCAGCTGGGTCTCTATCTCCCCCTGATCGCCATCATGCTGGTGTTCAGTGGTATCAGCCTGGGCAGCACGGCCATCTACCTCCGGCAGCTCAGAAGATGGCTTTTTAACCGGGCTGAGTACCAGGATTTCATCACCAGTCCGTCCACCAAAAGCATCGGCGTTTTTGCCCCGGTCGGCTCCCTGTCCATGACGGCGAACGTGGTGCTGGCGCCGCTGGCCTTCTTTGTTCCCCTGCTGTCGGCCAACCTGCAGGCGCTGATGCTGCCCGGCCTGATTTTTTTCTGGGTTCTCAGCCTGGCGCTGTTCCGGCTGGAATACAAACTGTTCAGAACCCGGGCACAGCGGCCCCTCGATCCGATCGGCCCGAACTTCATCTGGCTGACCGACGTCTTCGCCTTCGGCCTGGTCAGCCTGACCGGGTCGGGCATCGCCGCCCTCAGCGCCAACCAGTTGATCGCCTCGCTGGCCGCCGACGCCTCACTGTTGACCCTGGGCTGCGGGTTCCTGCTGATGGTCGCCAAGCTGGCCTATCTGTTTTTCCACCAGATCAAAACACAACAATTACCGGAAAAGCAGATCCTGCCAGCCTATTTCATCCTCATTCCCATCACCTGCCTGTACGGTTTCAGTTTTCACCGGATCATGGTCTACCTGCAAAGCTACTTTGCCTTTGACCTGGGTTGGCTCTCCTTCCTGATCATGACCTTCTCTTATGTCTGCACTCTCTCCTGGGGGATCTTCTGTCTGTATCTGCTCGGCAATTACTTCAAGAACGATTTTCTCAGATGCGATTTTGCCCCGACCCAATGGGGGATTGTCTGAGCTTTCGTCGGCTCCCAGGTTCTGGGGGCAAATATCTACGGAAGCTACTACCCGCACCTGCTGCTTTCGGTCGTCAACTACGCCAGCATTCTGTTGGCATCGGTCATCTTCATCCTGGTCTACGGCAAATTTCAGCGGGCGGTCAAAAGCAGCAGAATGGCAGCTCTGGCCGGGAAGGCGGCATAGTCATTTACAGGGTCATGAGGGAGATTGCAGATAGCTTGCTGGGCTGTATAATCAGGGGGCCGCAGGATTTGGAGTAAAGATCAATGCAAGAAACACTCATGGTCGGTGCCGTCATAGCGGCCTTCGCCCTTTCACTCTTCTTGTTGGAAATCTTCATTCCCCTGCGCCGGGTGAAGCGCCCGCTGTTGGGACGACTCATCGTCAACCTGAGCTTTGCCGCTGTTGCCTTTGTGACGGTATCACTCACGGTGCGCCCCGCAGCTGAAGCGGTGCTTGGCTGGACTGGGCACAGCGGCTTCGGCCTGGTACAACTGTCGGCGATTCCACCGGTCGCCCGCCCGCTGCTGGCCTTCTTGCTGATGGATCTGACCTTCTACTGGTGGCATCGGGCCAATCACCGCATTCCCCTGCTGTGGCGCTTCCACAACGTCCATCACCTCGACCCCGACCTGGACGTCTCGACCGCCTTTCGCTTCCACTTCGGCGAGCTCGCCTTCTCCTCAGCCTTCCGCGTAGCGCAGATCGGCCTGATCGGCCCCTCTCTCGGCAGCTACCTGCTCTACGAAGCGATCTTTCAGGCCGGCACCCTTTTCCAGCACAGCAACCTGCGGTTGCCAATCCGGGCCGAGCGCCTGCTGGTGAGACTCGTCGTCACCCCGCGCATGCACGGCATCCATCACTCTCAGGTGCCGCAGGAGACAAATTCCAACTACGCCACCGTCTTCTCTTTTTGGGACCGTCTGCATCGCACTCTGAGGCTCAATATCCCGCAAGGTGAGATCAATATCGGCATCCCGGGTTATGCGGCGGACCGGGACAATTCGCTGATTAGCGCTCTGCTGGCACCGTTTCGGCCCCAGTTCGACTACTGGCGTCGGGAGGATGGTACGGTGCCCACCAGGAGTGGTGTCACCAAAGAAGCGAGCCATCTGGCTCAATGAGGCAGGGCAGATTTTGCCTGCGCTCAGTCCCACCTCTGACCTACTTTCCGGATAGTTTCTTACGAAACCGCCTCGCGATCCAGGGATATGTCCCGAAACGCGGCAAAGCAGCAGGCAATCACCTTCTCGTGGATGTCGACGGGTCCTTTTTGGAAATCGCCTTCGGTCGTCGCCATGGCGTTGGTCACATGCAGCAGGGACGCCACTTCACAGCCCCGAACATTGGCGAGGGCCATCAGCGCGGCCGCCTCCATCTCCACGGTCAGGGCGCCTTCGCGGCGATGACGCTCGATCTGGGTCGCCGTCTCCCGATACGGAGCATCCGTGGTCCAGGTGGCTCCACGCCGCACGGGAAGGCCGATCTCCTTTGCCCGGCAGGTGAGGACTTTGGGCAGCCGACCTTCGGCGCACACCTCGACTTCCGGCGGCAAGTAGTGGTAAGAGGTTCCCTCATCGCGCACTGCCCGATTGGGCACGATCAGACAGGGAGGCTTCAGCTCTCGGCTTACGGCGCCGGCCGAGCTGTAGCCGATGATATTCCGGCAGCCCGAGGCGATGAGCTGTTCAGCGACCAGAACGGCAAAAGGCGCTCCAACGGTTCCGCCGATCAGCCCCATGGCAAAGCCGTCGCGTTCGATCACCTGCAGGGTCGTATGGAAACAGGGCCAGTCAGGACAGGGCCGGGCAGCGAAACGGTCCTTGGCAACCGGCACGAGTTCTCCGTCGAAATCGAGCAAGCAGCAGGAGGGGATCGTCGTTGACTGTTGCCCGCGCATTATGGCGGCCCGCTCGAGCAGATTCTCCGGGACGAAGACGGAGGGTTCGTTCGTGGCATGATCCAGAATGGGGGCAGATTTCTTCTCGGACGACATCATAGAGTCATGGCTTTCGCTGCGAAATGCTTAATGGTTGTGACTGGCCATAGGCTGGAGGCATGGCCTTGATCCCTCGAATGATATAGAGCGCCGCAGTCCCTGGATCGGTGCTGGGGAAAATCCGCTCATCGGTGATACCGAGAAAATACTCCCCCTGTGCTTCGAATCCTTCAGCGATGGCCGCTTCCAAATTCGCCAGATTGCTGTGCCTGATTTTGCGGACATAGGAATCGACCTGGGCAGATTTTGCCTGGAAAAAGTCCGAGGTCGGGTTCAGCAGCAGAGTGATCACCCTGCCGCCAGGTCGCAAAACTCGCCTAGCTTCGAACAGGGACTGCCGATAGTTTTCGACAAACTGCAAAGAGACGATGAACAGCACCACGTCAAAGGAGGCATCGGCAAACGGCAGCTGTTCGGCGGGGGCCACGACCGTGCGGATGGTGTCGGGTGCGGCAGCGATCGCGTCCCGCGAGAGATCCAGACCGGTCACGGCGAAGCCGTACTCGGCCAGGCCGTGTTCGATGAGCGCCGGACCGCAGCCGACGCTGAGGATCTCATCCCCTGACCGCAAGTGCTGCCGCAGATAATCGAGTTCGGCGGCAAACACCTGCTGCCAGAAGGGGCTTTGGCAGGCTCGCAGATAACTGGCCGCTTGGTTCTGTGTGCCCATGTCAGAGGTCATTCTTTCGCTATACCCTCTCCTGGCGGCAAAGCTCCAGCACGTCATCCAGTTCGGGGAAACGCCGTTCTTCCAGCCGGGAAAAAACCTGGGTGTCGTTGATCAGGATGGCGAATTCGCTTTTCTGCTCGCCGGCTATAATCTCCGCCGTGATTTCCGGCAGCTTTTCCATCAGTTCCGCAGCGAGACTCGCTGCGCGGGGCTGATGCCCTCAGGAGGGGCAATAGACAATTTTGACTGTCATCTGGTTTTTCCTTTCCTTGTTTGGGTATGGGCTTAGGACAAGCCGTCGAGAAACCGCTCGGCGTCCTGCGCGGCCATGCAGCCGCTGCCGGCCGAGGTGATCCCCTGTCGATAGATGGAATCCTGCACATCGCCGGCCGCAAAAACACCGGGGATACTGGTCTGGGTGGCGAAACCGTCATGGCCGCCTCTGGTGAGGATATAGCCCTCCCGCATGTCGAGCTGGCCGCTGAAAACAGTGCTGTTGGGGGAGTGGCCGATGGCGATAAAGACTCCTTCCATAGCAAGCTCCTTGATTGCTCCATCGCGCACGTCCTTGATGCGGATGCCGGTCACCCCCTTTTTCTCACCCAGCACCTCGTCCAGAACATGAAACCACTCGACAGTGATTTTTCCCTCACTCACCTTCGCCATCAG
>Ga0210020_1003774_pt1 | contig 11567 bp, 9 predicted proteins | sample CryGeymeta201514_FD_183980 | JGI IMG/M metagenome (GOLD analysis project Ga0210020, IMG submission 183980) | Groundwater microbial communities from Crystal Geyser aquifers in Utah, USA - Crystal Geyser metaG 2015-14 (SPAdes) (version 2) | ecosystem: Environmental > Aquatic > Deep subsurface >... | reverse complement strand
TAAAACATCTCGAACATAGTATATCTTTCTCTGATTTTTGACTCGCGAAAAATGTCTTCCGCTTCATCGTAAGAGATTTTTGGCGAGATAAGGTCCTGTTTGGCGAAATGGACAAGATCTTTACTTGTGGCGTAGGAAATGAGAGCGTTTTTACCGTCATAGGCGGTATAGAAAAGATAGTATGTTCCCTCTAAAAGAGTAATTCTGGGATCTTCTACGCCCTTTTTCTCGTAATCATATTCGGGAAAGAGAACCGGCTCTTTAAGTCTTTTTACAACTTTATTATCTTTCAGCTGGCAGTAACCTAAAGAAGAAACATTATTGTGGTTAATTGCCCGATAAAACATATGGGTAATACCATCCGTCTGGATGCAGGCAGGGTTGAAAACACCCTTATTCTCGAATTCCAGATCTGTTTTCTCTAAAATTATCCCCTCGTTTTTAACTGTGATCATAATTTTTAGGGCTGAATCAAGACAAAAATTTATTTTTGGATTGCGAAGCCCGACGGAATTTACAAGCTTCGCTTATAATTTTTAATTCCTTAATTGGCGCTAAAAACCGGAACTGGATGAAAAACAGTACCCACTGTGCCAGCCGGCGTTAATTGCGCCTCAATTTCTTTCCTTGGCTACTTTTCCCAGCTTAGCATAATATCCGAAAATTTTCCAGTCCTGTGCCAGAAAATTTATTTAACCTCTTTACTCTTAAAAAAACCTTTGAATAAAACAAAAACAGAAGCTCTCGCTTTTGTTCGTGCACACTGGCTCGGGGAGAAGGAGTCGAACCTTCATGCCGTGATCCAGAGTCACGTATCCTACCATTAGATGATCCCCGAATAATGTCTAATGTTAGCCTAAAACCGCCGAAATTTCAAGTCAAAAAGCCCGGAGCGGGCCCATTGAGTCTGGAATTTGCAAAACTCCTCAAGTTTTCAAGTATCTCCGAATCGCCAAAAGACTGCTAACAACTCCCAAAAGAGTTCCTAAAATTATCTGGGTGATGAATATCAAAACAAAATATTTTCCAAAATCGGCCTGAATCAGGGCGACATAAGAGGATCCAACAATATAAGGCGTGATTAATTTGACTATCGGGAAAAGAAGAAGCATTGCGATCACCGCCGCGAAACAGCCGTAGATTATTCCTTCGAAAACGAACGGAAGCCGCACAAAATTATTCGAAGCTCCAACGAGGCGCATAATTTCGATTTCTGTTCCGTGATTATAGATTGTCATTCGGATAACATTGAAAGTAATAAGAATGGCTATCAGGGAAAATAAAGTAAAGAGAAAAACGCCGGTTTTCCTGATTGTTTTTATGGTTGTATTGAAGCGGTCAATGACTAGTTTGTATTGCTGATAATTAACACTGGCAATATTCTCCTTGTAGGCTGAATTTTCCACAGCCTTGGCGATCAAGTCATATTGCTCGGGATTTTTGGCTTTTATATTAATGGAAGCGAGAAGCGGATTTTCATCAACAGCTTCAATGGCTTTCAAAATTTCCGGCTTGCCGACGTTATTGCTTTTGAATTCGGAAAGGGCTCTGTCTTTTGAAATGTAATCGGCTGATTTCACCTCTTTGTATTTCATGACTTCTGATCGGAAGTCCATTATTTTTGATTCCTCCGTTTCGCTTTTGAAATATACCCGAATATCAATCTTGTCCTGGATATATTTCAAGCCAAGATTGGCGCTGATACTCAAGACAATAATCACGCTGATTATGAGAAGCGCCAGTGTCAGGATACTCACTGCGGCCACGCTCAAAGAGCCATTTCGGTAAAAATTTTGGAGACCGGATTTGAATGTTCGGGAAATTGTGAGAAAAATCATAATAATATTCTTATATAGCGTATCTGCCCTTGCTGTGATCGCGGATAATTCTTCCCTGATCGAGGGTAATCACTCGTCTTTTTATATTATTGACAATGTCTTTAACGTGGGTAGCAAGCAAAACTGTTGTTCCCAATTTGTTTATTTTCAGAAGCAATTGAATAATTCCCCAGGCGCTGATTGGATCAAGATTTCCCGTGGGCTCGTCAGCGATAATGAGAGCCGGACGGTGAACGAGAGCCCTGGCTATAGCGGTGCGTTGTTGCTCCCCGCCGGAAATTTCACTTGGGTAGCTTTCTATTTTGTTTGAAAGGCCGACTATCTCAAGAATCTGCGGAACGCTTTTTTCAATTTCTTTATTTAGGCAGCCGGAAACTTCCAGGGCAAAAGCTACGTTTTCGTAGACTGTTTTTTTGGGAAGAAGCTTAAAATCCTGAAATATTGTTCCGATGCGGCGGCGGTGATAAGGAAGCTGTTTCGGGGCGAGTTTGATGATATCTTCTCCGTTGAAAAATATTTCGCCTGAAGTCGGTTTTTCCTCGGCGGTGATAAGTTTGAGAAGAGTTGATTTTCCCGCGCCGCTGTGTCCGACGATAGAAACAAACTCTCCTTTTGCAATCTCAAAAGTAACGTCATCAAGGGCGACTGTGTTCATCCCGCCGGTATAAATTTTTTTTATGTTGCGGAAAGTAATCATTTGATGCAAATGTTATTTATTCACGGGCGTCGGCGATGCACTTTTTTAGGTAAGTTTCAATGAAATCGTCTAATTTTCCGCCTAAAACCTCTTCGGGGTTTTTTGATTCAAATTTCGTGCGGTGATCCTTGACAAGTTTATACGGATGCAGAACATATGATCGGATCTGGCTTCCCCATTGAATGCCTGCGTGCTCGCCTTTCATTTTTTTCTTTTCTTTTTCTTTTTCTTCAATTTCTTTCTGAAATAATTTGGCCCGCAGAATTTTGAGGGCCTTTTCTTTGTTTTGAAACTGACTGCGTTCGTTTTGGCAAGAGACGGTTATTCCCGACAGTAAATGGGTGATTCTCACCGCGCTTTCAGTTTTATTCACGTGCTGTCCTCCGGCTCCTCCCGCCCGAAAAGTGTCAATTTTAAGATCGGTTGGGTCGAATTCGATTTCTTTTATTTTATCAACTTCCGGCAAAACTTCAACCAGGGCAAAGGATGTCTGCCGGAGATTATTGGCATTGAACGGCGAGAGTCTAACTAGGCGGTGAATTCCCGCTTCAGTTTTGAGATATCCATAAGAATAGCGTCCCATTATTTCCAGAGTCGCGCTTTTAATTCCCGCTTCGGACCCTCGTGTCTCGGACATAATTTTCGCTTTCCAGCCCTTTCTCTCGGCAAAACGCAGATACATTTGAAGAAGCATTTCGGCCCAATCCTGCGCGTCAGTTCCTCCTGTTCCGCTGTGGATGGAAAGAATCGCATTCCGGCTGTCAAATTCTCCTTGAAAAAGCGATTCAAATTCAAGCTTCTCCACTCTTTTTTCCAATTCACGCAGCTGATTTGAAATTTCGTCCGTCAAACTTTTATCGCCTTTGGCAATATCAGCTATTTCAAGTAGATTGTCAGCCTCGGCTTCCAAATTAGTTATTTCAGCTGCGTCATTGCGCAGGCCTTCCAATTTTTGTGTTATTTTTTGCGCCTCTTCCCGGTTTTGCCAAAAATTTTCTTTTTCAGCTTTTCTTTCGAGATCCCGGATTCTTTTTTTCTTTTTGGGCAAGTCAAAGACAGTCACCCGCGAGGGTGATTCTTTTCTGAAGCTCTTTGATTTTAGAAATAATTTCCTGCATTGAAGTTATTTTATCACAGAATGAAACATATTGCCAGAACAATAATAATTGCTATAATTTGTTTGTAATCGCGGGTGTAGTATAGTGGTAATACGTGACCTTCCCAAGGTCAAGTCGTGGGTTCAATTCCCATCATCCGCTCAAAAATTTAAGCCTGCGTAGCTCAATTGGCAGATTTACCCGCCGCCTTAGCTCAGCTGGTAGAGCAATGCTTTCGCTTGTCCCGCACCATTTGCCGAGATAGCTCAATGGTAGAGCAATACTTTCGTAAAGTAGAGGTTATGGGTTCGAGTCCCATTCTCGGCTCAAGTAAATGCTGGTAAATAACGTATAAGTTAAGAGTTCGCCCGGTCATCCGACCGGGCGCCCCGTCGAATGACGGGGCGAATCTCACTTCCAGCTCAAACTAAAACCCGACTTTGTTTCTGGAGCCGGGTTTTTGCGAGGATAGTTTAGGGAAATACCGATGGATCTCCCTGTGAATTAACCGAGAGGTTCTTTTCGAATTCGCGGAGTTCCGCGTTGGCGAATTCAGCCTGACCTTCATCCGTGTTCCATTGGAAATCATGAAGAAAGATTACAACTCCATAGTCCTTCATTTTTTCCTTGAGCCAGTCGGCAAACGTCGTTGTTTTCACAAAAATTTGGCGAAGATGCATCATGTCTTTTCCGTCTTCAATTTTCTTTTCTTCAAGCTTGATGATATGAAATCCGAGCGGGCTGGAAATTACATCACTGATTTCCCCGATTTTCATTGAAAAAGATTTTTCGGCGACGGGCTCGACAAGCTGTTCTCTGGTTGACCAGCCCAAATCTCCTCCGTTTTCGGCGCTTTTTCCTTCCGATGACTCGCGGGCTATTTGAGCGAAGTCTTTCTTGTTTTTAACGGTCTTTTCCCAGAGAGAATTGGCTTTTTTTTGCTGGTTTTCGGTGTCGACCTCGCTGGCGAAAGACTCGGCCAGGCTTTTGGCGTAAAGTTCGGGTTTTACCACTTTCTGTTCAAAGTCATTGAGCGTCCAGCCATAAAGACGAGCCAAATCACTAACAAGTTTTTCCCGGTTGCCGAATTGACTGATGCTGTCGGCCACTTGTTGTTCAACCATCCGGTCGGTGATTTTCACGCCTCGCTTTTGAGCCAGATCTTCAATGATTTTATTTTCGATCATTTTGTTGATGATTTCCTTTTCTTTTATCCTAAGCCTTTTTTGTCCCTGTTCCGTACTGAAATCAACCCGCATGCCGACTTGCTCGAAATCTTGAGACTCATAAAATTTTTTGACGGCGGAAACGTTGTTTTTAATTTCGTTGAAGCTGATGAATCCGGCTCCGCGGATATAGACGGCGGGAAAGGGAATTATTTTCTCCGCGAGGCGGACTAAGTGGCTATTTGAATTATATTTATAAATGGCAATCGCTAAAGTCGAGAGCAGTATAAAAATCAGGACAACCGCGCTTATGACGCCAACCAGAATTTTAATCTTTTCTTTTTTGCGCATAATATTGTTGATAATTTTAATTCTCACTCAAAAAAGAATTTCAGCCATTTTTGCCAGTTGGGCGACTTGTCTTCCGCATAATTCGTATTGGGATCTTGTTTTGCATTTTTGGCTTCCTTTTGCCGCTCCAATTCTTTCCGAAGGACAATCATTCGTTCGTCCTCCTTTTGAAGATTGAGCTTTTCGCGAGCTTCCTTCTCTTGAAATTCTTTAGTCGAAAGGTAGGATATAAAATTCTCAAGCTCGCTGTTTTCCTGATTCATTTTTTGGATTTCCGATTGCAAATTTTCAATCTCCTTTTGGATTTGGCGTTTGCGATAAGTTTCTTTTCCAAGCGATATACCGATCAGCACCAGGATGACGAGGCCGGCGATAAAAAACAATCCCGTGAAAATCCCAACGCTTTTTTTTGCTTTTTCTTTTCTGATTCTACCCATCTATTGATTGAATTTCAAAAACTTCCCATCATAGGGGCGATTGTAAAAGCAATCATCGAGAGAACAGCGAGGATGGTTATTATGATCCAAAATATTTTTATTTTTCGTCGGTAGCGAGCTCTCATAATATCTTTATCAATTATAGCACTACTTTCGTAAAACCGCCAAAAAGGCGGAGCTGGGGATTTCGACCCGGCCGATTTGGGTCATTTTTTTCTTTCCTTTTTTCTGTTTTTCAAGAAGCTTTCTTTTGCGGGTGACGTCTCCGCCGTAAAGTTTCGCCGTCACGTCTTTCCGGAAGGCTTTCAATGTTTCGCGGGCGAGGATTTTTCCGCCGACTGTCGCTTGAAGCGCCACCTGGAAATTCTGGCGGGGAATAAATTCTTTCAATTTTTCAACCATTCCTTTTCCTTCGGAGAACGTGTTTTGGCGCGGAACGATGCGCGAGAAGGCTTCCACTCTGTCGCCAGCCACAAGAATGTCGAGTTTCACAAGGTCATTCGGCCGGTACCCGATAAATTCATAATTCATTGAAGCAAAGCCGCTAGAGGCGCTTTTCAATTTGTCATGAAGGTCAATGATGACGTCAGTGAGCGGAGATTCGAAAGTGAGAATTATTCTGTCGCTGTCGATGTATTCGGTGTTTTTGTATTCGGCTCGAGTAGCCCTCATCAGTCCCATAATCGCGCCAAGATATTTTGACGGCGAGATGATGTCAAGTTTCACATAAGGCTCTTCAATTGATTCAATAACAGACGGATCAGGCATTTCCAAGGGAGAATAAATTTTTAATTTTTCATTTTTACTTTTTAATTTGATCTTGTAAACCACGCTTGGCGTCGTGATCACCGGATCAATCTCAAATTCCCGCTTCAGCCTTTCCTGAATGATTTCTATATGAAGGAGTCCCAAAAACCCGCAGCGGAATCCCCGGCCAAGAGCGAGATTTGCTTCCGGCTCAAATGTGAAGGCGGCGTCGTTGAGTTTCAGCTTTCCCAGAGCGTCGCGCATGAAATTATAGTCGCTTCCTTCTTTTGGATAAAAGCTGGCATAAACCATCGGCTTGACTTCCTTGTAGCCGGGCAGACTCGCAATCTGTAGTTTGTAACTTGTAGCCGTTATGGTATCGCCGACACGGCAGTCCTCAACGCTTTTGAAGCCAGTGGCAATGTAGCCGATTTCTCCGGCGGTCAGTTTGTTTATTTCGGTTAGTTCTGGAGAAAAGTAACCAACTTCAATTACGGAGCTTTCCTGCTTTGTGGCCATCGTGAAAATTTTGTCTTCGGCTTTCACTTCGCCGTCAATAATTTTCACATAAGCCAGAACACCCTTGTATGAATCGTATTTTGAATCAAAAATGAGCGCTCGAAGCGGCTTTTCATTTTCACCTTTGGGCGGCGGGATTTTTTCGATGACTTTTTCGAGAATTTTTTCCACGCCTTCTCCTGTCTTTCCGCTGGCTTCGAGAATTTCTTCAGCTTTGCATCCGAGAAGATGCACAATTTCTTTTTTCGTTTTTTCAATTTCGGCGTTCGGGAGATCAATTTTATTCACCGCTGAAATTATTTCGAGATTTTGCTCGACGGCCTGGTACAAATTCGCGACCGTCTGCGCCTGCACGCCCTTGGTCGCGTCCACAAGAAGCACCGCTCCTTCGACGGCGGCAAGGGACCGGGAAACTTCGTAGGAGAAGTCCACGTGCCCGGGGGTGTCTATTAAATTCAGGATAAATTTGCCATCAGAAAGGTTCGACCTTGAGGAATCCCGACAGCGGAGCTGTCGGGAGGAAAAGGTCGAACCTTGGCCGGAAGTTCGATAATTATAAATCATCCTCACTGGCTGTAGCTTTATCGTGATTCCCTTTTCCCGCTCCAAATCCATCGTATCAAGAAGTTGCTCTTTCATTTTCCGCTGCTCGACGGTTTTCGTGATTTCAAGCATCCGATCGGCGAGAGTCGACTTGCCGTGATCGATGTGGGCAATTATTACAAAATTTCGGATATTTTGCTGGTTAGCCATAGGTTTAATCTAACTATTTTTCAGATACTTAGCAATAGCCTCAGACAAAAATATGCCTTATAAAAGGCATATTTATTTTAGAGTCTATTGAAGCTGGACCTTGAAAGTAAATGAGCTTATTTCGCTTTATTTTTTTCTGACCGCCGTAATTTAATCGAATCGTATATTGCGGCAATTATAAAAATAATCTGCAAAATAATAAAAATTAGGTCACCGAGATGAATACTGTAAATTTCCAGACATATTCCCCCGATTATATATAGTATGTCTTGGATAAATCTTTTTTTATTGACGATGCCGATTGATATCAATAGTAATCCCAAGGCACCGATAAATTTAAATATCGACATACTTTCAATTTACATATTATCCGAGATCCGATCTCGAATAATACCTTATACAAGCCCTATATCCCGCTCGCTTCTGTCGGGTCTTCGGGTAAAGTCTGGCGAAAACGGAAAATTTTTCCAGTAAGAAGTCTTTTGACGGATTCGAATTCTTCAAGCCGCAGGAACTGCGAGAAAAGGAGATAAACGAGAATTCCGGCGCCGCCGCTCGTCAAAAGTTGCGTGAAAACTCCAACAAAAGTGTCCAGATTAGTGTAGGGCCCGATGAGATATTTGACAAGCTGGGCCGTGAGTCCCGCAGAGAGCGCGGCAATCGCGAATTTTGCGACTGACGAGACTATTTTTTTATCATCAAGATCCCCCAGCTTGCGGCGAAGAATAAAAAACAGAAGGAGCATATTAGTGATACTCGCGGCGGAGAACGCCCAGACAAGGCCGAGCACGCCGAATTTCATTGAAAGAAAAATTGCCAAACCCAGATTAATTGCTTCACTGACAAGGCCTGTTAAAAAAGGTATTCGGGTGTTATGGAGAGCGTAAAACGACCGCGCCAGAAGCGGCAGAGAACTTTGGGCAAAGAGGCTCACCGCAAAAATTCCCAGCGACTGAAAAGTGAGAATGGTGTCTTCCCAGTCGAATTTTCCCGATCCCAGAATTACCCGAACCGTTTGCGCCCGGAGAATGATAAGCAAAACGCTGGTCGGGATGACGAAATACAGGATTTGACGGAAGGTTTGGGAAAAATTTCGCACAAAAACTTCCCGCTCGTCTTTGGCGGCGTGATGCGACAAGACCGGGAAAACCGCCAGCGCGAAAGGAATGGCAAAAACTCCCAGCGGAAAACTCTGCAGGTTGTTGGCAAAATTGAAAACAGCGAGACTCCCGGCGGCAAGAGTTGAAGCGATTATTGTAATGATGAGCAAATTTATCTGCGTCACGGCCAGTCCCATTGTGCGGGGAATCATAAGCTTTAAAACTTTTCGAAGATGATGATTTTTGAAATGGAAAAGAGGCGTGAAAGAAAAACCGGTTGTTTTCACGGCTGGGTATTGAAGAAACATATGAAGAAAAGCTCCGAGGACAACACCCCAGGCAAGTCCGGCGATGCCGAATGGCTTTACGAAGAACAAGACACCGATGATTATTCCGAGGTTATACATTATCGGCGCCAGTGAATAAACCAAAAATCTTTTGAAAGAATTGAGAATGCCGCCGAAAATTCCGCTCACGCCCAAAAAAATCGGGCTCAAGAACATTATTCTTGTGAGGTGAATGACCTGCGTCATCTTTTCGCCGGAGAATCCGGGAGTGATCAGCCTCATCAGCTGCGGCGTGAAAATTGCAAAAATAGCGCTAATTGCAAGTAATACCAAAAGAGCTACGCTCAAAAGATTATTGGCAAGATTCCAGGCTTCTTTTTCTTCGTCTCTTGCGATAAGGCTTGTAAAAACAGGAATGAACGCGGCGCTTAAAGCTCCAAGAATAAGAAGATTATAAATCAAATCCGGCACCCGAAAAGCGGCGTAATAGACGTCGAGCGTATCCCCTGCTCCGAATTGAGAAGCCAAAATCCGGTCGCGGATGAGTCCCAGTACCCGGCTCAAAACACCCGCCGCGGCAATAATAAGCGCGGCGGAGTTGATGGATGAGGAGGGATGGGAGTTGGTGAGTTTATTGGTTAGGGTTTTGATCACGATGAATTACTTTGATATCAAAAAGTAAATATAAAAAAGCAAAAATTTGGCGTCTGGCTTCGCCAGTCAAATTATTTTTGTTTTTAATATGTATATTTTCTATTTACTATTTAATATTTTATTTCTCTACTGCTATTCCCATAAACCTATCCGTATTCAAAGTAGTGTCTAGTCTGACAGCACTTCTGTCTAGTGTTGTGTTTTCCGGCCAGTGCCAAATGGTTTTCATATTTTCCGGCAATTTTATTTCCGAAATTAGTTTGCTTCCCATGCTTCCCGATTGTTTTTGAAAAAGCGTTGAAAATGAATCGGCCGGATGGTGGAGCGAATCAAAATTCAGCCTGAAGGGCAGAATATATTTATAAGTAATCTTTGCTTGCTCGCCCGGGCTGACATAAACCCAGTTGGCAAAAACAGTTTTGTGGTTTTCATCGTAAGCCCTCGTCCCGGTTTCTTCGTCCACTTGCGTCGAAACCTCATTGACCTCAACCTGCGGGTCTTTTTTGAATCCGAGCGTCTTATAATCCAACGGCGGCGAAACGAATTCGCGGGTCTGGCCGCTCGCTTCAAGTAGTTTCGATCCTTCCGGAACATAAACGCGCAGCCAGTCTCCATTCACTTTGTTCCACCAGTCATATTTTTTATTTCCTCCGTTGTGTTTTCGCGTTATAGAGACCGTATCCACAATGCTCCCGTCATCCTGAATTTCGCTTCGGTGCTCGATTGTTTCGTCAATCACGCCGTCGGTTTTGAAGCCGTTAATATTAGTATTGACGACGCTCAAATAATCTTTTTGCGCGTTGAGAATTTCTCCCGACCAGTTTTCTTCGGAAATCAGTTTTTGAACGTTGAAATTTTTTGAATAAAGCAAGAGCTGTTTTTCATCGAGGGATTTATCAAGCACTGACAAAACATGCATCATCTGCAGGGCTTCTTTCGTGTTGAAAACTTTGTCAAGTATCTTCGGCATCAGGTCAGCAATGAATTTTTTCGGCTGGTTTTCCTCTTTATTGTAATCAACCTCAATTTCGTACTGCGTCTTTTCAATGAAATTTTTCGCATCAACGGTTGTGTCGTATTCCGGCATTTCGATGGGGCCGGTGATTTCGAGAAGATCCTGAATTACATTTGGAGTCATGGCAATCACACCATCCACCGTCGGCCCGCCGGTTTTTTCATAAAACCAGGAAACTTTTTCGGCTGAAGTCGGAAAATTGGGAAACCAGTTGGCGTCGTGCATCGTCCAGACAGCGCTCATTTTCTGAATCGGTTCAGGTGGGATGATGCGGGCTTTGAGCTGCCCGTCGGGATTGTAAATATCATCCACAAACAATTTTTTCACCCGGCCATTTGAAATGTCAAGAATTCCATAGCTCCCGATAAACCCGCCAGTGGCCCGCATTTCCTGATTATTTTGAAAAAGAAACAAAAATTTTCTCGGCCCGTTGTATCCCAAGACGTCAAGAAATATCTGGGAATAATCAAGGAAACTTTTGAGGCTGGCGTTTGCGACGGGCAGTTTTTCTTTGAGTTCCAAAAATTGCGGTTTTATTTCTTCGGGAAGATCTTCCAAATTGACCTTGCTGATATTTCCCTCCGCTTTTTCGAGCTCATCACGGGCGCTTTGAACGCCGGAGCGCAGATTGAGAAATATATCGGTGAGCGCCGGACTGTTTTTTTCGTTTTGATCCAGCGGATTTTCGAGTGAGCCGAGAACTTTTGCCGACTCGGACATTTTTTTGCCGGCCAGAGCCAAATTTTCTCCGGCTGAAATGACATAATTGGCGCTGGCGAGTTTCGATATGCCGGGAACAAATCTCAAAATTTCACTAAAGCCTCCTCCGATTCTCCCGATTTCATTTTTTGCTTCGTTTAATATTTCATAAGACTGCTTGAAGTTCACAGCGGCGCTGTCAAATTT
>Ga0210020_1003768_pt1 | contig 11571 bp, 8 predicted proteins | sample CryGeymeta201514_FD_183980 | JGI IMG/M metagenome (GOLD analysis project Ga0210020, IMG submission 183980) | Groundwater microbial communities from Crystal Geyser aquifers in Utah, USA - Crystal Geyser metaG 2015-14 (SPAdes) (version 2) | ecosystem: Environmental > Aquatic > Deep subsurface >... | reverse complement strand
CCAAGGGCGATGAAATTCGTTTCAGGAGAACCGGATAAGTATCCTGATCCATTAAACCAAAAATGTATTGGGTCAACATAGCAGTTAGGCGGGCTTGATTTGGGGAAATCCAGAGTTGCCTTAAAATTGTTTTAAAAGCATCTTCCGGAGACATTAAATAGCTACTCCAACCCAAAAGAGTTTTTGGGGCCTTATAACCCAGACTTAGGGCCCGTTTAAATAGCGGAGCACCGGGGTAAGGTAAGAAGACATAATAAGTATAACGATTTTGTCTACTTATTTTTAATAAGAGGTCGATTAAGGAAAGGGTGCTTTTAAACTCTGAAGCGACGAAATTTTTGTTCTGAGCCGGATCTTTGGACCAGGGCAAACCAACCAGAAACGAATAAAGAATTTTAATTTTATATTTTTTGCAAAGACGGGTAAATTTTACGATATCGGCAACGTCTAGGTCCTTACTAATAAAATCAAGAGCTTCCTGGTTTCCGCTTTCGGCGCCGGTAAGAATCATGGCACAGCCAGTCTTTTTCATCAAAGACCAGGTTTGGGGTTGATAAAGGCTCAATTGTTTGACCCGGCCGTTGGCATTTCCCCAATTAAGTTTAAGTTTATGGCGATGGAGAAGCTGACAAAGAGTCTTGACTCTGGATTCATTAACAAAGAAATTACTATCGTAAACTGCGATTGAATCGACCTGATATTTATTTTTAAGATTTTTCCATTCATTATAAATATGGACCGAATCCAAAGAAGTCCAAATTCCTTTATTGACAATCTTTTCGACACAAAAACCACAACGATGGGGACAACCATAACTACTGATATAGGGAATGGTTCTTTGGCCATATTCAGTGACAATTAAACATTTGTCCACGTCAACCAGATGATATGGAAGAGGAGGAAGAAGGTTTAAATTAACCGGTCCGGAATCAGGATTGTGATAAATTTTATTTTTTACCTTGTAAGTTAGTCCGGGAATATTTTTTAGATTAGAATTTTTTTCAAGCGCGTGAACCAAGGAGGTAAAGGTGACATCCCCCTGACCACGGACAACAATATCGACATATTTGTTTTTTATTGTTTCCTGAGGAAGAATTGAAGGATGCCAGCCTCCCCAAACGATAGGAATTGTGGGATACTTTTTTTTGAATAATTTGGCGATTTTAAGGCCATCAAATATCTGGAATCCGGTCATGGCAGAAATTCCCAGACAAAGAGACCCTTGACCCTGTTTTAGAATTTGTTTTTGAAAATCCTTTTGAAGAAATCGAGAATATATTTGGATATCGTAATTTTTAAGAGCTAGTTGACGGCTGATAGCCAGTAGGGCCAGGGGGACTCCACGCCAATTTCTTTCGTAAGGTAAGGGGGAGGGAAAAAATAAGATGATTTTTGGTTTAAGTAGTGGGGAAGTCTTTGAGTTTTTGGATATACTTGATGGCATAGGTAAGCAGGAATTTTAAATCATTTAAGTTTTTAATGGAAGTAATTTTACGAAAAAGGAATTGTGGAGTTAATATTCCCTTAAATATGTTTTTAACCATCAATAGCTGGGTTTGTGAACTTAAGGGAGATTTCATTACAGACTGGCGCATGTCGTATTTATCCCAATCAGTGGTTAACAACCAGCCCTTTTTCTGACATTCATTAAAAAGGGGCGTCCCCGGGTAGGGAATGATAATGGTAGCCTGGAGGCTGTCGGCCAGACCATCCCTAATGAGAATTTTAACTGATAATAGAGTTTTTTGGGCCATCTTTTCCGTTTCCCAAGGATAACCAATCATGATGGTTAAGTGGGGTTGTAAACCGGCCTTTTTGGCCATTAAAAGTGACTTACGGGCGTCAGATACTTTGGTATTTTTATGAATGATAGATAAGGTGTCTTGGTTGGCGGATTCAAGGCCATAAAGAAGAAAGCGAAAACCGGACTTGGCCATTAAATTGTATTGCGATTGATCCAAAGCAGCGAATCTCATATTACAGCCGAGGACTACTTTTTTGTTAAGTCCGGTACTAATCATTTGTTGACAAAAATCCTTTAACCATAATCCAATCGGAAAAGTACCACTGTCATCAAAAATTTCTTTTATACCAAGGTTAGCCAGTGACTTTATCTCATTTATAACCCGGTTTACGGAATAGGTTCGGTAGGTACCGGCAGGGTGAGTGGTGGTCCAGGAACAAAAAGTGCATCTTCCCCACCAACAATCACGGGCGGACATGATGTAGGCACCGGGAAGGTATTTAAAATTGGTGTTGTGGTGACCGTAGAGTTGCCAACAGGTCAGTCGTCTGTTGATAGTCGGTAAGTTGTCGAGCCGGTGATGAATAAGGGAGAAGGTACCGGTATTTAAAATCTTTTTGTTTTTTCGATAGTAGAAACCGGGTTCGAGTGGAGATTTTTTAGTCAGATGCTTAATCAGGGAGATCATCATAAAGTCATAATCTCCGCCGGTAATAACGTAGTCGATGGGACAATGTTGAAATGATTCGAGAGGGAGGGCGGTAACGTGATCTCCCATTAAGACAACAATAGAATCTTTTAAGTTTTTCTTAATATCTTTTATTATTTGCCAATGACGTTTAATAACCGGAGTTTTACTTTCAATAAAGATAATATTTGGTTTACGTTTTAATAATCTTTGAAGCCATTTTTGATAAGTGATTTTTTCGGCAATAGCATCATCCCAGTAAACTTTAAAACCCAATTTATCAAGGGCGGTAGCACCGGATGCAGGAATTAGAGGTAAGATAACATTACCGGTATTAGTCCACTGAAATTGGCGATTTTGACCAAGAAAAGGTCTACCCTTGGGAGAATATAGCGGAGGATATGAGACGGATATTTTAACCGTCGAGGTATTGGTTTTTGTTTTTATCAATTTGATGAGCAGTAAATTTTAAAGCGGGAGTAAAAAAGCCAATTAGAAATAAGATACCATAGTAAAGATGGGTAATTGGAATGGTAATAACGGCCAGAAATGATAGAAAGAAAGAATACTTAAGAGTAAGGAATATAAAAGTTAGGATAAGCAATAAAAGGTAAACGAAAAGTGGAATAAAAAAGAGACATGAGTGAAGAAAGATTAAAGAAAACAAATAGAGAAGAAAGAGAGAAGGCAAAAAATATCCAATTTTTAGACTTGTCTGGGGGTAAATTCGGGCAAAATTACCCCGATGAAGAGCGTAACGGGTGATTTGTTTCAAATGAGGGAGAAGAACTGATCGTCGGTGATGAAAAACAACGATTGATGGGTGATAATATATTTGTTTTTTTAGTTTATGAGTTAAATTAAGACAGAGGATGGTGTCTTCGCCAGGCCAGTGATGGGTGTCAAATCCATTTACTCTTAAAAAATCAGCTTTTTTGACTATCAGATTAACTGAAGGGTAATCGTTGACAAAGCGTGGCGAGGAAGAACAATTACGATAGGTTCCGGCTCCCCCACTACCAAGAAATGAAGACCAAACCAGACCAGAGGCTTGTTGATAGAAATTGTCACTTTCGGGAGTGAGGCTTGGACCACAGAGGGCGGCAAGTTTCCGGTGGAGAGAAAATTGATGAAAGGCATTTTTTAACCAATCGGAATGAGGATAGGAGTCGTCGTCAAGAAAAGCTAAAAAACGACCACGAGACATTTTAGCCCCCAAATTTCTTTTTAGGGCGGGGTTGGGAGAGCCGGATATTTTATCGGTAATAACAAGAACCTCGTATGATTTGAAGTTTTGAATACGAAGGTGTTTTAAGGTTTCTTTTAAATAGAGAGTGGGGACACGGACCGGAATAATAACTGAAAATACTGGATTATGGATCATTAGCGGCCAGTATTAATTCTTAGGTCAAGGTCTGGATCATAGATCCAGTGGCGTTTATTACGATCGTCATAGTAATGAAGGAGACGTAAACGATAAAAAACGGCCAAAGCACCCAAAAGACTACTGAGAATAATTTTTAAACCAGTAGCGTGTGTCAGGCTGCTGAAACCATAATTTAATTTTATGGGGGCTTCAAAAATACGGGAAAAACCAAGACGGTTGGAAACAGAGAGAAGTTCCAAGTCAATAGCGTAATTTTTTATTAAAAGACGGGGAAGAACCTTTTCCAGTACCGGACGGCGAAAAAGCTTTAAGCCGGCCTGCGTATCGTGAATATTTAGGTTTAATAGAAAACGGGAAATTAGATAAGCGCCAAAGGAAATGACTTTTCTTTCGAAGGGATAATTTATTAAGGAGGCAGGGTGACGCTTGGAACCGACAATAATATCGGCTTGATACCACTCCAAATGTTCCAAAATCAAAGATAGACCGTTGGGATCGATTTCCATACCGGCATCAATAAAGGCGACATAATCCCCCCTAGATCTAGCCATGCCAAAACGAAGGGCATAACCTTTACCATGATTGTGTTTATAGCCAACGACTTTAAGTTTTTTTAAACGGAGTTTCTTGGCTTTGTTATACGAGCTGTCAACTTCAGTCCCATCAATAACAACAATGAGTTCATAGTCATATCTAATTCTTTCTAAGGTGTCGAATATAGAGTAGATATCCTGACGAATGGTGGTGGCCTGTTTATAGACAGGAATAATTACTGATAAAAAATGATCCTTATTTTTTAGCATCCAGGGCTTGACGATAAATATTAAGTGTTAAGAGGGCAGTATTTTTCCATGAAAATTCTTGGGAACGGATAATGGCTTTTTTGATATATTTTTGTCTTAGGTTGGGATTTGTCCAAAGGAGAGATAGTTTATTTTGAAGATCTTCTGGTAAAAAGGGATTAAAAGATAGTCCGGAAGATAAGCTGATTTCGGGTAGGGAGGAATAATCGGCAAAAAGTGTAGCTGTACCGGATTGCATGGACTGAAGAAGGGGTAGACCAAATCCTTCAGAAAATGAAGGTTGGCAATATATGGTGGCTAAGTTAAAAATAAAAGGTAAGTCAGTGTCCGGCACAAAACCGGTTTTATGAATCAGACGGGATGATTGGCTTTGAAGCCAAATAATGTCACGGTTCCAAGGATGGTCGACGACTTTGGAAACCGCGGCCGATCCGACGATTACCAGAGGATAATTTAAATTAAGACAGGCCTTAACTAAAGAGGGAATATTCTTGTTCCAGTTTAAATCCCCAACATAAAGCACAAACTTATCCGGAAGATTATATTTTTTTTGAACGGACTTTAGACGTTGAGGACTGAAAATAGGTCGAAAGGACGGATCGGCTGCTTCGGGGGTAATAAAAATCTGCTCAAGCGGATAATTAATTATTTTAGAAACTACATTTTTTACATAAAGACTAGGAACAATGATATATTTGGCCTTTTTGAGACGTAATTTTTGGATTAGCCATTTTATTTCACCCCGAATACCAACAGGAAAATGTTTTTTATACTCTTTTGGAATTAGATCGTGAACGGTAACGATAAGAGGGGTTGAGGAAACCGGCAGGGTTAACTTAAAAGGGTCAAAATATGGATAGTGAATTAAATCAAAATCAGTTAGAAGTTGGGTGTTACGAGTTATTAGTTTTGTTTGATAGTCACGGTAATTTGGATTACTTTTTATTTCTGTTTGCAGGGCGGAAACTAGGTTTTTGGTGTAATAACCAACACCACGGACTTGATTACCGTCAGAAAGCGGTGAAATGTTAATGGCGATTTTTGGCATGAAAAAGCTCCCAGTATTTAACGTAAGCTGCGGGAAATCGGAGTGCGGAGTAAAATGCAAAAACAAAACCCGGAAAACCATCAACGTAGCCACGATGACGAAAAAACAGAGAGATAAAAGTGATAAGGGGTTTTATGAAGAAATAATTAAAGAAAGAGGGGTTTTTTAAATGGGCAGCCAAGAGACTACTGTAGCGGTTGTTTCTCAAGAGAAATCGTTCAAAAGTCGGGTCGGCGTAATGAAGAAGATCATTAACGAGTGTTCCGGTTTGGCCTTCAACCGTAGCCTGTTCATGAACATCGACACACGGTAGTTTACCAAAGCCCTTTCGATAGAGACGAAGAGTGGGATCAGGATAGACCCCCCCTTTGGTTAAAAACTTTCCTAAAAAGAAATTTTGACGAGGAATCCAGTATCCATTTATCGAAGTATCTTTAATAGTATGCCGAATTTCATCAGCTAATTTTTGGGTAACAACTTCATCGGCATCCAGCTGAAGAATCCAGTCGGAGGTACAAGCGTCAATAGCCGTTTGTTTATTTAGATGAAAAAGAGGGTGGTTAATCCCAGAAATAATTTTAATATTTTTGTATTTTTTGACCATAGAAAGAGTATCGTCGGTTGACTGACCATCATAAAGAACAATCTCGCTTACCCAGGAGGTGACGGAATCAAGACAGGTTTTAATAGTATCGGTTTCGTTGTAGGTGGCAATAGCCACGGAAATGGTGGGAGTCATCTTATTTGACATATAGTTTAAAGCTTTGGGAGCTAATTTGGAAATCGGAGGCATCAACTACCAAGGAACCGGGGGGAATAAGGTCAGGAATAGAAAAAGTGATATTGTCAATTTTGGAGACGGTGGAAAAACCAAATGAATCCGGAGGAGTTAGTTTTATTTGGGATTGTAGAAGCCGGGGCGGATATTTGGAAAAAAACAGATAAAGAATATATGGTTGATCATAATGGTTGGTAAAGAAAATATTCTGGTAGTTTGGTTTTTGTGATTCAACAAATGGAATAATTTCTCTAAAACCAGTGTTCCAGGCAAAAGAGTAGCGTTTGGGAGCATGAATAAAATAGGAATCAGCAAAATATATAAATGAAATAAGATATAGAAAAATTAATAATCGAGGTCGTTTAAAAGAAAGGAAACCATAAGCAACAAGAATGGTTAAAGGTATTGTCAAAGGTAAGGATCTAAGTGCCGAAGGTGCTTGAAAGGTTAAGGAGGAGGCTAGTGGAGAAATTAAAAGTAAGGAAAAGGTAAGTTGTTTTAGTTGTTTTTGTTTTGACTTTGACAGATTGTAAACACCTAAAAGTAAAAGAGGTAGTTCAAATAAATAAAGAAGGCCGAGATCCGGGTTTTTGGATCGGGGAACTTCATCACCTTTTAGAAAAAGAAAGTTAAGATCAAAGTGAGACAGATATTTTTGACCCCAAGAGAGAAAATAGAGAACGCGTTTATTATGAATAACACGGTCAAGATAAGTAAAGCCGGGGTGTTGATTGAGAAGCTCTTCGGAGCGGGATAGGGGGCCGGTATCGGAAAACATTCCGATGCCGGAAAAGCGGGTGGTGCCGCCACTTTTTAAAAAAGAAATAAATACAGGCAGGGTAAGAAAAAAAGCGATAAGTAAAGAAACGAGAAATTTTGATTTATGATTTAAGAAAAATGATTTATGAATAAAGAAAAGTATTAAGAACAGGACAGGGACAATAATACGGGCGGAATGATAGGTGTAAAGGGAAACAACTAAAGGTAAAGGGAAAAGATATAAGAAATACGATTTATGACCGTGCCTGACGGCAGGCAGGTTTATGGCAAATGAGTAGAACCAATAAACGCCTAAAAGTATAAAAAAGAGAGCGGTGTTACTTTCCCAGGCGCCACGGGAAAAATGAATATGCCAGGGAGAAAGAGTGAGAACAAAGGAAGAAAGAAGAGAAAGCCTAAAGTCTAAAGTCAAGATTAGAACAAGGCGGTAGAGAATAAAGATTGTTAGAACGGAAAAGATAAGGTTGGGGAGACGGATAGCCAAAGGGGTAAGACCAAAAATTTTAATGAATGGTAGAGATAGGTAAACATAGCCACCGGGTTTGTAATCACCAAAAGATTTAAAATGAATTGGCCACGGGACCCCGTGTTCGTCAAGGCCGGTTTTCAAAAGGGAATAGGCGTTATAGCCTAAAGCGGCCTCATCGGGATTTAAGGAAGGCAGAGTATTTATATTCCAGCAACGGATCAAGAGAGCCAGTAATAAAATCAATAAAAGTTTAATTTTGATAGACATAAAAAAGCGGACTTAATTTGATAAATTCTTCCGGCTTATAACCCTGACGAATTATTTCATCATAAGAAAGAATACTCAATACAGGTTCAGCCGATGATTTTAGGGATTGGATATTAATGTTTTGGAATAGGATCTTGTCAACGTGATTGACGGTACCGACATCAACTCCATTGGTGGTTAAAAAGGCCTGGGATTGATAAAGACGAGGGGAATATTGAGTATAAAAAAGATAATAAATGTAAGGTTGACCATAAAATTGAGTAAAAGAAACTTGGCGGTTTTGACCATGGACAACAATGTATTCAACTGCTTCTTTGTAGCCGACTAGCCATTGAGATGGTTTGATTTTGGTCAAATGAAAAGTGTAAGCTTCTTGATAGTATAAAAATGAAAAAAGATAAAGGATAAAGATAATTAATAAAATGAGACGTTGTTTAAAAAGGCTCAATCCAATGGCGGCAAAATATAATATAGGCAGGGACAAAGACAAAGATCTGACGGGTTGAATAATGTCCAGTGATAGAGCGGCCGGAAGCGGAGAAAGAAAAAGCCAAAATAAAAAAAAGAGATGACATCGCCAGACCCTAAGGGACGAAAAGAATCCCAGAATAAAAAAAATTAAAGTCGGATAAAGTATAACCCCGACATACGGAGCTGAGTGGCGGGAGATTTGCCAGTCACCTTCAAAAATAAGAAAGCGGGGTGAAAAATAATTAAAATATCGCGTAAGAAAGTTTTGTAGAAAAAAAAGAGGATGAGAATGAAAAAGTTGATAGTCGAGAGATCCTGATTCGGAAATGATTTGATTTACCTCTTCCGGGGGACGTTGATATGAGTATAAATTCATGACCTTTAAGCGATTGGCATCAGCACCAAAGAGTAGACCAAAAAGGATGGGGAGTGAAAAAAGAAATAGGGTTGAAAGATATAACTTGGAAATCTTTTTTGATTGAAAAAAAAGTAAAAGAGTCAGGATGGGAACCAATAGTTTGGCGGCTTGATAGGTGTAAAGACCTAATCCCATGAAAAGGGCAGAAAAAAAGAAGCGTTTATTCAAAAAAAACAGACTAGACAGTACCAATTCAAACAAGAGTAGGTTGGTTTCCCAAGCACCACGGGAAAAGTGAATATTCCAGGGGTTAAATACCAAAAGAAGAGCGGCAAGAAAAGCTATTTTTTGATCCCGAGGAAGAAGTTTACGAATCAGAAGATAAAAAATTAGGGGAAGAAGAGAACCAACTATAATTGAAGGCAGGCGAACAGATAGTTCATTAAGACCAAAAATAGCGACAAAGGGAAGGGTGGCGTAGATATAAATGCCGGGTTTGTAGTCTCCAAAAGACTTAAATACCAAGGGAAATGATTGACCGTATTCGTCACGACCTGTCTGGAGCAAGGAATAGGCGTTATAGCCGATAGCGGCTTCGTCCCAAAGAAGAGGAGGATATCGATAATTAATAAAACGAATGAAAAAAGCAATAAGAATTAATATAAATAACAATAATTTATTCATAGGCAACGATGTCAAACACCGGAGACTTATCGGGATAATAAAGAGTTTTTAATAATTTAGAGGATAGGGGCGGATAATTATTTGGACCGGTTACCATTAGGGTGTTTTTGGTTGGGATAAAGTTTTTTATCTCCCAATCGTTAAGAAAAATAAACTTATCAAAAGCGTTAACCCAATACCAGTCGGAATGAAAGTCAGTATTTAATTTGGGATCGTTTTGATAGGAGGCAGGATCCCAGGGCCAGTAAAAAAGAAGAAATTGGTGGGGTTCACCATATTTCTTGGTAAAAACTATTTGATTATATTGGGAGTATAAAGGTTTTATATAAGAGATGGCTTCGGAATAGCCGGATTGCCAGGCGGCGGCATAGGTTTGACAGTAATTTTTGTAGATAAAAAGATATTTAAAAAAGAAAGTCAGAGAAAGAATAAAAAAGAGAGGTAGAAAGTAAGTTTTGAATTTTGAGACAAAGGGTGACAAACCAAGGACGATGAAAAGGTAGATAAAAGGGGTGCTGATGCTTAGACGAATAGAGGGAAAATCACCGGTAGTGAGAGCAGCTGGTATCAGAGATATCAAAAATGCAATAGAAATAAAAGAATAGTTTTTATTTTTGGTGAAATTTCTTAGACAGATATATATACCAAAGTAAAAGAAAGGTAGAAGGAATATATATAGGAGGCCGGTATGAGGAGGGTTGAATTGGTAGTTTTGACTACCGGAAAAAAAGAGAGGAAACGGGTTGAAAAAATTTAAAATATTAACACCAAATTGGTAAATAAAATAAGTGACTTTGTTGTTGACAAGAATATTGAAAAAAGGAGGACCGTCAAAGAGCCGACGACGCTCATTAAGAAGATTGATAGAAACGGGATTGATAATCCCAACCCAACGGTTTCTGGCTAAAGATTCGGGGGAAATAAGATTAATAAGATTGGGTAGCGCCATTATCAGAAAAATTAAAAGAAATGGAAGGTAAGATTTTTTGAATTGACGATAAATAATAAACAAAAGGAGAACTAAAAGAGGGGTGACTATACGGGTGTTGTGATATGAATACATCGATAATCCCAAAAGCAGGGCTGAAGGAATAGAAAATATTTTCTTTTTAAAGGAGTAAAGGAAAAGAAGTATTCCAAAAGAAAGAAAAAATTGAGCCAGGTTGGACTGAAAGACGGCCCGTGAAGTGAAAAATGTCCAAGGAGAAAAGGAGGCAATAATAAAAGCAATTAACCCTAATATTTGGCTTTTAGTTATAAATTTACAAAGAAAATATAAAAGCCAGGTAAACAAAAAGCCAAGAATAGCGGCCGGAAACCTGAGAGCCATGGCATTAAGACCAAATGCGGCCACAAAAGGAATGGTCAGATAGAGGTTTAAGGCAGTGGGATAATCTCCATAGGCTCGGAAATTGAATATGGGCAGAGTTTTACCCCACTGATCACGACCAGTTTTTAAAAGAGAATAAGCGTTGTAGCCATGGCTGATTTCATCCCAATTTAGGCTTACCGGGTATTTGTCAAGATAAAGAAATCGTGAAAAAAGAGAAATAATAAAAACAAGCCAAAATATTAACTGATGATACTTAGTCACAAATTTGGTGAATATGGAATAGATTATAAGTAAATTGGAGTAGAATTGGAAATGTTTGGGATATAATGAATGAGATGAAAAGATACGGCTGGTTGTTGGCGATGCTGTTGTTTACAATTCCGTCTTTTGTCGCATTGATACGTCCGGGAATTCAGAGCATACAGGATAATATGCAATATTTTAGAGTTTATGAAATGGATATATGTTTAGCTGATGGTCAGATACCTTGCCGCTGGGTTCCAGATATGGGATATGGTTTTGGCTATCCACTGTTTTTGTATTATTCACCCGGTCCATATTATCTCGGAGCGGGTCTACACGCATTGGGATGGCAGTATATTGACGTTATTAAACTAGAATTTATTGCCGGTTTTATACTGTCAGGTTTAGCTATGTATTGGTTGATATCATCTTTGTTTAAATCGGGACCATTGGCTTTCATCGGTTCGCTTATTTACATATATGTTCCGGTGAGGGCAGTGGAAGTTTATGTGAGGGGA
>Ga0210020_1003759_pt1 | contig 11586 bp, 9 predicted proteins | sample CryGeymeta201514_FD_183980 | JGI IMG/M metagenome (GOLD analysis project Ga0210020, IMG submission 183980) | Groundwater microbial communities from Crystal Geyser aquifers in Utah, USA - Crystal Geyser metaG 2015-14 (SPAdes) (version 2) | ecosystem: Environmental > Aquatic > Deep subsurface >... | reverse complement strand
TCCTGCGGTTTGTTAATTACCATTAAAAATAAGAACTAAGAAAATCACAAATACCGAAAGCTAAACAGTATCAGTCTGATTTGTTGGTTATGTTTTTCCGCTTATACTTTTTGATTCTCCCTCGGGGGGTAATCTTTTTCTTATTTCTTCAACAACTTTTTTAATTGATTTATAATCTTTTATCCACAGAAAAAATAAAATGATTGATGAAATAAATCCTATTGTAACAACAGTTACGAATATCATGAATACTCGATCAGATTCAATATTAGTAGTTAATAATGAAATTAAAAAAGATGACGCTAATGTGAACAAACCAATAGAAAAATTAAGATGAATTGAGTTGGGAGAACCTTGAGCTAGAACATTTAGTTCTGTCTCTGATACTTCGTGAATAGTAAGAGTTTTTACTCTACCTTTTCTAATTTCAGGAAGAAATTGGGATTCATTTGTAGAGTATTGATTTTCACTCATTTGCCACCTCCGAGAGTTCTGACTGAAGCTCTCACAGTTCCAGGATATCCACCTAAATCAACGACTAAATGCCAATGACCAGAATGTGGAGCTGAAATTCTGACGGGACTTGTTTTAGAAAGACCACCGTAATAAGTATGTTGACTTCCCGATTTATATTTGGAAAAATTACTATCATCTAACAAACGTACATTTGCTTGTTTATCTAGAGTAACCTCAACAATATCATTAGTTGATAAATTCAAATCATAATGAAGAAAATTCATTTTTTTACCTTTATTTATTTCTAAAAAACATCCATTACTTTTTATGCATCCTTTAGTTAATTAAAGAATATAATCTATGTGCAGTTACTTCCATGTATTCCATGTTTATGCTTCCAAATAAATCAGGATGATGAACCGCCCTCATCCAGTCCATCACCCCTTTTAGTATTCAGTTATCAGTAATCAGTTTAAGACCAATGACTAATCATCAATGACAAATGACTCTTGACCATTGACGTCCTTTGAATTTTCTACTTTTTACTGCACAACCGGCGGACTATCCGTTCCGTTTTCCTTATCTTTGGCTTGCGGCCATTGGGACTTGAACAGCTTCAGCGTTACCGGGTCGTCCTGGTATTCCTGCCTGCCGAGTTCATTTATTTCGTTAACGGTATCATAGACTTTTCTATGCGCTAGTTTCCGCTGTACCGTGTAGGTTTTGCTCTGCTCAACCATCTTACCATGCTCTTTTGTAATGGTTTCAAGTTCACCTTTAAGCGTTTCACCGGTAAGTTTATAATCCGTCGGCATTCCTTTAGCTTTTAACTCTACGGCGTATTTATCGGTAAGAGTAAAAGTTGCGGGAAGTAGATCCAACATCTCCGCTTCATCTTTTTTAGCTTCGGAAATTTTTTCGGGTAATTCGTTCCATTGGGGTGAGCCTTCATTAAAAGCTCTCTTTATGTAGAATTGAAGTTTCTTAACCCAATTGAAACATTCCTCACACTTTTTCTTCACTTCGGAAAGTTTCTTTGCGTTTGCTTTTTTAACCTCATCAGAAGTCTTAAAGTTTTTCGCAAGCAGAATATTAGCTGCAAAAGCGGCGTAGTAATCCGTAGTTAACCCCGAAAGCGCTAATTTCTCAAGCCCCTTCGTTGTTTCATGTGTTTTATCAGCCACTTTGAATAACACCGTTCTTGAAACATGAACACCATTTTGATCATCGGACATAGTATCACCTCGCTATTTGTTGATAATGCAATCTACTTAGCTATAATAAATTGATCCAATTCTCCCATCTTATTTCAATCCTAATCTTAATCATACCAGTCAACCTTTGGCTGAACCTAATTCATAATCCCAACCCCAAAAGTTGTAGTCCCAAACAGAAAATAGTTCGTTATTTGATCCTTTTCGCACATTACTGCTCTAAGAATAGCTATTTTCGTTACTTAAATCCACTTTCCCGAACCTGGAAAACCCATTTTTGCACCTGAGCAGCACTTTTCTGTGTACAGAAAGTCCTTTACTGTTACTTCGGAGTACTTTACTCCTTACAGAAAGTCCTTTGTTGGTACTTCTGAGTCTTTTATCGTGTACGGAAAGTCTTTCGCTGTTACTTCGGAGTCCTTTTTTCCTTACGGAAAGTCCATCGGTTTGTCTGAGCAATACATTTTTCAGTACGGAAAGTCTTCCGTTAGACCTGGGGAATACATTTTTTTGTACGGAAAGTCTTTTGCCGCATCTACGGAGTACTTTTATTTGCAAAGAAAGTCATTCGATAAAAATGAGAAATCCTTCTGCCTAACTTACTTTACAATAACAGTCGGTGACTTATATTGATCATTGACACCTGACTGATGACAAGCGACCAATTTATCTGCAATTAATAACGGGAATATTTTTATAGAAATGTGACTTTAAGAAGTGAACAAAATTGAAGCATCTGATTAAACCATTTGGTCAATCAAACACACAATTAAACCGGTAAATGTATTTTGTATGCTGAACGAATAATAGTATTACCTCAACCATCAACCATCAACCATAATCCATCAACCATAATCCATCAAACATACTCCATCAACCATCATAGAAGAAATCTTCCCTTTAAGCAAAACGATATAACAAAAGATAAGCTTAGCGCCTCCAATGTTGTAAGAGAATAGAATGCCCCATCAGGCTTTTTCCACACCTAAAGATTCTGCCAAAAGGTATACAACGAAAAAACACAACAATTTCAATTATCTAAATAAAACAACCGGGAAAGATTCAACTATTCAAAGAACAATTTGTTACGGCTAATATATTCAACCGTAACCGTTGTAAAATTAAACATGAATTATACACTACGCAAGAATTATTTTGCGCTAACAACAAAAATTTATTAGACGGTTATTATACGTCGAAACTCCCTTTCGACCAAAGTATAATTGATGTTGGTTCAGAATATCGACCTATAAAATATTTCACTTAAACCTTCAAGGTTGCTTACATTCCCAAATACTATAACCTTGAAGGTTACTTTCAGTTTTCTACCTTAATAGTATCAGCTTTCGCGATGCAGAAAAACCACCCGCGTTTATCCGGTAGATATAAATACCGGACGCTAACTGCGAAGCACTAAAGGTGATGGAATGTTCTCCCGCCTTCTGAAACTCATTCACAAGTGCAGCAACTTCATTTCCCAATACATCATATATTTTTAATGTTACGTTACTCCCTGCTGCCAACTGCCAACTGATTACTGTTACCGGATTAAACGGATTCGGATAATTCTGCTCAAGTCTAAACTCTTTCGGATTAGAAATATCCTGCTCATCAATTGCAGTTTCAATTGAATCAACATAACTCCATTTCACCGCATCGAATACAATCGCCTCTCCTGCAATACTGCTTGCATCGCCAAGATGTACATACCCGCTGTTCCCTTTTTCAAATTGATATTTGCCGAGCGAGACCCATGCATCTTTAATTTCCTTCTGGTTAATTACAAGGGTATCCAATCCCTTAAGAGAATAAATTTTGTACTTAGCTGCTTCCGCCTGACTGTAAGCAATGTATATGGACACTTCATAATATCCGGTTTGTGGAATATTCGGCGTCCATGTAGCGTAACAACTATCCATCGGCTTTAAAGTAGTAAGTGAATACCAGAAATGTCCGTTATACCCCTGGTTCATATCCTTCCATGAGTTCATCGTAACCGGCGCTTTGTTGTTCATGTAAAAGCCGTTCGCAAAATCGAGATCATCAATCAGCGTGTCCGATGTTTCCGGTTTTGTATAATTTGTAGAAACACTCCAATAGACCGTATTCAAATTCTTGTAACCGTTATTGTATCCGGGCCAATCATACTTAGCGTTCTTCCCAAAGTAATTGGGGTAACCGGGAATGTTTTTATCGCCGTAGGGATCATTAAAGATAAGCGTGTGCGATTGCGTGGCTGTTCCGTGCGCAACAATTATATGCCCCGCCGTAGTTAATCCGTTGCAGATTGTGTATGGTCTTCCGGTATTCACCTCATCCAATGCCGTTTGATATGAAGGTTCATCTGCTCGTGTTGCTGCGATTCCATGTTTAATATAAAAACTTGCCATGCTTGAATAGGGACTTGTACCCGACCACATATATCCGTAAGCTCCTTGCGAAGGTCTATCATTCGGATCGTTCGCTGTTAGTACATAATTCGTTTGTCTAAAGCGGTAAGGTTCGCAAATATATTTTCCGTAAGGACTATTGTGACTTGAGGGCCAGGAACAAGTAATATTCCACACCGGTAATATTTTATAAAATGCTACGATCATCATTGCTGATGTTGGTCCGCACGCGGCGCTTCCGTTGTAATAATCAGGAGTATCGAAAACCTGATTGATGTAGGGAATATCAAGGGTGTCAACATCCAGCGTCTTTTTGTAAAGATTAGGCGATGGGATTTCGATCGGTTTAACTTTCAAGTTCAATTCTGATTTAACTTTTAACGAATGATCTTGAAGAGAAAGAACCGCCTTAACAATTGTTCCCTTTTCAAACTTAGAATAAATTACTTCATCGTCAGTTAATCCGAAAGAAGGATCACACTCAAACTGATCTTTTGTAAATGTTAGTCGTGTTTGTTTTGTCCCATCAAACGATGATAGATAAAGATCACTGTTGAGCAGTTCTAAATTCTTTATTTCTTTTTTATAGAAAATGATCCACCGGGAATCATTCGACCACGCCGGTGAATATGCTTCTTCGGTTATTTTATATGTTGAGTCATTCGCTAAGTCATATACTTTCAATGTTGCGCCTAAACTGGAGTATAATAATTTCTTTCCGTTCGGCGACCATATTGGATTGAAGTATCCTCCACCACCATTGGTGATCTTTCGCTTTTCGCTACTTTGTAAATCCAACAAATATAACTGATCATTGTTATCATTGTATGCAGCATATCGGGCATCGGGAGAGATTGGGGCCATATTGGCATACGTTCCCAAATCATATTTCATTTCAGAAACGTTCTTTCGAATAATCAATTCATTATCAATTGTAAAAGCAGTCGTACCTTCCTTAGCAAAACTAACTTGTCCTGCTAATTTTACTGCTGAGTGCAAAGGGGTGATCTTCTTAGTCGTAAGATCAATTAAAGAAGGAATTTGATTTCCGTTTTGGTCAATCTGTTTGTACCCGATAGTTTGTTTATCAGTGGAAAGAGAATAATAAAGTCCGCTTCCGGGAGAAGAAGTTAAGAAAACCGGTTCACTATTCTTTTCAAGATAAAGCGCTGAATTTTTCAAATCGGTAAAAACAATACCGGCAGGAGTAACCGCTGCATTCTTTATTCCGTCTACATCAAACTGCTTTTCTTGCGGAAGAAGAATTGAAGTTCCGGCAAATAATAAAATTAAAAGTAATTTTGGGTTCATCTGTTAAAACAAATAGTTCTGGTAAAAAATGTTCTACACAATATTAAAATATTTCTTGGTGATTCTTTGTGTCTTCCTTGCCTCAGCGGCAAAAAAGGCACAATGCGTTATTTGGTTTTACTCAACAATATTTTCACTTTCTCCGGATCAATCGGATTAAACCACTTCCCTTCCTGCTTAAAATATGAACCGATGATGAAAGCATCGCAATATGCAAGATATGTACTAATATTTTCGGCAGTAATTCCCGAACCTGCAAGCACCGGCAATCCTACCTTACTCTTTACCGATCTGATTTCTGTTAACGAAGGTTCGCTTCCCGTACTGCTTCCGGTAATAATAACGCCGTCACTCAAAAAGAATTCCGCTGCCTTGGCAGTCTCAACAATATCAATATCTGCGGTTATCGAATGTGAACTATGTTTTTTCTTTATGTCGGTAAAAACTAAAATATTTTCTGCACCGATCTCTTTTCTATAACGCAGCAACTCTCCCGCGTCGGAATTAAACATTCCTTCATCGGCAACGTGCGCAAATACAAATCCTTCCGCGCGGATAAAATCAGCATCGGCAGAATGTGCAGATGCGATCGCCTCTTTGTTTGCTCCCGCCAGTATTTGGATGCCGAGCGGCAGGTTAATAGTTCGTTTAATTTCGTATAGAATTATGCTCATTAACGTAGTTATTTCGGGACCGACATTCCGGTTTAAATATGGTACGTCATGCATATTCTCGATCATCAACACCGGTACACCCAGCGATTGATAAATCAGCGCTTCCGATTTCGCTTTTTCGATTATGGGTTTTACACTCCCGTTGTACTTTGGAGTTCCGGGTAATGCATCCACATGAATCATCCCGATGATTGGTTTGTTAAGATTGAAGAGATTCATACTTACTCTAAAAATAGTTAAATGATGATGAACAATTTAAAACTAAAAATCCTTTAAACAATTAATGTTTAAAGGATTTAGTGCGGAGAGAGAGAGATTCGAACTCTCGATACCGGTTACCCAGTATAACAGTTTTCGAGACTGCCGCATTCAACCGCTCTGCCATCTCTCCGTAATCTAAAAGAGTTTATAATTCCTAATTCGTAATTCTCAATTCCTAATTATACTAAGCTCACTCCAAAGATAACCAATAAACCGGTGATGAATGAAATGATAACCAATGCTTTGTGATTCTTCAATAATTCACCGAAAACCGCATGGAAGGATAAGTACACAAAACCTCCTGCGATATGGGCTTCAACAAATGCCAGCCAATACAAATTAAAATATTTTGCGAGGAATATATCCCCGACAAGCGCTCCAAGTACCGTTGCTGATTCAACTAAAAAAACATATTTGATTATTTTGCTCTTTGCATAGTTCGCTCCAACCATCAAAGAAGCCAGCGCCAATCCTTCCGGGAATTTATGAGCGAGTACTGCAATAAGAATTGAATTCGCTTTCCCTTGCGCTGTAATTCCACCGGTGGATAGCGCTATTCCATCCAAAAAGGAATGGAAAGACAAAGCAGTAAAAAGCAGAAGAACTATTTCGGAAAATCTTTTTGTCGTCTGTTCATCAAAATGAGAGGCTGAACAAGCCGGACAAACATGAAAATAGTACTTACTGATCACCCAAAACAGCAAATAACCGGAGAAAGTTGAAATCATTAATTGAAACGACGAAAGGTTTATTGATGCCTCCGGCAATATTCCAACGACAGCAGCCCCCAAAAGCGCGCCGGCGGATACCGAGATGAGACTACAAAGTTTCTTATGATCTAATTTAATAAAAAATATTAATCCTGCTCCCAACAAGGCTGAGAAGAGGGCTAAAATTGATTTCTCCAATATCGCTCTATCCATTTTACTTTTATCCTAATTCTAAACTCCAATTTAAAACTTTTCTGATGGATAGAGAAATTATTTCAACGTGAATGTGGTGAAACGTTAAGAAATATTGGGAAAGAATGACAAATACAATTATATTTGCACCGTAAAAATAAATTTTCGGACGGGTGCAGGAGTGGTTGAACTGGCTACCCTGGAAAGGTAGTGTACCCGCAAGGGTACCGTGGGTTCGAATCCCACCCCTTCCGCAAATAATGAGTAGGCGGCAAATGATTTCATCATTTGCTCTTACCTTACCTTCTGCTTAGTTCGACTTACGACGCTTCGTTAAACATTCCATTTAAATACCTAACCCGGATAAGCCAGAACTAAATTGAACAATGAATGTCTAACAAGAAATGCAGAATATCAAAGGGGAAATACTTCATCAATCATTATTTCTTGTCCATTGTTAGATATTCAATTCTACAAATTATATTCCGCCAAATATTAGACGAATTTGACTCATAAGGCACTACGGATTTCCATTTGAAAAAAAACTATAGGGAAAATTTAATAATGAATATCGAACAAGAAATTTCGAATAATGAAGTTGAAATATAAATAGCTTTACTTCGCCCGCCTCTGGCGGTCTTGTTCATTATTCGAGATGTAATTATCGTTAACATGTAATTACAAAAGGTTCTCTAAGAGCCTAATCGCCCATTGTTTTTTCCCTTCCAGAAAGTGGGGAGAATTTTCAACTCGTAGTTATTACCCATACCTGAGAACTAAAAAAGCCCGTCACCTGTAAAAGTAACGAGCTTTTCCTTGTACGCCCATAGGGATTCGAACCCCAAACCTTTTGATCCGAAGTCAAATGCTCTATCCAGTTGAGCTATGGGCGCGTATAAACAAGTAATAGCTTTATTGAAAAATACATTTACCCTTACAAAATTCAAAGAGCATTATTAAGAAATTCACCTCTTGCCAGCCCCCTATTACCTATTATAATTCATCTCAAATTATTTTCATTTTCTATCTAACCAATCCAGCAAACCGTTAATGAATGTAAGTGGATGCGGCGGGCATCCGGGAATAAAGAGGTCAATTTTATTTTCTTCGAGAAAATTTCTTTGTATCTCTTTCGAGTTCTGAAAGATACCTCCGGAAATGGAACAAGTACCCACAAGAACAATTATTTTGGGTTTCGGTACGGCTTCATAGCAAATCTCAATCGCTTTTGTCATATTTCGAGTGAGTGGTCCTGTGATGACAACCCCATCTGCATGTCGGGGAGAGGCAACAAATTCAATTCCATAACGTCCCATATCAAAGTTCACATTACTCAGTGCATTCAGTTCAAGTTCACAACCGTTGCAGCCTCCGGCAGATATTTGTCTCAGTTTTAAGGATCTCCCAAAATAGTTTTTGATTTCCTTTGATGCTTTTTCAGCCGAGATGGTTTTTGTTTCTTTTGTTACAATTAATTTTTCTCTACTCTCAGCAGCAATGTGATAATCGTTTGTAAAGTGAATAATTTTTTCAGGACAAGCCTCTTCGCACAAAGGACAGAAGACGCACAATCCCAAATCAATGCTCACCGGATTTAGTTTAATCGCATTGGTCGGGCAGGCTTCTACACATTTCTTACAATCATCCGGACAAGCTACCCTCTCAATTGTCGGCAATCCGCGAAAAAGTTTTGGCAGCGATACATTCCTAACATCGTGGATTATAGGATCGCCTTGAAGTATTCTAAGTTTTATTGCATCTATCATAATGGCATTAGTTTTAGTAACTGAGATTAACTATCTGTGTTACAATATTTTCTATAAATCGTGACCGGCATAAGACAAATCAAAACTTTTATTAATCACCGGGAAATCCGAGATTGCAGTTTCCCGCAACGCTAAATTCATTCCGTACCAATTATTGAATGACGGATCTTTTATTTTATACTGAACAATATTCCCGACTTCATCAGTTATCGCAGTATGCACAATTTCGCCGCGCCATCCTTCAACAATAGAAATTACTCCTGAACAGGGAGCGATACTGCCGACGTTAATTTTAATTTCACCACCCGGAAGATTTTCTAATTGTTCAAAAATAAATCTGAGTGATTCATCAATTTCTAAAGCGCGAAGACGGGCGCGTGCAAAAACGTCTCCGGAAGGTAAAGTTATAAGTGAAACCGGGAAGTAACGATACGCTCCATATGGGAAATGAATTCGTGTGTCGGATTCAATACCGGATGAGCGCGCAACAACTCCAACTAGACCAATTTGTTGAGCAAAGTCTTTTGAAACTGTCCCTGTGTGCTCAAACCTCGTCAACGCTCCGGTCGAAGAAAATAAAAAATTATTTATTACTGCACTATCGTTTTTCACGACTTCCAACTTGTTAGTTATTTGTCTAATGTTCTCATCGTTAAAATCATATCTCACACCGCCGTAAACAAATAAACCACGACCAAATCGTGATCCGGAAATTTCCGCCAGGCTATTAATTGCAAGCGTTCGTAATCTACCGTAAGATGAAGCAACAATGGCAAGTCCGATATCATTTGCGACTCCGCCAAGTCCGCTCAGATGCATCGCAATTCTTTCAAGTTCTTCAACGATAGAACGAATCACTTGAGCACGCAAACTAATTTGTGTGCCTGCCAGACTTTCAATTGTACTGCAATGTGCAAATGTATGACCAACAACCGTATCACCGGCAATTGACTCAGAAAGTATTACTCTCTGATTTGTACTTGCATCCAGTATAAGCGATTCGATCCCGCGATGTTGGTAACCCAAATTTATTTCGAGATGATACACTAATTCGCCGTGACATTGAAACCTGAAGTGTCCCGGTTCAATAATTCCGGCGTGAATAGGACCAACCGCAACTTCGTGTACTTCAGCCCCTTCAAGTTTATAAAACTGATAGGGTTTATTACCAAGCACGGTGCTTTGTTTTCTTACCGGGCGAATCCAGGGATGATTAATCGGGATGAATCCATAATTTTCAGCAAGTTCACATTCAAAATAATTTGTCTGTGGAAATTGATTAGCTAAACTTTCGAACTCCAACTTATCTTTTTGAAATTCTCCCCCGATTAGATGTAGTGAAGCTGCATCTGAATCAACCAGCGCTGAAATAATTTTATGCGGCATATTTTTATGTAGCGGAAATAGTCCAATCATTCTATATCCATTTGTCAATCCTTCTGCAACAGAATCCGTAAATTTATGCTTATCTAAAAATGGGATCTCATCCAAACGAAATGATTGGTTATTTTGAACTTGCAAAGAAATCATAACTTAATACCAAAATCTTTTGAAATGTTTACAATGTTATCATGCAAAATGTTCGGCGATATAACTGCAATGGCAATCAATAACATGAGCAGTACAATTGTTGCGAAGTGGATAATCTCGAATCGTTCTTTTTTTATCAAAATAATCTCACCCTCATTTTTTTTGTACAACATTTGGAATAATGTCTTCCCCATATTTATAAAAATGAAAAGTAAAAGAAACATCGTTACAGCTAATATCCACGGTTTATTGGAGAAAAGTATCCCTTCAAAGATCATCAATTCACTAAAGAATATTCCAAACGGCGGAATTGCTGATATCGAGAGAAAAGAAATCATAATCAGCCAACCGCTCCAGGGCAGTATATTCAAGACTGAACTTACCCCTTCAACTTCTCTCGTTTTATATTTCCGGTGAATATTCCCTGCTGTAAAAAATAGAACTATTTTATTAAGGGAGTTATAAATGACGTGATACATCGCGCCGACGAATGCCAGCCCGCCGATCCCGATTCCTAAAGTGATGATACCAAGATGTTCGATACTGGAATAGGCAAGCATCCGTTTGTAATTATTCACTTTGAACATAAAAACGAAAGCGACAAAAAGAGAGAGCAATCCACCAATGATTAAAATTGTTTTTGCAAATTGGTAAGTTGATGTCGGTTGAACTATTTGAAATATTCTCATCACACCAAGTAATGCCGTAACACGTAAGGAACCCGACATTAACGCTGCTATTGGACTTGGAGAATTACTTGTTGCGTCAACATCAGCAGAATGCATAGGTGCAATCCCTATTTTTGTACTTAAGCCGACAAAAATAAATATGAAACTTGCCTTCAACCAAACCGGATTTAATTCCGAAGCATGTTTCACAAATTCGGGAAAGAACAATTGCTTCCCTTCTAAGAGTGTTCCATTAGCAGATAAGGTCAAAAATAAAATTCCGATAAATGCAAATGCGATCCCGATCGAAACAAGGAAAAGATATTTCCACATTGCTTCAAGCGCTTCTTCATTTCGGTAGTAGTAGATTAGAGGAGCCACGCTTAACGTTGTCCCTTCTACGGCAACCCAATA
>Ga0210020_1003743_pt1 | contig 11628 bp, 6 predicted proteins | sample CryGeymeta201514_FD_183980 | JGI IMG/M metagenome (GOLD analysis project Ga0210020, IMG submission 183980) | Groundwater microbial communities from Crystal Geyser aquifers in Utah, USA - Crystal Geyser metaG 2015-14 (SPAdes) (version 2) | ecosystem: Environmental > Aquatic > Deep subsurface >... | reverse complement strand
CGAAGACCAACCGCGTACAGGCGCTCTTCGAGCAGAACGTCGCGCTCGACTTGCTGACGCGCGCAGTCGGGACACCAGTGGAGGCGGGCAAGTGAGGCCGCGCTTGACGCCGGCACAAGGCGGCTGCTGAAGAGCTGAGTCACAATCAACAGTGACGCTACGGGGCGCGGAACCAGTCGGAACACTTGAGGAGGAACGTGACATGAGGAAGCTACTCGCAGTGGGAGCAGTCGCCCTTCTGTTGACGGTCACCATCGTGACCGGGTGCGGCAAGAAGAGCAGCGACAACGGCGCCGGTGAAACCGCCAACCAAGCGGCACCAACGGCCGGCGAACCGGGGCGCGCGGACGTGGTGACCGAGTACACCTGTCCGATGCATACGGACATCGTCCGGGAGAAACCGGGCAAGTGCCCGACTTGCGGGATGTTTCTCGAACCAAAGGTGCCCGCGGGCACGAAGGTCAAGTGGGTGTGCCCAATGCCCGAAGACAACGTGAAACAGGACAAACCCGGCAAGTGCCCCAAGTGCGGGATGTTCCTGCGGGCGGAGATCGTCGAAGGAGCCGGGGACGAAGCGGCGGGCAAGTGAGCGAATGGCTCGGGACGCTACTCGGCGCTAACGCCGTTCCACGCTCACAGGCACCCCCACCACCCCGCGCGCCATGTTCCCGTCAGCGGCGAGCGCCTGCCGGTCGTACACCACCAGCAGCTTGCCCGGCTCGACCTCCTCGACGGAGTTGTAGCTTGTCGTCGGACCCCGGTAGAAGCACGTGTGACCGGTCCACGTCTTGCCGTCGTCGAGGCTGAAGGCGAGGTAGTTGTCGGGCCGGCCGTAGGTGACGACGAGGACGCCGCTCTGCATCCGGCAGGCGTTAGGCCAGACGCCGCGGTCGGCAATGGGGTGGGGCTTGTCCCAGGTCTTGCCGGCGTCGTGGGACGTGCCCAGGTAGAGCGGCGTGTACTTTCCGCCGCTGCCACCGGTGCGCATGAAGCAGCGCAGGTCGCCGTTGGGCACTTGCAGCAAGTCGGCTTCGCAGAAGCTCTCCAGGCCGACATCGGGGTCGTAGGCAACGGTGGCCCAGTAATCCCAAGTCGCCCCGCCGTCCGTGGAGCGAACGACGAAGGTTCGGTACTTGTAGAGTTTCCACTCCGGGGGGAAGGTCGGGCAGAGAACCGTGTCGGTCTTGAAGGACCCGTACATCGCCGCCAGGAGCGAGCCGTCGCGGCACCGAACGAGGGCATGGTCCACAGCCGGGCCCTCGTAGCGCTTCCCGTCGTCTCCCGTTCCGCCGGTTCCTTCCGGGATGTTGAGGCGCGCCGTAGAGGACTTGAACGTCTTGCCGCCGTCCCGCGAGCGAAGCAACGGCACCTCGAACACTCCGTCGGCCAGCCGCTTCGTCTTGAATCCGAGTCCCAGCACCGCGCCGTCGGGCAACTCGAGGAAGTTGGTGCCCAGCGCCGGGCCTGGCTGCCACGTCTTGCCGTGGTCTGCGGAGTGCCGGTCGCCGACGGCGAGCCGGCTGTCGCCGAACATGAAGAGGCTCCTGTAGGTCGCATTCGGGAGGATCTCAACTGTCTCGCCGAACTCTACCTCCAGACCCGGAATCTCGGACATCGTCGGTGCCTCCCGTTCGGGCAGGTCGCTCTGGAACCGCACCCACTCCCACACGGCTTCCCCCATTGCGGCGGAAGCGCCGCAGCCGAAACCGCACTGGTTGCGCGGCGGCGTGAGCTGTGCGGGGGTAACGAACTTGCCCGCTCCGTCATACAACTCTTTGCCGTCGGCGAACAGCGTCAGGTCTTCGCCCTTGATCACCAGCCGGTACGTGTGAAACCTTTTCGCAGCATCGAAGGGAATCGTCTCCTTGGCGTTGACAAGCTGAAGCTTGTCGGCGTAGATCGTCAGCGATTCCTCGTGCACGCCGTCGGCAACCATCAGCCCGCTGCCCCACGGCTGCGAGCACGACACCGCTCTGACGCGCGCCTCCAGTGCTGCACCGCGCGCGGGGTCTGCGTGCCAGTTGAGCGAGTACATGCGGCCGCTGCCCTTCTCGATCGACGGGTCAGACACGAGAAGCCCCTCGTCTGTGCGCTTCGAGTGCGTGTCGTCGCCGATCCAACCCGTAGCACCGGGCGCCCACGTGCCGCCTTCGTAGAAGACCTGCCACGGGCGGGCGGCACCCGCTCGGAGAGGCAGTGCCAGGGTCAGCAGCAGGAGTGACCCGAGGCGCGGGACGAACGGAAGGCACTCGGCCGCCCTCCGTCCGCCTCGCGGCAATAGCTGGGTTGGGCGGTCCAGCGGCGCAGCGGCAATCATGAGTAGAGCCACTCCTTCGGCACGCGCGTCACCTTCAGCCGGTTGAGCCCGCCCACTTGCTTGTCGCCGGCGCAGTAGCCGAGGATCACGCTGTCGCCTACGAAGGTCATGCACGTGTAGCAGTACCAACCATCCGGGTTGCCCTCCAGCACCTTGCTGCCGATCCAGGTGCGCGCGTCATCGCCGGAGGTGGCGAGGCAGAGCGGAGTCCGGCGGCCGGGCGGGAAGGGGTGCTTGCCGGAGTGGTCGTTCCAGACGACCAGCAAGTCGTCGAGCCACGGCACTCGCTTGATGGAGGCCGGCGACACGGGCGAGGCCAGCGGGCTGGGCCGCGCCTCTGCCCATGTCTCTCCGCCGTCTGTCGAGAACGACTCGTACTGACATCCCTTGTCGGTACGCGACCACAGGTAGACACGGCCGTCCAACAGCTCCACCACGCCCGGTTCCTGCAAGCCCGTCCCCGATTCACCAGGCATCTGCAATTCGCTACGGCTCTTGCGCCACGTGCGGCCGCGGTCATCCGATAGGAAGCACCTCGAGATCCCTCGCGCACTCCACGTCTGCTGCGTTCCATCGGCGCACGGGTGCAGCGCCGCCGGGACGATCAGCCGACCCGTCGAGAGCTGAACCACCCGGTCATTGTTGACCACGTGATAGCCGTCGCTCGGCGTCGCGCAGACCCGGTCGCTCAGCGTCCGCATCTCGTCGGCGGATCGGCGCAGGTAGAGCTTGCAGTCGCCCCAACTGTTCTTCACCGCGTAGAACAGCAGGACCTCGCCCGTGTCGATCCGCAGCAGGCTGACCGACATGACGTTCTCTCTGCCTTCGGTATCGACCAGGATCTCGTCGTCGGTCCAGGTCTTCCCGCCGTCGGCGGAGACTCGCTTCGCGATCTGCGCCTTCGAGTTGTCGGCGCCGCCGCTGGTGAACCGACTGTAGGCGAGGTAGAGGCGGCCGTCCCTGAGCTCGACGAGCGAGCCCTCGGAGTTGCGCGGAGCCTCCTTCGAGGGTTCGAGGGTGAGGAGGGGTTCGGGTTGGGCGGTGGGCATGGTCGGACCTCCAGGATCCGCTCAACGCGGAGCGATATGATGATGCCGCGACGACGGCGGGAGCTGCCTACCAGTAGTTCTCCGCACCCCAACCGCCCACCTGCCGGAAGCTGGGCGGGGTGCTCTGTTCCTGCAAACGTGCTATGCTTGCAGGCACTCCTCCCGCCGTGGGCACGTGAGGCGCACACAGACCCCGCCCGAGGACAGCAAAGCAATGAGCCACGGTACCGCAGACACCCTCTCCCCCCGCGAGCGAGTCCGCCGCGCGCTGAACCACCAAACTACTGACCGCGTGCCAATCGCCATGGTGTGCTCGGGCCTCAACCCGCCGGCGCACGCTCAGCTTGAGCTGTATCTTCAGCGCGAGCGCGGAGTCGGCGTTGCTGAGTACCTGCTCCCGCTACTGGACATTCAGGGCGTCCAGCCGGACTACGTCGGCCCCAAGCTCCAGCCGGGCACGGACGTGTGGGGCGTCCACCGCAAGCCGCAATCATACGGTGAAGGGCACTACTGCGAGATCGATGTCTACCCGCTGAGTTCGGCGGAGACCCTCGACGATCTGGACGCGCATCGCTGGCCGTCGCCCGACTGGTGGGACCACGAGGGCTTCGCCGACAAGTGCCGTGCGGCCAGGTGGGGTCGCGATTACGCGCTGGTTCTCGGCAACGGGAACATTCTGGAGTCCTCGTGGTACATGCGCGGATTCGAGCGGTTCCTGATGGACCTGGCACTGGCCCCGGAACTGGCTTGGGAGATCATGCGCCGCGTGACCGACTACCACGTCGAGTTCTTCCGCCGGGCGCTGCAGGCAGCCGACGGCGAGGTCGACATTGCGTTCACAGCCGACGATGTCGGCTCCCAGCAGGGCCTGCTGATCTCACTCCCGCAGTGGGAACGGCTGCTCAAACCACACCACCAGCGACTGAACGCAGCGCTCCATGAGTTCAACGTCAAGATCATGTATCACAGCGACGGTGCCGTAATGGAGGCTGTGCCGGGGCTGATCGACATGGGCATCGACTGTCTCCAGGCGCTGCAGTTCGACGCCGCCGACATGGATCCGGTGAAGCTCAAGAACGAATACGGGGACCGACTGTGCTTCGAGGGCGGCGTGAGCGTGCAACACACGCTGCCCTTCGGCACCGTGGACGACGTGGTCCGCGAGACGCAGGAGCGCATCGAGGTGCTGGCGCGGGGCGGTGGGTACGTCTTGGGGCCTTCGCACGCCATTCAAGCCGGCACGCCGCCGGAGAACATCGTGGCGATGTTCGACACGGCGGCGGGTTGCGCGCTGCCGTGATTGCTTCGGGTCCGTAGTTCCTCGTTCACGCGGGTCGCCCGTGTCAAGTTCGTCCGATCGGTCTGATCGGTCCGATCCGTCTGATTCGTCCATTCCTTCCGCCCAACCCTATGCACGACCCGCGTGAACGCGGAACTACGAGCCACCTCGAATCGCCACGCGCGAGGACATCCCGCCTCGCAGCCGAATATTGCCCCCACGCTCATGGAGGAACCACAGATGACCGACCTCACCAGCCGACTGAAAGACACCCTTGCCCAAACCACCGGCGAGGCGCACGATCTCGCGGAGCGCCTCGAGACCGAACTGGAGTTTGCGCAGAACCTGTGCGAGCTTCACCCGGACAAGGCCACCGCGTGGCGCAAGCTCCTTGCACAGGCAGCCGACGTCGTGGCGGCGGGCGCCGGTAGTCTCGCCGACTTCCGCCGGGCGGTCGACCAGGCAGAGGAGCTCCTCGCGCCGCTGGGCAAGGCCGCCAAGGGATACACCATGTACCTGGTGGGCCATGCCCACATCGACATGAACTGGATGTGGTCGTGGCCGGAGACGGTGGCGGTGACCAACGACACGTTCACCACCGTGCTCAAGCTGATGGACGAGTTCCCCACTTTCCGCTTCAGCCAGAGCCAGGCCAGCGTGTACCGGATCATGGAGGAGCACAACCCGGAGCTGCTGGCGCAGATCGCGAACCGCGTTCGGGAGGGCCGCTGGGAGGTCACCGCGAGCCACTGGGTCGAGGGCGACAAGAACCTCGCCGGCGGCGAGAGCCTGTGTCGGCATCTGCTCTACACGCGCCGTTACATGCAGGAGCTGTTCGGGCTGACGCCAGAGGACGTGCCGATTGACTGGGCGCCCGATACCTTCGGGCACGCGCACGCCGTGCCAACGTATCTCGTCCGCGGCGGCGTGAAGTATGTCTACATGCACCGGCCCGGGACGTTCGGCCAGCCGTGCCCGGAGGCGTTCCGGTGGCGGGCGCCTGACGGTTCGACGGTGCTGGTTCGCAACGACATGCGGCGAGGCTACAACGGCGCCATCGGGCCCGATCTCATCCAACACCTCATGGTGTTCGTCCGCGAGACGGGGCTGCCGTTCTTCATGTACGTCTACGGCGTCGGCGATCACGGCGGCGGCCCGACCCGGCGCGACCTCGCGCGCGCCGTCGAGTTGGACGCGTGGCCGATCTACCCGAATGTGGTCCTGTCCACCGCGAAGGCCTTTTACGAACGCCTCGACCAAGAGGGGCAGAGCCTGCCGCTCATCGACCGCGAACTGAACCTGGAGTTCACCGGCTGCTTCACCACGCAGACGCTGGTTAAGAAGGCCAACCGATACGGCGAGAAGAAGCTCGCCGATGCCGAGGCGTTCTGCGCACTGGCGTGGGCCGCCGGCGCGCGCGATTACCCGGCGGCCGCATTCGAGCAGGGCTGGCGCGATACGCTGTTCAGTCACTTCCACGACATCCTGCCCGGTTCCGGCGTGCACGACACGCGGACGTACACCCACGGGCTTTACCAGCAGACCGTCGCCATGACCGGCGTGACTGAAGCCAACGCGCTGCGCGCGCTGGCGGCGAAGGTGGACACCTCGGGTGACGGAGCCGGGGCGGCAGAGCTGCCTCCCGCTCGCGTCTCACGCACACTGGGCGCGGGAGTGGGCTTCGGCAGCGCCAACGGCGGGATGAGCGCTTCCGAGCAAAGCGCCGGCGCGGGTCGGCATCCCTTCGTGGTGTTCAACCCAACGGCATGGGAGCGCACGGAAGTCGTCGAGGCGGTCGTGTGGGACGCTGGGCAGCGGGGCTACCAACCGGCCAACGCTGGTCAGCTCGCGTACGCCGTGGAGGCACCCGACGGAAGGCTCGTCGGCGCCCAGTTCCTGGAGCACGGCCACTACTGGGGACACGAGTTCGTGCGGCTGGCATTCCCGGCTGAGGTCGGCGCCTTCGGCTACGGCGTCTACACGCTCCTGGAGAACACGACGGCTCCGGCGGACAGCGGAACCAAGCAGTCCGGGCTGGTCCACCACTGCGGCTACTCCCAGTACGAGCGCAGCCCCGAGGGCATGGAGAACGAGTTCCTGCGCTTGGAGCTGGACCCCGCAACCGGCGGCATTCGTCGCCTGGAAGACAAGCGCAGCGACCTGGCCGTGGTGGCCCCCGAGTGTCCCGCTTCGCCCGTTGAGTACGCCTTGGAGCGCGTGCACGGAATGACCGCCTGGCTGGTCGATCACACCGGCCCGGTGGAGGCGCCGCGAGTCACGGCAATCCGACGGAAGCTGGGCGGTCCCCACAAGGCGACCCTCGAGGTCGACCTGGCGATCCACGAGTCCACCTTCACGTTGACCTACGAACTCCGAGCCGGCGACCCGAAGCTCTACCTGCACCTGCGCGGCACGTGGTTCGAGCGCGGCACCCCGCAGACCGGCGTGCCCGCACTGCGACTGGCGCTCCCGTTCGCCCTCAGCGATGCCAAGGCGCGCTACGAAATCCCCTTCGGCGCCATCGACCGCGACATGCCGCACGGCGAGGAAGTTCCCGCGTTGCGCTGGGCGCAAGTCGCGGGCACGTGCAGTGAACAGCAAGCAGGCTGCGTGCTGTACAACGACAGCAAGCATGGCCATTCGCTGGTCGGCAACACCTTGCGCCTCACCCTCATCCGCAGCAGCTACGACCCCGACCCGCTGCCTGAAATCGGCCAACACGAGGTCCACCTCGCCCTGCAGCCCTTCGCCGGAGAGCTGCCTGTCGCCGACGCGATCCGCACGGCGATGGCCTTCGAGCAGGAGCTGCGCGTTGTGAGCACCGACGCCCACGAGGGCGCCCTGCCACCCGCCGCCCAGCTCGTCCAGGCCGCTCCCGCCGGCGTCGTCCTGAGCGCGCTCAAGAAGGCCGAGGACGGAGACGCCTTCATCCTGCGGTTCTTCGACCCCACCGGTCGGAAGAGCACAGCCAAGGCGACGCTGGACAAGGCGTTCTTCGGCGAGGTGACGCAGGTCGAGGAAGTCGATCTCCTGGAGCGTCCCGTGGCGAAGTCGACCGCAAAGAAGAGCGGCAACACGGTGAGCGTGTCGGTGCCGCGCCGGGGGATTGCGTCGGTGAAGGTGGCGCTCAGGCGGTAGAGCCGCACACCCGACCACAAACCACGCCGTTTGGCCCCGTGCCGTTCAGGAGCTACAATCGCGTCCCATCGATCGCGAACGAGCTGTCGCCATGCCGGAACGTCACTTCAATACGGCGGGACCGATACGACCGGCCGAACACTACTGCGTGCCGCCCCTCACCCGGTGGGACCTGGGGGAGATACTGTCGCTTGTCGATCAGGGCAAGTACTTCGTCCTGCACGCGCCGCGGCAGACGGGGAAGACCTCGTGCCTGCACGCGCTGATGGAGTACCTGAACCGCGAAGGGCGGTACCGGTGCGTCTACGCCAACGCAGAGGTGGGGCAGTCGGCACGGGAGGACGTGCGCGGCGGGATGCGAGCAATCCTTGGCGAGATCAGCGAACGGGCTCGGTACCACCTCCGGGATGAGTTCCTCGCCGACCGTCGCGGGCAATGGCTCAACGAGTACGGAGAGCACGCCGCGCTCAACGCCGCGCTCAGCCACTGGTCGCAGGCGAGCGAGAAGCCGCTCGTTCTGCTGATCGACGAGATCGACGCCCTGGTCGGCGACACGCTCATCGCCGTGCTGCGGCAGCTTCGGGCCGGGTACGACAAGCGCCCAGAATCGTTCCCCCAGACGGTCATTCTCTGCGGGGTCCGGGACGTGCGGGACTACCGCATCCACTCGGACCGGGACAAGGCGATCATCACCGGCGGCAGCGCCTTCAACATCAAGGCGAAGTCACTCCGGCTCGGCAACTTCAGCGAGGCCGAAGTGCACGCGCTTCTCGTGCAGCACACCGAGGCCACCGGGCAGCAGTTCGAGCCCGAGGCGCTCGCGGCCGTCTGGCAGCTCTCGCTGGGTCAGCCGTGGTTGGTCAACGCTCTGGGACACGGAGTCACGTGGGAGATCAGAGAGAACCGAGACCGCTCTCGGAAGCTGACTGCCGAGATGGTCCACCAAGCCAAGGAGAACCTCATCGTCGAGCGCGTCACGCACCTGGACCAGCTTGCAGATAAGCTCCGCGAAGATCGCGTGCGCCGCGTCATCGAGCCCCTGCTGGCGGGCGACACCAGCCCTGACCTGATCCCCTCGGATGACATCCAATATGTCCGTGACCTCGGTCTGATCACCACGCAGGGCCAGCTCGCCATCGCCAACCCGATCTACCGCGAGGTCATCCCGCGGGAGCTGACGTACAGCACCCAGTTGACCATCGCTCAGGACCCCCAGTGGTACGTCCGGGCCGACGGGCGCCTCGACCTGCCGAAGCTATTGGCGGCGTTCCAGGAGTTCTTCCGAGAGCACTCGGAGCATTGGGTCGAGCGGTTCGACTACAAGGAAGCCGGGCCGCAGCTTCTGATGCAGGCGTTCCTGCAGCGCATCGTCAACAGCGGCGGGCGAGTCGAGCGCGAGTACGGGCTCGGCCGGCTGCGCACCGACCTGTTGGTCATCTGGCCGCACCCCGGCGGCGTACAGAAGGCCGTAGTCGAGCTAAAGCTGCTTCGCGGCTCCTTCGAGCGCACGGTGCAGGAGGGGCTGGCGCAGACCTGGGAGTACCTGGACCGCTGTGGCGCCGACGAAAGCCACCTGCTCATCTTCGACCGCGACCCGGGTAAGCCGTGGGAAGAGAAGCTCTCGCGCCGGGAGGACGAGTACAAGGGGCGGAAGATTGGGGTTTGGGGGATGTGAGAGACGGCCCTTCATCCCCAGAGGAGCACGAGGATGAGACTCCACAACCGATTGAAACGCAAACCGCCGACGGCAGCGCTCGTACTCACCACCTCGATCGGGCTTGCAGCCTCTACAGCCACGGGAGCACGCCAACTCTCTCTGGTCACCAACGGCGAACCTGCCGCCACCATCGTCCTCGCCTCCCACCCCACCCGCGTCGCCGAGTTCGCCGCCCTCGAACTCCAGCACCACCTCCGCCTGATCACCGGTGCGACGCTCCCTATTGCCAAGGGCGACACGCGACCGGAAGGCACGTGTTTGTTGGTCGGTGACAGCCCGGCCGTGCGGGCGCTGGGCATCAAGCCGGAGCAACTCCTGTTCGAGCAGTATCTGGTCCGCTTCCACCCGGGGGCAGTCGCCCTGGTCGGGCACGACTGCCCGGACTCCGGCGAGGTCGTCTACGACATGGACAACCTCGCCACCGGCAAGGGCTGGCCGGGATTCTGGGAGGAGCGCGGGACGCTGCACGCGGTCTACGACTTCCTCGAACGCTGCTGCGGTGTCCGCTGGTTCAACCAGACGGAGCTTGGCACGGTGTGCCCCAAAACGCAGACGCTGACGGTGAAGCCGGCGGCCGTGAAGCGGGCGCCAGCGTTTCGGTTCCGCGATGCGCTGGGCGCCATGGGCGACAACCCGGCGCTGTACAACCGCAGCGTGCTCCTTTGGACGCCGGACGCGCCGCAGTTCAAGGAGTGGACGGAGGCGGCCTACCCGAACCTGCGCCGCCAGTACCCCAACGACGGCCAGTTCAACGCCGCCCAGAGCAACGCCGTGCGCTTGTTCGCCCTGCGAATGCGGAACGGCGGCGAAGTATGTCGGTGCAACCACTCGCTCTATGGCTACTACAGCCGGTTCTGGGAGAAGCGCGCGACCCAACCCGAGCTGTTCGTCGAGAAGCGTCCCGAGATGTTCGCCAAAGGCTACGAGGGCCAGCCGCCGCAGATGTGCTACACCAGTCCGGCGCTCATCAGGCAGCTCGCCCAAGACGCGCGTGATTACTACGACGGCAAGAAGACGGGCGCCGACCTGGGCATCTTCTGGCAGCCGGCGCTGCCCAACCTGTTCCCCGTCGAACCCATGGACAACAGCTCTTTCTGCAAGTGTGACCGCTGCCAGGCATTCTTCAAGGAGTCGAAGGAAGAGGAGGACGTCTACTCGCGCGGCACGCACAGCGACTACTTCTTCCAGTTCATCAACGAGGTCTGCAAGGAGCTGAACAAGACCCACCCCGACAAGCAGATCGTCACGCTGGCGTACATGACCCACGCCCGGATGCCGAGCTTCAAGCTGAGCCCCAACGTGGCGGTGCAGTTCTGCTTCACCGCCAACCGCGCCCCGTACTCAGCAAACTACAACCATGAGGTGAAGCTGCTGAAGCAGTGGGCAAGCGAGGGCGTCGGGCGGGCGCTGTACCTCTGGCTCTACGACACCTTCCCGAAGGAGTTCGCGGACAACGGCAAGTACCACTGCTTCCCCGGCTTCTTCGCCCACACCGTCGGGACCCAGACCAAGCTGTTCCAGCAGCTCGGTCTCCTGGGCATGTTCCACTGTGGGTACGGGCAGGACGTGGAGGCGTACGTTACGTTCAAGGTGATGGACGATCCCTCGCTCGACATCGACAAGCTGTTGGACGAGTACTTCACCGGCCTGTACGGGAAGGCCGGCAAGCCGCTCAAGGCGCTGTACCTCGATATCGAGAAGACCTACTGCGACGCGAAGCTCCGCCCGGAGAACCGGCTCAGCGGCCCCGCCCTCAACTGGGGCGTGCTGGGGACCGCGGCGCGCATGGCGAAGTACGCAGCGTGGATGGAGCAGGCGAAGCGGCTCGCCGACACCGACGCACACCGGGCCAACGTGGCGCTCTGGGAGAAGGGCACGTGGGAGTACATGGCCGCAGGCCGCAAGCAGTTTGTGGAGCGGCAGGAGGCGCCCATCCCCTCCGTGACGGCACCGCGAGTTCCGAAGGCCGACGGAGAGCTCGGCGCCGTCGACTGGGCGAAGGCCGCGGACCTGGGCGACAAGTGGTATGAGCGCGGCGGCGACCAGCCCTCAGCCCGGCAGTTCGCCGGCCGGATCGCCCACGACGGCGAGTACCTGTACCTGGAGCTGACCGATGCCTGCGACACCA
>Ga0210020_1003742_pt1 | contig 11631 bp, 6 predicted proteins | sample CryGeymeta201514_FD_183980 | JGI IMG/M metagenome (GOLD analysis project Ga0210020, IMG submission 183980) | Groundwater microbial communities from Crystal Geyser aquifers in Utah, USA - Crystal Geyser metaG 2015-14 (SPAdes) (version 2) | ecosystem: Environmental > Aquatic > Deep subsurface >... | reverse complement strand
TTTATCACACCAAGTATTATTGCATCTCTTTCATTTATATTATTTATGCTTGCATTCATATAAATAATATAGGAAAGAAAGTAAATAAATTAATGACATTTAATTCGGTCAATAGCCGATAGTCATGTAAAATTAAATTTATAAATATTATAATATTTAATTTTACTGAAAACTATGAGTTTTCAATCTTTAAAAATCTTTTGGATTTTTAAATGATATTTCAAAAAATTTATTTGCTTAAAAATATAATTTTTAAGCAGATTTTTAAAAAATATCTCACAAATTAATTATCCCAATTTAAAGGGATGAGCACCGATTAAAAATTTAAAAAAATAATCAAAAATAAAATATTAAACAAAACAAGAAAATGCAACATAATAATTTAAAAAAAGTTGGACTATCTGTGATGATAGTTATAGTCTTTGTGGGTTTTGGAATTATTATTGGCTTCGGGAGTACCCAAGATGGCTTGATAAATAAAAATACTTCCGGAAAAACTGTGGATGTGCCAGTTGAATTACCTGAGGGATTGCCAGTTGAAGTGCTCGATGAATTAAAAGAATATATGGACGGCCCATATCTACATACTGGTGGGGGCACTATAAAAATTGAGGGTATTCCTGATTTGCCAAAAAAACCATCGGTTGACCTTTCAGATAAAAAAGGCGACATGAATGTGAAGGGCATAAAAGTTAGTTCAGAAAAAATATTGCAACATGTGTCTATCAAACAAGGTACATCCAAACACGACCTGGAAATCGTAAATAAAACAATAGGAAATTGTGTTAAGGTGTTGGATAAAAAGGGCAAAATAACACATGGATTATGCTTTAATGAAAAAGGCATAGTCACAGAGGATATATCAATTGCAGGTTTAGTAGAAGAGAAAGTTCCAGAGGTTATAGAAATGCCGCCTATACCTGATAATATGATTGAGGTGCCGAGAGATGTAGAGAGTATAAATGTAAGCGATGAAAATAACAAAAAATAAATGTAAAAATAACAAAAATAAAAATTTTAAAATGACAGATAAAAATTTTATATTTAAGATAGGAGTGATTGTGCTTTTGAGTATTGGTTTGGCTATGTCTGTAAGTGCTGATTGGCCAATGTTTCATCATGATACTCAACAGACTGGTTATATTGAAACAAGTAGCGCGCCCGGAAAAAATCACACCATATGGAATTTTAGTGCAACACTGAGTCATTCTTCGCCCGTGATAACTGATGGAAAAGTTATTATTACATCCGTAAAGGATAATCAGATTTATGCACTTAGTGAGTCCAATGGCAGTAAGATCTGGAATAAATCTATCTCAAACTTGGCATGGAGTTATAGCTCGGGCGGCATTATCTTCTATTTTTCATTCACTCCGGCAGTTGTAGGTGATACTATATATGTTGGTACAGGCGATTGTAAGATTTACGCGCTAAATTTATCAAACGGAGGCCAATTGTGGAATTTTACAGGTAACGGAAGAACAGCGAGTTTTCTTACAGTAGCAAATAACAAAGTTATTTTTAGGTGCCATAGAGATGGAAATACAAATGATACGCTTTATCTACTGAATGCGTCTAATGGCGATAAAACATTTGAAAAGAATTTTTCTTATTTCTCGGCTAAGACAATAAATCCTGCAATATCTGTAGCTGGAATAGCTTATACGGAAATTTATAGATGCAAAATGAGCGCTATAAATTTATCAAATGGAAATATAGAATGGAATTTTACGGTAACAGAAGAAGGATGTGGGTCTGTTGGTCTGTCCCCGCCAGTGCTTATAAATGATAAATTGATTTTTGGAACTGACAAGGGATATGTATATTTTGTGAACACGACAAATATATTCCAGTATAATAAAACTTATCTAAATGGAGAATACATTGCTTCAAAGATGGCTCCAGCAGTTTGGAAAGATAGAGTATTTATTGGAACAGGAATAAGAAGTAGTAGCACTTATGGAAACTTTTATGCCATAAATTTAACAAACTATTCTGTTGCATGGACATATCCTGTTGGTGACGCTATCCAATCGGCTCCAGCAGTTGCAGATGGTAAGGTATTCTTTTTGGCAGAGAATAATAAATTTTATGCATTAAACGCATTAGAAGGTACACTGAACTGGAGCTACGCAACCCCGAATGTTGGATGGATAGAAAACGATATATATACTTCTTCACCAGCAATTTCAGATGGCGTTGTCGCAATAGGTGTGCCAGAAGGTGAAGTTTATGCGTTTAAAACCATCCAATTAGTATTTGTGAGGGTTGCGTGGGATGACAATATTGCTAATTTTAATAACACCGTCCAACAACATGCAAACTACTTTTTGGAGAAATCCGGACTTAATGCTTGCGGAATGAAAGTTGAGATAAAAATAGTAAATGGAAGTCCTGATATAACTGGTCAACAGATATGTGATGCATGGAATACAAATAATATAAACCATGTTCTTGAAGGAATTAAAAATTGGGCCTTAAATAATGGCGTAAGAGGGGATAGATATATTGGATTAACAACTTACGATATGGAAAATAATTGTGGTGTGGGAGGATATACACAGCTTCCTTATGATATTCATTACGATACTGCAATAGTATATTATAACGATCCAGCTCTAAGTTCTCATGAATTAGGACATACCTATATGTTATGTGATGAATATAATTTTTCTGACAGTGGCTGGACTCAAGAAAATAATGATCTTCTTCAAGCAGGTTTAGGTAGTTGTCCAAATAATGTTGGATGTACTCTGAATGATGTATGCAATTGTTCAGCAAATGGTGCGTACCACTGTATACAAGGTGTTTGTTATCATCCTACAACTACTTCTCCTACGTATTTTTATTATTATCTTCCATCAAATCCTTGTAATACTGATTCTAATTATCCATTTTATAATCCCAACGCACCAAATAAACATAGTCCGGATTCTGATTGGAGATGCATCTCTCTAACCTCCTATGCTCTTGCTAATAATTATTGTAAGGGACTTAATTGCGCGTCAAAGTGTAGTTGTGCACAATTAAATTTATATGGAAATAAAAATAGTAGCTTGCTGACCGAAGATGGGAAGGGATATATATGTGGAAAAGGAGGATGTAATGGGTCTTCTTTTGAATGTTTGGGTTATAGATTTAGTGACGACAGATTTTCCATAATGAGTGCGGGCGATCTTCCTTTGAGCGACTATTCATCTTCATCAGTATCCCATCTTCATAAAGTGTTATGTGGGAATCATGGCTTCGTGGCGATACCTCCGTTGGCAACATATAATGGAGCAAGTGGAGTAGGAGCAAGTAAATGTGTGACTAAAAGTACAAATCAAAAAGACGGCAATTATTTAAAGGTAAGTTTTGTTGTAAGAAAGGATGGAACAGGGTCATTTAAAAATGTAGAAATTTTGAAGGATGGACAAATTGCAGATGTTCCTAGAGGGGATTATTCGATTGTACTTAAAAATAACAGAAGAGAGGTGTTATACACCAAAAGTTTTGGAGTTTCATTTGTTGCAATGGGGGATCCTCCGAAAAAATATAATGATACATCTATAACTTTCACTATCCCTTATGTGAATGGTGCAAAAAGTATGGAAATTAGGAAAGGCAATAAAGTATTATTTTCAACTCCTATTCCTATTATCAATAATGGCGGATTTGAAACCGGAGATTTTACAGGGTGGACAGCTGGTGGTCCGGGTGATCATAAAGTTGATACACAAGTTCCATACATAGGCAAATATTCCGCACTGATTGGTTTTAGAGATCATAACAATGTAGCAAATGGATATGATTATATTTATCAGACAATAGAATTGCCTTTAGGTAAAGAGAGCGAGTTATCTTTCTATTATAGATTTTATTCATATGATTACTGCAACTATGATTTCTTTACTATGTATATAAAAGATGAAAACGGCAATGTACTTGCTACACCAGTAAATCGCTGCTTGGGGGGCAATGGACTTGAAGATACTGGCTGGACGAATGTAAAGTATAATCTAACTCCGTATGCTGGGCAGAAAATACAGATATATTTTGAGGTCTCTAACAGGTATGACACCGCATATAATAGCTGGGCGTATGTTGATAATGTAACTATTACATCTATATCGCAACCAATAAACAACGGATTTGAAACAGGTAATTTAACTGGTTGGAATGTTGGCGGTGATGGCTGTTATCCAAATTGGGTAACTATAGTAAACATTTCCTCTAAACCAGGACTAGTCAGAAGCGGCAATTATGCTGCAGTTGGAAATGCTGCATGGACTGGAAGTTATTCTAATTCCTTGTGTGCAACGGGTTGGTACTGCCCAGAAGATGCAATATTGACAAAGCAAATAAAAGTGCCTAATTATAATATTACAGGCGGAATTTATGTTGACTTTTTTACAATGATTCAAACAGGAAGTCAGTGGCAAAGCCAAGTAAAGGTCACTATAAAAGACTTAAATACTGGAGAGATTATTTATGCAAAAGGGAATGGAGCCTATTCTGGATATTATGGATTAGAATGTCCGCCCGGAAATTGCAACGGAGGACAGGGGAATAGATGTACAGAACCAAATGATAACTGGCAATATCATCATGTGTCATTGAACGGTCGTGAAAATCATACAATTGAATTACAATTTAGAAGTCATAGTTGCTGCTGGTGTTCTTTTTTTTATGTAGATGATGTTTGTATAGCAGATAAAGATGGAGCATGTATATAAATCAAAAACTAAACCTTTATATTTTTATCTTTTTCTATTTTTAATTTTTAAAATAAAATTTTTGGCAAACAAAAATGATAAATTTGCGCGTAACTTTATTAGGAATAATAGTTTTTTACATACTTATTAATTTGGCGTATGCTTTGCCAGATCTTGTTGCTGAAATTGATTATTACCCGAAAAACGCAAGTGTTGGTGATAATATTACAGTAATTGCTACTGTAAAAAATACTGGAGAGGTTGATACAAGTGATGTACAGGCAGGTGTTATTAAAGTTGGAATGATTAATGCACCCTTTTCCAAAGTTAACATATCTGCAAATTCTGAAAAAAATTGGACATTCGATTGGACTATGAGATATGGAAAAGTGATAATGATATTGCGAGTAGATTATAGTAATTTAATAAACGAAACAAATGAAACCAATAACATTGCAACATTAACTTTTGATTTTCCTATATTTATAAAAACGGATAAAAAAGAATATAAAGTAGAAGAGCCTATAAATATAAGTATTATCGGAAACAATGGTTCAGGTTATACATTTGTTAGACATCTTTTTTCATTTCCTTTTAACGTGTTTAAATTTGAAAATGGAAGTTGGAAAGAAATATTAATAAAACATTGTAGAAATAATCCCCCAGTATGTCATAACAACAAAATAACACACATTTTAGGTGAATGTCTTAACTATTGGCCAACTTGTAGAAATGTTCCGGTCAATTCTTCATGGATTTGGAATCCGAAACATCATTGGATTCATGAAAAAAACTTAACCTGTGGCAATCAAACATACGACCGATGGACGCTCGTTCCTATAGAACCAGGACAATATAAACTTATATTATACTATGGCGGATATAATGGTGACTGTAGAAACATATACACAGAATCAAACAACTTCACAATTTTACAGAATTGTTATTCTGATTCTGATTGTGCTTATGGTGAAAAATGTATTAATGAAACATGCTTGCCAGTTCAAAATTATTGTGAAAATAATTCTCAATGTGCCGATGATCAGATATGTTTAAATCATACATGTCAAAACATATCATGCGAATACTGGCAAATTGCAATAAATCATAGTTGTGTTTTAAGATATGGATATTGTGAAAATGTGGATAATTGTAATTTTGATCAGATATGTTTAAATCATACATGTCAAAACATATCATGCGAATACTGGCAAATTGCAATAAATCATAGTTGTGTTTTAAGATATGGATATTGTGAGAATAAAGATAATTGTAATTTTGATCAGACATGTTTAAATCATACATGTCAAAACATGTCATGTGAATATTGGCAAATTGCAATAAATCATAGTTGTGTTTTAAGATATGGATATTGTGAAAATGTGGATAATTGTAATTTTGATCAGATATGTTTAAATCATACATGTCAAAACATATCATGCGAATACTGGCAAATTGCAATAAATCATAGTTGTGTTACTGCTTCAGGATATTGTAAAGATAATAGTGAATGTTCTTCAGGATATTATTGTAGTAGCCATACTTGTCATATGAGTTCTAACTCTGGAGGGGGCACAAGAGAAATTAATTATGCACAACCCACTGATACAAATGCAACAACTACAATACTTAAAGAATTTTCGAATGAAGTTCCTGAGGAGATAAAAGGTCTAATAATTACCTTTAATTTAGGAAAAAATGCAAGTGGCGCAGATGTTATCGCAATTGTGGGAAATAAAACAAGCAAAAAAGCAATAGCCAATATTAATGGAACCGTAACTATTAATCTTCCAGAATATGGACAAGGAAAAATAATAATAAGTAAAGCAGGATACAAAAATTTGACAAAAACAATAAAAGTTTATGCTGGAAAATTAAATATTACAAAGATTTCAGGAGAGAATTATGGTGAGAAATTTAAATTTAGAGTCACGGATGAAAAAGGAAATGCTGTTAAAGATACAGAAGTTGAAGTTTATGGAGAAAAATTAAAAACAAATGCTCAAGGAATTGTTGAAAAAGAAATAAATGTTATACAAACAAAATTAGTTGCTTCTGCAACAAAAGAAAATTATAAGAATTCAAGTTTAGTTTTTGATGTTAAGGTGAGTGGGACCTTAAAAATTACTGCGCCAAATCGCGTGAATGAAGGAGACAAAGTAATTGTAAAAGTGACTGATGAAAACAATAAACCTGTTGCAAATGCAAGGGTTGATGTTGCTGGAAAGGAATATACAACAGATGAAAAAGGAGAAGTTGAAATTACTGCAATGCAAACAATGGCATTAAAAGCAAGTAAAGAAGGATATATTTCATCAGAGCAAACTTCGGTTTCAGTTGAAGCAAAGATTGAATGTGGAAATAAAATATGCGAAGCAGGAGAAACAAAGGAAAATTGTCCACAGGATTGCATAGTTTGTGGCGATGGATATTGCGATAATGGTGAGGATTATAAAACTTGTCCGGGCGATTGTCCAAAACCAGAAGAGTTTCTATGGTTACTAATTATAGTGATTATGATAATGCTGTTGATATCAGTGTATTTCTTAATTTTTAGAAAGAATAAGAAACAATAAAAATTTTGGTGCTGACCTATTAAAATTAGGAATTATATATTTGTTTTTTTGTATTTGCTTAATATTTTTATAAATATTTGAAAAAACATGGTTTGTAATAGCACCAATAATGTTATGCGATTTTGATATTTCCAAAAATTTATTTACTAAAAAAATATTTTTTTAGTAGATTTTTAAAATTTAAATTACTTCATGGTTATAATTCAAGTACCTGATATAAGTGGCGATGAGCCCGACCGAGCAGATGAGGCATTTTGCCCGCATGACCTGGCTCAGAAGGGCAATGTGTGGGACCCAAATTATATTATTTTGGACGATGAGTTGCATGACCTTTTCATTCAGTTGCCGCAAAACGTGTTATTAGAAGTATATATGGACACGTGCCATAGTGGTACCGGTCTGAAGGCAGTTGATTTATTACTTGACCGTAAGCCGAGATACATGCCCCCTCCTTCCTTTGAGGCTTTTGAGAAAGTTGATGGTTGTGTTTCACGTGGATTATATAATTCATTTATGGAGAAGGGCATAACTCATCACATCCTTTGGGCTGGCTGCCGCTCGAATCAAACAAGTGCTGATGCTAAAATTGGAGGGGCATTGTATGGTTTACATATTATTTCTGTAAAGAGATGCGCGCGTGCAAAAACAAACTATCTCACTCAAAGTTGCTGAAAAAGGTTAGGGTAGATTTAAAGGCGGGTCATTACACTCAAATACCTCAACTGGAGTGCAATGCTACTGTGAGAAAAATGATTCCATAGAGTGCAATGCTGCCGTAAGAAAATTTATTATCATCTGAAATTTTTGATGTGTAATACATTCAATATAAAAATTTTTCTTTTTTTACTTTATTCAGCATTCTCTAAAGTTGTATTTTTACTTTTTGTTGAGATTTCCAAAAGAAAAATATGGGCAATTTATTTTATATTTCTCAATCACCACTTTCATTAATTAGTATAGATTTAAATTTATTAATAACTCTAATATGTTTTGTGCTAGATGTGGAAAGGAAATAAATGGGTTTGGATTGTGTATTGATTGTTATTTAAATTTAAATCCAATTTATGTGGAAAATTTTGAAATTGTTCGGTGCCCAACATGTGAGCGTTTTCTGTATAAGGCATGGAACGAAAAGATAGATGAGATACAAATAACAAAAAATATAAAATTTCCGGAAAAAATAGAGGTAAAGAAAATTGATTTAAATTATAAAATTTCTAAAATTTTAAATTTTACCGTCCAAATTTCTGGAAAATATAATGAGGAGGAATTTGAAAGGGAAATTTCAGGAGGATGCAAAATTATATTATTAATTTAATTTATTTATTTTATAGTTTAAATTTATTCATAAGTTTAATTATTGGACATCCTCCTAATGTGCATTTAAAAAAGATATAAATTATCAAACAAAATTGATAACAAGAAATATAAATTGAAATGGGAAACTTTTGTTATCTAATTTATAAATACTTTAATAACTCTACTTGACAACTTTTTACGAAGGAGTTAACACAAAATAATTATAAAATCACAAATAAATTTGTATTTCCAATGAAATATTTGGCCACTCTAAAAACAAAGGGTAAATTTTTTAAGTTTTCACGAGTAAGTCCTGTTAGTTTTTAAATGGTCACATTTTTTCAATAAATTTTTGCAAATTTGAATACAAATTGATCAACTCACGAACAAAAAGTTGTCATCTAGAGTAAATAATGAAAAATATTAAATAATCAAATTTAAAATGAGTTTGTTAAGGGAAAATTTTAGCAGAAAATTTACCGCAACAGGAGAAGTAAGTCCGCCGCCGTGTCCCGACAAAACGCTGTTTGCACGCGAGGTTGAGGAAATGAAACCACTGATGGGAAGAATTTTAGGTGTAAATGTTGTTGAGGGTCCCGGAGGGAGGGTGCTGATGTCATCGCTTGGAGCAAGTATTTATATGATTCAACACGGTGTTGAGCCGATACTTCAGCAGGTTGTTAGAGACAAAAACAGGGTTGCATTGCAAAATGATTTGATCAGTGCATCAATATTTGAAATAGAAAATGTGCTTTCAATTGCAGGAGACCATCCAGCGTGTCCGGCATCAGACAATCCAAAATCAAAACCGGTTTATGATATGGATTCCACAACACTTATAGTTATGCTGAAAAAATTAAACGAAGGAAAATTGTGGAACGGGAAGGACACAAATTATGAAAACAAAAATTTAAATGCAAAGACAAATTTTTTCATCGGGACAGGTTTAAGTCCTACTTCTTCACCTCTTGATGGTGAAATTTATAAAGTTAAGAGAAAATTAATTGCAGGATGTGATTTCTTTCAGACACAGGGGGTCTTTGATATAGAGCCAATAATAAATTTTCTAAATTTATACGAAAAAACAATAGGTGAAAAAATATCTGATAAAATTCTTGTCGGAATTGTTCCGATATGGAGTTACGGTATGATGAAATACTTACTTACTTTGCCAGGAATCGTGATTGGTGAAAAATTTAGGAATGATGTGAATGAGGCACGCAAAAAGCAAAAAGAAACAGGACAAAAAGGGCTTATTGAAGAAATAGGGGTAAATTTATGCGTTGACCTGGTTGATAAAATCAAAGGTCTGGGCGTTAAAGGTGTCCATATAATGCCTGTTGGAAATTTGCACGCGATGAAGGAAATTTTAGATAAATCGGGATTGTAAGCACAAATTTTGCATGGTTGCAGGTGCAGGTTAAAATTTTTGTATGCTCTTAAAGTGCTTGCCCTCGTTCCACAAATAACATTCAGATTTTAGGGAGAGTGTTAGGATACCCTCATCTTTTTTATCAAATCTGACCCTCGTCTGCTTTCAAATACAGATTTCTTAATGTTAACTATATGTCTTTGTTTTTTTTTAAAATTAAACCTAATTAAACTCGTAACTTAAAATAAGAATATTTTATAACGACCTTTGTAAAATTTATGAATAAAGTGCAAAATTTCATTTTTGTCGGTTTTAAGAAAGGACTGGGAGATGCAAATGCAGAAAATTTAAGAAATAAAATTTTGGGCGATTTAAAGCTCAAATCAGAAAGCATAGAAAATATACTAATTATTGACTGCTATTTAACTGATGGAAATTTAAGCTGTGATGAATTAAATTTTATTGCTGAAAATGTTTTTGCTGACAAAATAACACAAAACTATACTATTAACAAAATTTTTACAAATAATTTTTCCAAACTAATATGGATTTCTTTCAAACCAGGGGTTACAGATAATGTTGGAAAAACAGCAAAAGAGGCAATAAAGGATGCGATAAACAAAGATGTAGGTGATGTAGAGGTATGGACATCAAAACAATATTTCTTTACGGGAAATTTAAGCAAGGAAGATGCAGTCCAAATTTCAAAATACCTTTCAAACGAATTAATTCAGGACAGCAAAATTTTTGAAAATGCACAAAATGCACAAATTGATTTAAGCAGGATTAAGGCGCCGAAAGTAATGCTTAAAGGGAAATTTAAAGTTGAGGAAATAAATCTGAATGTTGGCGATGAGGAATTAAAGAATATCAGCAAAGAAAGGGTGCTTGCTCTGAATTTGGGAGAAATGAAGGCAATAAGGGATTATTTCAAAAAGCAGAACAGAAATCCGACCGATGTTGAGATTGAATGTATTGCACAGACATGGAGCGAACACTGCAAACATAAAATTTTTAACGCAGAAATTTTATATAAAGAGTTTGATAAAGAAAAAAATGTAAAGGTTGAATTGGTTGAATCATTATTTAAGACATTCATTTTTAAAGTAACCGGTGAAATAAGAAAGAAAAATGCAAAAAGGAATAAGTCATTAATTTCTGTATTTTCTGATAATGCAGGAATTGTTAAATTTAACGAAAATTTCAATGTCGCAATAAAGATTGAAACGCATAATGCCCCATCTGCATTAGACCCTTACGGCGGGGCATTAACAGGAATTCTTGGAGTGAATAGAGATATAATGGGTGTCGGATTGGGAGCAAAGCCAATAGCAAATACAGATGTTTTCTGCTTTGCAAATCCATTCTATGCTGAAAAATTGCCTGCAAAAATTTTGCATCCAAAGCGGATATTTGAAGGTGTTGTTAAAGGCATAGAAGATGGGGGAAACAAAAGTGGAATTCCGACTGTAAACGGAGCAATTGTGTTTGATGACAGATTTCTTGGAAAGCCACTGATTTTTTGCGGAACAACAGGAATAATGCCTTCTGTAATTAAAAATAAACAGACACATAAACAGACACATAAACAGACACATAAACGAACACATATTAAAGAAATTTGTTCTGGTGATTATGCTGTAATGGTTGGAGGAAGAGTAGGCAAGGATGGAATTCACGGGGCGAC
>Ga0210020_1003739_pt1 | contig 11635 bp, 9 predicted proteins | sample CryGeymeta201514_FD_183980 | JGI IMG/M metagenome (GOLD analysis project Ga0210020, IMG submission 183980) | Groundwater microbial communities from Crystal Geyser aquifers in Utah, USA - Crystal Geyser metaG 2015-14 (SPAdes) (version 2) | ecosystem: Environmental > Aquatic > Deep subsurface >... | reverse complement strand
TATCAATTCACCCGCCCCGATAATCAATTCATCGGTCTTGGAATCATAAATATCCTCTTGAGAAACTCTACCCGTAATACGTTCAGCAAGTGGTTCTCTTTCTTCCTCAACATCTTTTAACGCAGTAATATGAATACCGAGAATGGTTCCACAATCAATATCAGTAATAATCACATCCTGAGAAACATCAACAAGTCTTCTAGTTAGATAACCTGCATCAGCCGTTTTAAGAGCTGTATCGGCAAGACCTTTTCTGGCACCATGTGTGGAAATAAAGTATTCCAAAACCGACAAACCTTCTTTAAAATTAGCAATAATCGGGTTCTCAATAATTTCACCGGCTTGACCAACTAAAGATTTCTGCGGTTTCATCATCAATCCACGCATACCTGCTAATTGGCGAACCTGTTCTTGCGAACCTCTCGCGCCTGAATCAACCATCATGTGGATTGCATTAAATCCGTTTTCAGCTTTTTTTAATTTTTCCATCAAGATTTTTGCGACGTCGTTCGTAGTGTGTGTCCACACATCTATAATCTTATTATAACGTTCAGTATCAGTAATAACCCCTTGCTCATGCTCGTTGAGAATTAGTTCAACCTTTTCATTTGCACTGTTGATATAAGTCTGCTTTTCTTCGGGAATAAGCATATCACTAAAGCTAATTGACAAACCGCCAGCAGTTGCATATCTGAAACCAGTTTCTTTTAAGTCATCGAGAAATTTCGCAGTAACTTTATTTCCAAGTTTTTAGAAACACCTTGCCTATAATCCACCGAATGTTTTCTTAATAAGAAGATGATTAAAAAATCCCATCTCTTTGGGAACGATTTGATTGAAGATCACCCTACCGATTGTAGTTTCGATCATTTTTCCATCAATTCGGACATTTGTTTTTGCGTGCAAGCCGACCACTTTATTATTATAAGCGATTATCGCTTCTTCGGCAGAACCAAAAGTCATCCCTTCACCAAGATCACCATCTTTTTTCTTCGTCAAATAATAACAACCAAGGACGATATCCTGTGTAGGAACAACAATGGGACTTCCGTTCTGTGGCGAAAGGATATTATGCGAACTGAGCATCAACAAAGATGCTTCCAGTTGAGCTTCCCATGAAAGAGGAACGTGAACAGCCATCTGATCGCCGTCAAAATCCGCATTAAAAGCCGTACAAACCATCGGATGAAGACGGATAGCTTTTTCATCAATTAGAACAGGTTGAAAAGCCTGAATTCCAAGTCTGTGAAGTGTGGGTGCGCGGTTTAACAATACCGGGTGACCATCAATAATTTTTTCGAGCACTTCCCAAATAATAGGGTCTTTTCTATCAACGACTTTTTTTGCGCTTTTTACAGTTTTATTATGCCCTCGTTCGATAAGTTTTCTTATAACGAAAGGTTTAAATAATTCAATAGCCATATCTTTTGGTAAGCCGCACTGGTGCAATTTCAGCTCTGGTCCTACAACAATTACCGAACGACCGGAATAATCAACTCTTTTGCCTAAAAGATTTTGACGAAATCTTCCTTGTTTTCCTTTGAGAACATCGCTTAAAGATTTTAATGGACGATTGTTATCGCTTCTAACAGCGGAGCCCCGGCGTGAATTATCAAAGAGTGCATCAACTGCTTCTTGAAGCATTCTCTTTTCATTGCGAAGAATAACTTCGGGAGCTTTAATGTCAATTAATCTTTTTAAACGATTATTTCGAATAATTACACGTCTGTACAAATCGTTCAGATCTGACGTTGCAAAGCGACCTCCTTCAAGTGGAACAAGGGGACGAAGTTCAGGTGGAATTACAGGAATATAGCTTAGGGTCATCCATTCAGGTTTGTTAGGAAGTTTTCCTTCTTTCTCGCGGAAAGCTTCAATAACTTTTAATCTCTTCAGCATTTCTTCTTTTTTCTGCTGTGAAGTCTCCACTTTAACCTGGTCACGCAATTCATTGAAGAGGGCTTCGGTATCAGTTTGTTTTAATAGTTCCTTAACTGCATCTCCGCCGATACGGGCATAGAATTTATTCGGATCATTTTCCGGTAGTCTGTCATTACCGGCTGGTAAAGAATTAAGTACTTCAAAATATTGATCTTCCGAAATAAGGTCTTTGCGTTTAAGACCTGTGGGTCCAGGATTCATGACAACATACGATTCGTAATAAATTACTCTTTCAAGTTCTTTAGTGCTAAATCCGAGCATATTTCCAATTTTGGAAGGAAGCGAGCGGAAGAACCAAATGTGGACCACCGGAACAGCCAGTGCAATGTGCCCCATTCTTTCCCGGCGGACACTTTTTTGTGTTACTTCAACACCGCAACGATCGCAGACGATGCCTTTGTAACGAATTCTTTTATACTTACCGCAGTAACATTCCCAATCGCGCGTAGGACCAAATATTTTCTCGCAGAAGAGTCCGTCTTTTTCCGGGCGAAACGTTCTGTAGTTGATTGTTTCCGGTTTAGTGATTTCGCCGTGTGACCGCGCTAAAATATCATCCGGGCTCGCCAGAGTGATGGTTATATTTGTAATTTCTCTTACTGTATTTTCTTGATTTCTGAAGGACATTTATAGTCTCCTTATCCGCCAATGGCGGACTTTAAAAATTGTTTAGCGTTAATTTATATGAATATCCAAGCCGAGACCCTGGAGTTCTTTAATTAGAACATTAAACGATTCCGGTACATTTGGTACCGGTAAATTTTCACCTTTAACAATAGCTTCGTATACTTTTGAACGACCGGAAACATCATCACTTTTTACAGTCAGAACTTCCTGTAAAATATTTGAAGCTCCGTAACCTTCAAGCGCCCAAACTTCCATTTCACCAAATCTTTGACCACCAAATTGCGCTTTTCCTCCGAGAGGTTGCTGCGTAATTAATGAGTATGGTCCGATAGATCGGGCGTGAATTTTATCATCAACCATGTGTCCAAGTTTCAACATATAAATGTATCCGCAAGTCACTTTCTGATGAAATTTTTCACCGCTTCTTCCGTCGTACAGTTCTATTTTACTGCCTTTATCTAACCCGGCTTTCCCGAGCCATTCTTCAACATCCTCGAGTTTTGCACCGTCAAAAATTGGAGTCGCAAATTTTACGCCGAGAAGTTTACCAACCCAACCCAGAGCAGTTTCGTAAAGCTGCCCGAGGTTCATACGGGAGGGAACGCCAAGAGGATTCAGAATAATATCTACGGGTGTTCCGTCTGGCATAAATGGCATATCTTCAACCGGAACAACTTTTGAAACAACGCCTTTATTTCCGTGGCGTCCGGCCATTTTATCACCGACGGATATCTTACGTTTTTTAGCGACATAGACTTTTGCAAGCTGTACAATTCCCGGAGGTAATTCATCGCCAATTTGAATTTTAATTTTTTCTCGTTTGAAATCTTCTTCAAAATCAGAAAGTCTGTCAAAATATTTTGCATATAATTTCTGAACTATCTGATTTATTTTTTTAGAATCGAACCAACCTGCTGTATAGTCAAGTTTTGTTACATCGTCAAGGTCAGAAAAAGTTTTTTCTTTAATCGAAGTTCCGCTCCGAAGGACTACCGAGCCGTCCAAATCACGAATACCGGTTGAAGTTTGACCATCGCAAATGGTCGTTAATTTGTCTATTAATTTTTTATAGTGCGCTGTAACCTTTATTTTATGTGCAGATTCGATTTGCTCAAAAGATTTTTTCTCAACCTTTTTGCCGTCAGCTTCTTTTTTCTTTCGACTAAATAATCGTGTTTTAATAACAGTTCCGCGAATACCAGGGGAAGCTTTAAGTGAAGCGTCTTTTACATCGCCAGCCTTATCTCCAAAAATAGCGCGAAGCAATTTTTCTTCAGGAGTTGGATCGGTTTCTCCTTTGGGAGTAATTTTCCCAATAAGAATGTCGCCTTCTTTAACTTCAGCTCCTACATGAACAATACCGTTTTCATCAAGATTTTTTACGGCTTCTTCGCTTACATTCGGAATTTCTCTCGTAAGTTCTTCTTCGCCACGTTTGGTTTCTCTAACTTGAAGTTCAAATTCTTCGACATGAAGAGAGGTGAAGGTGTCATTTGCAACAAGTTTTTCACTTAAGATGATAGCATCCTCGAAGTTGTAACCACGCCACGGCATAAATGCAACGAGAACATTTTTCCCCAGCGCTAACTCCCCTTGGTCTGTTGCGCAGCCATCGGCAATAACTTCACCTTTTTTAACGCGTTGACCTTCTTTAACAATTGGCTTCTGGTTAATGCTGGTTTCCTGATTCGTTCCCGTGAATTTAATAAGATCATAACTTTCTCTCCGGACATCATCAAAACTGGTAATAGCTTCCAAAGATTTTGGATCTAAATCATAAATAACCGTAATCTTATTTGCATCAACAGATTCAATATAACCGTCATCTGCGGCGAGAATAACCGCACGTGAGTCAACGGCAATTTTTCCTTCGAAACCGGTGCCTACAATAGGCGCTTCTGTAACCATTAAGGGAACTGCCTGACGCATCATGTTCGAACCCATAAGAGCTCTGTTTGCATCATCATGCTCGAGGAACGGAATAAGTGTAGCCGCGGCGCTTACTATTTGAGCTGGGGCGACATCCATAAATTGCAATTGGTCATGATGAACAATGGGGAATTCACCTTTATTACGTGATTTAATACGCTCATTGACAAATTCATTTTTATCATTCAGTACGGCATTAGCCTGAGCAATTGTATATAAGTCTTCTTGCTCTGCAGTCAAGTAAGTCAATTCTTTTGTAGCTATTCTTCCTTTAACTTTCCTGTATGGTGTTTCAAGGAAGCCATATTTGTTCACCCTAGCAAAAATGGTCAATGAAGAAATAAGACCAATGTTCGGACCTTCAGGGGTTTCAATTGGACATAACCTGCCATAATGCGTATAATGAACGTCACGAACTTCAAATCCGGCACGCTCTCGAGTTAAGCCGCCAGGTCCTAAGGCAGACATCCTTCGTTTGTGAGTTAACTCGGCAAGAGGATTAGTCTGATCCATAAATTGAGAAAGAGGATTAGTTCCGAAGAATGCATTAATAACACTACTGATCGTTCTCGCGTTTACTAATTCTTGTGGAGTAAAGTTCTCTGAATCGCGAACATTCATACGTTCTTTTATGGTTCGTGACATACGTGAGATACCAACGTTGAATTGCTGTTGAATTTGTTCCCCTACGGTTCGAACTCTTCTATTTCCCAAGTGATCAATGTCGTCTGTTGATTCCAATCCATTTTTCATACGAATGATATAGCGCATAATTTCGATGATATCAATTGGGGTAAGGACGGTAGTGGTTTCCGGAATATCTAATTTTAATTTATCGTTCATACGATGACGACCAACGTCGCCGAGATCATAGCGTTTATCATTAAAGAAAAGTTTTTCAATGAGAGAAGCGGCGGTATCTACATCCGGGGCTTCACCGGTTCGAAGCTGCCGATAAATTGCAAATAAAGCTTCTTCTTTAGTATGAGCCGGATCTTTTCTCAAAGTGTTTAGAATTAAACTCTGATCAGTATTTACTTCTTCACTTATAAATTTAATTTCTTCTACTTCGGCATCTTTCACTCTTTCAACATCTTCTTCGGAGAAAATGCTTTCTCTTGAGAGGAAAATTTCACCGCTTGAAGTATCAAAAACATCGCTGGCGATCATTCTGCCAATATAGTTTTCGATTGGAACCTTGTTTACGTTTACGGTTTCGACTAGATCAAAGAGTTGAAGAATTTCTTCATCATTAGTAAAACCTATGGCTCTTAACAAAGTTGTTGATGGGAATTTTTTTCTTCTGTCAATGTAGACGTATAAAATATGATTAATATCAGTTGCAAATTCAACCCATGAACCTTTAAGCGGGATAATTCTTGCTGCATAAAGAGGAGTGCCGTTTGGGTGAATAGTTTGCGAAAAAGCCACACCGGGCGAACGATGAAGCTGAGTTACAACTACCCTCTCTGCTCCGTTGATTACAAAGGTTCCTTGTTCCGTCATAAACGGAAGGTTACCGAGGTAAACTTCTTGCTCAACAGCGTTAATAAATTCTTCGGTATCCGGGTCTTTTGTTGCAAGCCTCAGTTTTGCTTTTAGAGGCGCAGCAAATGTAAGTCCCTTTTCAATACATTCCTGAATAGAATATCTGGCTTTTTCGATATTGTATTCAACAAAATCCAGCCTAAAATTTTCTTTATTATCAAAAATCGGGAAATTGGAAGTAAAAACAGCTTGAAGACCTGTATTCTCGCGTTGCGAGGGTTGTACATTACGCTGTAAAAATTCTTCAAAAGATTCTTTTTGAATATCGAGTAAATCCGGGATAGGAAGAACCGATTTAATTTTTCCAAAGGAAATTCTTTGATTAGACAAGTGAAATCCTCCAATTAGTTTTCAAAATCATAGCATATGTCCTGTATCATCATTACAAACAATAAGAAAAAGCGATAAGACGGAGTTCTCCGCTTATCACTTTTTAAGAAAAGGGAACGATGAAATAAAAAGTTAATAATTATTTTACTTCTACTGTAGCGCCGGCTTCTTCAAGTTCTTTCTTCAGTTTTTCGGCTTCGTCTTTAGAAACAGCTTCTTTAACTGATTTTGGCGCACTATCAACAAGATCTTTTGCTTCTTTTAAGCCTAAACCCGTATGAGCGCGGACAACTTTAATTACGTTGATTTTTTTCTCGCCTGCGGCGATGAGGTTAACATTAAATTCAGTTTGTTCTTCGACCGGTGCAGCGGCAGCGGCAACAGCAGCACCCATAACAACAGGGGCAGCGGCAGTAACACCGAATTCTTCTTCCAATGCTTTTTTCAGCTCAGAGGCTTCCACCAGAGTTAAGTTTTTTATTTTTTCTACTAATTCAGCAACTTTTTCAGACATTTTTGATCTCCTAATTATTTTCTTTATTAAAATTTATTTAAGCGGCTTTTTTCTTGGCTATTTCGTCAACCACACTAACAAGCTCGCGAAGTACAGAATTGATAACACCAACAATTCCGGAAGCAGGGGCATCAAGACTTCCCAAAATTCCTGCAATGATTTCCGGTTTACTCGGAAGCGTAGCCAGCTGATCAAGTGATTTGCCGTCAAAGTATTGAGATTCAATATAGCAAGCTTTTAACGAAAGCTTTTGCTTCTCTGAGTAATATTTTTTTATAATCTTAGCCGGTGCAACAGAATTTTCACCCGCGAAAACCGCGCCGGTCATTCCGACTAAGCTTGCATCGAGTTTTTCATATTTTCCAGCCTGAACCAATGCTCTCTTCAATAAAGTATTTTTAATCACTTTGTATTGAGAACCATGTTTTCTGAATTCTCTTCGAAGGTTTTTAATATCTTCGACATTAATTCCGCTGTAGTCTGTTATGAATAAAGCGGTAGATTTTTTAACTAAATCTACTACCTTTTCTACAGCCTCAACTTTTTCGTTCTTGTTCATTTTTCTCCTACATCATTTTAGTTATTGACATGGAGTCGGATAGAAGCATTACGGTGCGTAATAAACTTTTAATGTACAGCAACTTCTTCTTTAGATATCTTTAAGCCTGGTCCCATTGTTGACGAAAGAAAAACACTTTTAACGTAAGTTCCTTTCGCACTGGCAGGTTTAAGTTTAACAATCATATTCAGAAATGCGTTCGTATTCTCGACTAATTTGTCAGTTTCAAAATTTAATTTACCAACAGAAACATGTACAATTCCGGTCTTATCAACCCGGAATTCAATTTTCCCGGCTTTAACTTCTCTTACAGCTTTTTCAACGTCCATGGTAACCGTACCGCTTTTCGGATTCGGCATCAACCCTTTGGGTCCTAATATTTTCCCAAGCTTACCAACTTCAGCCATAACATCAGGGGTTGCAATAAGTACATCAATATCTGCCCATCCGCCTTTAATTTTTTCCAAATAATCTTCTAAACCAGCGAAATCAGCCCCCGCATCCAGAGCTTCTTTTGCCTTTGGACCTTTAGCCATAACCAGCACTCGAACCTCTTTACCGGTTCCGTTTGGCAGAGAAACCGTACCCCTAATCATCTGGTCTGCATGTCGCGGGTCAACACCTAAGCGAACTGCACAATCAAGAGATTCAACAAACTTTACCTTTGTTTGGTCTTGAAGGGTTTTAACCGCTTCGGCTATTGAATAATCTTTGTTTTTATCTATAGCTTTATTAATTACTTGAACTCTTTTTGAAGTTTTCATATCGAAATTATCTCATTTTAATAAGTTAGTCATCTACCGTGATGCCCATGCTTCTGGCGGTTCCTGCAACCATACTCATCGCATGTTCAACATCATTTGCATTAAGATCAGGCATTTTAAGTTTGGCAATCTCTTCAACCTGAGATTTAGCTACTTTTCCTACCTTTATTTTGTTTGATTCAGCCGATCCCTTTTCAATTTTAGCTGCCTTTTTTAAAAGCACAGCCGCAGGAGGAGTCTTGGTAATAAAGGTGAAAGATTTATCAGAAAAAACTGTTATAACAACAGGGATAATTAAGCCTTCTTGGCCAGAAGTTTTTGCATTAAACTGCTTGCAAAACTCCATGATATTAACACCTTTTTGACCTAGAGCAGGTCCTACCGGGGGAGAAGGGTTCGCTTTTCCTGCAGGAATTTGTAATTTAATATACCCTGTGATTTTCTTAGCCATTATAACGTTCCTTTAGAAATTACTTCTCTAACTCTGCTTGTACAAAATCAATCTCGACAGGAGTTTTTCTGCCGAAAATTGAGACCATAACTTTAATTTTCATTTTCTCTTCGTTAACTTCCTCAATAGCGCCGGTAAAATTATTGAATGGACCATCAACAATTTTAACGAGATCGCCGGTTCTAAAAATAGTTTCAATTCTTTCAGTATCTGAATCTTGGGTAATCCTGCCCACAATTCTTTTAACTTCATCTGGTTGAAGCGGATTTGGGTTATTCTGTGGACCGAGAAATCCCATAACAGAGGGTGTATTAAGGACGAAATCCTTTACCTGTGCATCCAGTTCCGCTTGCAAAAGAATATATCCCGGGAAGAAGTTTTTTGTTTTGCTTCGTTTCTTCCCATCGCGTACCTCAAAAACCTTTTCAGTAGGAACAAGGACTTGCTGAATTTTTGTTAAAAGTTTTTCATTATCCATCAACTCAGTGTCTATAAGATTTTTTACCTTGTTTTCATGCCCTGAAAACGTCCTAACTACATACCAGCGAGAATCCATCAATTATACCTAAAATATTCCTTTAAAGACCTGAGTGATCGCCATATCTATGACGTAAGTTAGTGCAGCAAAAATAAGACACACCGCAATAACCACATAGGTTGATTCTTTGAGTTCATCTTTAGTCGGCCAGGTAACTTTTTTCATTTCCTTGACGACGTCGTTAAAGAAGGCTTTAATTTTATTAATCATAATGTTGAAACTTTCTGCACGTCAGGAGGGACTCGAACCCCCAACCTGCGGTTTTGGAGACCGCTGCTCTACCAATTGAGCCACTGACGTAACAAGTACTACTTGGTTTCCTTGTGAATAGTATGCTTTCTATCCCACCGGCAGTATTTTTTAAATTCCACACGGCTTGGGTGATTACGCTTATTTTTTGTTGTGGTGTAATTTCTTCTTTTACACTCTGTGCACTCTAAGGTGATTATTTCTCTCATAATAACGATACTTTTTATATTTATAAACTAATTGAGCTGACGACCGGGATTGAACCGGTGACCTCATCCTTACCAAGGATGTGCTCTACCAACTGAGCTACGTCAGCGGAGAGAGTACTCTTCTGAAAAATTCTAGAGAGCGGGAGACGGGATTCGAACCCGCGACCAACAGCTTGGAAGGCTGTGACTCTAGCCAACTGAGTTACTCCCGCAGTTGTAATATTTTCAATATTTTAAGAACAAAACTCTAATGTGGGCGGCGAGGGATTCGAACCCCCAAAGGCGTATGCCAACGGATTTACAGTCCGCCCCGGCTCTCCAACTCCGGCGTCCGCCCAAATTTGACAAAAGAGACACAAAATTACCAGCATTTTCTTTAAAATGCAAATTTATTGGATTTCAAATATAATACTTTCTTTCATAAATGAAAATTTTTTGGGGTTCAAGAAAGAATTTTTATAATATTTTACGAGTTCTTCCCTTACGGGATAGATAAGAGTTTATTTTGAGACGATTTTGACGTTGCAAATCTACTTAAAACTGTTGGATTTTTCTAATTCTCCGACGATTAAAAAGTAGGGCAAAAAACCAGTATCCATAGTTACCCCGAAATGTAATCACTTTGGAATGATTGAATGGCTGCATGTTTGAGTGAAAAACATCCATCCATTCATCTATTCATCCATTTATCTTCATTCGGTCATTCTATCGTTTTATTTATCTCATTAATATTCTGCCAATCTGCTGCGGCGGAGGATTACTCAAACTTTTTTATTTAGGTACTAAAGCAGTATCGAGATTAAGCGACACTTCATCCAGTATGTAACGACCGTGTAAGCCGTTTGCACCGCACGTAAGACGCATTCAAAGCGCATTCAAGACGGAGTGAGGATTTGTTGGTTGTGCGTAGATGGTGGAATGTTGATGGTTAGAATGGACGAAGATAGTGGGAAAAGGATAAAATTTACTCTTTTTCAGACAAAGTTGCCTGTCATATGCTAAAATTCTACAGAAGAGGTTGTAGTCCATTTATATTTTGCATTTTGTTTTTGGATGATAGTATTGTAGATAACACCGCTTATGGACTTCCGGAGAAGTGAAAACAATTCTTCGGTAACCGGCAAAGAGATTTTTTCAGGCATATCCCCCGCAAAAATTTCAAGGAACATCAAAGAGAAGGCAAATTCATCTTCTTTTTCCTTTGGATTGTTTTTAATGAAAAAGATAAAAATGAAGGTGACTGGTTCAGATGGCAAGAAAAAATTATTCGCCGCTTCCGCAATGATGTCTGTTTTTATGACTCCTTCATCAAACAAAAAGTTTTTTGTCAAACTTACTTGATTATCGGGTACGATGCGGTTAAGCGAAGTGAGCGTTTGTTCCTTTGTAAACGCTGCATTCGCTTTAATAATTTTATTATACGTATAAGATTTGTCTCTTGAATTTTGTTTCCAGATTTGTTTAAGCGCATCATTGTTGGCGATAAACTTCGCGAAAGATGAAGTCAGTCCGAACTTTTTTCTATTGGCAATTGCTTTATCCGAATTGCATGTGTTGTAAGATTCGGGGCGGATGGAGACGAAATTTTTCCCGCGGATATTTCTGTAAACGTGCTTCCCTACTCTGCCGCTTGCACTGCCAAGGATTCCGTTTGTTACTCGAGCCATGGTTACCTCCTAAGATATTTTTGGAATGAAAATTTATAGAATTATGAATCGAAAGATAAAAAAAGAGATTGGAATAAAGCATCCACAAGTAACAATGTTTGATGGAGAATTGTTGATGGTTGATGTAAATGAAATATGGAACTTCTATTTATCTGATGGAACGGCAGACCGAGTTTATAAATATTTTTTTTTTTTTGTTGTCACATTTAACTCCAATGAAGTTAAGAATGTGAATCAAAATCAATAAATATTTTCTGAATATTATAAAAAATTTATTTAGTTTCGTTTATGCAAACGATCAAGTTTTAT
>Ga0210020_1003728_pt1 | contig 11656 bp, 11 predicted proteins | sample CryGeymeta201514_FD_183980 | JGI IMG/M metagenome (GOLD analysis project Ga0210020, IMG submission 183980) | Groundwater microbial communities from Crystal Geyser aquifers in Utah, USA - Crystal Geyser metaG 2015-14 (SPAdes) (version 2) | ecosystem: Environmental > Aquatic > Deep subsurface >... | reverse complement strand
CCGCCACATTCAGGACGCCGGGGCGGACGCGCTCGAATTGAATCTTTACTACATCCCAACCGATCCCGCGTTATCCGCGTCTGACGTGGAGTCCGCGCAGGTGGAACTGGTCGCGGCGGTCAAAGCGAACCTGCCGCAGGTTCCGCTGGCGGTCAAACTCAGCCCGTACTACACCTCCCTGCCGAATTTCGCGAAACGTCTCGCCGAGGCGGGCGCGAACGGACTCGTCCTCTTCAACCGCTTCTACCAACCCGACTTCGACCTCGAAGCGCTGGAGGTGATTCCCAACCTCGACTTGAGCACTTCCGCCGACCTGCGCCTGCCCCTGCGCTGGGTCTCCATCCTGCACGGACAGGTGAACGCGGACCTGGCGCTGACGAGCGGCGTCCACACCGCACAGGACGCGCTAAAAGCCATGATGGCCGGGGCCAAGGTCGCCATGATGGCTTCCAACCTCCTGCACAATGGGACGCAGGCTGTCCCGTCCATGCTGAACGAAATGGGCTGGTGGATGCAGACGCACGAGTACGAGTCCATCCAGCAGATGCAGGGCAGTATGAGCCGCCAGTCCGTAAAAGAGCCTGCCGCTTTTGAGCGGGCGAACTATATGCGGGTGCTCAACTCGTGGCGCGAACTTCCATAAATCAAAAGACCCCCGCAAGTACGACGGAGTCAATGCGTTTGATACCGTTTGAAATTGAACTAAACTTCTGACAAGCAAACGCCCTTTTTCAAGGGCGTTTTTTATTATGACTAACCAACTTAGCAAGACGGACTCAACACGCCGGTACCATTCGAGATTATGCTATACTTCGATGAAAATTAATATTTAGCCGCGTATAAGCTATTGGGCGGCAAAATAACTAGTTAGGCGCTTGGTCTAGGCATCAGATATTATTATGGGAAAACCAAACAAAAAGCCACTGGACAAACAAACAGGGAAAAGAATTTTAAGATTGTTTGAATCTTTCCCCGAGTGGTTTCCAGCAGAAGCACCCTTAGAGACAACTTCGATTCTTGGATTAGTCCGCCCACAAGACACAATTTCAATTTGGATTAGTGGCTCAAGTTCTAATCCGCAGCTTGCATTTTGTGTTGAAAATGTTATTGCTGGCATTGACGTTCTAACTCATGAACAAAATCCTAATTCAGCAAAAAATGAACCATCTGGCAACGCATATCATTACATCCTGCAAGAAATTACCGACAACAATTTTCCTTATGTTTTGTATGGACCTTACAAAAGCGGAACAATGATTCCTCACTGGTTTAATGTTAATGACTTGAATGTATACCTAAAGTACAAAAGGAAATAAATATGTCTCAAAATGCCGATGAAGTCCTGGATGACTTGCGTAAATTTGTGGCAGGTAGAGGGAGAGATGACAACTTTTGTTATAGCAAGGTTTACTCTCCATCAAGTCGTATAAGATGTGTAGATTTTTCGCCCTGGGTTGGTAAACGATTAATAGCAAACGACATATTTGCATTGGCAGTTTTCCAAGCCCAACTCAGCAAAGATGATATAGTTGCGACATCTTTGTCCATTACATTGACGGATGATGGTGAAGTAGGGTTTGACGATGACAATGATGATGAATTTGTCGTTTCATTTGATGACGAAGCAAAGTGGCGTGAACAGGAAATTTTAGAAATAGTCCACTTCCCTTTTGATGAGTACTTTACTGGTGAATTCAAGTTAGCCAAATTAGACATAATTATTTCTTGGATATTAGGTTTTTCTCGTGAACAATTTTCACGAATCATAATAGCATATAATTTATCTTTGAATAATGCTCAGTTGTACTTTGAAAGATACAATAATGAGAAGAAAACTCAGTTAGTGTTACCACCAAGCCTGCCTAACACTCCAAAGTTTGAAGAATTCCGAAAAGAGTTTAGAAAACTGCCTTTGTCGAGTCGGCTTCATTTATTTGATGTTTTAACGTATTCTGGATTTAAGACTAAAAAACCAAAGTTACGGCTTGTCAGTGATATGACTCTATACGACACTCGAAAACTTGGAATTGACGAACACGAGTCAGCAAATATATTAAGTAAAAACAAACTAATTGTCAGTCTGCCAGATGGGACAGGTTATATTAATCCCGAATATGTTGATGTTGTGTCAATTGCATCTGAATATGCAAAGGGAATGGCTCCCGCTTATCGTGAATGGGAATCAGATGCATCAGATAAATTATCAGGTTTTGATGATGTTGAAGACGATATATTCGATGAAAAGGAAATTGAAGAGTGAAAGATGACGAGGAAATACAAACGTGGCGAGCGTGGCACTAATAAAGAAAGAATAATACTGCCGGTCGGCTTTGTCGGGAACAATGCTGCAAGACAAAAAGAACGCAGAGCAATGGTACGACGGGAGGTAATCAGGCATTACGGCGGTAAGTGCGCGTGTTGCGGCGAAGAACATATAGAGTTCTTGAGCATTGACCACATCAGTGGCGGTGGCACAAAAGAAAGAAAAGATAACAACAAAAGAGGAAATAATTTCTATCTATATTTGAGAAGAATGAGTTTTCCCGTAGGGTACAGAGTTCTGTGCCATAATTGCAACACTTCGATCGGTATTTACGGATACTGTCCGCATAGTCGGAGCGTAGATTGAGAATAGGAGTTTGACAATGGTGCAAACTACATCCGCAAGAAATGGACAATGCAGGAACAGCCCACTTGAGACATGATACAGGCTAAGAATGCACTTTTTTTCGAGCAAAACCCAAAATTTGTGGCCGCATTTTATATAGACTGCCGTCCTCCCGTATAAAATGATAGCTCGCCATATTCATGGCTGCAGTAGACGGTGGGGATTCTTCGCTTTTTAAGCATTATTCTGGCTTCAAGTTTTTTTATGCTCCCAAACAGAGTCCACGTCCGCCCAGCCGCCGCTAACGCCTGTCCATTAGTCGCTCTATGGATACAACATGAGTAATAACCATTCAGGCAAATGTAGATTGTGTCAAAACGAAAAAGAACTTTGTTTTTCGCATATTATCCCTGAATTTATGTATCTTCCGACTTATGATGAGAACCCTCGTCGAGCCGCAACGATTCCAGAGGGAAGGAACAAATATGAACAAAAAGGAATAAGAGAAAATTTACTGTGCGGCGATTGCGACAGGACAATCATCGGCAAATGGGAAACGTATTGTTCGCCAATAATCAAATCAATACAAGATTTAAACATAATACAAAATGGCGATCAGTACATTATTCACAATGTTCAATATTCTAATTTCAAACTATTTCAACTTTCTTTGCTTTGGAGAGCATCAATTGCTTCGGTTAGGATGTTTGAGAATATAAACATTGGAAAGCACGAAGAAATTATTCGCAAAATGCTTCTTTCCGAAAACCCAAGTACACCCAACAACTATGGATGTATGATGTTTGTTCTAGATGATACCGAGCATTTGCAAAAAATTATTTGGTCTCCGGTGGAAGATAATATAGACGGATTTACTTGTTATTGGTTTTTAACTGGAAGAATATTCTGGTATTTTTTCCTTCCTCAAGCATATCCAAAAGACACAGAAAATTTCTTTTTAACTCCAGAAGGAACTTTGCGTTTAGTAAAGGCTCCTTGGTCGGAAGCAACCTTAATAAAAAGAATTGCAGATATTGTCGCAGAAAAGTACAATTCATCAATAGGCAGCGGCTAACACAGCGGGCGGTTTACACCGTAACACAAAATTAAGGTAAAACAATGATTGACCGCAAACTCTTCGTAAAAATTGTTCTTCCTTTGATCGCTGTTGTCATCATTGGCATTTTTTTAATTTGGCCGCCACGCATAGATGATTTGCTATACAACCTTATTGTTGAGATTATAGGCATCTTGATAACCATTTTGTTTGTAGAATGGAGAATAGAATCCTATGAAGGTGAAAAGTGGAAACAAGTAGACCTATTAATTAAGGCTGATTTTGCTGCTTGGGTTATGGGATTTATTTTGGAAACAACCATGTTTCTTATGAGCGGCGGAGTTGCTTTTCCAAAATCTAATAAATATAAGTTCGCTAAAAAGCCTTGGGGTTTTGCCCTAGAGTATGTTTCATTTGATGATTTACATTCTGCGATTTTAGACACTGATGTTGATGATAGGGTATCTTTCGCAAACTCTTTAGAACTCCTGCTCAAAGATTTGCCAATTATTTATACAAGATATTCAGGCAGGCTTTCTCATACAGACATCGAAGCAATTCTTGATTTTGAAGGCAAATTACGTTCTCTAGTCAAAAAAATTAGACTTATTGATGATGAAACAGCCTTGTCAAATTTAGCCGGTGGCGACCCAGAATATGTTGACTCAATATGGACTAAACAAGTTGAAAAAACAGCAGATAGCCTCAAAGAAACTGTTGAGCAATCTATTAAAACGTTCAGTAAGTTTTTCCCTACAGCCAAATGAAAAAATGAGCTGTGAAAGAATCCAAACTCATCGGAACGATGCTACCATCCCACTCCGACCTTATCCCGATTACTCAGGCTATCAGAGAGAAATACAACCTGCTGGTTCCCCTTCTATGAGAAGAATAACTATATGTACCATCATTGCAGATAGCAGACGCACCTACAGGGTAAGATGGTTGTTCTGGCATAATAGGTAGCGGAGTTAATGTTATCGTCGGAGTGGGTATTTTAGCAATGACAGTTTGAGCGTTAGCGGCTGTGGCTGTACCAGCAATTATTGTCTGTATTGGAATTATGGGTGCTGTATCCGTAAGTCGTGAAACTGCCTTTTTGCGCCTATTTTCGTGGCATTTTTACGGGCATTTTGCCACTTGCACAGTCAAAAGGTACAGCACCGAATTATGGGTAGGAGTAATTAACCCTTCAAGGCTATCTATAACCAATACGAAGCACAAACAGCCGAAGTTAATTAAGGCTATAGTAGCTAAAACAACAAGAATTTGCTTCTGCAATCTTTTAGACACGCATAATTAGAGCAGAAAAACAAGCTATATCTAGATTGAGATTTCAATGTTGTTATAATATCGTTTATAGAGGAATAAAACATGAGCAAAGATAGACTAAAAGGCACTCTCGCTTTTTGGCGGGTTGACCCAAAAGAATTATCTACTTTGGATGAATTGGCCGAATATCTTAATGCTCTTATAAATGGCTCATGTCTATTCATTGAAAAAGATGGTAGGTTAATCGTAGTCGAAAATCCAGTTATTGAAAGGGCGAGGATTGCAGAGGTGGGTGACATGAAAATAGAAATATTTTCAAAGGAACATCCACCACCACACTTTCATGTATCCTCACCAAGAGTTGATGCCAGTTTCAGAATTGATAACTGTAAATTGATAAAGGGAAATATAAGCAAGAAGGATTACAAAGCAATTAAATATTTTCATCAGGAAAAAAAGTCAACGATTATTGAAAAATGGAATTCGATGCGACCGACTGATTGCGCGGTAGGCTTATTTAGGGACAAGTAAATTGGTTATAATGTCCTATATATCGAGTGACCTATGAAAATCCTAATGGCAGCTAAGCATCTAGATGGCCTGCTTGTGGAGTCAAAAGTTTTCGTCAATTCAGGTGTAGGGCATTTGATTCAAGAGAGGCGACAAAATGAAACTTTCAAGGCCTAGAACCACTCATTGCTGGCTTAATCGCATCTATCGTGTGCCTGTTATTGGTTGTCGTAGGTGGATTCGTTTACTTTGCTCCGCATCGCCACCGCTAACACAAATCATTGACTTGAAAATTCCGAAAATTGACGAGTAGTTTAGGGTAAATCTACATGAAAAATCCTTCTCTTGATGAATATATTGCACTAATCAAAAATGGCAAAAAGATTGAAGCAAGGCAGTTGCTTCAAAATATTTTGCGGTCGGATTTGCATAATTTGAAGGGGTGGTATTGGTATGTTGAGACTTTCGATACCCCAGAGCAAAAAATGAAGGCACTACGCTCATGCCTTAAATACAACCCCGACAACCAAGAAGTCAAAGATTTAATTCGAACCTTTGAGACAAAATATCCACAACTCGGAAAAAGTGCATCTTCAGATAATAAGTCCGCTCCAAAAAAGGTTCAGCCGCCCACCAGCAAAAAACCTAACAAAAACCTATTGATTCTTGGGGGCATTTTGGGAGTAGGTATTGTGGGTGTAATTTGCGTTTTGGCTATTGGTATTTCGCTAAGTAATCAGCTTCATGAAACAGTCTCGATACCAGAACCGACCATTGCATTTACACAAACAAGTACCCCTATGCCATTTACAGGGAAATGGCAAGTTTTCACAAGTAAATCGGAGTTTGACAGCTCAACGACAGTCACTCTTTCTTTGGATGCGGAAGAATATGTGAAAGGATGGTTGTCTACAACACTGCCCACTTTAGTATTGAGGTGTAAAGAAGGACGTATACAAGCTTATGTAAAAACTGGACTGCAAGCAGATGTTGAATATGGTCATGAATCTACAGTATCTATTCGCGTTAGATTCGACCAAAATGAAGCGGCTGAAATGAGGGCTACCGAATCGACTGATGGAGATGAACTATTTTTCCAAGACCCCTTTAGTACGATTATGACCATGTTACAAAGTAACGAGATGGTTTTTGGTTTCACACCATTTAACGCAGACCCAGCAGTTACAAACTTTGATTTGCGGGGATTGGCAAACGTGATAGAGCCGTTGAAACAAAATTGTAATTGGAACGGTGCTTACCCAACATTGCCTCCGCTTCCCACACTAATGCCAACATCAACGTCATTACCTCCAGGAAGTGCATTAACCATATCTGGAAAATATTCTGACTACAAATGGAGGGTCGAAATTGATGAAATAAAAGTAACCAAATCGGTTTCCTCTTACGGGAACACCACTAAAGCAGGCGGACAGTTTTTACTGTTATTTTTAAAAGTTACCAATTTAGGAAACGACCCTTATAATTTTGGAATATATGACGTTCGAGTAAAAGATGCGGAGGGGAATTTGTATGACATGGATTTTGTTGCGGCAAATCATGCAGAGGATACATATGGAGTGGTGAAACAAGGTTTGATTCAACCAGGTGATACGACCATAAAGGTTTTCGCTTTTGATGTGCCACCAAATAGTGCTTTTTATTTTCTTGTGCCAGGGAGTTTGGCAGATGATAATGGAGAAAGTATCGTTTTAGAAATCCCACAATAACCCCATTTCAATCCCAGACAAGATTCCAAGCGAAGCGCCACCGAAATTTAGAACAAAAAAAACGTCCTTTTCACAAGGGCGTTTTTTTGCCAACCACTTCAATCTCAAACGAAATTTGACGCATTGACTCCGAGGAAATAAAGGGGGTCTTCGCTTTCCATAAGGACAAAGCGGATGGCTTACACGACTGGGGTTTCCGCCATTTTGCGCTGGCGGAAGGTGATGCGCCCGCGCGCCAAGTCGAAACCTGTCTCCCCCATCCGACTCGCGGCGAAGAGCGCGGCGCGCTTGGCTTCGACGGAAGGCCGCTCCAGCAGGCGGTTGGCGATGGACACTGCCAGGGCCGCGTCCTCCTGTTGCAGCGCGACCAGCCCCTCGGTCGCGAGTTGACGCGCTTCGGCGGATCCGCTTTCGGCGAGGCGGAGGAAGTCGCCGGCATTTTTTCCGAGCAGCAGCAACGTCAACGCCGCGCCCCACAGCGCGGGGAAATCCCACGAGCCACGCGCCATTTCGGCCAAGCAGTCCTCGCCGATGTTGCCCTCGGCGCACTGCGCGCCGTAATATTGGGCGAGCAGGTATTCCAAAAGCGATTCGTGTGTGAAGCGGACGCGCGGTGCGAACTCCGAGCCGCTCACGACGAGCATGCCCGCCTCGAGCAATTGCTGGAACGGCGCGCGCGGGTCGTCGCTGAACACGGACTGCAAGGCGGGGTCGGCGCGCAGTTCGGCGAGCGGAAGTTGCGACTGGCGCTGGCGCGCGATGCGCGTGACGAGTTCGGCGACAAAACTTCGCACAGACGGATTCGCCACGACGCGCTTAAAATATTCGCGATAAAGCCGCCCGCCCGAACCCGAAGCAGGGATGGCTTTACCCTGCCAGGTCTCGGCCGCGAGGCGCAGAAAGAAAGGCGAACGAATACGCTCGCGCATTTCGTTGGACAGATCGTCGAACGAATTTTTGATCTTGTAATGTGTGCGATGCGCGTCGAAGGCGGCGCGCGTTTCTCCGGGGGTGTATTGCGCGAGCAGGAGAGGCTCGCGCGCAAAATAACATTGCCAGTTTAAATTCGCCGAGCCGCCCAGCGTGAGCAATCGCCACGAATACTCGCGGCAGGCCAGGACGAATTTCACGGCGCGCACGTCGGACTGTAAATGGACGGAGACAACCAGCGCGTCGAGGCGGCGGAGCAGGTCGGCAGGCTTCGCGCCCAAATCTTTGAACGCGTTCAGCTCATCAAGGATGATCCACACAAGGCGTCCTTTCGCCGCCGCATCGCGCCCGAGCGCGGCCAGGGCTTCCTCCGCCGAGACGGATTCTGATCCCCACAGTTTGCGAGTCAACTCGCGTTGGAGGTTGAGCATGAGCATGGAGGCGTCGAGGAACAGAACCAGATCCTCCCGCGCGAGGCGCGTCTCCGCCAAATGCGCCAGGAAGGTGGTCTTGCCGCAACCCGACGCGCCGACGAGGATCAAACCGACCGACTCCGAATGGATGAACTCTTCCACTTTCGCATCCAACGCGGGGCGCGGCGTGTACAACTCGGACAAGTATTGCTTCGCGGCGCGCATCCCAGCCAGCCTGTGTCCTGTAACTTTTTCCACCGCCTCGCGCCGCGCCGACCAGTGGTCTTCGACCGGTGCGGTCCGGCGTAGCCTGATGTGGAGCGCTTCGGTTTCAGGCATGGGCGCCACGCCGAGCTCGCGTTTCAGGATCGCCTTGCAGGATTGGTATTGCGCCAGGGCGGCGGGACGGTCGCCCAGCGCGGCGTACAGGCGCATCAGCGCGCGGTGGATTTCCTCCCGGAGGGGGTCGTACGCGTTCAACCGTTTGGCAATGGAGATGGCTTCCGACAATTCCCCGCGCGCCTCGTGATGGCGCAACAACCCTTCCAGCGCGCCGCGCAACAGGTCAAAGAGTTGCTCGCGCTCCAGCAGGCACCAGTCCGCGTAACAGCCTTCGAGGAATTCGCCGCGATACAGTTCGACGGCTTCTTTCAAGGATGACACATCCCCGCGCTTCGCGAGCGCGCGGAACTTGTGGATGTCCACCCGTTCGGCGGGGAGATTCAAGGCGACGGTATCCCGCGTCATTTCCAGACTTTGGCCGGCCGCGCCCAACACCTGGCGGACGCGCCACAACTCGGTGTTGAGGCTGGCGCGCGCTTTGTCCTCGCCCTTTTCGGGCCAGAGCGATCCCGCCAGCGTAGAGCGCGGGTGCGGATAATTTGGCCGCGCCGCCAGGCTGGCAAATAATTCACGCGAGCGTTGGGTTGGAAAAGGCGGCAGTAACTTTCCCCCATCCAAAACCTGCGCACTGCCAAGCAAACGGATTTCAAGCATTGGGTAGGTAAAGTAGATAGGTACACAAGTAGACAGGTATACAGGTACACAGATCGTGTTTACGTGTGTACTTGTTTACCTTTCTTTATGTCTACTTTCTCTTTGGCCATAGCCAGCCGATCAGCGCGTAGGCTAATCCCAATAGCAATAAAGCAAATTTCACAGTCGCGCAGATGGACGCCAGCCGCGGCCACAACGCCTGAAAATCCCCCAGCATGAAATGCCAAAGCGAAAAATTTTCCACCGCGTCGAACAACGCCGCGGCGAGCGCGCCCCAGCCCAGCGGCGCGCCAAGTTTCGCGAACGCGCCCGCGTGTCGTCCCGCCGCGAGCAGGATGCCCAGCGAGAGGGTCAGCGCGTAGGCGGGCATGAAGAGGTAGTCCAGTCCGAGGCCGAAGGCGGCGAAGAGACGGTCGCGCGCATCCCACGAAGCGAGGATGGATTGCGCCGCGGCGGGAGTCCCCGCGAGTTCGTAGGAGACGATTCCGCTCGGCGCGGCCGCGGTCCGCAGGGGAGCGTCCAAAACCCTGAAAACGGCGAACAGGATCAGGGTCAGAAAGAGAAGCGAGAGGAAGGGAAATTTCCGTTTGTCGGCGGGGATGGCGGCCAAAGGGTGGAGCATGTTCTTCCTCCAGTCAAAGTTTGAAGGCAATGACGGTAGATGGTTTGAGCGCCTTGATTTGCGCACACGTAAGGATTTCACTGCGGACTGCAAAATTTCTCGATTTTGCCCGAAGTCAGGAGACTTCGGACTCCGCTACCAGACCAATTACTTCATCTCCGTCGGGATGGAGGTCGTCTCCAATTCCTTGATCTCGCCCGTCACCACGAAGACCGTGCGCTCGCAGATGTTGGTGACGCGGTCGGCCATGCGCTCCAGGTTGTGCGCGGCCCACAGAAGCAGGTTGGCGCGTTCGATGACTTTGGGGTCTTGAATAACGAACGTCATCAACTCGCGATAGATCTGTTTGTACAACTCGTCCACCTCGTCGTCTTCGGCAGGAATGGCGCGCGCGGCTTCCACGTCATCGGTCATGAACGCGGTCAGCGCGCGGTGGAGCATATCTGTGGCTTTCGCCGCCATGCGCGGCAGGTCAATCAGCGGCTTGAGCAAAGGCTCGTCACCCATGCGGATGTTGATGGTGGCGATGCCCTTGGCGTAATCGCCCATGCGTTCCATTTCGGAGGCCACGTCGAGCATCGAAGCCAGCAGGCGCAAATCGCGCGCCATCGGTTGTTGCGTTGCGATCAAGATCATGCACTGGTTCTCGATGGCGAAGCGTTTCTCGTTGATCTGGCGGTCCTGCTCGTAGACCATTTTCGACGCCTTCACGTCACGCTTTTTGAGCGCCTCCATCGAATCGGCCACGGCCTGCTCGACCATACTCCCGAGCACGAGAATCTCATCCTTCACTTCCTGGAGTTCGTGTTCAAATGTTTTACGGATCATAGGCACCTCATAGTTCCTTGCGTCATTGCGAGCCTTCGGGAAGCAATCTCCTCGAACCATGGGATTGCTTCGGGAAAACCGCCCTCGCAATGACGGATGATATTGCATTTTACACCCGAAACTCGCGCGGCGTCACGCCCTCCCGAAGGACATCGGGACGTTGTGCGCGGACAGCCACGAGCGGAGACGATGCTCAATTTGGTCGCGCGCGCGGCGGGTCCGCGCGAGGCGGGTTTCGTTGTCGAATTTCGCGGGGTCGTCGAACGGCCAGTGCTCGTGCGTCCCCATGTTGAGGAAGACTGCGGGACAATTCTCCTCCGCGTCCGCGCAGACGGTGATAACGTGCGCGAAGACTTTTTTGCCGAGGTATTCGGTGACGGACTTGGGCCGCTGGCCTGAGACGTCAATCCCAATCTCTCGCATCGCTTCCTGGACCTCGGGGAGGATTCCGTTTTTCGGCTCGGTGCCTGCGCTGAAGACTTCGAACTGCTCCCCCGCCAGCGCGCGGAGCAGTCCTTCGGCCATCTGACTGCGCGCTGAGTTGCCTGCGCAGAGGAAGAGAACATGGGGTTTGTTCATGGTGGCTCCTTGGGGGAGGTAAACAGGTACACAAGTACACACGTACACAGGGAAACACGTGTCTACTTGTTTACGTGTGTACGTGTCTACCCGAATCTCCCTGTCACATAATCT
>Ga0210020_1003723_pt1 | contig 11666 bp, 7 predicted proteins | sample CryGeymeta201514_FD_183980 | JGI IMG/M metagenome (GOLD analysis project Ga0210020, IMG submission 183980) | Groundwater microbial communities from Crystal Geyser aquifers in Utah, USA - Crystal Geyser metaG 2015-14 (SPAdes) (version 2) | ecosystem: Environmental > Aquatic > Deep subsurface >... | reverse complement strand
TCTCGATCGTACCAAAGAGCCCGGCTCCATCGGCGAACCGCTTTATCAGGCGGTGCGCACGGCTATCGGTGAGGGGATGGTCGATGGTTACACGTCCTTTGCCGGCTATCCCTCCATTGTCGGCGGTCGCTACGGTCTGGGCTCTTTCGAATTCAACGCCGGAATGTGTAAGGCGGTGCTTGACAACATGCTGCTCGACAAGCCGAAAAACCATTTCATTGTCGGCTTCAAAGACGACATTAACGGCGAAAGCCTCGATTTTGATCCCGACTATCTGGTGCCCTTCGACGGCTATGCGGCCATGTTCTACGGCCTCGGTTCCGACGGCACTGTTGGTGCGAATAAAAACTCGATCAAGATCATTGGTGATTGTACCGATTACAAGGTCCAGGCCTACTTCGTCTACGACTCCAAGAAGGCCGGCAGCCTGACCACCAGTCACCTGCGTTTCGGTAAACAGGCTATCAAGAGTATTTACCTGATTCAACAGGCCGATTTTGTCGCCTGTCATAACTTCTCCTTCCTTGAGAAGTACGACATGCTGCGCAATGCCAAAGAGGGCGCGACCTTCTTGCTTAACGCCCCTTACGGCAAAGATGAAATCTGGGCGCACCTGCCGAAATATGTGCAGCAACAAATTATTGACAAAAAACTCAAATTTTTCGTCATTGACGGCATTCGCCTGGGTGAAAAACTCGGTCTTGGCGCGCGGATCAACGTGATTATGCAGACGGCTTTCTTCAAAATCTCGGCTATTCTGCCCGAAGTCCAGGCGGTTAAGCAGATCAAGGATGCCATTGTTAAATCTTACAGTAAGGCGGGCGAAAAAGTTGTCAATATGAACAAGCAGGCGGTAGATGCCGCCCTTGAAAACATTCAGGAAGTTGCTGTTCCGGCGAGCGCTGATAGCACCATTGAAATGCAGATCGGCAAGTGGGCCGGTACCCCGGAGATGGTGCAGAAGACCCTCGGCAAGATTATTGATGGCCTTGGTCACGAACTGCCCCTGTCGGCCATGCCCGCTGACGGCACCTTCCCAACCGGCACCGCCGCTTACGAAAAGCGTAACATCGCGGTGAATATCCCGGTGTGGGACAAAGAAACCTGTATCCAGTGCGGTATCTGCTCATTTATCTGCCCCCACGCTACCATTCGCATGAAGATTTACGCCGAATCCGAGCTTAAGGGCGCGCCCGCAACCTTTAAGTCGTGCGCGGCCAAGGGCAAAGAGATGGAGGACAAACTCTTTACGCTCCAGGTTGCCGCCGAAGATTGCACCGGCTGTGGCGCTTGCGTTTATAACTGTCCGGCCAAGAGCAAGACGGAAGAAGGCCGCAAAGCCATCAATATGACCTTTCAGGCGCCGCTGCGCGAAGCCGAAGCGCAGAACTGGGAGTTTTTCCTCGGTCTGCCCGACACCGAGCCAGCGTTGGTCAATCGCAGCACCTTGAAGGGGAGCCAGCTGTTGCCGCCCATGTTTGAGTTCTCTGGCGCTTGCGCCGGCTGCGGCGAGACTCCGCATCTGAAATTGGTTTCTCAGCTTTTTGGTGACCGGATGGTGGTCGCCAACGCCACCGGCTGTTCATCGATTTACGGGGGCAATTTGCCAACGACGCCTTGGACGAAACGCAAAGACGGCCTCGGCCCGGCTTGGAGTAACTCGCTGTTCGAAGACAACGCCGAATTCGGCATGGGTATGCGTCTGGCGGTGAATAAAACGACTGAATATGCCCGTGAATTGCTGATCTCCAATATGGAATGTGGTTGCAAAGCCTGCGAAGGCACGGCGGATCTCAAGCGCGAGATTCTCAATGCCGACCAAACAACGCAGGAAGGGATCGAGGCGCAACGCGCGCGCTTGGTTCAACTGCGCCAGATCCTGGGGGCCTGTACGCACGAAACCGCCAAACCGCTGCTGGTGAATATCGACTACCTGGTCGAGAAATCGGTGTGGATCATCGGTGGTGACGGCTGGGCCTATGATATCGGTTACGGCGGCCTTGACCATGTGCTTGCTTCGGGTGAAAACGTCAATGTGCTGGTGCTCGATACCGAGGTGTACTCCAATACCGGTGGCCAGGCGTCCAAGTCGACTCCGACTGGAGCCGTGGCGCTGTTTGCCGCCGGCGGCAAGAAAATGCCGAAGAAGGATCTGTCGATGATTGCTATGAGTTATGGCAACATTTATGTTGCCCGGATTGCTCTTTCCAACCCGGCCCAAGCGGTTAAGGCGCTGACCGAAGCCGAGGCTTACGACGGCCCGTCGTTGATTATCGCTTACAGCCACTGCATCGCCCATGGCATTGACATGACCAAGGCGGTCGATAACTGCAAAGAGGCGGTCACTTCCGGGCACTGGCCCCTGTTCCGCTTTGATCCGCGTCGCGCCGAACAAGGCGAGAATCCGCTCCAGCTCGACAGCAAGGATCCGACAATCAGCTTCGAGCAGTTTGCCAATAACCAGAATCGTTTCCGCGTGCTGAAAAAGGCCAATCCGGAGCAGGCCGCCGAACTCATGGCCCGCAGCAGCAAAGAAACCATTACGCGCTACGATTTATACAAAAAACTGGCGGCAATGCAGGCCGATTGCGGCAGTGACAAATAAAACTTTGTTTTTTTAAAACCGTTAGAGGCTCCCGATGCTGAACCAGTTCGGGAGCCTTTTTTTGGTGGTGCTAGCGCTTGGTTTATAGCCTAAATCGGGCCATGGGTGAATCGCCCCTACGAAAAGATTGACAGAAAAAAGACACTGTGCTATTTGACAAACCCACTTTCGCAGAGGATGGAGAAAAATATATGCTGAACACTGCAGCGGCAGCACGAGCGTTTGCGGCGGCAATCGACCGCCGACCACCTGTCCATCGTCCCTGAGGACGAAGCTGCAAAGGGATAAGTTAACCACCTCAAGGCCATGGACAGCGTCGTCCATGGCCTTTTTTTCTGTTTTTGGAGACTTAAAATGCGCAACAATATTGTTCACATTGGAGCTGGTGAGCTGACTTACGAAATTCGCGCGATTGTTGAGATTGCCGAGAAGATGAATCGCTTTGGTCTGAAAACCAATATGGAAAATATTGGTGATCCGATTGCCAAGGGTGAAAAAATTCCCCAGTGGATGAAAGAAATCGTTGCCGATCTGGCGATGAAAGATTGTTCCTACGGCTATTGCGCCACCAAGGGCTTACTCGAAACGCGCAAGTTTCTTGCCGAGCAGACCAATGCCCGCGGCAAAGCCCAGATCACGGCGGAGGATATTATCTTTTTCAACGGTTTGGGCGATGCGATTCAAAAAGTCTACGGGATGTTGCGGCGCGAGGCACGGGTGATCGGGCCTTCGCCGACCTACTCGACCCACTCCTCAGCCGAAGGAGCCCATGCCGGGCAAAAACCGGTGACCTATCGGCTGAATCCCGACAATCACTGGTATCCTGATCTGGATGATCTCCGCCTGTCGATTAAATACAACCCGTCGATTTCCGGCGTCCTGGTGATCAATCCCGACAACCCGACAGGGGCGGTTTATCCCGAACGGATTCTGCAAGAAATTGTTGCTATCTGTAAAGAATTCGATCTGTTTCTGATCTGCGACGAAATTTATCATAACCTGTGTTACAACGGCACTTCGACCCGACCAATTTCTGATCTGATTGGTGATCTGCCGGCGATTTCCATGAAGGGTATCAGCAAGGAGCTGCCCTGGCCGGGGTCGCGCTGTGGTTGGATTGAAGTCTACAACGCTGACAAAGATCCGGTTTTTGCCCAGTACGTGCAGAGCATTCTTAATTCAAAAATGGTCGAAGTTTGTTCGACCACCCTGCCACAAAAGGCGATACCGCTCATTCTGAGTCATCCCGAGTATCCCCTCTATCTGGCAACACGCAAGGCGCGCTATGAAAAGTATGCCAACATTGCCTACCTGCTGCTGAAAGACGTGCCCGGAATTAAGGTCAATCGTACCAATGGCGCCTTCTATATGAGTGTGGTTTTCGATCGGGGGCTGCTGAATGACCAGCAGACTCTGGCGATTGAAAACCACGAAGTTCGCGCCATGGTGCAAGAATTGGTTGCCGCGCCCGGCACCAGCCTGGATAAACGTTTCGTTTATTACCTGCTGGCCTCAACCGGTATTTGCGTGGTGCCGATTTCTTCCTTCTGTACCGACGAGCGCGGCTTTCGCGTCACCCTGCTCGAAATGGATGAGAAGGAATTTACCCAGGTTTTCAAAACTTTGGCGCAAGCGATTGGGGCCTATCTGTGTTCGGTTGACCGCTGTGCGGTGATCGCGAATGAGGCCAGCTGAATCGATGCAACAGGCGACCTCACAGCCCATCACTTCTCGGGATGATTTACACGCCAGCCTGCGCAAGGGTGGACGTCCACGCGAACAATGGGGTATTGGCCTTGAGAGCGAAAAGTTGGTGATTGATGCTGCAACTGGCGAGGCCGCCGATTACGCCCGGATTCGTGAAATGCTGGCGCGCCTCGAAGGTCTCGCGGGCTGGCAAGGAATTTACGATGATGATGCGCTGATCGGCTTGCAGGGCAAACGTTCTTCCATAACCCTCGAACCGGGCGGACAGCTTGAACTTTCGGGGCGCCTGTGTTGCGATCTGCACTGCAATCGCCGTGATCTGAAACGCTATGTTGATCAGATCAGCGTTCCGGCGGCAGAACTGGGGCTCTGTCTGATTGGATTTGGCATTCAACCCTTCACCCCCCTGAATCAAATCGACTGGTTACCCAAAAAACGCTACGCCATCATGGGGCCCTATATGCTGAAGACCGGCGATATGGGGCAGCGCATGATGAAACAAACCGCCGGCACCCAGGTTAACCTCGATTATCTGGACGAGGCCGACTGTGTGCGAAAATTGCGCATTCTGCAATGGTTGGCACCGGTATTCTATGCCCTGTTCGCCAATTCTCCTTTGCTGGATGGCGTTCCTGCGGGCGTGCTATCGGTTCGGGGGGAAATCTGGTCACGCACCGATGCCGATCGTTGTGGGCTGATTCCCGCTTTCCTTGAAAAAAATGCCAGCCTCGCCGATTATGTCGATTATGCCCTGGCGGCGCCGCTCTACTTCTTGCAACGTGCGCCGGGTTTAATTGATATGACAGATCAACGTGTCACTTTTCAGCAATTTATTGAGCAGGGCGCCAAAGGCGAGGTTGCGTGTTTAAATGATTGGGAGCTGCATCTTTCGACGCTCTTTCCCGAGGTTCGTTTGCGCCCCCAATTGGAATTAAGGACACCCGACAGCCTGCCACCCGCTTTGGCCTTGGCGGTTGCGGCCTTGGTTAAGGGGCTGTTTTACGATGAAGACGCGCTGGCCTACTGTGAAAGCCTGCTCACGGGGCTCAGTTTGAGCCAGCACCTGGAGCTTTATCGCAGTTCCTGGCGCCAGGGGCTGCAAACCCCCTTTGCCGGAGGCGAGTTGCTTGACCTGGCCCGGGTGCTGGTTAAAACGGCGCGGAAAGGCTTGCAGCGGCAATATCTGCAGGGCTATAACGCGGACGACGAATCAACTTTTTTAGATCCTCTTGCGCCCATTCTGGAGCAGGGTCAAACCCTGGCGCACCAGGTTCTCGCCGGATGGCGGGGCAGTCGAGGTGAGAAATTGGCTCATCTGCGCAAAATTTGCCATTATGCTTTTTAAAAAGCGCTCACTTCTGTGGAGAAGCACAGCTTTATGGTGCACGTCTGGGGTCAAAAATTTGCGGAAAGCCCCCTGTTTTTTCTTTGTGGGCTGATTTAAATTTCACCCATCGACGCGCTGGTGTGGCAGTCAGTCGTTGATAAAGATTTTCAGCAACACCCTCCTGTTTGTAAGGTCGGTTCCAGGAATGCCTCCCCTGGAACCGGCCTCTTTTTTTGCGCCGCTTCAGTCTTCCAGATGCATATTCCTTGTTTTTTCAGCATTTTCCTGTTTCAATAGCGGCTCGCAACCGCGAGCTATCGAGCTCGCTGATTTTTTTGATTATTTACGCGTCTCCAGCCCCTGAAAAGGATGTGTCATGCTGCCGTCAGAACTCGCTTTGCCCGTTGTTAAAGAATCCATCAATACCATTCGTCTGCTCGCCGCCGATGCGGTGGAAAAAGCCCATTCGGGCCACCCTGGTACGCCCATGGAAGCCGCACCGATTGCCTATCTGCTTTTTTGCCGTCACCTGCGGCATAATCCGGCCAACCCTGACTGGGCGGGGCGGGATCGTTTTGTGTTATCCTGCGGCCATGCTTCGGCACTGATTTACAGCATGTTGCATTTAACGGGTTATGATCTCAGCCTTGATGAAATCCGCAATTTCCGCCAGGCGGGCAGCCGAACCGCCGGTCATCCGGAGTTCGGCCATACGCCCGGCGTAGAAACCACCACCGGGCCCTTGGGCCAGGGGGTTGCGGTGGCAGTAGGCATGGCCATGGGGGGCCAGTTTCTGGCGCAACAGGTTGATGCCGAGCTTTTCGCTTACCGCACCTGGGTCATTTGCAGTGACGGCGATCTGATGGAAGGGGTTTCCGCCGAAGCGGCTTCTCTGGCGGGGCATTTGCGGCTCGGGTCATTAAATTATTTGTATCTCGACAATAAAATTACCATCGAGGGGGAAACCTCCCTCGCCTTCAGCGAAGATGTTGGTGCGCGTTATCTGGCCTATGGCTGGCATGTGCAGCGCGTTGAGGGTGAGAATCTGGCCGAGATTGATGCCGCGATGGAGCGGGCCAAGCAAGATCCGCGTCCGTCGCTGATTATTGCCCGCACCCATATCGGTATTGGCGCACCCCACAAGCAGGACACTGCCGGTGCCCATGGGGCGCCACTGGGAGGTGAGGAGCTGGCCCTGACCAAAGAGGCCTATGGGCGTGATAAAAATGCCTGTTTTGTTGTGCCTCAAGAGGTTGCCGAACATATGCGCGGCTGCTTAAGCCTTGGAGCCGAACAGGAAGCGACCTGGCAAAAAAAACTCAAGGCAAAACAAGCCGTTCCGGCGGTGGCCGATTGGCTCAAGGTCGCCAAGGGTGAGTTACCCGCCAACTGGAGTGCCGGATTGCCGGAATTTACGCCCGCCGATGGAGCCAAGGCGACCCGCCAGATTAGTGGGGCCGCTATCCAGGTGCTGGCTAAAAATATTCCTTTGCTGCTGGGCGGCTCGGCCGACCTGGCCCCTTCGAACAACACCGAAATCAAGGGCGGTGGTTCCTGGCTGCCCGGTGAAAGCGGGCGCAACATTCATTACGGTATTCGTGAGCATGCCATGGGTTCCATCATGAATGGCCTGGCGCATACCCCTGGCATTATTCCCTTTGCGGGCACCTTCTTTGTGTTTGCCGACTATATGCGCCCCCCCATTCGTCTGGCAGCGATGATGGGGCTGGCCCCCATTTATGTGATGACCCACGATTCCATTGGTTTGGGTGAAGACGGCCCGACCCATCAACCGGTCGAACATCTCGCCAGTTTGCGGGCCATGCCGAATTTGACCGTGATCCGGCCGGCCGACGCCGGTGAGACCGTTGAAGCCTGGAAGGCCGCGTTACTCAATCGTACCGGCCCGACCATGCTGGTGTTGACGCGCCAGGGTCTGCCCACCTTTGACCGCAGTGTTTGTGGCGCGGCCAGTGGCGTACAACGCGGCGGTTACGTCCTCGCAGCCGAAGAGGGGACGTTGCAGCTGATTCTGATCGCCACCGGTTCCGAAGTTCAGCACGCCATGGCGGCACGGGAAAGCTTGCAGGCCGAGGGCATCGGCACCCGGGTGGTGTCCCTGCCAAGTTGGGAACTCTTTGACGCCCAGCCGCAGGCGTATCGGGATCACGTCTTGCCGCCGGGTTGTCTAAAACGGGTGGCTATCGAGGCGGCTTCGACCTTTGGTTGGGAGCGTTATGTCGGCAGTAGCGGCAAGATGGTTGGCATGACCAGCTTTGGTGCGAGTGCCCCGGCGGATGAACTCATGCAACACTTTGGCTTCACTGCCGAAAATCTGTTGAAAGTTGCGCGGGAATTGCTTGGCTGATCGTAACGGTTTAGCACTTCTGCCAACCCCCAAAACTTTTGTAACGACGCGACATTTGTTTTGTAGGAGCGGCTTTCAGCCGCGAAAATTGTGCGTCGGGCTGAATCCGTATTATTGTCAAACAGGGGGTAATCTTTATGCCAGACATGGCTCAATCGCACTATCAGCTTGGGATGAATTATTTCCACGGCAAGGGCACAGAACAGAATTTTTCCGAGGCCTTGAAATGGTTTCGCTTAGCTGCTCAGAAACATCATGCTAAGGCCGAATTTATGCTGGGGCGCATGTATGATGCAGGCAAGGGCTGCGAACAAAATCCACGCGAAGCGGTGCGCTGGTATCAGAAATCTGCGCGGAATGGCCATGCACCGGCCCAGAATCAGTTGGGCCAGTGTTATTTCAAGGGCCGTGGCCTTGAGCCCAACTATCAGGATGCGCTCCACTGGTTTCGCCAGGCTGCGGCACAGAATCATTCGGATGGTTTGTACAATCTCGGGCTCATGTACGCCAAGGGGCATGGCGTCACCAAAGATTTTGCCGAAGCCAAACGCTGGTGGAGCAAAGCCGCGGAACAGGGAAACCCCAAGGTTCAATTTACTCTGGGGCACATGTATCTGCTGGGCAAGAGCGTCAAACGCGACCTTGCCAAAGCGCGTCAGTTTTTCAAACAGGCGGCCGATCAAGGCTTGCCGGGGGCGCAATATCATCTGGGCTTAATGTATGCTCAGGGTAACGGCGTCTTACAGAGTTTCAGCGAGGCGTACAAATGGTTGTTGAAGGCGTCTGAGCAGGGTTTGGTTGAGGCCCAGTTTCGCCTGGGGGGAATTCTCTTACGGGGGGACGATGATGTCCGTGATCTGAATGAAGCCCTTAAGTGGTATTTGAAAGCGGCCCGGCGCAGTCATTTAAGAGCCATGGTGGCCCTGGGGCAAATGTATGCCAAGGGGCTGGGAACCCGGGTAGACCTGGCGGAAGCTCACCGATGGTGGCAGGCGGCGGCCGATGCCGGTAATGCCGACGCTCAGTTTAATTTGGGGGTCATGTATGTCAATGGCAAGGGGGTTGAGCGCGACTATGCTCAGGCGCGTAACTGGTGGATGAGGGCGGCAGATCAGGGCCACACCAAGGCCCAATACTGTTTGGGGATTATGTATTCAACCGGCATCGGGGTTCATAAGGATGTCGATGAAGCGTTGCGCTGGAAAGAAGCCGCCGAACTTTGGGAAAGCCTTGGTTGACTGGGAAGCCCGCAACCTAGTTTCAGGTCGCGGGCGGTTCATCAGCGCTTATGACAGCGGTTGCAGCTGGTTTTAGCCGCAAAGGCGCGGGTGCCATTGTGACACTTGCCGCAGAGCTTGCCTGCATAAATGGCATCCATTTTAATATCTACCGTACCAAACTTCATTTTTGGAAAAGTTTCCGGGTTGTGACACTCCGCGCATTTCACCCCGGCGTCCCCATGAATTTTCCCTGAAAAGATGACTTTCCCCATGGGGCTTTTGCTGAATTCCAGCGTTTTTCCTGGCGGAACCGCCAGCGCAACCGTACTGCAAACAAACAGAGCGGCGGCTAACAAAACCAACATCTTTCTCATTTCATAACCCTTTCTTGCCCCTGGGGCAAATAATCAAACGTGCGCGTCATTCACGGCGCACAACGGGATTGAGATTAGCTCAAGCGCCAGTTTGCGTCAACTTGGGCGAAAAAAACAAATCGCTGGAAATCTGCGCTTATCCCGTTATAATCTGCGGACTCGCGGTAAACCCTTCAGCAGGCATCAGTTCGACGCAGCCATGGTTGGATTTCTGCGATCGGGAATGGAAGTCTCGGGCTCTGCGACGAGAGCGCAGAAGAGATTCAAATCCCATTCATTTTCTTGCTTGACGAAACGATTTTCATGAGCAACGAACAGTTTATCGCCCGTCAGCCCATATTTGATCTCAGTCAAAAGGTTTATGCCTACGAATTGCTGTTTCGCTCGGGGCTGCATAACTATTTTGATTGTGATGATGTTGACCACGCTTCAACCAGTGTGATTGCGAACAGCTTTCTGCTCTTTGGCCTCGACGAGGTGACCGGCGGACGCCCGGCTTTTTTAAATTGTACCCGCAAGGTGCTGATTGAAAATTTTGCGGCGTCTCTGCCCAGAACTCATGCCGTGATCGAAGTTCTCGAAACCGTCGAGCCCGATGAGGCGGTGGTCGCTGCGTGCCGCAAGCTCAAAGAGCAGGGGTACATCCTGGCTCTTGATGATTTTGTCTATCGCAAGGCTTATGAACCATTGCTGGAACTGGCCGATATCGTCAAGGTCGACTTTCTGATCTCGGGGCCTGGTGAGCGACAACGGCTGTCGAGCCAGTTACGTCGACGTGGCATCCGCATGCTGGCAGAAAAGGTTGAAACCCAGGAAGATTTCGAACAGGCCGTTGCCATGGGCTACGAGCTGTTTCAGGGGTACTTTTTCAGCAAACCCGTGATTTTGTCGCGGCGGGATATTCCGGTAAACAAGCTTCCTTACCTGCGGGTGCTGAAGGAAATTCACAGCCCGGAACTCGATTTCATCGGCATGGCGCAGATTATTCAGCAGGAAATTTCCCTCTCTTACAAGTTGCTGAAGCTGATTAATTCGGCGGCTTTCGGTTTGCGCCACAAGGTCGCCAACATTTTGCAGGCCCTGTCGCTGCTGGGGGAACGAGAAATTCGCAACTGGGTGTCCTTACTGTCGATTTCAGCCATGGCCAACGACAAGCCGAGTGAGCTGGTCGTCAGTTCCCTCATTCGTGCGCGTTTCTGTGATGAAGCTGCACAGCTGATTGGCGAAAGAAAACAACATTCAGAATTGTTCCTGATGGGGCTTTTTTCACAGCTCGATGCTATTCTCGACCGACCGATGGATGAATTACTTGACGAAATTCAGGTGTCCGCCAATGTGCGCGAAGCCCTGGTTACGCATCAAGGCGTTTTTTATCAAATTCTGGAACTGTCCATTACGCTTGAACGGGGTCTTTGGCCTGAGTTCAGCACCCTGGCTAAAGAGTTGAAACTGGATGAACAGGTTTGCTCCGAAATCTACCTGCGGGCCTTGAAGTGGTCTCAACAAACATACATGCCCTGATGGGCCGATGCCGCAAAGGAGGTTGGAGTGGCAGAGAAACGCAATATACAACGGAAACTTAAACGCCTTAAAATTCGCTATGGTTCAGAATGCCTCGAAAAAATGGGGTTTACCAACGATCTGTCGCGCACTGGCTTGTTTATCAAGACGGCGGCCCCCTTGACGCCAGGCGAACTTTTGCATATGCAGATTTTTCTGCCCGATGAAAACGAAGTGCGCTGTACCGGGCGCATTCACTGGGCTAAACGGGTTCCTGCCAGCCTGCTGCGCCTGACGGCCAAGGGCGGCATGGGCGTGCGCATTCTCGATTACAGCGCCGGGCGGCAGGCCTATGACGACTTTATCGAGAGTTTGTATCGCTGACGTTCAGCAATTGTCATGAATATCCATTCTCAAAGTTTGTTCCCCGCGCTTGCACCCGACCTGATTTTGAAAAAACAGGCTGGCCGTTGGCACATTGTCGATATGTCTGCCCGACTTGCAGCGGCAGATGCCGAAAAAATAGCGCAGCTTAAGGGCCGTTTCGTTGAGCAGGTCTTCCCTG
>Ga0210020_1003720_pt1 | contig 11669 bp, 4 predicted proteins | sample CryGeymeta201514_FD_183980 | JGI IMG/M metagenome (GOLD analysis project Ga0210020, IMG submission 183980) | Groundwater microbial communities from Crystal Geyser aquifers in Utah, USA - Crystal Geyser metaG 2015-14 (SPAdes) (version 2) | ecosystem: Environmental > Aquatic > Deep subsurface >... | reverse complement strand
CGACGTCCAAGATTACTCTCGGACTACAATTAGATGACCGTCTACGAGCATCTGGATCCAACTCCGCATGCGTGCTCCCTCCTACGCAGACTACGTTGAATAGGTACATTAGTGCTCGACCCTCGAGATCTGCGCCGCTGAGATTACAACTCAGATTACTTTAGTTTTAATCTCATAATATATATTTGAACACTTCTAAAACCTCTGGTTTTTAGCGTAGTGCACTTTTCTTGTTAAGTCACAAACACATTCACTTCATCCATAGTCATCTTCACCAACAAATTTCTTGATATGTTTCTTGAAATCCGGTCCATTTGTGTTCTTGGTGAAAATATCACTGCTCATATAATCTGACGACAGCCACTTGACATGGATCAATCCTTGTTCCTTCAGTTCTCGTAGAAAATTGATCCTAGTTGCAACATGTCTTGTTCTGCCTGCAGATGTCCATGAGTTTGCCAAATCAACTGCTCCTTTGTTGTCTACTTCCAGTATCATAGGCAATTTCACTTTCAATCCCATGGATTCCACAACTCTCATAGTAAACAGCATGTCTTGCACACAATCCACTGCAGCAACAAATTCAGCTTCTGTAACCGATAATGTCACGCACTTCTGCATTCTACTTTTCATAGAAACCACAGCCCCACACAGAAATGTTGCTGTTCCACTGATAGAGTGCCTAGTTTCTGGATCACAATTGTAGTCTGAATCTGACATCCCAGAGACAATAAACTCAAAATCTCTGTCAATTCCATCCCATGAACAATTGGGCTTCAATGTCAATCCACGATCTGGGGTGCTGACACACCATCGCATTACTCGCAGCATTTCTTTATAATGTTTTGGTGTTGCTCCTGTCATATACCTTGACAATTCTCGGACTCGGTTGAGAATGTCTGGCCTTGACCATCTCATCATATGCAGCAATTTCCCCACTCCAGATCTGTATGTTGATTGTTCTGTGGGTCCAATGTTTTCAGATACATCTTCTGCCCTTTTTAATACATCTCCTGCAGTTGCTGGCAACTCAGGTGGATCTCCTTCAGGTAGCTCAAATTCATCTTCAAAACTCTGTAACATCACTGGCTGTGTAAATTTGATTGACTGGTTCTTCACATCTCTATCAATTTTACAGCCAATATACTCCTTGAGCTTGCCCTGTTCATCACACTCAAAATGTTGTCCAAAATCTGTCTTTGTCCTTGCAACTTGGTTTCTGGGACCACATATCAGTACATCATCTACCCAACTCACGCATATTGTCAATCCATCTGGTGACCATCTGTAGTACATGCATGCGTCTGCCTTACTTCTGTAGAATTTTATTTTTCTGATGACAGACATGAACTTTTCCCAAAATGCCAATGCAGCCTGCTTGGTTCCGTAGATTGTCTTCAACAGCAGCAGAACAGATCCTTTTGGGTAGAAACGTTGAAATCCTTTTGGTATTTCCATATGCAGCTTGTGTTGAGGTTTGAACATTCCATACAAAAATGCACTGTTCACATCAATGAGTTCAGCGCACATGTCTGCCATCAACATCAAAACCATTGCTACTCTGATTGTTATCTCTGATGCAACTGGAGCAGCCTTGTCATCTTCATCGTAATGCACTCCATCAACTTGCTCATAACCTCTTGCATTAATACGAGCACGCAGAGTACCATTTGCCTTCTTCTTCATTGCCCATGTGCTTGTGAGAACCTTTGTGCCTTTTGGTAGCGTTGCCTTATCCTTTACTTCAAATACTTCATGTTTGGTCATTCTGTTGTGTTCACCAATGACCGCCTTGTCCCAATCTTTGGCATCAGGTCCTCTCATTGCTTCTTCATATTTCATGACATGTAGTTCTTGTGTATTTTCAAAACCACCTCCAATGCCTGCTCCAACAAGACAAAATTCTCTTTCAAGGGGTTTGTAGTGATCCTCCATAGCTTCATAATATTTTGCCTCTGCACTTGATAATGCAATCTCAGCAATTTCAATGTATCTCTGTGGAGCTCTGACTGCCCGACCTGAACTTGTTGTTGTATTTATTGCTGGAACAGTTTCAGCATCATAATCATCATCTGCTGCTTGCAATTGTTCATCTTCTTCAACTGCATCAACATATGTGTCTGCAAGGTTTTCAACTGTTCTTAGTTCTTCTGTCTCTCTGTCATTGTTGTCGTTGTTTTCATCTTCATGGATAATGTTGTTGTCATTTTCTTGGTGGTTTTCGTTGTCATGGTATTCTGTGATATCGACGTCATTATCTACATCAACACCCTCTCCGACTTCGATATCCAATACATCAGATGGTTTTGGCTGGTAGTACATACGGCGTAGCCAAATAACATCTCGGGTGACATGAACACGTTTTGTTTTCGGGTCATACATTTGGTAACAGTCAGGTGTGTGGTTGTCAGCATATCCCACCATCATGCAAACAATTCCACGGTCTTTACTTTTGGGATGCAGCTTAGATTTTATTGTGACTGTCCCAGCTTCGTCCCATGTTTTGAGGTATTTGGTAATTGTTGATTCAACGCCATAGAAATGTTTGTGTCGTGTGGCATAAACTCCATCAATTGATTCGGGTATTAGATTTGCCAATTTGGATGCAGTAAGAGCAGCTTCAGGCATCATTAAATGCTTCTCAGTATCAGGTACATTGGCTGCTATCATCATGGCTCTGGCTCTGGCCCCTGTAGTTCCAAATGACACTTCAACCAATGAGTTTTGTTGTGGCGTATTTCTAGCTGTATATTCAAACTTGATATCATGCTTCCAGTCCTTTGATCTGCATCGTTGCTCCAACAATTTATTTTCTCCTGCATTGTCCAAGCGAATGTAGGTAGGTTTCAAACCCATATTTGTCAGTTGTTGTAGTTTCTCACATGTTGGCTCAACCATACCATTTTTGGTTGCAAACATCTGAGACAATTGCAGTCTTGTACGTTGGTCTGTCATCATACACCACACTCCTTTGGTTGCTGATTTCTTTCCAGTGGAACTTCTCAATGTGGACAGGTCCATAAACATTCTACTTTCCTCATCTTTCAATTTGTCTCTGTCGTCAGTTGCCTTGGGTACATTTTTCTGTTTGGCTTTACCTATGGTACAGGACTCACAAACTCCCAAAGTTCCTCTTGACAATTCAACTCCATTGATTTTGGCAATGGCTCTCGTTGCAGCCTCACTGTGATGTCCATACTTGACGTGTGCCTCCATGATGGACCACTTCTTTCCTTTTGTATTCTTTACCAATGTCCATCCATCATGATTGTCGTCCATTGCTGGCATTCCAATCTCGGTGACAGGATGTACTTGATGTACTCTTTTGAAATATGCAGCATACAATACTCCTTTGGGTGTGTTGATATGGATATCAAAGACAATGTTGATATCATTCTTGGTCAATGTCATACCATTGTTGTCACCATATATTTTCCATCCATTTTTCAATTTGTTGGTTGCACTAATAATATTAAATGGACAATCCGGAGTAACAGTAACTTCTTGCATTGTGATGGGCATAAGTGCTGTACCATTCTTATCACAATAAATTGTTGGTATCTTGCCAACTTTAGTGGCAACAGCAATTTGCCCATTGGCACATCTGGCTGACTCATTTGTTGTTGCATTCCTAACATTGATCATGCCATTGGCACTACTTGTCATATCGGCTGTAGCTCCTGAATCAATGATCCAAATATTGGGATCACTCAACAGTTTCATGGAGTTTGGGAATTGTTGTTGTTGTTGTTGTTGTTCGGTGACGGTACAAAATAATACTTCATGATGTACTCCAGCCACTTCATTGTTGTTGTCATGTGGTTTGTTCTTGTTCCTATCTTTCCACCATGCTGGTCGTTTCTCCGCATTTGCTTCATTTTCCCAACATGTGTCATCAGTATGTCCAATGCGACCGCATGAAGTACATTTGGGCTTTGGTTTTCCTCCTTTGGAATTTGCACCAGCGGAAGGGCTTCCTGTTGCTTTCTCATGACAATTCTTTGCAATATGGCCATCTTTTCCACATTTGTAGCAAGTAATAGTTCCAAACATGAATTCCTTTCCACCACTGGTGGGAGGCTTTGCTGCTGCTGCCATTACTTGACTACCAACTGTGGATCTGTAGTATGCATACATTGCTTCCTCAAGATGCTCCATCTTCAATGCTGCCTTTTGCATTCTTTGCTCTGATGTCAACAAGGACTTGTACTCATCGGGTGCTGCTGACAATACTGTTGCAATTAAATCCTCTGGGTCAATAATCCTTCCACTCACAGGGTCATTGTATTGATTCTCAATGAGACTGATTCTTTCAAACATTGCCGTTGGGTCCTCATTCTTCTTCATCGATACTTGGGCCAACTTTGTTCTCATTTCCACACGACTTATTGTATCAGATGGTTTGTATTTTGCAAACAACATCTCCACCACTTTATATGCTTTGCCATTGGGGTACAGCGTTGTCCTTGCTTTGAATATAATACCCATCAGCCCTTCGGTACTGAATGCCAACATAAAGTTGTACATTGCCAATGCATTTCTCTTTCTTGCTGCCTTTTCTTCATCAGTATCTGTTGCCAACTCTTCTTCATCAGCTGGTAGATCAACTTCTTCAATCGGTTTGAGGCACGGTGAAAATTTATACATCATTGCATAGCTACAGAATCGTGTCCACCACATGTGGAATGATTCTCTTTTCCCATCAAAGGTGGGTAACTTGACAGTCTTCAATTCACTTGACATTTTGCTTTCTTGTTGTAGTATATGGTATTGCTTCCTTTATTTCGGTGCTTTCCTTCTTCAAAATCACAAATCTGGTATTACGACTGTATTTCGTGTTCCAGCTTCAATTCCTTTGTTCACTCTTTCAATTATTATTGAACTTGTGGTCCAGTTTGCAGGATCACAACACTTGACAGGAGAGCCTGGAGATCAACTTGATACCACCAGTACTGCACTCTCCACTCTTGCTCCTTGTATGCTTCTTAACTCTTAGTTAACTTGACTTTCAGGAAACCTAGGCTTTATACTAGATTGATCCTTGTATCAACAACTTTATTTTCTTCTTTACAACTTCTCTACAAGAAACACAGTTCCTTGGCACAGATCCTTCAAATTGGTCTTCTTCTACAATACTTCGAAGTATGCTAGAAGACTCCAATATTCTGGAAAAGTGAGCTCTTATTAAGCTTATTATTCTATACTTATTCTCTTATGTGCTCTTCATCACGACATTCAGTCTCTCAAATCTTACGTAGTTTGTCCACCATTTTGTTCTGTGTACATGTTAATGTTCTCAATCAACATCTTTGTGCACCAAAATGTGAGGCAATTACAAATGAATATTTTAATACATACTGGCAGACATTGCCATTTTCGGTGACTTAACACTGAAAAGTCACGTGACTCACAACAGACTTTTTGAAATTTTGTACGCACCAGATCTGGATTTCACCGGAGCAGAGAGCTGCGGCCTCTTTGTACAGTCCCTTTGTGACGCATTTGATGTTACCTGTTGCCCAGCATGCGAATCTGAAATCATAGCAATGCGAGACTGTACAGTCCAGTCCACTGCCGCCCTCTTATGTCCGGAAGCCTCTTGTGATGGTACTAGTGGCTCCTCTGGCACCAGCACTACCACTGCTTCTGAAGAAGGCTCGACAACCCCCAAGACGAATGATGCAGACGGAACCGCAGAAGACGATGGTGAAGACAGCAGTTCGACAGTTCCCAGCAATGAAGGAGATACGGGAACCGGAGATGAAGGCTCCACCGAAGGCACCGGCACATCTACGTTAAATGGTAGCCCCACTACCGATGGTGATTTGGTTGGTGGAAACGATGAGACTAATGACCTTCCTTTTGCCACGGAAGACTCTGTTGGGAATATCTTTTGTGAACCAGAAACCAAGGCGATGGAGCAATGCGTCACTGACAAGTGTTCCCAGTGCGAAGAGCAACTCAGTGGTGAGTTTCATAAATATTTACTCGATTTTGAAAAAAAATCCCATGGCTAATATTCTGTCTTTTTTCCCTATGAAATATGTGTGGCTGAACTTTCAAATAATATGAATGCATTTGTTGATTGGAATGAAAAAAATTAACACGCGAAGGAAATGACGCGTCGATCACATCCACCTTTGATTGTGCTTTTATTGAAACTTCTGCCTGTGATGGTTTATCCGAAGCCAATAATTGTTGTCCCGGCTGCAGTGCGGAATTTGACGAATTGTTTTCCTGTACACTGCCGGTGCTTCAGACCGTTTGTCCCGAGCTCAGTTGTGATGGCGGTGGTGGTGGTGGTGAGGGTGGGAGCAGCAGCGCCAGCAAAATGACTCCCGGGGTGGTGACATTTGCCTTCTTGGTCGGAGCCGCGTTCCGGGTTATTTAAAATTGAAGAATCGCAGTGTCATTGTTTGTATGATTGAACGAATCCTCAATAATATGCTGGAGGAGGTGGATGCACATCCAGATTTATACGTGCGCCTTGGGATAAAAATGAGGAATGAAACAAGCTGAAAGTGGAAAAGCTGGGCTTCTGATTACTTTGTTTCAATATATTTAATAAAATAAATTCTACTGTTATTCTGTATTCTACGTAGTAACATTGATCTAACACTCACCTGGATACTCGGTGTGCTGTTTGGAGATCTATTTATTTATTATTATTATTTTTATGGGTTCCGGTTCGGGGCATGATGCTGAATGACTGATGATGTGATGATGAATGGGCACAAAAACCAACAACAGTGAACAAATAAGACTGGCGCATTAGAAACCGGGGGCTAGTCTGTTCTCGCCCGTCAAAATACCGAAAAACTTGAAAATTAGTTAGAGATGCTATCTGATAGTTTATTTTATGCTCTATCCAGCCATGTAGTTGGTTTAATGATTCGAACTAGTTTTAGTGTATTACAAGACGTTTCAAACTGCCAGGTGTCTTCAGTGACTGAAAAAAAAAGAGTCCCGAGTGAAGTTCGATAGAATTTCAAATATTTTTGAATTGACAATGGCGCATTCCACGGCTGCGAACGGCACCAATATGGCAGATAATCCACCTAACTTGCTGCAAACAAGTCCTCTCAAAGCCATCCATCAAGAATGGTATAGTTTGAGTGAGAAGAAGCGAGAGGAAATTGATATTTTCACCCGGAAAGAGTGGATAGAAGAGTACCTTTTCCATCTCTTCCAGACAAGTTCCCGCTGCTTCGACCTGGATAAGCCACTGCGAGAGACAAGATGCACATGCCTTGCTGACTTGAATGGCACTGTGACGCTTGTTGAACGACAATTGATGGCTGGGCACCTGCATTCATTCGCGATCCTGGACTGGAATGGACAAAGACATATTGCCATGGAATGGATGAAACATGCAATGAATGTGAAGCGATTCATCCGAGGAACGAAGTTGTATTTGTTTCCAGGCTCATCAAATCACACCATGGTATGCAAGAATGCCATTGCCAAAGTAATTGGTTTCAGCAGGATTCGGTGGAACTCAATCTGGAAGTGTTTGAAGGATGGGGTACCACTTCCATTGCATGGACACCACGGTCGTGGTGGAAGCAACAGATCTTGTAAGGACGAGTCAACAATGGATGCATTGAAAATATTCTTCAAGTTTGTGGAAACTCTTGCCGCCCCACGAGCCACTCGTCTTGTGAGAGCTCTTTCAACGACAGGAGAGAACACAAGCGAGCTGCGAGATGATGATGATGACTTGATTGAGTTGCCTACATACCTATCAAAACGAGGACTCTACAAGAAGTTTTTAGGCGACAATGGCTACATCTACTCTTCAGATGCTGTTGGGAGAATCACTATTACCAGCAACAACAACGATGACGACAACAACGCGGTGAAGCTGTCAACCCCGCCTTCATATCGTACCTTCTTGCGATACTGGAAGGCAAACCATGAGAAGCTTGTGATACCAAAGCCAAGGGAAGACATATGTGGAGACTGCTTCATCTTTGCCAACCAAACAAAGTTCCGGATCAATCAACAACTAAAGGCGACATCAGATGATGACTCTTCGTTTGGTGATGACGAATCTGTGCATCCTGGCTTTGAGGATGATGTCGATGGAGTATTGCAGTCTGCCATTGCAAGCGAAGAGCTGATCCTCAAAGCTGCAATTCATGTAAAAGCTGCACAACAACAAAGAGAGTATGTCAACCAAAAGATACTGGAAGCTCAAGATGACAAGAACAATCTTCAGATACTACCACACGAACGACGATGGTGTTTCACTGCAGACTATGCACAAAACATGTATGTCCCAAACTTTGCAGGCGAACAGCCGGGGGAGACATACTATTACTCACCGGTAAATGCCTATTGTTTTGGTGTTGTCAACAATGCATGGGTCCCATCAGTGATGACTGCCTATGTGTACTTGGAGGATGAAGGTAAGAAGGGAGGGAATAATGTGTGCTCCATGTTGTGGCAAGAGTTTGGCACACAGGGATTGCTTCCACTGTTCGATCTTGATACAGGCATTGTGTTTGATAATCATGTGCCGGTACCAGAGATCAACTTGGTGTTTGACAACTGTGGTGGACAAAACAAGAATAGAATGGTCTTCCGGTTGCTTGTGTACATGGTGAAGAGAAAATTATGCAGAGTGGCAAGGGCAATCTTTCTTGTGCGAGGCCACACCAAGAATAGTTGTGATAGGATGTTCAATCTTTTGAAAAAAGAATACAGGAAGGCAGATATTCACACACCCAAAGACCTTTTTGAGATCCTTGGCAACCATGAGAGCATTCGAATTTCCAAGCCATGGGGTTTCTTTGACTGGGATGCCATGGAAAATCGATTCATGAAAGTACCAAAGGATGTGAAGAAGCAACATGTCTTCACGGTGGATTGCGATCGCGATCCAAAAATCACTCAAATATTCTGCCAAACAACACATGGAGAACCAGAGATGATACAGAAGCTGGTGTTGGACGAATACGAGGACAAGGACTGGGGTGCAATCAACTTTGCACAACCAAACAAAATCAAAGAACCTGGAATGCAAGACATCAAGTGGAAGGAACTCTATGACAAATGGAGGCCTCTCGTCCCCCCTTCCAAGCACAAAGACTGGAAGTTCTTCATGGAAGACCCTGGAAAGAAGAGACGTTCTACTGTTGCATCTAATACAAACGAATCCAAGAGGCTGAGGACCGAAAGAAGCAGGACAAGCACTGCAGCTGTTGATGCCCCCCCTGCTGCAGCAAGTCTCATCGTGGAAGACACTGAGAGCGAAAGTGCTGTCGTTTAATGAAAACTAAATTAAAACCCCCAGTTTCTTTTGCAAATCTATTAGCGTATACATTAGTTAGTCCTTTCGTATGCTTAATAGTTAGTTTGATGTTGTCTTCATAGAGATACAGCCGGAAAAGTGTCATTGTCATCTTTAAATATGTTTTTCTCAAAACGAGGTTTTTGGTTTCTCCGGACGCATGACAGAAAAAAGCCCCCGGTTTCTAATGCGCCAGTCTTAAATAGTGGCGTCATTTCTGTGACTTGATCCTGTCACATTGAATGCCCCAAAGCAAACCAACACGGCGACAACAACATCGTCGTTTCCGCTACCACAGCATCCTTCATTGAGAAATAATATTAATACTATAATGAACAAGAACATCGTCCACAATGGACAACAACAGTGCTCTTGGATTGGCGAAAAATTGTTTTCCCAGTGACAATATCAGCAAAGTTTCCATGCAGTCTCGTGCAAGGCTCTGGGCTGGTATGGGTAGTATATACGAAGTCCGCTGCGCTCCATCCAACAAGAAGATCATGGTCAAGTACGTGCACCCCCGTCTTCCCCCGTCTGGCGAACTATCTGTTGGCGATCAGCGCAAATTGGACAGTTACTTGGTAGAAGCAAACTTTTACGAGCACTTTGCTAACGACTTGTTGCACTATCACCGAGTTCCGTTACCGCCTCCGTTGTACGTCGAGCGGCATCTGGAGGACATTAGAAATCCGAAAATCATCATTTGTATGGGAGAATTATCCAGCCGTCCGAGTAAAGATCAAGCAGATGATGATGATGATGATGATGATGAAGTAAATGTACACACAAATGTTGTCAAATGGTTGGCAAAATTTCATGCTGCCACATGGAATTGGTCTCCCTCTGGCAAAGATGAACAAGAAAATAATGACCATTCAAAACATTCAGTCCAAGCCATCGGTTCGTACTGGTATCTCAAAACGCGTCGCAGCGAATGGGAAGATATGCCACGGCACGGTTGGGAGGGACGCTTAAAAAAGGCTGCCCGTGCCATTGACGCTCGACTCGAGAGAGATCCACTCCAATGTTGGGTACACGGCGATACCAAAGATGCCAATATTTTGTACAGTCAGAACAAACTGGCATTTTGTGATTTTCAGTACACGGGACGAGGACCTCCCAGTCGAGATTTGAGCTACTACTTTTGTTCTAGTCACGTAGAAGATTCTAAGGAGCAAGAGGCTTTGTTAGATATTTACCATCAGGATTTGACCAATTACTTGAAGCAGCAGCCGAAAACTTCTTCGACGCTGCCTCTTCCCACGAGACAACAGTTGGAGGAATCCATGGAATTGGCCTTTTGTGATTTCTGTCGCTTCATGGCAGGATGGGGCTATTGGGGCTACGATCTTTCCCGGCAAGTCAAGGCGACGCTCGACAAGTTGGACGGTGGAAAAATGCTGACCTCCGAAGATGACTACGACGAAGCTGTTCGTCGTGTTTTTGGATAAATTTAACAACGAAACATTCTAGTAAGGCACAAATAAGAAATGCAGCATTGCTTACCGAAAGTTAAGAATAGTAATTTCGGGGCTGACCTCCCCTTTCCGGACTTTTGCTGTGGGGTTTTGGACGCCCCCTCTGACGCGGGCTCTTACTTTTGCTCTTGCATTGTTGCCCTTTCTGGCTACCATGGTCTTTCTTTTTCTTCGCGTCGTCGTATTCTTTGTGAATGTTTTTGAACTCGCTAGGATCAACCCATGGTGCTGTATGTGGCTTCAATCCTTCTTGGTAGAAGAACTCGACCAATTGTTCAGGTATATCCTTGACTGCAGCCGAGGCTACTTTGTCAGGATCGCCCCCGTGCTCCGCAAACGAAGTAAAGGTAACATTGTCTCGCAAAAAACCCGGTTGCCATTCATAGAGCTCTGAAGTTTGGAGTGTTCATAAGCGTTTTTCAATTCTTCAACGCCGTTGCTCTCGCAACCGATAAAAACAACTGAAAGAGACGCATCGGTCTCAGCTTGAATTAAGGCATCACAAGTGGCTTTCAAATCTGAGACGTGACCGGAAGCTAACACACAGAGCACGGTGTAACAATTGCTTGATCTCGTTGCTCGTATGGCTTCAAACATGACCTCGGAAATGAGAGGACTAAGGACAGTATCGTCGTTACGACATTGAATTTTACGTTTACGTCGAAGTTTGTCATAGGCTTTCATGAGTCCCGTCTTTCCCTTGATGCCGTCCGTCATTTTAAAGAACCTTTTTTTATTTTGCTCCATCTTGTCGTCCGTAGACGCGTCAACATCGTCATCGGAGGTGGCGTCGGCATTGAAGCCAAACATCTTGAAGGGGTGACTTCGAGAGTATGGCTCAATAATGGCTGCAATTTTTTCCAGCATAACCTGATAATTGTTACTCCATTTTTCCG
>Ga0210020_1003706_pt1 | contig 11698 bp, 11 predicted proteins | sample CryGeymeta201514_FD_183980 | JGI IMG/M metagenome (GOLD analysis project Ga0210020, IMG submission 183980) | Groundwater microbial communities from Crystal Geyser aquifers in Utah, USA - Crystal Geyser metaG 2015-14 (SPAdes) (version 2) | ecosystem: Environmental > Aquatic > Deep subsurface >... | reverse complement strand
CAACCGAACATTATCCCTACGCGCTGGAAAGCAAGTACCCGCGCATTCTGGAACAAATCATGTCGTTATGGGATAGCGATGAAATTGATCATTGCTTTATGGATTTAATGGTGACTAATAGAGGTGATCGCGTTGGATTTCCACCCGAGGTTGCGGCAGAAATCATGTACCTGAGCCTGGTTCATGCAGCCCAGGAATCTCCCGGCAAAAACAAAGACATCTGGGATGCCTCATCAAACTTGTTTGTAAACTTCACCCCTCAACCCGCAATGGAAAACAGCCGAACAGAGCCCCCCACAGACATCCAGAACGAATTAAAAAAACTCGGTTTTTACGTCACACCAGAGGGATTTTTTGATGCAATCGAAGAGAACAATCGTGCGGCAGTAGCCTTGTTTATCCAAGTTCCGATCAGCACTGAAATCCGTGACAATCGCGGCTGGACTCCTCTGATGCTGGCGGCTTTCCTGGGCAATATTGAAATTACCGAACTACTGATCAAATCCTCGGCAGACATCAACGCCCTTGACCTGGGCGGCAATAGCGCCTTGCACTGGGCGGTTTTTGGCTGCCATACCGCCTGCACAAGGATACTCATTGAACATCATGCCCGAACAGATACACGCAATAATTTCGGCTGGACTCCCCTCATGCAGGCAACGGCACGCAACAATCTGGAAGGAGCGGCACTCTTGATAGCCAGCGGAGTCAATCTGGATACGGCCGCCAATGATGGAATGACCGCGTTGCACAAAGCCGCAGCATCCGGTTATCTCGAACTGGTCGAACTGTTGCTGGAACAGGGAGCCGACAGGAAACTAAAGACCTACGCGGGCTTAACCCCGATGGAACTTGCCGTCAATAACAAACATGAGCGTGTGATTCAAGTGCTGGCATTCTGAGGCGCGACAAGAGATCAGCGAAACTTGTTCGTTACGGGCATTCACCGCGATGGCGAGAAAATTGAACAAGCAGCTTTTACTTACCCTGGAAAAAGTATTTTTCCAGGGTCAAGAACAAACAAGAACCTATTCAAATACCTATCACGATTAACTCCATCACCTGGCAGGAGAATCGCTAAATCCATGCAACATATTGATTTAATTGGTTAATTTTTTGGATGAAAAAGGGTTTTCAGGTTTAGCGATTCAATGCTCAAACCAGGAAAATCAAACCGTAAAAATTAAACCGGGAACACGCCCGTAGACAAATAACGGTCACCCCGATCGCAGACGATAAACACAATGACCGAATTTTCAACCTGCCGCGAAACTCGCAAGGCAACGCTTAGCGCGCCACCGGATGAAATGCCACAGAATATCCCCTCCTCGCGCGCCAGTCTGCGGGTCATTTCTTCCGCATCCTCCTGACAAACTGCCTCCAGCCTGTCTACCATTTTGCCATCGTAAATCTTGGGCAAATAGGCTTCCGGCCATTTTCTGATACCGGGAATTTGCGCGCCCTGCTCCGGTTGCACGCCAATAATTTCTACTTTTTGACGCTGCTCTTTGAAGAAACGCGCACACCCCATGATGGTGCCCGTCGTCCCCATACAACTAACAAAGTGCGTCAGCTTGCCTTCTGTATCGCGCCAGATTTCCGGTGCGGTTCCTTCGTAATGCGCCAGGGGATTGTCAGGATTGGCAAATTGATCGAGGATAATGCCCCTGCCTGCGTCGCGCATCTGCTCAGCCGTGTCGCGCGCCAGCTCCATGCTACCCGCTGTCGCCGTCAGCACCAGCTCGGCACCCAATGCGCGCATGGTCTGACGGCGTTCCACGCTCTGATTCTCAGGCATCACCAGAACCATCTTGTAGCCGCGCATCGCGGCCGCCATCGCCAGGGCAATACCGGTATTGCCACTGGTCGCCTCGATCAGCGTATCGCCCGGCACAATCTCACCGCGCTGCTCGGCGTGAAGTATCATCGAAAGCGCTGGTCTATCCTTCACTGAACCAGCCGGATTATTGCCTTCCAGCTTGGCCAGCAACACATTACTGGTATTGCCCGGGATACGCTTCAAGCGGACCAGCGGCGTATTTCCGACATAATTTTCCAGGGTTGAGAACATCAATCGCTTTCTGTTGATTGGCACAATGGCGGTTAGCCTGCCACCTTGAGCAGATGTTGCACATACCGGTCTACGCCCTGCTCGACATTAAGGAATATATCACCATAACCGCTATTACGCAGCGCGGTAATATCAGCCTGAGTGTAACTTTGATACTTGCCACGCAAGGCATCCGGGAAAGGAATGTACTCGATCAATCCCTGCTCAAGCAATTCAGCAAGGCTGGACGCACACTTGCCTTCGGCTACGCGCAAGGTATTGATAGTCGCTACGGCAACATCGTTGAAGCTCTGTGCTTTGCCCGTACCCAGATTGAAAATACCGGATTTGTTGGGATGATCGAGGAAGTACATATTGACCTTGACCACATCTTCGATCGAAACAAAATCGCGTAACTGCCCGCCGTTGCCATAGCCCTCACAGCCTTCAAACAGTTTCACCTGGCCGCAAGCTCGATACTGATTGAAAAAATGGAACGCAACCGAGGCCATGCGCCCCTTGTGTTGTTCGCGAGGCCCATACACGTTGAAATAGCGCAATCCGACGATCTGCGCGCTACGCTTGGCTCTGCGGCGGCGCACAATCTGATCAAACAAAAATTTGGAATAGGCATAGATATTCAGCGGTGACTCAAATTCCCGACTTTCCTTGAACACGCTACCGCCGCCATAAACGGAGGCGGACGAAGCGTATAGAAACGGCACATCCTCACTCTGGCAATAATTGAGCAACTCCAGTGTGTACTGATAGTTGTTTTCCATCATGTAACGTCCATCGGTTTCCATGGTGTCTGAACAAGCGCCCTGATGTAACACCGCCTTAATCAGCCCGTCAAAAAACCCTTCCTGAATTTTTTTCAGAAAATCCGCCTTGTCCAGATAATCAGCGATTTCACAATCCACCAGATTCTTGAACTTATCGGCATTCCTGAAATTATCTACCGCGATGATATTGGTCTCGCCACGCGCATTCAGCGCCTTGACCAGATTTGAACCAATAAAGCCGGCTGCGCCGGTGACGATGTAGTACATAAGTAGCCTCACTTGCTTTGATAAATATGGAGATAAAGTAAGTAGTAAACGGAGCGGTGCTACGCACCTCAGTAGCCAGTGAAACCCCACCACTCACTACTTACCACTCCCCCTCTTCACTGCATGTCCTGAATAATTTCTTCACGGCTGACCACCGCCGTACCCAATTTACCCACCACAATACCCGCAGCACGATTGGCGATACGCATGGCATCGGACAAGTCCGCGCCACTCGCCAGCATCACCGCCAGCGTTGCTATCACGGTATCCCCGGCACCGCTGACATCGAACACTTCTCGGGTATGCGTCGGTTCATGCAACACTTCATTGGCGCGGAACAGACTCATGCCGTCTTCGCTACGCGTGACCAATAATGCTTCAAGCTGCAATGCTGTACGCAGTTGTTCGGCTTTTGCATTCAGTTCTGCTTCGGTTTTCCAGCTTCCCGCCACCTCGCGAAACTCGCTGCGATTCGGGGTCAGCAAGGTAGCACCTCGATAACGCGCATAGTCATCCCCCTTGGGATCAACCAGCACCGGCTTGCCAGCGGCACGCGCCAACTGCATCATTTCGGCAATATGTGCCAGGCCGCCTTTACCATAGTCTGACAGAATCACGACATCGGCCAATGGGAGCTGCGCACGATAATCGGCTAACGCGGCATGAAGAACCTCATGGCTGGGCGGCGTTTCAAAATCTATGCGCAGCAATTGCTGATGGCGTGCGATGGCGCGCAATTTAATGATGGTAGAAACACTTTTATCGCGGTGCAGCAGCGCATTCAGATTGCTATGCTCAGCCAGCAAACGCTCCAGACACGCCCCCGCCTCGTCGTGCCCCACTACCGACAACAACGTTGCCTCTGCGCCCAGTGCAGCAATGTTACGCGCCACATTGGCAGCACCGCCCGGACGCTCTTCGACACGCTCAACCTTGAGTACAGGTACGGGTGCTTCGGGCGAGATTCGATTCACATCGCCGAACCAGTAACGATCCAGCATCACATCGCCCACGATTAAAACCCTGGCATCAGCGAATGAGGGCAAGACGCTCATGCCAACCCTCTAATGTCCTGATTGATGGCAAGCAAAGCCTGTAAAGGGTCAGAGGCTTTGGTAATCGGGCGGCCAATAACCAGATAACTGGAACCGGCTTGCATCGCAGCCTGAGGGGTCATCACCCGTGACTGGTCATCGAGACTGGCGTGTTCCGGGCGTATGCCCGGCGTAACCAGGCTAAATTTGTTGCCGCACTGTTTACGCAACATTGCGGTCTCCTGCGCGGAACATACCACACCGTCCAGACCGGCTTCCTGCGCAAGTTTTGCCAGCCGCAGCACCATCTCCTCGGGAGTGAACTGGATACCAAGCTCGGCAATGTCTTCCTGCGCCATGCTGGTCAACATAGTGACCGCGATCAGCTTAGGCGGACGCGCACTATTGGACACCGCAATTTGCGCCGCCTCAAGCATCTTTCGCCCGCCTAACGCGTGTACGTTGATCATCCACACCCCCAGACTGGCCGCCGCCTTGCAGGCTTGCGCGGTGGTATTGGGAATATCGTGAAACTTCAAATCCAGAAATATCTCAAATCCGCCACGCATCAACTGTTCGAGCAAAATCGGCCCGGTCGCGGTAAATAATTCCTTGCCAACTTTAAGGCGGCAAAGTTCGGGAGATAAGCGGTGGGCAAGCGCCAGTGCCGGAACTGCGCCCGGAAAATCAAGTGCAACAATAATTTTAGGATCGTTCATAAAGGGAGACCACTTTCTTCATCGCGTCGGGGTGCATAACTATCCCATGCCTGACAGGCCGGGCAATGCCAATAAAATTTACGTGCTTTAAAACCGCAATGGCTGCAATGATACATAGCCAAACTACGTGTGCGCTTATGCACCAGATCCTTGACCAGTTGAACATCGGCACGTTCACCTATCGGGATTTCCAGCAAACGCGCCTCCAGCAATTTATCCAATCCCAGCAAACTCGGGTTGCGTTCAAGTTCGTCAAGCACCAATTTATAGGCAGACGACGGTCCCTGATATTTTAAAATACCGTCAAACACCACGTTCAAAAGGTCAATGGAATGATATTTAATCAGGTAATTACGCAACAACCCGATACATTCGGCCTCACGCCCCAACTGACTGTAAACCTTTAACAGGGATTCCGCGACCAACGGTAAATATTGCGCATCCTGCGTTTCTATTCCCTGCCAAAGCGCGATCGCTTCTCCCGTGTTACCTTCTGCAAGCGCCATATCACCCAGCATGATGGTAGCCCGCACGCTGACCGGACAGTCATTCAACGCTTGTTGCAGATGCGCGTGTGCCGCCAATGGGTTGCCCGATGCAATTTCGTCAGATGCCAGCTCGCAATAAAAAAAAGCGATTTGTTTCGCATAGGACTGCCCAGACAGTACAGACAATTTTTGTGCGGCAGAAATAGCCTTTAGCCAGTCGCGTTCCTTCTGAAACAGTTCCAGCAAAAACGCCCAGGCGGGATTGGCATATGCGGAATTTTCCAGTTCGCGAAATAAATGTTCTGCTCTATCCAGTATCCCAGCCTTGAGATAATCCTGAGCCAATTCAAAAATGGCATGTTGACGCTTTTCATCATCCAGATCGGCACGGTCAACCAGGTTGTGATGCATACGCAAGGCACGATCCACTTCGCCGCGACGCCGGAACAAGCTGCCCAGCGCAAAGTGCAACTCGACCGTTTGCGGATCAATTTTGACCACTTCGATAAACGCCTTGATAGCTTCATCCTGTTGCTCGTTGAGCAGGAAATTCAAGCCCTGAAAATAAGACTCCGGCAAGGCGGTTGATTCAGAGAGCAAATCCTTTATATCTATGCGCGCAGCCCACCATCCCATGCCAAAAAATAGCGGAAAAACAAGCAGCATCCATGGTTCAAATTCCATTAAACACCCACACGATAAGGCAAAGCTAATAACGAGACATTGCTGCCAAAGTAGTGCCTGACAGTTGGCACACACCAACATGAGACGGACGGATAAAACGCCATATAACAAAAAATCAGACCACTAAAACAAGATAACCGAAAACCAGAAAAATGGCGTGGGATTATCCCAGCCGAGGCTACTGAACCTGACAAAATTGTCAACTTCAAGGGTAACTATGGATGCCATGAAACAGGGCGAACTTTGCAACGAGACTCGGATGAATCACGCAACCGCGTATTCAATTTTGCCGAATCAAAAAAAAATTACCCCTTCACATCACAGGCTTGGTGACTTCTTCATTCTTTATAGCAATCTTTTGGATATTACCGATCTCCCGCTTCAATCGTGAAATCTCACGACGCTGGCGAAACCAAATACCTAAGGTGGCCAATATACCCAAACCCACACCAACCGCAAAAAAAGACAACATAACAATCACCAGTGTAGATTGCCATTCATAGCCAAAAAAATAATACACCGTGACAGGTTGCGAATTTTTTAGCGCAAAACCCAATAACACGATGAACAGACACATTTGAAAAAAACCGCTAATAAAACGCATTTAAGTCGTCTCCCTCACCTTAAAGCTGCGTGAAAATAGCACAAAAAAAATGGGGGTGATACTTCGTCAGTATCACCGCCATTCAATAAAACACTAAGACAATCAGGACTCTTCTTGACCGACCCGCTCTCTAAGATCCTTACCTGCCTTAAAGTGCGGAACATATTTGGCTGGCACTTTAACCTTGTCTCCGGTCTTGGGATTACGTCCCAGACGCGAAGGACGATGATTCAAGCCAAAGCTACCAAAACCCCTAATCTCGGCACGCCCCCCACGCGACAGCGTGGAGGACAACGCGTCGAGGATCACTTTGACGGCCAACTCAGCATCCTTGGCAAGGAGCTGCGGATGTAATTCAGCCAATCTGGCAATTAAATCAGAACGAGTCATGCTATCCCCCGAAGTTAAGCTTCTGTCTTGCCGCCAGCCATTTTGGCTTTCAGCAATGCACCCAGATTGGTTGTACCTGCGTTGACCGTGTTATCGGAAGCCATTTTTTGCATGGCAGCCGAATCTTCAGCCTTGCTCAATGCCTTGACCGACAAACTGATACCGCGATTCTTGCGATCAACATTGATAATCATCGCCTTGACCGTATCGCCTTCCTTCAGATGAGTGCGAATATCTTCAACGCGATCAGCGGACAACTCCGATGCCTTCAGATAGGCTTCCACATCACCGTCCAGCGCAATCACAGCACCGCGCGCATCCAGAGATTTTACCGTACCCGTTACGATGGCACCTTTCTCATTGCTGGTAGCAAAGCCGCCGAAAGGATCACCTTCCATTTGCTTGATACCCAGAGAAATACGCTCACGTTCAACATCAATGGACAAGACCACAGCCTCAACTTCGTCGCCCTTCTTGTAGTTGCGTACCACTTCTTCACCGGGTTGTGTCCATGACAGGTCAGACAAATGCACCAGACCATCAATATCGCCATCCAGACCGATAAACACGCCGAAGTCAGTAATGGACTTGATTTGCCCCTTGACCTTGTCACCACGCTTGTTGTTGATTGCAAAGTCATCCCAGGGATTGGATTGACACTGCTTGATACCCAGCGAAATACGGCGACGCTGTTCGTCAATTTCCAGAATCATCACTTCAACTTCATCGCCCACTTGAACGATCTTGGAAGGATGAACATTCTTGTTAGTCCAGTCCATTTCGGAAACGTGTACCAGACCTTCGATACCTTGTTCGATCTCAACGAATGCACCATAGTCGGTCAGGTTAGTGACCTTACCGAATATGCGCGTACCTTGTGGGTAGCGACGTGCCAGACCATTCCACGGATCATCGCCCAATTGCTTGATACCCAGTGATACACGGCTCTTCTCTTCGTCGAATTTTAGCACTTTCGCTTCGATTTCGTCACCCACAGCCAACACTTCGGAAGGATGTTTGACACGACGCCATGCCAGATCGGTGATGTGCAACAGACCATCAATACCACCCAAATCAACGAATGCACCGTAGTCAGTGATATTTTTAACGATACCCTTGACGATTGCGCCTTCCTTGAGGTTTTCCATGACCGCTTCACGATCCGCACCCATGGAGGCTTCCAGAACGGCACGACGGGAAACGACTACATTGTTACGGCGACGATCCAGCTTGATGACCTTGAATTCCATGGTCTTGTTTTCGTAAGGCGTCGTATCCTTGACTGGACGAATATCCACCAAAGAACCTGGCAGGAAGGCGCGGATACCGTTAACCATCGCAGTAAGACCACCCTTGACCTTGCCGCTGACATAACCTTCGACGATTTTGCCTTCTTCCATGGCCAATTCCAGATCGTGCCATGCAGCCAGACGCTTGGCTTTTTCGCGTGACAGCTTGGTTTCACCATAGCCATTCTCAAGCGACTCGATCGCAACGGTAACAAAATCACCGGCAGCAACTTCCAATTCGCCTTTATCGTTCAGGAATTCCTCGACAGGAATCCAGCTTTCGGACTTCAGTCCGGCATTAACAACCACAACGTTGTGATCTACGCGCACGACTTGTGCGGTGATCAGTTCACCGGCGCGCATTTCTTTACGCGTCAGGCTTTCTTCAAACATTGCTTCAAAACTATCGGGATTAAGTACAGCGTTAACAGTTGCGTTCATCTAATACACCTAAGAATTTTCTGTTTGCACAGAGGTTAGTTAAAAACCCACCAGACAGGGTGTCTTATGGGGCCAAGCATTTCGTTCTATAACCCGCCAGAACAGCTTCAACCGCCTGCTCGATGTTCAAAGCTGTGGTATCCAGCAGGGTAGCGTCCGGTGCCTGTTGCAGGGGAGCTGCGCTACGATAGGTATCTCTTTCATCGCGCGCCCTGATGTCCTGCAAAAGGGTGTTAATACTAGCATCCATTCCTTTTTCTTTCAACTGCTTATAGCGCCGTTCGGCACGCGCCTCGGCGGAGGCCGTAAGGAAAATTTTTAGCGCCGCATCAGGAAACACCACCGATGCCATGTCCCGCCCGTCCGTCACCAATCCTGGCGCTCGACGAAAATCATGCTGTTTCTTCAACAAGGCCGAGCGTACCTGATGCAACGCTGCCACTTTGGATGCCGCCGCAGCACATTGTTCACCGCGCAACGCATCACCGACCAACACGCCGTCCAGCCAGATTTTTTCGCCCGCAAAACTCACGTCCATGCGTGCGGCCAGTTCTGCCAATGCAACTTCATCATCCAGCTGCACACCGTCGCGATTGGCGGCTGTCGCCAGCAAACGATACAGCGCGCCGCTGTCCAGATAGTGAAAGCCCAGTTGCGTCGCCACGCGCTGCGCCACCGTCCCCTTGCCGGAAGCCGAAGGCCCGTCTATCGCAATCACCGGAACGGCCTGCGTCACATCGGCAAACGCCGCGAAATAATCGGGGAAAGTCTTGGCGACACAACGGGGATCATTGATACGGATTCCAGCGCCAAACGCCGCCAGCGAAAAACACATCGCCATGCGATGGTCGTCGTAGGTATCTATGCCTGTAGCAGGGTTGAGGATTGAGGATTGAGGATTGAGGATTGAGGATACAGTATCCCGCATCCTGCATCCTGCAATTCGGATGTAATCCGCGCCCTCTTCCACCGCAGCACCCAGCTTGCGCAATTCTGTCGCCATCGCGGCGATGCGGTCGGTTTCCTTGACGCGCCAGCTGGCGATATTGCGCAACGTCGTCGTGCCGTCCGCGAACAGCGCTGCCACTGCCAGCGTCATCGCGGCATCAGGGATGTGATTGCAATCCAGTTCTATCGCCTTGAGCTTGCCGGATTGGGGCGCACGCGCTTCAATCCAGTTCTCGCCCATCGTGATCTGCGCGCCCATCTTTTCCAGTGCTTCGGCAAAACGCACATCGCCCTGCACACTGGTCTTGCCGACCCCCTCGACCCGTACCGGCCCGCCGCCAATGACCCCTGCTGCAAGAAAATACGAAGCGGATGACGCATCACCTTCAACATAAATTTCTTGCGAAGACACATAGCGTTGCCCGCCAAACACCACAAAACTCTGCCAGCCCTGCCGTTCTACCGTAACACCGAAACGCGCCATCATCGCCAGCGTAATCTCGATGTAAGGCTTGGAAATCAGTTCACCTGTCACTTCAACCTTCACGGTATGCCCCAGCAGCGGCAAGGCCATCAACAAACCCGTCAAAAATTGGCTGGAAACATCCCCGCGCACCTGGACGGTATCGCCCGCCAGTTGCGTCTGAACAATCCGCAACGGCGGAAACCCTTCATTGCCCAGATAACGGATGTCCGCACCCAGTTGGCGCAGGGCATTCACCAGATCCCCTATCGGGCGTTCGTGCATACGCGGCACCCCGGAAAGTTCGTACTCGCCGCCCGCCAGCGCCAATGCGGCGGTCAGCGGACGGAATGCCGTCCCCGCATTGCCCAGAAATAATGTCGCATTCTTATTCGGAAAATTTCCCCCACATCCCACGATGCGATAGGTGTTATCAGACAACGATACAACCGACACGCCCAGCTCACGCAACGCCTCCAGCATCCGCTCGGTATCGTCCGACTTGAGCAAGTCACGCACCACCGTCGTGCCATGCGCCAGCGCCGCCAACAGCAGCACGCGATTGGAAATACTCTTGGAACCCGGCAGCACCACCGTACCGCGAGCAGATATCAAAGGAGGAAGGTCTATGTATTCGGTGTGATTCATCTGGCACTTAAAAAATTCATCATTAAAATCAATATATTAGGGTTATTTCAGGTGCCCTGCGCCTGTTCGCACAAGGTAAATTACTTTACCGAAGAAGTATCCAGCCTCACATCCTCATAAATTTCATCCAACGTCAGCCGGCAAGTGATGCCCTCCAACGTCAAGAATGCACCCTCATTGGTGACTGCAAGCTGCCATTCTTCATGCTCATCGCGGCGATAAATTTCAACTTGCCGTTTATCCGCAGCAACCAGCACATATTCGCGCAGGCTGGCTAAGGTGCGATAGGCCAGCATCTTCTCCCTGCGATCGGTGCTTTCAGTGCCGGGGGATAACACCTCCACCACTAGCCTGAATATTTCATAAATAGGGCGAATAACATAGCAACCATTTGATAAAATTGGAATTATCCAGAAACCGATTCGTAAAAAATGCCTACTTATACTCGCCCTGCTGCTGATTCTACCCCAGAACAACTTCGATTTCCTGCCATTCCTGGCTACACAGTTCGTGCCGATTTCACGGGAGGCGAACGCTCTTCCGATCTGGGTGCCGCTATACTGGGCACGGTTGATCGTCGCATTGGCATGATTGATCGCCTCACTGCGGCGATTACCGATTTGCGTGATGCTCGCTATGTCACGCACAGCCTGCGCGATCTGCTGATCCAGCGCATTTTTCAAATCGCCTGCGGTTATGAAGATGGGAATGATGCCAATACCTTGCGCCGCGATCCGATGTTCAAACTGGCAGCAGAACGGGCACCGCTGGATACCGATAATCTGCTGGCCTGTGGTGCGACCCAATCCCGTATGGAAAATGCGTTAAGGCGCAGTGATCTTTACCGGATGGCCGAGGCGTTGGTTTTGCAGTTCATCGCAGGCTATC
>Ga0210020_1003702_pt1 | contig 11709 bp, 9 predicted proteins | sample CryGeymeta201514_FD_183980 | JGI IMG/M metagenome (GOLD analysis project Ga0210020, IMG submission 183980) | Groundwater microbial communities from Crystal Geyser aquifers in Utah, USA - Crystal Geyser metaG 2015-14 (SPAdes) (version 2) | ecosystem: Environmental > Aquatic > Deep subsurface >... | reverse complement strand
CTATTTATAAAATATTAACGACCTTACCAGTGGCAAAAAATATTCAGCCAGGAATGGAAAATGCCACCAGAGCTCTTCAATTTGCCACTCTTTCCGGTTTGGAGGTGTCAGTAAGATTTATCACCTATAGTGATGCAGAAGCAGTAAAAGCTAAGCTTGCTTTGGCCCAGAAATATAAACTTAAAGGAGTAGCCCTTTTTAAAATTGATGGCGAAGAGGATCAAAATATCTGGAAATTATTTTGATTTAAGAATTTAAGGAAAAAATGACGGTCATCCGATGACCGTCATTTGGAGGCGTTAAATTTTAACAGAGTTTATACACCTCTTAGGTAAGTTTGTTATAGTATGAGAATGAAGTATATCGGGGTCATTGATTGTAATAATTTTTTTGTATCGTGTGAACGGCTGTTTCGTCCAGACTTAAAAGAAAAACCAGTGCTTGTTTTATCCAGTAATGATGGCTGTGTTATTGCTCGCTCTCAAGAAATAAAGGACATGAATATTCCCATGGGAACGCCATCTTTTCAGCTAAAGGACATGATTAAAAATGTTGATGTTACTATCTTTTCTTCACATTTATCACTATATAGAGATATTTCCAGACGAGTATTTTCGGTTGTAAAAGACAGGTTTTCTTTAATAGAGCAGTATTCAATTGACGAAGCTTTTTTTGATATTGAAAGTAATTCTTTATCCCAGCTTCAAGAAAGATGCCAATTAATTACTAGTGAACTGGAAAGGTCGGTGGGAATTCCAGTTTCCATTGGAATTGCTGGGACTAAAACTCAGGCCAAATATGCTAATCGTTTGGCTAAAAAAGCTACTGAACCAATTATTTTAGTTGATTCTTGGTGGCAAAGAAATGCGGAAACAGTTCGTTTGCAGGATATTTGGGGAGTGGGCGGTCAATTATTGCGACGATATCGTCAAGCCACTATAAATAGCGTTCTGGATTTATATAATTGTCCTAGAGACCGCTTAGACAAATTGTTCGGTATCGCTGGTTTACGACTTCAGGCCGAGCTATTGGGACAAATTATGTACCCAATCTCATCGGTTAAACCAGTTCCCAAAAGTGTTACAAGTACTAAATCATTTAATGAACCAATAAAAGATATTTTAGTTCTTAAAGATGCTATTGCCTACCATGTTCGGGCCTGCACTCTTTCACTTCGGGAACAACAGATCATCACTGCAAAACTACAGGTCGTGTTACAAACAAGTCGCTATGGTGATTTTGTTTGCCATGGTGGGGTAGTGGAAGCTAATTTATTACTACCGACAGCTGACGCAGCGGTTATTTTAAGAGAGGCAATGCATCTTTTGGAACGTCTTTATGAACCAGGAGTTCCTTATAAAAAAGCAGGTGTAATTTTGAGTCATTTAGTACCGCTAGCCGAGCAACCAGCGTCATTATTTATGCCTCTTATCGTACCAGCTAACACTATTTTAACCAAAGCCATTGACTCTATCAATGCTCGTTTTGGTCGGGAAAAAATTCAATTAGGAAGACATAGTTCGTCAGAAAATTGGCAGTCTAAACATGATAATCTCTCACCGTCTTATACTACGCGGTGGAATGATTTGGCTGTGGTGCGATAGGGTTAAGGTCAAATAGCTAATAGGACATCTGTACTTAATACGTGGCTTTTTTATATCCACCATCTACTTTTTAAAAAGTCTAAAAATAAAGGTTTTCTATAGGTACTCACTAAAGGTATAAAAGGTTATCAACAAGTAGTGAAAGACAAACGTCGCATATCTTTATCTACTTTATTTAGATCGGTTGAAGTGGTGTAATAAAAGTCGGCTGATTTTTTTTCAAAAAACTTTTAAAAACATCTCTCCACAGAAAGCTTCAACCGAGGTTGTACGCGCGAAGTAATTCGCGACTACAAAAGTTATTTAATAAAATAAAAATAAATATGTTCAAAATTTCAACATCAGTTGAAGCTTTGCACCGAGTAGTCGCGATGCTCGTTGCCGTGGCTGTGATGATTTGGTCGGTTGGTGCTTATTCAAGTGCGCAAGCTGCCAATCTCACATTCATAAGCGACACCCTCTCTGATTCTGCCCCAGCGGTAGTTTCCGATCATACCCTACAATTTACTATTCCAGCTGGTTCGCCTGGTGTAATAGCTGGTGGTACTATTAATGTTACTTTTCCAGCGGGCTTTACCATGTGCTCAGTTGCTTTTGGTGACGTTGATCTAAGTATCAATGCTGTGGACCAGACACTGGCAGCTGTTCCGGTTCCGGCGGGAGCCACCTGGGGAGCAGCTGTTTCTTCACAGACACTGACACTTACTTCAGGAACTGGAGTGGCCTTAGCTGGTGAAGTCGTCATCATTAAGGTTGGACAAAATGCTACTGGTGGTGTAAACCAAGTAACCAATCCTGCCACCGGCTCATATGAGTTTGTTGTGACAGCGGGGGCAGCTGATACTGGTAGAACACGAGTCGCGATTGTTGACACTGTCTTGGTAACTGCCTCAGTTGATACCACTTTTGACTTTACAGTTTCTGGTCTAGCGACCTCAACGGCAGTTAATGGTACTTCAACTACTGGTCTAACTACCGCCACCACTATTCCTTTTGGTGTCTTAACCTCTGGCGCTGTGAAGACTATGGCCCAAAAACTTGATGTGGTCACTAATGCTCGTAACGGCTTTGTCGTCACGGTAGAGCAAGATGGTAATTTACAATCATCAACTGGTGCTGATGTGGATGGCTTCATTGATGGAGCTTATACCGATTCAACAGCTGTTTGGGCCGCACCAACTAATAATATAGCTGATGAAAATACTTGGGGTCATTGGGGTCTAACTTAAGATGATTCCGATCTTAATGCCGGTGAATTTACTAGCACAAAGTTTGTGGCTGCTAGTACCACTCCTCGGTCCATCTTTTCACACAATGGTCCCTCAGACGGAACTACTCAGGATAAAGGAACAATCAAAGTAGGTTATCAAATAGAAATCACTCCACTCCAGGAAGCGGGAGATGATTACACCACGACACTTACTTATATTGCTACTCCAACCTTCTAATTAAAATCTGAGATTATAAAACAAAAAAAGCCCTGCGGGGCTTTTTTTGTTTTAAGCTGTTAATTGCTCGCGTTTTATTTCATTGTAAATGCTAAGATAAGTCATTAGTCCGATTTATTTTTTTATGCATGTATCGTTTCATTACCTTAATATTTTTATTACCAATTATTTTCTTCGGTTTTAATTTATCTGTTAAGGCGCAATCTGATGAGGGCATTGGTCTTCGTCCTGCCAATATTGAGGAAGCCATGGATCCGGGACAGAGTAAAGACTTTTCGGTAACGGTCACCAATTTAAGCAATCAGGACCAAACTTATTATTTGTACAAAAAGGATATAGTTAACGCTTCTGATTCCGGCGTGCCAATTTTTGCTGATGAAAAAATTGCTAAAACTGAATTTGATGTTTCTGAATGGATGACCTTGGTGATTGATACTATAGATATTAAAGCACATGCTAGCCTACCATTTAATTTTACTATTAAGGTACCAGATAGTGCTACACCCGGCACACATTTTGCTGGTGTTTTTGTTTCTATGCAACCACCAAAATTGCGTCAGAGTGTGGCATCGGTTGGTTATGAGGTGGCTAATATAATTTCTATTAGGGTAGCTGGTGAGGTTGAGGAAAAGGCCAGTATCAGACAATTTTCTACGGATAATTATATTTACAGTAAACCAGAAGTTATTTTTAATGTAAAAATTGAAAATAGTGGTAATACCTTACTAAGACCAACTGGACCTCTAGTAATCAACAACATGTTTGGTAAACAGGTTGGTATGGTTATTTTTAATGATAAATTGGCTGGTGTATTTCCGGGGATTACGCGAGAGTTCACGACAAATTGGACTGGCGAAACACCCGGTTTTGGCCGATATGAAGCGATTATTAGTCCGAGTTTCGGTGAAGATGGTTTTAAACAAACTATATCCAGTACGGTTACCTTTTGGATTTTACCGATGAATATTATTGCACCAGCTTTCGGTATTTTGGTTTTTTTACTGCTGATCACCTATATTTCAGCTCGTCTTTATGTGCGTCGTAAATTGGCCTTCTATGTAGCTACTAGTGGTACCAGGCGCTTAGTAAAAAGACGCAAACAAAATGGAACATCAGTAGTACTGTTGGTATTAATCACCATGTTTGTGGTGACCGCCCTCTTTATTATTGTCTTGCTTGCTTTATTTGCTTAATGATATTGTATAATATATAAGTGTAAATTAACTTATGTTTCTTCAATTTAGTGCTTATCATAAAATACTCCGCATTAGTAGTGTTGTTTGTGCTATTGTGCTTTTGTTTCAGGCAGGCTTAGTTAGTCATACCACAGCTCTTTTGGCTACTAATACCCAACTTTATTTGGCAAATGCAGTTGGGGTAACAGTCGGAGTAGCCCCAACCGAGATTAATCAAATCACGGCAGAATTAACCAAAAAAACGACCGAGTTAAAACAAAGAGAAGAGTTGTTACATCAACGCGAAATTGACGTTGGACTTGGCTCAAACACAAGCGATCTTCAAGATCGGTCAACTTTTATTTTGGGTTCGGTATTATTTATTTTGTTGGTTTTGATTGTTTTGAATTATGTTTTGGATTTTGTTCGTAGTAAGCGTTTGCTGGTAACAAAATATGTTACGAATAAATCACAAAATATTTAAATTACCGCTAGTAATTTTGGGCGCTATTATTTTTTCTACGGTTGGAATTAAAGCGACTGATGTTATTATGACTATGAATAATCCGACGGCTTCCTGTGAGGCGGGTTCAGTTTTGGTTAATGTCGGTGGCAAAGCAATTTGTTTTGACCAATACGAAGCTAGTACTAATTCCAATTGTTATTTTAAAGATCCAAAAAGTAATCAGGAAACACAAAATAATATTTTACAAACAAATTGGCTGAATTCTAACCTGAATCGCAACACTTAACTTGAACCAACGCAAAACCGCCCGTATCCTAGTTGTGTTAGCAAATAAGAATACAAGGCGGTATGCACAAGCATTTTAATCGTGAAGACAGAATCGCGCTAGGAGCGCTCAAGCGAGCAGGTTTCTCTCAATCTGAGATAGGTGCACAGCTAGGGTTTCATCGTAGTACGGTGGAAAGAGAGTTAAAGCGGAACCAAAAACCACGAGGTGGATATCATGCACTCAATGCTGACGTGCAGGCACGAGAGCGACGAGTGCACGCAAAGAAGCAGTATCGAAAGATAGATGCTGTACTTGGTCAGTGTATCGCCTCACGACTCAACCCACTCACGTCCCCTGAAGTTGTTGCACATGAGATGGATATACATCATCAAACGATATACAACTGGATGTATCGTGAGCGAATAGACTTGCTCCCGCAATTACCTCAACGTGGTCGCAAACGACGACGATACGGCTCAAAACGAGCGAAGAAACAAGGGTGGACAAAATTAGTGCGGAATATTCATGACCGTCCAGAATCACTACTCTCCTGGGAGGGTGATACCGTGAAGGGTTCTACCAAGACGCAGCTCCTCACCCATGTGGAGCGTACGAGTCTCTATACACACGTTGATTTGATACCGAATGGTACTGCGGATGTGGTACCTGCAACACTGAAGCAGGTACCACTCGAGGGCGTCATCACGTATGATCGTGGTTCAGAATTTGCACTCTGGCAAATGATTGAGCGAGATACCAATGCACTGGTGTTCTTTGCTGATGCACACTCTCCATGGCAACGAGGGAAAAATGAAAATACGAATGGGAGACTACGACGTGTCTATCCGAAAGGTTTTGATTTTGATACTATTACGCAGAAACAACTAGATAGGGTGGTTCATGTTATGAACCATACGCCACGCAAAAGTCTTGAGTGGCGAACGCCGGCGGATGTATACAAGGAGTTGTGTTGCATCTCAAGTTAGAATTCAGCACAAATTAAAATTACAAACAATTCCAAAGATTGTTGGGGCGATGTTTTTTGTCTTGGGAATAATTTTAATACAATTTATTTTTTCCAATCATATCTGGGCAAAAAATATAAATCAGTACAAAGATACCATTTCTAACTCTGCTCCAGCCGAGACCTCCAATCATACTTTTTCTTTTAGAATAGACACAGCCATCGCCCCGGGTGGTTATCTTGAAATTATTCCACCGAGTGATTTTGAGGTTTTGAGTACCTCCACCTTTTCGGCCAATAGAAATATTCGGCTATCAGTCAATGGAATCAATCGAGCTGTTTCTGATACTTTATCCGCCAGTAGCGATTTAGCTGAAATTGTAGCCGGATCACCGGGTTTAATCCGTTACACTTTTAATACCACTACCGGTGTTTCGGCGGGTGATCAATTAGTTTTAAAAATTGGTAATCATACCGATTTGGCAAATGTATTTTCCGAGGTCTACAGTTCTTCAACTGGAACAGCCACCACCTTTGCTGACATAAGACCAATTGTTAATGCTTCAGCTACTGGTACCCAAAAATTTAATATGAAAGTATATGATGGTGGGGTAGAGGTAGCTTCGGCTGGTTTTTTAATTTCTTTAGTGGAAAAAGTAGGCATCGGTCCAGTAGATACCACCGAATTAATCCCACCGTTTCGTTTTAATCCTCAGCCAGTCGGTCCATTAGGTGGAACAACCTTAAGTGTTGAAATTTCCCTAGAAACAGATGAGTTTTCTGTTTGTAGATATAGTTTATCGCCTAACATTGACTATGGTTCAATGACAAATACTTTTTCTTTTACTGGTACGATTTTACATTCACAAGTAGTGACAATAACGTTGGATTCTGTAAACACTTTTTACGTTCGTTGTATTGATGATGAAGGGAACTTCAACACGGATGATTTTCTGATTACTTTTGTGGTTGAACCTGTTCCGACTGGAACACCTAATACTGATGGAAGTATTAGTGGTGATGGTACTGGTACTGGAAACGAAGGTACTGGTAGTGGTGGTGGAACAGGGGGGACATCAGGTGCTTCTTCGGGACAGGAACCAGCTACTGGTGGTGCTTCTGGCTCGGGAGGTAGTGGTGGTGGTGGTGGCGGCGGATCAGGAGCTACCACTGGGACAACAGCTGGTGGGGGATTTGAAAGTACCGATGCTCCTTATCGGAGCGGTGACGGACGCGTTATTATAACTGGGTTTGCGCCCCCTTTAAGTCAAGTAACTGCTTTAGTGGATGGAAAAATTTCCCAAACTGGGACTGCTTCTAGTAATGGTTCGTTCTCTATTACCATTGATTTAATTGCGCGTGGAGTTTATACCTTTGGTGTTTATGCTTTGGATAAAGCCGGTGTTAAATCATCTACTTTTAGTACTTCTTTTACCGTCGCTGGGGCTAGGTCCTCTGCTTTGTCAAATGTAAATATTACCCCCACTATTTTAGTAGCTCCCGATCCAGTTGATCCGGGTAAGATTTTAACAATTTCTGGCTATACAATTCCTAATGCCACTATCACTCTGGAAAATGAGAAAGATGGCAATTCCGCCACTCGAAAACAATTTACTGCTGAATCAAACGCTCAAGGATCTTGGTCATTAACAGTTGATACTACTAGTTTTGTGACCGGTACTTATAAAGCTAGGGCAAAAGCAGAACAAAGTGTTGGTGTCAAAACTAATTTTTCCAATTATACTTTCTATGGTGTTGGTCAAAATGCTAAAAAACCATCCAATGCTGATTTGAATACTGACGGCAAAGTAAATCTAGTAGATTTTTCTATTCTTCTATATTGGTGGAATAGTAATGGTGGCAACTCCAATCCACCAGCTGATATTAGTCAGGATGGAAAAGTAAATTTAACCGACTTTTCTATCATGCTCTTCAATTGGACGGGGTAAAATGAGCTACAGAGCGTAGCGACAATAGCGAATTTTCGTGAGTAACCAGCCCCCTTGTTTCTTACAAAACTGTCCACTCATATGTATTTGTCTTTGTGTATAGCTCAATCGCCGTCTTGGCGAGGATGAACCACTGCACTGCATGAAGTCATTCAATAACTTAAATCTAAAACCAAATTAAAACCAAAACTTTGCATAAATAACTCCGCCAAAACCTTTCATTCAAATGAAAGGTTTCTTAACTTGGATGATGTATTTATAGTTTGAAATTAATCATTGATGCAGGAATCTCAAACCAACCTCTGAACTTAAACTGAAATTATTTTTCAACCACACCTGCTGTTATTATTTTATGGATAAATGATTTCTCTCATATCGCGATTAATCGCGATATGAGAGAAATATTTTCTAAATTACTAATTACTATCTTGAATCATATTTCCCGAAGCAGTTATTTATAAAAAGTGGGGATGTGGGTAACAACCAAATTGAAAAAATAAATATACTATAATATTTAAAAGCTATGTCATTTTTACAACGTCTTAAAGGTCATGGTGTTCGGGAAGACCAGACTCTTCAATCAAGTGAGGAAGAAACGGCTGTGGATAAAGTTGCCCAGCTTGATGTTGATGTTTTTCAGACTGAACGCAGTATTATAATTTATGCGCAAGCCGCTGGAGCTGACATGAATGACGTCAGTGTTTCCATTGAAGGAGATGCCGACATTGTGCTGATTGAAGGAAGACGTATCCGCCCTGAATTTATTGTCTTTCCAAAAAGCAAGCCACATGGAGCTTTTTTTACGGAAGAATGTGCCTGGGGGGATTTTTATCGGCGGATTATTTTGCCAGAAAGTGTTGAGATTGAAAAAGCTGAAGCAAAAATTAAGAATGGAGTTTTAATACTTATTCTTCCTTTATTAAAACCAGAAGAAAAAGAAAAGGTTAGATTAAAAATAGTCCCCGACCACAAACGGTCGCGGAGTGTGTAATAATGCTGGTAGTAGAAATTAGTTCTTATGTTCTCATTTAAAAAAATTTCATATCTTACTCTAAGTTATTTTGTTCCAATTCTTTTACTGCTTTTAGTTTGGAGTGTACAAGTAGTTTCGGCAGCAGAAGTTTTACTAGCTCCTTCAACTGGTAGTTTCAATGTCGGTCAGACTTTTACCTCGGTTATTAAGGTTTCTCCTGGTGGAGCAAATGTTAATGCCGTTGAGGCGTCATTAAAATTTGATCCTAAAGTTTTTTCGGTGGTTAGTGTTAGTAAAGACGGTTCGGCATTTTCACTTTGGACTACGGAACCAACTTTTTCTAATTCTGCTGGAACAATTACCTTTGGTGGCGGTAGCCCAACTCCTTTTTCTACCCAATCAAATCTCATCAATGTTACTTTTAAAGCCCTGTCAGCTGGTTCAGGTACAGTTACTGTAACCAATGGGTCGGTTTTGGCTGCTGACGGTAAAGCGACGGATGTTTATAAAGCAAGTGGTGGCGCCACTTATACGATTGTGGCGGCAGCGACACCAACAGAAGTTCCGTCTACTCCTTCTAAACCAGATACTCCAACCAAAAAAGCCGAGACTAATAATTCCGATGCTATCATCTTTGGTGATCCACCACGGGCACCAGAAGTTGGCTCACAAGTATTTCTGGACCCGGAAGTTTGGTATAAAACCACGGAAGGTATTTTTACCTGGGTATTACCTTTTGATGTCAATGTGGTAGCCGTAGAGATTGCTACCAGTTCCACCAATCAACCAGAAAGTAATAAAAACGCTATCATTGATCCTCCGGTATCTGAATTTGCTATTACCAAAGATATTATCCAAGATGGAATTTCCTACTTGAGTATAAAGTATAAAAATCAGGTTGGTTGGGGGGCTGTCTTAAATAGAAAAATTCAAATTGATACTGTTCCTCCAGAAAAATTTGCTATTGACGTGAGAGCATCAAATTCCAAGACTGGTTTTCCAACTCTAAATTTTTCAGCTGTTGATCTAACTTCTGGAATTGATTATTACGAAATAACTGTAGCTGATAAGGAGCCATTCAAAATCACTCCTGATGAGGCCAAACTTGGTTATCTCTTAACGGAATTAGAAGATGGTACCTACACGGTCAAAATAATTGCTCATGATAAAGCTGGCAACATTCAAGAATCCACAGTAGCCGTTCTCATCACTGCTGGCTGGACAAAGCCAGTAGAGTTAGTGAAACAGGTATCAATTTGGGATTTATTCACAATGGCTAATATTGCGACCATGTTCTTGCTCTTAATTATTATCATGCAATTTGCTTATCTCTGGTATGAAAGAAAACAAAACAGAATCCGGGAAGACAAACTTAGACGCGAAACACGAGAAATTCAAGATCAGATGGAAAAGATTTTCTCCGCCCTACGAGATGAAATTTATGACCAAGTAAATCTTATTACTAAACGAAAAAGATTATCGCAGAAAGAAAAAGAGGCGGTGGAGGGATTGAATCAAGCCCTGGAAGTGTCGGAAACCTTGATTGAAAAGGAAATCAATGATGTAAAGTCAATTTTGAAGTAAAAACCCTCTTCTATCCCCACAAATAGTAGTATAACGCGCCGAACCAAATGGTCTGGCGCGTTATACTATAATTAGCCCTATTTATAATTTGATTAGGGATATTTATAACGTGCGTGAACATTAGAAAAATCAATAAAATAAATAAATATTTTTCTTTTTTGCTGGTCTTCCTGATCGGACTATTTGTTGTGTCTAGTACTCTTAGTGCTCCGCAAAAATTGTGACCCACTTGGGAGTCTTTTTCAGTTTTTCCAACTATGATTAAAGGTGAAGGTTGGTCTAATAAAGTGCAGACAGCGCAGTTTGTGACGGCTTTAGTCTTTTTGCGAGTGGAAGGCGATGTTTCAGAGTCTGGTTCAGTTCGTTCTTTTAGAAGTTTAAATTCAATTATACAAACAGCCGAGGCATCATTTGAATTGCGTTTTGAAAATACTGGTAATGTAGATCTACAGCCACAAGGTGATATTACTATTTATAATATGTGGGGAGAAGTCCGTGGCTCCATCCCTATTAATCAACAAACTAATTATGGCAATGTAGTCGCAAACAGTATTAGACAATTTTTATTTTCTTGGAAAGGAGAGAATTCATTTTTTGATATAGGTAGATACAAAGCTGTCGTTACTTTAGGTTTTGGTGAGGAAACTAAAAGTTTTGTCAATTCCTCTACTTATTTTTGGATTGTACCTTATCAACAAATTTTAGTTTTAGCTGTCATTCTTTTACTTCTTTATTTATTTTTTAGTTGGATTACACGCCGTTATATCAGGCATATGCTAATTATAGCCGGTATCAATCCCGATCATGTTGCTACTGGTAAAACTGCTTACATATCTAGGTTTAATGATCAAACTTTAATGTCAGTAAAGAAGAGTAACCGTGGCCTTAAAAAATATAAAAAACTGCTTGTGCCAATCAGTTTCGGAATGGACGATCTACATAAAAGACTAAAAGGAGTCCATACTATTTCAGCCAGAATTATCACCTTTATACAATTTCTATTTTCTTATCGGTTATTGTTAGTTACGTTGGTAGTCATGATAGCTATCAGTTTTGGTTTAATTTGGTATTTTAATTCTGTCCATGTTGTTAATCGCCAATATGAAGTTGTTATTTCTGATGTTAATAACAAAATAACTATTTCCTCAGAGGAAATATTTTATAACAATTTAGCTGGAGCAAAACAGGCCGGTATTGAGAATAGTACAGAACAAACCTTTAGCATTAATATCACTAATACCAGTGGTAAGTTGGGAGTGGCCGCTTTGACTAAATTAA
>Ga0210020_1003682_pt1 | contig 11755 bp, 14 predicted proteins | sample CryGeymeta201514_FD_183980 | JGI IMG/M metagenome (GOLD analysis project Ga0210020, IMG submission 183980) | Groundwater microbial communities from Crystal Geyser aquifers in Utah, USA - Crystal Geyser metaG 2015-14 (SPAdes) (version 2) | ecosystem: Environmental > Aquatic > Deep subsurface >... | reverse complement strand
AAGATTTTAAAAAAGAAAAACTACTTGATTTACTGAGATAAGTTTAAACTTATGGCGCCAAATCGGGTATGTAAATATACTCAGTTTGTCGCTGGATGATAGTTCTAATATCGTCCAGCCAGCGGAGCAAGAAAGGACATTTTCCTTTATCCATATTTTCTGTTACACTTAGATAATAGTTAACTAATTAATAAAATACATATATGGCAAAAAGAAGAACGGGATTGGATAAACATAAAAAAACACATTCCCACAAAACCAAGAAACGACTGGAAATAAAAAGGCTTATGTTAGAAGCAAGGAAAAATAAAAAACATAAGCATTGAATAAAACAAAGACGCTCCCTGTGAGCGTCTTTGTTTTATTCTTGCTAAGAGTTATTAGGAGAGATGTTTGGAAATAAGTTTTATCATTTCAAACATATTAACAACTTCTTTTCCGCCAAATACTTTTTTCAAACTTTCGTCAGCATTGATATTTCGCTTGTCCTTTGGGTCTTGAAGATTATTTTTTTTGATATACACCCAAAGCTTTTTGACGACCTCTGATCTGGGCATGGGACCCTTGCCGACTATTACCGCCAGCTCGGCACTGATACTCATTGGCTTCATAAACGCAGAATTGCTTTTTTGTTCCATAAAATTGTTTATTAATTTATTCGGGTCCGACCTTTATATAACTATAAATAATTTATGGGTAAATAGCAAGTTTCCAAAAGACATCAATTCGTTCTTGATTTTAAACCAATCCATAGTTCTAAATGCGTCCAACAAGGGGAGCCAACGTGCACGAACAGAGGTCAGAGCCTCTGTTTTTGCTTTTGATATTAAATTCTTAATTTGTTATAATATTATTATGATTAATATTTTTAAACGAGAACCGAAACTTCGGCTTCTTTTTGTTGCCTCCGAGGCGGCGCCCTTTATCAAGGTCGGCGGATTGGGCGAAGTAATGCGTTCTTTGCCCAATGCTCTTCGGGCTTTAGGTCACGATGCTCGTGTTTTTATTCCTAAATATGCCATGATTGACCTTGAAAAATATTCCCTGCGTTTAGAACTTGAAGATTTGCGACCGGCGTCTTCAGAGGAAGAAGACCCGTACGGCCTTTTTGTTTCCAATGTTTTAAGGTATGACAGCGATTCGGGTGAAACTATCGCGTACTTTCTTGAAAATCTGGAGTATTACGAGAAGCGGGCAAATGTTTACGGCTACGCCGATGACGCAGTAAGATGGACGCTTCTTTCAAGAGCAGTTCTTGAATTTTTAAGATACTCTTCCTGGCGGCCGGATGTCATTATTTCTTGTGATTGGCAAGGCGGTCTCGTCCCCAATTATTCCCATACCATCTACAAAGAGGACCAGAAACTTTCAGCGATTGCTATTGTTTTTTCCATTCACAATCTTTCTTTTCAAGCAATGTTTGACCATCGTTTCGTATCCCAGATGGATTATGATTCAGGCAGGGAGGCGATCCCAGCCTTTAACGATCCGCGGCTTTTGAAACTTAATTTCATGAGGCGGGGTATTATGTACGCCGATGTCATTAACACCGTTTCAGCCACTTATAGCCAGGAGATTACCACAGCCGAATACGGTGAAGGATTGCATAAGCTTTTAAGCGAAAGACGCTCAAGGCTTTCGGGTATTTTAAATGGTATTGATACCGACATTTATGATCCCGAAACCGATCCCAATATTCAATTTCATTACGGCCTAAAAACGCTGGACTTAAAAATAAAAAACAAGTCGGCTCTCCAGCAGAAGTTTAACCTGCCTACCGGCAGGCAGGTTTGCCTTTTTGGCATTGTTTCAAGATTAACCGATCAAAAAGGATTTGGTTTGCTTATAGATGCGGGTGAACCGCTTCTGGAAAATTTTGACATCCAGTTAGTGGTTGTCGGTTCCGGAGAAGAGCGTTTTATGACTTTTTTTCAAGAACTGGCAAAAAAATATCCCAAAAAAGTCGGCATTCACTTGAATTATGATGAAGTTCTTAGCCATCTGGTTTATGCCGGCGTTGACGCAATTATTATTCCCTCGCGTTTTGAGCCATCCGGTCTGACTCAAATGGAAGCGATGCGTTACGCTACGGTGCCGATTGTCCGCAAGACAGGCGGTTTAGCAGATAGTGTTGTGGATTACGATCCGGCAAATCAAACCGGCACCGGTTTTGTTTTTGAAAAATTTGACAACCGCGCTTTCTACGGCGCAATGGTAAGAGCGATTGAGACTTATCGTTATCCCGAATTCTGGCGCGACATTCAAAAACGGGCTATGAAAGCCGATTTTTCGTGGACCAAATCAGCTCGCGAATATGTTGAGTTGTTTAAGAAAGCTGTGGAATATCATGCCCGGTAATTCAACTTCAATGATGTTCTTCTATACATATGTATTGTTTAGTTTTAAGGATAATGAACATTATATCGGTTATACTAATAATCTAAAAAAAAGATTAGAAGAACATAACGCAGGCAAAAATTTTTCCACTAAATCAAGAATGCCGCTGAAGTTAATTTATTTCGAGGCTTGTCTCAACGAAGACGACGCTAAACAACGAGAAAAATATTTTAAATCAACCATTGGTCGAAGATATTTATCTAAAAGACTTCAAAACTGGCGAAAGGCTTTATAAAATTTTTGCCTATTGAAGTTGAATTAACTGGGCATGTATTGGGCTAATTTTTTACATTTTTACCAGCCTGCGGGCCAGCAAGAGGACATAATGGAAGCAATTGTGGCTCAAAGTTATCGACCCATACTTAACGGCGTAAAAAAGAATAAAAAAATCCGCCTCACTTTTAACATTAACGGCGCGCTTCTGGAACTTTTTGATAAATATGGGTATCGAGATCTTATTGATATATTGAGAGACCTCGGCAAAGAAGGACGAGTGGAGTTTACCAGTTCTTCCAAATATCACGCTTTTTTGCCGTTTGCGGAGGAGAAAGAAATTATCCGTCAAATTCAGATTAACGATGAAACTAATAAATTTTACTTGGCTGATGGATATAAGCCGCAAGGATTTTTCCCGCCGGAAATGGCTTATAAAAAAGAGCTTGTGCTTATTTTAGAAGATTTGGGGTTCAAGTGGATTATTTTAGACGAGATTGCTTGCGGAGGAGAACCGGGCCGCGTTGATTACAAAAAAGTTTATAAAATTAAAGATTCTAACCTTTTAGTTTTTTTCCGCGAGAGGAGATTGAGTAATTTGATAATGAGCGCGGTTGTCCGCTCCGAAGAAACTTTAAAAGAGGCGATGAAAGATGATTTAAAGAGTGGTCGTTATTTGATTACGGCCATGGATGCGGAAACGTTCGGCCACCATCGGCCGGGTTTGGAGAAAATGCTTTTTGATGTTTTGGCGGCGCCGGAATTTGAACTGATTCAAATTTCTGACATCCCCAAACATTACAAAGATTACGAAGAAGTCTCGCCGGTTAAATCCACTTGGGCTTCCAGTGTTGAAGATATTAAAAACAATATTCAATTTCTTTCCTGGAATGACCCCGAGAATATTATCCATAAATTCCAGTGGGATTTTCTGAATATGGTTTTGAGAGAATTTTACAAAGTGCCGGTTGACGCTCCCGGATATCCCGTTTTGAGAGATAAAATTGATGCGGTCTTGGCCAGTGATCCCTTTTGGTGGGCATCGGCCAAACCTTGGTGGAGTTTAGAAATGATTGAAGTAGGCGCTTGGCGGCTTTTGGAGGCGATAGGGGCAATTCCCAATATTTCTAAAGATAAGGTTGATAGAGCTCGCGATTTTTACACCAAAATTATTTCCACGGCTTTTAATTGGCAGAGAACCGGTCGCATTCGGCAAATGATGAAAGAACAGAAATCAATTCTCCGCATTCCTTTCAAAGACAGGACGATTGGCAAGGCTGGAGCGGAGAAAGGAGTATATCACGCTTTCATTGATATGATGAAAAAATTAGAAAGAGAAGCAGCCAAGAAAGGAGAGTACGAAAAAGCGATTTTGTGGCGAGATTCTATTTACAAACTGCAAAATAAGTTGGATATTTACGATACGATTAACGCCATTGATTTGTTGCGGGTTGAAATTCCTCATAAGGAAGTTGAAAAAACGATTGAAAAATACAAGGACAAGTACCGACAAATTCGCGGCGGTCAACCGGAACAGCGGGGAAACTAACGCTAAAGGTCGGCAAAATTAATTAAAAACCATCAAAAAATATGCCAAATATAATCTGGACAATTTCAGGAATAATTATCTTTATAGTTTTAATTTCCATTAAACAGATTAATCAGTATCAAAAGGGAGTTAAATTTAGATTGGGAAAGTACATTGGTCTAATGGAGCCTGGCTGGAGATTGGTTTGGCCGATCATCAATTCTTATCAAAAAATTGATTTAAGAGTAAAGAGGCATCAATGCGATTTTGTTTATCCCATTAGTGGTGGGAAATGAAGTGGCTGGGGTAATTGTGCTTGATGCGACTGGAGAGAAGAAAACTTTTAGTCAGGAGGATTTATATTTTTGCCTGACTTTAAGCAATTTAGTCAGTCTGCTTTTAGAGAGGGATTTGGTCAATCGAGAAAGAGAAGAAAAAAAGACTCTGGAAATTTTGGGCCAAGTAGCCGCTGAAGCGGCCCATAGGATGAGAAATCCTCTGGTGCCAATCGGTGGATTTGCCAGACGCCTAGCCAAACAAGTTCAAGAGCCGAAATGTAGGGAGTACGCTGAGACTATTGTGCGGGAGACAGAGAGATTAGAGTCTATCTTAGAAGGGCTATTGAGATTTTCCAAACAAAAGAAAGTAAAGGTTGTTTTAAGTAACATCAATGAAATTATCAGGGAGGCGGAGAAAATAATTGTTGAAGACTTGATAAAAGAGAAACAGATAAGGACTGAGCTGAAATTGAATCCAGAAATTCCTTTGCTTTTACTCGATCCGCTGGAGATAAGGGATGTCTTTTTGGATATCTTGCGCAACGCTGTGGAGGCAATAGAAAAAGAGGGGATAATTTCCATCCGAAGCGAAAAGCAAGAAAATAAAGTTAAAATTTTTATTTCTAACACCGGCTGTATTGATGAGGAGATTATTGACCATATACTGGATCCGTTTTTTACTACCAAGCCTGGCAGCTCGGGATTAGGTTTAGCTTCTGTTATCCGGACTCTCGATGCCTATGGAGGAGAATTGAAAGTGGTCAATGATGTCCAAGCCAGACAAGCCACTTTTGTTATTAAGTTACCTTTATTGACCCCCACACCATAACGAGGATAAAAATTATTTTGAGCCTTCGGCTCATATCCTCGTTTGGTGTGGGGGTTGACTATTTTTTAATTGTCCTGTAATATAGAGTTGTAAGTTTCTTGTTTTCTTTCCTTACATAAGTACGTAAGTAGTCTGTGTAAGCCCGAGAGAAAAATTAAGATGGGTCGACTTACTTCTTATTAATTTATGTAAGGATAGTATGGCAAAAAAATTATACGTCGGCGGGTTGTCTTACGACACCAATGAAGCTACTCTGAAAGAAACGTTTTCAGGAGCCGGAACCGTTGAATCAGCAACCGTTATTACTGACAGAATGACTGGCCGCTCAAAAGGATTTGGTTTTGTGGAAATGTCATCCGAAGATGAAGCTCAAAAAGCCATTGAAATGTTTAATGGCAAAGAGCTTGACGGACGGAGTATTACTGTCAATGAAGCCCGACCGCAAGAACCTCGGCCTAGACAAGGCGGGTTTGACCGCGGAGGACGCGGATTTGGTGGTCGCGGATTCGGAAGGTAATCAGCTGAAATCAAATCAATTAAAAAATCCCCTCACGGGGATTTTTTAATTATAGCCGCAAGAGCTTGCCCCGTAACTCAACTAGTTGAGTTACGGGGCTTGATTTTTTTCCAAAATGATGTAATTTCAAAATAGCACCAAAAATACCATAAGTAAAAAAAGAAAGGAGGGGATTCGAGATGGCTGAAATAAAGAGAAGAAGAGTAGCTAAAATAGTTTTATTTATAATTGTTCTGCTGTGGCTTATAATCTCTACTACCAGTATTTACCTTTCTACCCTCAGAGCAAACAATTCAGAACACTTTAGCCAAGAAACAGCCAAGATGACTCGATACGTGATAGAAATGGCTCAGGAATTTGCTGAAATGGCTCAGGAATGGAGAGGTTTAGCTTACCAACTAAACCCAGAAGCTGCCGAGGCAATGGAAGAAAACATCCAGAAACACTACCGGAATAAGATGCAACAAGACCAAGAATCAAAAGTGTGGGTTAAATTGTGACGTGAGAAATGTAAGCTTTTATCGGCTCGCGGATCGGCTTATTTCAAATAGGTGAGCCGATTTTTTTTTGCGCAAAATCCAAAATTGACGGAGCTCAGGCGAGGGGGTAGAATAATGAAAATATGGCAGAAGTTAAAATTTTAGTTCCAGGTTATACAACCGCGGATTCCGCCACTGAAGATGAGGAAAAGACCTGCGCCACAATTAGTCTTGTCCGGGATAAAAATATCGTGATGGTTTGCGACCCGGGCGTTTTGGACAGCCAGCAGATTTTAATTGACGCTTTAAAAAAGCAGGGGCTGGCGATAAACGATGTCAACTATGTTTTTATAACCCATTCTCATATTGACCACTACAGAAATATCGGAATGTTTCCCAATGCTAAGACATTGGAATACTGGGGCATCTGGGACGGCAGCAGAGCGGAGGACTGGAAAGAAAACTTCACCGAAGATATAAAAATCATTAAAACTCCGGGTCATAACTACGACGGTCTAACCCTTCTCGTGAAAACAAAAGAGGGGATTATTGCCATTTGCGGTGATGTTTTTTGGAAAGAAAATTATCCGGAAAATGACCCCTACGCCTCTGACCTCAAAAAACTTCAAGAAAGCCGGCAAAAAGTTTTACAACTTGCCGATTTCATCATCCCCGGCCACGCCGGAATGTATAAAGTTAAATAACCATGAAAAAATCTTTTTCCGCCCATGGCGGATCCGCCTCGGGCGGAAAAAAACAACCGCCCCGCGTTTTAGGCAGCAAAAAATCAGTTAAAATTGCCAAACAAGTCCGCCGGTCCTGGGATCTGGCAGCCAGATTAGAATACAGAAGAGTCAAAGGCAAAGGGTCAAGCAAGTAAAGTTAAATATTCAACGGCTCAACCGGGTGAGCCGTTAAAACATAAAAATCGTGGTAAAATAGGGATATGGACAAAATTAAACTATTAACTCAAAAAATAATCGAATTTAGAGACGCAAGAGACTGGAAACAATTTCACAATCCAAAGGATTTGGCGATATCTTTGGTTTTGGAAGCTGCCGAGGTTTTAGAACATTTTCAATGGAAAAACAAAGAAGAAATCGAAGAGTATATTAAAACCCACAAAGAAGACATTGGCGAAGAACTTGCTGATGTTTTGTACTGGGTCCTTTTGGCGAGTCATGATTTAGATATAGATATTTTAGATGCACTAGATAAAAAGATTCAAAAGAATGAAATTAACTATCCAGTAGAAAAAGCAAAGGGAAAGCATACTAAATACAATAATTTATAAATCAGATGGTCGACCCTAAGGATTCACAAAAAAGGGAAGGTCATAGAAAAAGACTCAGGGTGCGGTTTTTACAAGCCGGGCTTGATGGATTTCTTGATTATGAAATAGTGGAATTGCTTTTGACTTTGGGCGGCTCAATTAAAGATTGTAAACAGCAGGCAAAACAAGCGATTAAAAAATTTGACGGATTGCGGAATGCGCTTGACGCCCCGCCAGAAGAATTGCAACAAATAAAAGGAATCGGCCCAAGCAGTATTTTTGGATTAAAACTTTTTCAGGCGATTGCCGAAAGATACGCCAAAGAAAAAATTTCCAAAAAAATTCCCCTAACATCGCCGAAAGCAGTGGCAGACTATTTAAGGCAGAAATTAGGCAGAGAAAAGAAAGAACATTTTTTAATTTTGTCTTTGGATAGCCGCAATAATTTAATAAAAGATGCTATTATCTCGGTTGGCACACTTAACGCAAATTTAGTTCATCCCCGAGAAATTTTTCAAGAAGCCCTAAAACAAAACGCCGCTTCAGTAATTTTAGTCCACAACCATCCTTCGGGCGACCCCGAACCTTCCGAGGACGATCTAACAATCACCAAACGTCTCACCGAAGCCGGCAAAATAATGGGAATTGATGTTTTAGACCACATAATAATCACCAAAACCAAAGTTTTTAGTTTTAAGGAAAAAAAACTGATTTAGCTCTTGACAAAAGTCTTGTTTCGAATATTATAGAAATAAGCCTAAATTTTATATTACAAAAACGAAACAAGACGATTCGCATCATTATGACTAAAAAAGAAGTTATCTGGCGAGAAATTTTATTTCAAGCCACAGAAAATAAAAAAACTGAATTTACTCAAAAAGAAATAGCTCAAAAATACGGTTTTTCTTTGAGTACTGTTTTTAATGCTTTAAAGATTCCGAGAAGCGCAAATGCGGTGGAGGGAAAAAGAGGATTTAAGATTCGAGATATTGAAAAGTTTTTATACCTTTGGGCAACTTTTAGAAAAATTAAAAAAGATATTATTTATCAAACAGCAGTAAAGAAAGGGATTTTTGAAATTGAGGGGGAGATGTCTCCTTCGGTGATTTTTGGGGCTTACAGTGCCTTTCTGAAAAAACATAAAGAAGCGCCGGCAGACTATGACAAAGTTTATGTCTATCTTGAAGAAGAAAAAATTGACGAGTTAAAGAAACGCTTTCCTTTTAAAAAGGGTTATCCCAATTTGATTGTCTTGAAGTCTGATCCTTGGCTAAAAAACCCCGCCTTTTCTCTCGGAAAGGGCGGGGTCACTCCCGATTGCCAAACCTTTGTTGATTTATGGAATTTACCCGAATGGTATGCCAAAGATTTCCTAAATGCTTTAAAATTTAAAATATTTAGAACCTAAATATGCCAGAATTTTATCAAGAACTTATTACAGAAAAAAGTTTAAAGACCCTCCAATCTTTGAGGCAAAAATTTGATTTTATTCTTATCGGTGGCTGGGCAATTTATTTATATACAAAGGCTTTAAAGTCAAAGGACATTGATATGATTTTAGATTACGATGAACTAGAAAAATTCAAAAGAGAATTTAATGTTTTTAAAAATGATCGTTTAAAAAAATACGAAGTTAAAACAGAAGGAATCGACATTGATATTTATTTGCCTTATTTTTCTAAATTAGGCATACCGGTTGAAGAAGCCAAAAACCATACTCAATCAGTCGAAGGATTTTTGGTGCCCATTCCCGAAATTTTACTTATTCTAAAAATTTATGTTTTTGAAGAAAGGAAAGGGACGAATAAGGGCGAGAAGGACAAAATTGATATTTTTAGCTTAATTGCCGATGAAAAAATCGATTGGCAAGAATATAAAGAATTAGTTAAAAAATATAATCTAAAAGAGTTGAATCAAAAGTTAAAAGAATTAATTTCGTCTGCCAAGGCCATTCCCGAACTTAATATCTTAAACCATCAAATTTCCCGCCTCAAAAAGAAAATCTTAGAAAAATTATAAAAATAGTCGAAGCCGGCAAAATAATGGGAATTGATGTTTTAGACCATATAATAATCACCAAAACCAAAATTTTTAGTTTTAAAGAGAAAAAGTTAATATAAAAATATGGCAGAAGAATTTTATAAATCCAAAGAAGAGAAAATAACTTTAAGAGAAAGCGACACTCGAATGATTATTGATAGAAAACTTCGTGATGTGGGGTGGGATATTGAAGATAAAAATCAAGTTTCAACCGAAGAACCAGCTAAAAAAGGAAGAGCCGATTATTTATTAAAGGACAGGAGAGGAAGACCGTTGGCAGTAATTGAAGCAAAAAGATTTTCAGTTGACCCGGAAATTGGAAAACAACAAGCCTTAGATTACACTGAAAGTTTTCAGGCTGATTTTATTTTTCTTTCTAACGGACAGGATATTTACTTTTGGGATTATAAAAACCGGTCGGAACAAAAAGTTGCCACCTTCTTCTCTCAGAAAGATTTAGAGAAAATTTTAATTTTAAGAAAATCAAGAAAACCCCTATCTTCAATACCAATTCCCGACAAAGTTTTTGTCCAAGGAGAAACAAAAGAAATCCGTTCTTACCAAAAAGAAGCAATAATAGCCACGGACAAGGCAATTGAAAGCGGAAAAAGAAAAATGCTCCTCATGATGGCTACCGGCACCGGCAAAACCTTAAATATCGCTGTTCAAATAAAAAGAATGTTTGACGCTGGCTTAATAGAAAGAGTTTTATTTTTAGTAGATAGAATAGAATTGGGAAAACAAGCCCAAGAAACCTTTAACGATTATTTAAAAGAATATCCTTCAGAACTTCTTTATGGCGGCAGATTAAAAAGAGAAAGCTCAATAATCATTGGTACGCTTCCCACGATTTATTCTCAACTTCAAAATTTCACCAGCGGTTATTTTGATTTAGTAATTTCCGATGAAGCCCATCGTTCAATTTATCATCTTTATAAATCTGTTTTAACTTATTTTGACGCCATAAAAATTGGTCTTACCGCCACCCCTTCAAGATATATTGACAGGAACACTTATCAGCTTTTTGATTGCTGGGACGAAAAGGAACGGGAAGGAAAACCAACCTTTAAATATGGGTTAAGAGAAGGAATTAAAGAAGGATTTCTTGCGGGCTACGATATTACCAGAATTGATACAAAAGTTTCTTTAGAGGGAATAAAATACGAAGAAGAAGATTATCACCCCGAGGACTTAGAAAGAGCAATTAATGTTCCGGCAAGGAATAAACAGATAGTTAAGGCGTATAAAGAGGAAGAAGAAAAACGCCAATCGAAGAAACACAGAAAAGCCATTGTTTTTGCCGTTACTCAAAAGCACGCCAGCCAGATTGCTTATTATTTCAACCAAGAATATCCGGAATTTAAAGGCCGTTTCGCCGAGGTTATTACTTCAAATGTGCCGGACGCCGACCAAGCGATAAAAAGATTCAAACAAGAAGAATTTCCTTATGTAGCGGTTTCTGTCGGAATGTTAGATTGCGGTTTTGACGCGCCAAAAGTTGAAAACATTTTGATGGTTAGGCCAACTAAATCCCCGATTTTATACCAGCAAATGCGGGGAAGGGGTTCCCGGATTTGCAAACCAATTGGCAAGTTTTCATTTAGAATTTATGATTTTGTCGGAGTGACCCGCGATTTCAATGATGAAAGCTACAATCCATATTCAGAAATTTTAGAGCACCGTAAAGGCATTCCTTGGGGCACAGAACTTGAAGAATTGACTGAAGAAGAAAAAGAGATTCCTGAAAACATCAAGAAAATCTTTGTCCAAATTCCGGAAGAAGCGCCAGAAAATATTGATATGATAGTTAAGCGAGAATATGTAGAAATAGGGCCTGAAGGCGAAAGGGTTGATGTTGATGATTATCAAACTCACTGGCAAAGAGAAATTCAATCTTTAGCTGAGATAGACCCTTTAATTAAGAAAATAAAAGAGGGTCAAGAATTAACCAACGAAGAAGTTTCAAAGCTTTCTGAGAAATTGAATTCCCCAGATTTCTATTTTAACGAAGCCAATTTAAAAGTCGCTTATCATTATCCCGAAGGCAGTCTTTCGGAGTTTGTTAAAGCCGCCCTGAAGACTTATGAGTTGCCGGCAGAAGAGAAAATGCAAGAAAATAAAATTAATAATTTATTCGAAGCTTGGTTAATTGAAAAGAAATTTGGCAGTCAGCAGTCCAAAATTTTGAGAATGGTCAAAAA
>Ga0210020_1003642_pt1 | contig 11826 bp, 9 predicted proteins | sample CryGeymeta201514_FD_183980 | JGI IMG/M metagenome (GOLD analysis project Ga0210020, IMG submission 183980) | Groundwater microbial communities from Crystal Geyser aquifers in Utah, USA - Crystal Geyser metaG 2015-14 (SPAdes) (version 2) | ecosystem: Environmental > Aquatic > Deep subsurface >... | reverse complement strand
GGAAGAGCCGCATGGATGCTTTCCTGGGGTTTTTCCTGGCTGGCCTGGTCATTGGCGCCCTCAAGCCGACCAACACCTGGGACTTTTACACTTATCTCACCCTGAGTGGAATTGTATTGGCCTATGTGCTCTGGCGTTACGCCGACGTGGAATGCATCCGTCTACCGCTGCTGAATTGGACCAAACGCCTCCTCCTGACAGTTGGCGCGGTCGTCGCGCTGGTTGGGCTGTCCATGCTGCTTTACCAGCCCTTCACGCACTGGTTTGCGCAGTCTTATAACTCGGTAGAAGCCTGGACAGGCGGGCGCTCGAGCATCTCCTCCTATCTCGTCCACTGGGGTGTGTCCCTATTTTTTATCGTTTCCTGGATGGCCTGGGAGACGCGCCAGTGGATGGCTGAGACGCCTGTCTCCGCCCTGCAGAAACTGCGTCCCTATCGGGACCTCATCCTTGCTGCGCCAATACTCATCCTTATGGTACTGCTCATCCAGCAAATTTGGGTCATGAGTCCCAGCCAGAATGTCCCCTGGAAAGGCTTTACCATTCTCTGGCTGGCCTTGCCGCTGGCAGTCTGGGCAGCGCTGCTGACCTTCCGGCCAGCGATGCCGGATGGCAAGCGTCTGATCCTGTTCATGGTCGGCACCAGTCTGCTGCTGACGATGGTGGTCGAGATCATTGTCCTGCGCGGCGACGTGGGGCGGATGAACACCGTCTTCAAGTTCTATCTCCAGGCCTGGGTCATGCTTGGGATTAGCGCCGCGGCCGCCTTTGGTTGGCTGCTCTCCGAAATCCCGAAATGGCTGCCTCGCTGGCGCTCCGCCTGGAATGTGACGGCTGTCATCCTGGCTTCCTTTGCGCTGCTCTATTTCTTGATCGCCGGGATGTCCAAAGTCCGTGATCGCATGAACCCTGACGCGCCGCATACCCTCGACAGCATGACCTACATGGCCTATGCCCACTATTTCGATTTCGGCGTAAGCATAGATTTGAGCGAAGACTACCACGCCATTCGCTGGATGCAGGAGAACGTGCCAGGCTCGCCGGTCATCGTGGAGGCCAATTGCCCCGAATACCGTTGGTGCTCGCGCTTCACGATCTACACCGGCCTGCCGGGCGTGGTCGGTTGGAACTGGCACCAGCGCCAGCAGCGCGCCCTGATGTCCAACCAGGTCTGGGATCGCATCGGCGAGATCACCACTTTCTACACCACCAGCGACCCAGCCGCGGCGCAGGCCTTCTTGAGGAAGTACAATGTCCGCTACATCATCGTTGGGCAACTGGAACGCGCCGAATATATCGGCGAAGGTTTGATAAAATTCGATGCCTATAACGGCGAGCTGTGGCAGGAAGCCTACCGCGATGGGGAGACGGTTGTGTATGAGGTGTTGCCATAGATTACGTTTTACGCATTACGCTTTACGTGTTCTGTGATGCGTGAAACGTGAAACGTAAAACGTAATAATTGAGATGCAAACATGTCTTACATCCTCCACATCACGTCCCGGACCTCCTGGCTTGCCGCGCAAAACTCAGGCAGTTACGCCGCCGACACGCTGGCGAGCGAGGGCTTCATCCATTGCTCGACGCGCGAGCAGGTACTGCGCGTCGCGGATGCGCTCTTCGCCGGTCAGCGCGGACTGGTGCTGCTGGTCGTTGACCTGCGCCGACTCAGGCCCGAGGTCCGCTGGGAGCCGGGGGCGGATCGGCCGGATGAACTGTTCCCTCACGTTTACGGGCCGATCAATCTGGAGGCTGTTGTCGAAGTCATGGATTTCGAGCCTGGTCCGGATGGCCTGTTCGTGCTGCCGACATTGTAAATAGGGATTGAAATGGAACATAATTTGATCGTTCGCCCAGCTCGGCCGGAGGATGCGAAACTGGCCGCCAGGCTGATGCACCTGGCGTTGGGCCGCTTTGGCGAATATACTTTTGGAAATGGCAACCCGGCCAAAACGCTGGATGTGCTGGAACGATTGTTTATCGCCGGGAGTAACCGCTTTGGTCAAGAACATGCTTTTATCGCCGAGAAAAATGGGAACATCGCCGGGCTACTGCTGGCTCATCCTGCGAAAATCATGACCCGCCTGGATCTCCTCACGGGAAGGCCGATGCTTAGAATCCTGGGTCTGGGCGAGGTGCTGCGCCTCTTGGTACGCCTCTTGCCGCTGGCCGGAGGTCGGGAGGCTGAAAGGGATGAATACTATGTCAGCGACCTGGCTGTTTTGCCTCAATTCCAGGGACAGGGGATCGGCACGCGCCTGTTGGCGTTTGCGGAGCAACGGGCGGCCGGGCATGGCTTGAGAAAGTGCTCCCTGATCGTGGCGTTGCATAATGACGCTGCCCGCCAGCTCTATCTGCGTTTGGGATACCGCATCGTGGAGACGGTGGCTTACTCCCGCGTGCAGCAGCGCTGCGGAGAACGCGGTTATCAACGAATGGTGAAAGTGCTGTGATCTAGGCTGATTTCCTATGCTCTCATTTTTCTCCTGGTATCTCGCTGTCTCATTTATCGGCCTGCTGACTTTTCCCCTGGCCTACCGCCTCTTTCCGGCCCTGGCTGATCGCGGCTACAGCCTTTCGCGGGCGCTGGGACTGTTGCTGTGGGGCTACATCTTCTGGCTGCTGGCTTCGCTGGGGGTTTTGCCGAATAACCTCAGCGGATTGATCCTGGCATTGCTGATCCTGGCGGGTCTGAGCGCCTGGGCCTTTTGGAGAACATCCCGCGACCAACAAACCGCCGACGATCAACCCTCCCTCGCCCCTCGCCCCTCGCCACTCGTCACTCGTCACTCGTCACTCCTCACTCCTCACTCCTCACTCGTCACCTGGTTGAAATCCAACCTTCGCCTGATCTTCACCACCGAATTCCTCTTCCTGCTTGCCTTTGCCTTTTGGGCTGCCGTCCGAGCCGCCAACCCGGAGATCAGCGGCGCCGAAAAGCCGATGGAACTGGCTTTCATCAACGCCATCCTGCGCTCGCCGACCTTCCCACCGAGCGATCCCTGGCTTTCCGGTTATGCCATTTCGTACTATTACTTCGGCTACGTGATGACGGCCATGCTGGCCAAATTGACCGGTGTGCTGGGCAGCGTGGCCTTCAACCTGATGCTCGCCCTGCTCTTCGCCTTGAGCGCCATCGGCGCGTACGGGCTGCTCTACAACCTGCTGGCTGAACGTTCCACGTATCACGTATCACGTATCACGTATCACGTTTCACGTTCCACGTCACTCGTCACTCGTCACTCATCACTGATCACTGATCACGGATCACTGATTACTGCCTTCCTCGGCCCCCTTTTCCTCCTCCTCGTCTCCAACCTCGAGGGCTTCCTTGAAGTTCTTCATCAACGCGGCATCTTCTGGCCTTCTGCTCAACCTTCCGACCTTCGACCCTTCGACAAGCTCAGGGCAGGCTCTTCGACCTTCAACTTCTGGACCTGGCTGGATATCAAAGACCTGTCCCTGCTGCCCGCGCAGCCTCTCGGCTGGATCCCGGATCGTTACCTTTGGTGGTGGCGCGCCTCGCGCGTGTTGCAGGATTACGACCTGGCTGGCGTCTGGCACGAGATCATTGACGAGTTTCCCTTCTTCTCCTATTTGCTGGGCGACTTGCACCCCCACGTGCTGGCCATGCCCTTTGGCCTGCTGGCGATTGCCGCCGCGCTCAATCTCTTCCTGGGCGGCTGGCGCGGCGAGACGAGTCTCTTCGGTTTGCGCCTCTTCATCAATCGCAGCGGCTTCTTCGTCACAGCCATCATCCTGGGCGGACTGGCCTTCCTCAACACCTGGGATATCCTGGCCTACACCGCCTTGATAATGGGCGCGTACGTGCTGGCGCGCCTCCGTGAGCGCGGCTGGAGCTGGGAGCGACTCGAAGATTTCTTCGCCCTCGGCCTGCCGCTTGGCGTTCTGGCGCTCTTGCTCTATTTGCCGTTTTACGTCAGCTTTTCCTCGCAGGCCGGCGGCATCCTGCCCAACCTGATCTACCCGACGCGCGGCGCGCACCTGTGGGTCATGTTTGGTGCGCTGCTCGTTCCGATCTTTGCCTTGCTTTTCTACTTTTGGCGGGGAGAGAGACGCCCGGCCAACTGGCTCTGGGGGATCGGCCTGGCGCTTGGCCTGGTATTTTTCCTGTGGCTTTTTTCCTGGGCGATGGGATGGTTCGCCGAGCTGCGCCTCCCTGAATTTGCCGCCTCGTTTTTACAATCCCAGGGCGCGACCACTGCACGCACCTTTTTCGCAAGCGCGAATCTCAAGCGGTTATCCTATGCTGGTGGTTTGTTAACCTTGTTGGCGTTGTTGGCGCTTGCAATCGCATTTTTGGTGAAAACCAATGCCAAAAGGCTGGCGACCGATGAAGCCAACTTCCATCAGCCATCAGCCATCAGCCATCAGCCATTCGTTCTCCTGCTCATCCTCCTCGCCTCCCTCCTCGTCCTCGCCCCCGAATTCGTCTACCTGCGCGACCAGTTCGGCTGGCGCATGAACACCATCTTCAAGTTCTACTATCAAGCCTGGACGCTGTGGAGCCTGGCGGCCGCTTTTGGCGTCGCGCTGATGTTGACGAATCTGCGCCGCCTCTGGAACGGATTATACAATATCGGGCTGGTGCTTCTGCTCTTCGCGGCGCTCACTTACCCGACCCTCAGCCTGCTGACCAAAACCAACGACTTTAATCCGCCCTTCGGTTGGACACTGGACGGCGCCGCGCACCTCGAACGCGAATACCCGGCGGACGCTGATGCCATCCGCTGGCTGCAAACGGCGCCCTACGGCGTGATCGTCGAGGCTACCACGCCGGACGCCAGTTACTCCGACTATGCCCATATTTCGACTTACACCGGTCTGCCCACCGTGCTTGGCTGGCCGATGCACGAGAGCCAGTGGCGCGGCGGTTACACTGAGCAGGGCACGCGCATGGACGACATCCAACGCCTGTACGAAACCAGTGACTGGAACACAGCCCAGGCCGTCCTGAGCCAGTACCAGGTCCGCTATGTCTACGTCGGCACGCTGGAGCGCGTTGCCTACCGTGTAAACGAAACGAAGTTCCAACGCTTCCTCCATCCGGTCTATCAAAATGGCAATGTAACGATCTATGAAGTGCCGTAACTCACCACAACCCCAACGAATAAGCAAATGCCTCGGTGTGTTGATGCTCATTCGGTTATTCGTTGGATATTCGTTGACGGAGTTTCTTTGGAATCCATGTAAAATACACCCATGACCAACTACCGCCTCACCCTCGAACATATTCTCTACGCCCTCGCCTTTGCCCTGGCGCTGACCCTTCGCTTCCTGCACCTCGGCGCGCTGCCGCTCTCGGATTTCGAGGCGGGTTGGGCGCTCCAGGCGTTGCAGGTCGCGCGCGGCGCACACCCGGCCACACCTGCACTTGCAGCAGGTGCAAGTGTCGGGCCGAATCCCGCTTACGTGCTGCTGACTTCGGTCCTGTTTTTCATCTTCGGCGCTGGCAATTTCCTGGCGCGCTTCTGGCCGGCTTTGGCTGGCAGTGTTCTGGTTCTAGCGCCATTCTTCTTTCGCGACCGCCTCGGCCGCGCCGCGGCGCTCATCCTGGCCTTTGCGCTGACTTTCGAGCCTGGCTTGCTGGCCCTCTCGCGCACGGCTGGCAGTTCGATCCTGGCAATCTCATTTCTCGTTCTAGCCTGGGCCATGGGACGCGAGGAACGCCTTCCGCTGGCAGGCATCTTCGGCGGGCTGGCGCTGCTTTCCGGCTCATCCGCCTGGTTCGGGCTGGTCAGCCTCGCCCTGGCGCTACTCCTCACCCGCGCCCTCAACACCAAATGCCCATCCTCCTCTACCGAAGAGGATACCCATCCTCCAACACCTCACGAATCACGCAACACGCAGCACTTATCACTCATCACTCATTACTCATCACTGTTCACTGATCACTGTTCACTGCTCACTGAACACTGGAAAACTGCACTCATCTACCTCCTCGGCGCCTTACTCCTGGGCGGCAGCCTTTTCCTCCTTGCGCCCAACGGATTGAGCGCCTTCGTCGCCTCCATCCTGGCGTATTTCAAGGGCTGGTGGACGCTTTCAGGCGTGCGCGCCGCGCACCTGCTCACCGCGCTGGCTGCCTATCAGTTAATGGCGCTCATCTTTGGCCTCGTCGCGCTCGTGCGCGGCCTCCTGCGCAAAGACTGCCTGGTGATCAGCTTGGGCTTATGGGCGGTGGTCGCCCTGCTCCTGACGCTGGCCTACCCGGCGCGGCAGGTCGCGGACCTGGCCTGGGCGCTCCTCCCGCTCTGGGCGCTGGCCGCGCTCGAACTCGGCCGCCACACCTGGATGGAAGGCGTCGGCGGATGGGAACTGGCCGGCGTGACGGCCCTGACGGCCTCGATCCTGGTCTTCGTCTGGCTGAACCTGGCTGCTGTGAGTGGGCAGACGTTTGTTCCTCAGGTCGCGCAGACGCGTTTCTTGGTCCTGTTGGGCGCGCTGCTCATTTTGGGGTTGAGCTTGACCCTTGTCGCCTTTGGCTGGTCTACAGAAGTTGCGCGCCTGGGAGCAGCCTGGGGCGGCGCGGCGTTTCTGGTGGCGTTCACACTCGGCGCGGCTACGGGCGCGGCCGGCCTGCGCCAGCCGCTCACCGCCGAGCTTTGGTCGCCCTCGCCTCAGACAGCCCAAGCCGATCTGTTGCAAAAAACAATGGATGATCTCTCCGACTGGAACAAGGGACATGTCGCGTCCCTGCCGGTAACGATTGTCGGCGTGGATTCGCCCGCCTTGCGCTGGCTGCTGCGCGATTGGGAGGTCAAAGAGGCGGACGCGCTTTCGCCGGCTGATTCCCCGGCGCTGGTCATCGCTCCCCAGGGCGTGGAGTTGAACCTGGGCGCCGCCTACCGCGGCGAGGATTTCGTCTGGTACCAGACCTTGGCCTGGGATGAGGCCCTGCCCGAAGAATGGCTGCGCTGGTTCGTCTATCGCCAAATGTCCCAGCAGACGGAAAGCATCGTGCTGTGGGCGCGGGATGATTTGTTTCTCGGTAATGAAGCAACATCTTCGCCGTGATGCGTGATGCGTGAAACGTGAGACGTAAAACGTGAGACGTAAAACGTGAGATGTAAAACGTGAGGCAGGATTCGAGTAATTGTTACGAATCTCTATTCTCTATTCTCTATTCTCTACTCTCTACTCTCTACTCTCTAATCTCGCAATCGTCAATCGTAAATCGTAAATTGAGAATGCCTAAACCCTCCATCATCGCCATAGACGGCCCGGCAGCATCGGGCAAAACCACACTCGGTCACCGGCTGGCCGAGGCGCTCGGCTATTTATTTTTCGATACCGGCGTCATGTACCGCGCTGTGACCTGGCTGGCGCTAAAAGGTGGTGTGGATGTGAACGATGAAATCGGCGTCACCGCGCTGGCCGAAAGTGTGTTGATTGATGTGCGCCCACCCTCCAAAGCAGATGGCCGCACATGTGATGTCGTTGTGGGGTTGACAGACATCACTTGGGAGACGCGCCGCCCCGAGGTGGATGCCAACGTTTCGCAGGTCTCGGCCTATAAAGGAGTGCGCCAGGCGCTGGCTTCCCAGCAGCGGCGCATCGGCCTGCGCGGACGCGTCGTCATGGTCGGACGCGATATCGGCACCGTCGTCCTGCCCGAAGCGGATTTGAAAATCTACCTGGATGCTTCCGCCGAACAGCGCGCCCGCCGTCGTTACGACGAGATCATCGCGCGCGGCGGAAAAGCCGACTATAAGGAAATCCTGGCTGGGGTGCGTAAACGAGACAAGATCGATTCCACCCGCGCCCACTCGCCGCTGCAAGCCGCCCGGGATGCCGTCATCGTTGATTCCGATCATTTGAATGCTGACGAAGCCTTCGCCAAAGTGGTCGCGCTATTGGCGACCAAAGTGGTCGCGCTAATGGCGACTAAAGAGGAGTCACCATGCAAGTGAAAACGTATCGCGTGGCGTTTTGGCGGGTGCTGGTTCGTCCTATGCTGAAGGGCGCGCTGCGCGCCCTGTTCCATATCCTCGCGCCGGTCGAAATGATTGGCAAGGAAAACATCTCTTATGGCCAGCCCTACGTGGCTGTGATGAACCACGTTTCGCTTTTCGACCCGCCCTTTATGCTCTCGTTCTGGCCCGAGATGCTCGAATCGATGGGCGCGGTGGATATCTGGCACAGGCCCGGCCAGAACGTGCTGGTGCGCCTCTATGGAGGCATCCCCGTTCACCGCGGTGAGTACGATCGTCAATCGCTGGATACGGTGCTGTCCGTTATCCGCTCTGGCAAGCCCCTGCTGATCGCCCCGGAGGGAGGGCGTTCGCACGCCCCGGGCATGAGGCGCGCCAAGCCCGGCGTGGCGTATATCGTCGAAGAGACGGGCGTACCGGTTATCCCGGTCGGCATTCTCGGCACGACGGATGATTTCCGGCAAAAAGCTTCGAAAGGCAACCGTCCGCCGCTGGAGATGCGCATCGGTAAGCCGATCCGCCTGCCGCCCGTTGAGGGGAAGGGCGCCGAGCGGCGCGCGGCGCGCCAGCGCAACGCCGATCTGGTGATGTCGCACATCGCCGGTTTGTTGCCGGAGGAATATCGAGGCGTATATGCCGATAGCGCCATCTCTCCCGCCCAAGCCCCCAAACTACGGGGACAAGCCGGTCAGTGAGGTATCCAAAAAACGCTCCAGCCGCCGTCCTCGGCGGCGGGGACGCCGCCGGGAGCCGGTTATCCGGATAGGCTCTAACTACGGGGATAAACCGGTCAGTGAGGTCTGGCGGCCCGAGCTGACCCGTTTGCCCGTCCTGACCCCGGCGCGGCGGCTGGCACGCAGGCTGCTGAAGGGACTGGTGCGTTTCCTGGTTTTTTGTTTTACGCGCACGGAAGTATCCGGCCTGGAGAATTTTCCCAAGAAGGGCCCGGCGTTGGTTGTGATGAACCACCTCGGTGATGCGGATGCGCTGATCATGCTCGCGTTTTTGCCAATCTTCCCGGAAGCCCTGGCGAAGATCGAGCTGTACAACTTTCCTGTGCTTGGCGCGCTCATGCACGCTTATGGGGTTATCTGGGTGCATCGCGGCCAGCCGGACCGCCGGGCGATCCGGGCCGCGCTGGAGGGCCTGCGGGCCGGTAAATTCGTCGGCGTGGCGCCGGAGGGACGCGAAAGCCTCAGCGGAGGCCTGGAAGAGGGGACGGAAGGCGCGGCTTTTTTGGCGATCAAAGCCGGCGTCCCGCTCGTGCCGGTCACGATCACCGGCACGCAGAACGCCCGTCTTTATGGGAATATGAAGCGGCTGCGCCGGACTCCGGTCACGCTGAGGGTGGGAAAAGCGTTCATTTTGCCGGGGCAGGCCAATCGTCAAGGCGCGCTGCGGGAGGCCACGCGTCTGATCATGGAAGTGTTAGCGCGTCAACTACCTCCTGAATACCGAGGAGTTTATTCGTATGTGGATGGTAGCCTGCGGCTACCACGAGGTGAACGATGACTGAGAAATCATTGGCTTATGAACATGGTAGCGCAGTCGGCTACCATCATGGTAGCACAATTGGCTACCATCATGGTAGCGCAATTGGCTACCATCATGCCCGTTATGAGCCGATGCGCCGCTTCCTACGCGTTGTGATGCGCATCCTGGTGGCGACGATTGTCAAAGTGGATAAGATCGAGGGCGTTGAAAATATCCCCGCGAGCGGGCCGCTGATCCTTTATAGTAACCACATCGCGTTCATTGACCCGATCCTGATCATCCACGCCGTGCCGCGCAACATCGTGCCGCTGGCGAAGGTGGAGGCCTACGCTTATCCCGTGGTTGGGATTTTCCCGCGCCTGTGGAACGTCATCTCGGTGCAGCGCGGCGAGGTGGACCGGCGCGCCCTGCGGGCTTGTTTACAAGTGCTGGAAGCGGGCGAGATCCTGTGGATCGCGCCGGAGGGGACGCGCCGACCGGCACTGCTGGAGGCCAAGGACGGCATGGCATACCTTGCCGTCCAGACCGGCGCGCCGCTGTTGCCCATCTCGGTGGACGGGACAAGAGGCCTGCCGGCGCTGCCTTTCAGCCGCCGTTGGAAGGAGCCGGGCGTGAGCCTGCTTTTCGGCCGCCCGTTCCGCTTCAAGCCCGGACTGGGGCGGGATGACCGGGCCGAACTGACGAAGATGACGGCCGAGGCGATGTACATCCTGGCGGACATGCTGCCCCCCGCGCGTCGGGGCGTGTTCTCGGACCTTTCACAGGCCACGCAAGAAACAATCGAATGGCTGATCTGAATTGAGAGAAAAGACCTCACAGGTTTCCACTGAACTCCCGCTCTGGGCCAGCGGGGCGGGATTGGAATCCGAAGACGGGGTAAACTGGTGAACGGTGCCGTCAATTCCGGTGCCGGAAGCGCGCACAGCCGTACAGGATGTATCGGATGCGGAAACCTGCATCGCCCGCGCCCGGATCGAGCCGGGCACCGGCGTCGGCGTGGGCGTGGCGGTTGGTGTCGGCGTGGCGGTTGGCCCGCCGGGTGTCTGCGTCGGCTCGGGCGTGGAGGTGGGCATTGGGGGAAGCGGGGTTCCGGTTGGAGTAGGCCCGGTTCCCGGGCACCAGCCGCAGACATAGGTGCCAGGGGGCTGGCAATCGTCATATTCGCCGTTATAGTTGGTCGCTGCACAGTCGGGGGCGACATTTACGTTCGTGCAGACCGTCGGGTGACAGCCGGATTGACAAGCCGGTATAATAGATATGCAACTGCCTATTCCCATATCTACACAGTCTCCTGGCCAATCTTGGCTATTGCATTCAATTGTGCAGCCAGTATAAGACTCAACCCATGTTTTGCCTTCATTGACACCCGTACACTTGGGACAACCCTCGTTACGCGAGCAGTTGTGGGGCGGCATGGGAGATGGATACTGTGCACTAATGCGCTGGCGGGGGAGGGCAAGAAGAAACCCTGCGCTAACCAGCAGGATTACCACACAATATTTCCACCGCATCTTCACAGTTATCAGTATATACCATTGGTTTCGGAGGGCAATATCCGGTTTGACTTACCTTCTGACTTGCTGTTTGTTGAGCGTAAACAGGCAATTATTACAGAAAAGACATGCGTGTGTTTAAAGACCTGTGGTCAGCATAATCAGTGCTTCAAATTCCGGCGTAATGATGTCCTTTTCGCTAAAGGTCCTCATGGCATCCAGAAAGCCGGGTTGTTGAGTCTGAGAATACTCATATGGCTTTTGATTTTGCCAATCGCTCGAATAACCGACAACAAAATTAAACGTTTGAGGTCCACGCGGATTTTTACGCAAGGTATTGTACTGATTTTGAAAGTACATCTCAATGGGATCATAGGCATACCCCACGATATACCCGCGCCCGTTCGGCGTCATGACTTCCCAAATGATCACATGGGGATTTCGCTCCGCACCGTTTATTGAATCGGTAAACTGGATTGAGGCCGCCGGCGCACAATTGACGATCCCGTCCTGATTACAATACATGGTTAAGTATTTATATCCGTCGGGCCTGCTCATTATTTCACCTACCAGTATCGGTCCGGCGTTTGCATCCAGAAGGGTCGGCCCGGCACGAAGGGCAGCAACAATTGCGGAAATATCCGCCTTATCAACAACGGGAAATTGCTCCAATGTCGGCGCAAGGCCGGAGTAAAACTCCGGAGCCTTCGGCGTGGGAGTGGGGGTTTCGGTGGGGGTAGCAAGTACCATGTTGGGGAAGAGGGTCCAGTCCTGTTTTACTCCGTTGACAAACACCGCGCCGTTGCGGACCTCTACGTCTTCGCCGCTGGAAAACCCCGCCTGCATGGAGCCAACAACGTCGATTGACCCATTGCTGTTTGTAC
>Ga0210020_1003604_pt1 | contig 11932 bp, 10 predicted proteins | sample CryGeymeta201514_FD_183980 | JGI IMG/M metagenome (GOLD analysis project Ga0210020, IMG submission 183980) | Groundwater microbial communities from Crystal Geyser aquifers in Utah, USA - Crystal Geyser metaG 2015-14 (SPAdes) (version 2) | ecosystem: Environmental > Aquatic > Deep subsurface >... | reverse complement strand
CCCGTTCAGGGCAGCAGGGCCCCACATAGGCGAAGCGGCCCTGATGGATGCCGATATCCCCGGTAAAGGCCGGGGCGCCGGAACCGTCCACAATGCGGGCCTCTCGGATCACGATCTGCATAGCCTGACTCCGATCAAACTATGGGTTGGATGAATCCTTGCCGACATGGGGTGCAGAGGGCTCATAAAGACGTCTGTAGATCTCCATATTATTCAGGACCCTCTTGACATAATCCCTGGTTTCCCTGAAGGTAATGGACTCGATCCGCTCATCCGCATCCAACTGTTGGTAGAGATCCCACCACTGATCGGACCTGGATTCCCCTGCATTGTAACTGCATAGAACCCGGACCAGGTCTCCATTGGAACGATCCTTCAAATCAGTCAGGTACCGGATCCCCATCATGATATTCGTCTCCGGATCATATAAGTTTTCCGGTGTGAAATCCTTGATTCCGAGATTTCGGGCAATCACCCTCCCCGTCGAGGGGATGATCTGCATAAGGCCGCGTGCATCGGCAGGAGAGACGATGTCCGGCTGGAACAGGCTCTCCTGGCGCATGACCGCCAGCACAAAAAAAGGATCCAGATTGTTTTTCCGTGTCTCTCTTTGAACCGTATCCCAAAAGGCCAGAGGATACAAGAACCGTTTCATGCAGGCGATGTTGACCTGCCCCTCCGAGCCGCAGGCCTTGCTCTTCAGAACCCACCTCAAAGACTTGGGGAAGTTCCCGGCCCTCTCATAAAGGACCGCGACATAACAGAGATCCGCCGGGTTTTGGGATACCTGCTTCTGAACGGCGGCTATTTCTTCCCCGGATTCATCCAAATAACCGATCCGGATCAGCTCCTCCGCTCGGTCCAGATGGAAGGCGAGCGGCGATCCCGGAGCCGGACGGATCGGTTCCGGATACCATGCCTGATCCTCTTGATCCGAAGAGGCTGCCGTATCCGGAACCAGATTCCAGGATGATTCCAAACGCTTTCTGGCCATGGTTCCGTAGAAATTCCAACGGTAATCCTCCGCGAGCCGCCGGAAGATTTGTTGTCCCTGTTCCGCGTTGCTCAACTTTTCCTCGCATTTACCCTGCCAGTACAGCGCCGCAGGGAACAGGTCGGACCGGGGATAGTTTCTCATACAGGAAAGAAAAATATCCCTGGCCTTCTCGTATTTCCCTGCCTTGTATTCCACCCACCCGGCGCGCCATGCCCCTTCGGCCGCAAGCGGATGATCGGCGTTGACCTCCCCTGACGTGAGAAAATAATCCACGGCCTCGGAATCATCCCCATCATTCTCATAGATCCTTCCGAGGGCATAACGCGCCATCATGCCCCATTCACCCGCAGAATAGGCCCTGATCAGGCGCTTGAAGATCCGTTTTGCCTCGGAATCCCTGTCCTGATTCCAGTAATAACTCCCGAGATGGTACGCCGCTTCAGCCTGGACCGTACCGGCGCCTTTGGAACGGATGAGCTTCTCATAAAGATGGATCCCTTGATCGGGCGATTCAGTCTTGATCAGGGCCCTGGCCTTAAGAAGAAGCGCCTGCTCCAGCAGAGGACTCTCAGGATAGCGCTTCTCAAATGTACTGCAAACCTCAATGACCCGGTCATACCTGAGGGATCGGTTCAGCGCCTGCACCCGTGCGAAATAAAGATCGTCCGACGGAATCTCCGGCGCCACGCCCCTCGTCTTCATGATACCCGCCATCCGTTCTTCCGCATCTCTTCCCTCCGGGGTGACGGGATTTTCAAAGGTTAGGCGCTGATAGACGTCCTGGGCGCCCTGCCAATCCTTCACGCCTTCAAGGGCTTCGCCCAGCAGCAGAGAAACCCGCCGCCTTGTCTCGGATCTTTCTTCCTGTTTCAGGATCCCCTCGGCAACCCCCCTGGCCGCAGGGAATTGCTTCCAGGAGATCAGCGCCCGGACGATCTCCATCCGGGTCCTGGGGACCAGCACACTTTCCGGATACCGCTCAAGAAGCCGGCCGGCAAGGGTAAAGGCCTCTGAAGGTTTCCCCATCTTCAGAGCGGCCCGGATCCGATAGTAGAGAATATAGTCTCCGAGCGCCGGGTAAGCCTCTTCAAGGCCATCCAGCAATCCGGCGGCAAGTACGGCATCCCCTTTTCCCAGGGCGGAAACCCCCTCCTTGAATAACGCGCTCGGGTATCCGGGATCTCTGACGGATGTTGTTCCGCCGGTCTCTTCTCCGTGAGTGGTCCTGACCTCCGTGTGCTTCTTTCCCGAGGCCCCGAACGAACCCGCCGGATGCAGGAGCAAAAAAGATAAGACCATTCCGTATAACAGCAAAAGCCAAACCTGTTTCATTTTCAATCCGCCGCACGGTTTTTGAATTCCGGGACCTGACGACCGCCGATATAGACTGCATCAACCTTAAGAGACCCATTCAGAATGACCAGATCCGCCTCCCCTCCGGCAAAGAGCCTCCCTCGGATGTCCGAGAGACCCAGGAGATGAGCAGGGTTCAACGTGGCCATTCGCGCCGCGTCCACGAGAGGGATCCCGGCCCACTGGACCCCCAGGCGCAGGGCCTCCGCCATGGAGAGAAGGCTCCCCGCAAGATTCCCTTCCTGATTCAGCGCCTTCTCTCCCCGGATCTCCACCCTCTGTCCGGCGAGCATGCATGACCCGCTCTGCAGGCCTGAAAGCGGAGCGGCATCCGTCACAAGGATCATCTTGTCCCTCCCCTTGAGCCGGTAAACCATCTCCACTGCGGCCTCATGCAGGTGATGCCCGTCCACCACCACTTCCACGCTGATTTCCGGATCAAGGAGCGCAGATAGCGCGCACCCGGGCGCCCTGTGGTGAAACCCCCGCATGGCATTGAAGAGATGCGTGGCGTGTCGTATCCCGATGTGGAAGGCGGCCGCGGCCTGCTCGTATGTCGCATCCGAGTGCCCCAGGCATGGAATGATCCCGAATTCCTTGGCCTCCCGGATCAGAGCCATGCCGCCGTCGAGTTCCGGCGCCAAGGTCATGAGGCGGAGGGCTCCTCCTGACGCCTCAAAAAATTCCCGGATCAGACCGGACCTTGGAAGGAGAAGAGAACCTGCATCAAAAGCCCCTCTCCTTTTCGGATTTAAAAAGGGGCCTTCCAGGTGAAGTCCGATGATCTCCGGCAACGGACTTTCATCATCCGTATTTTGCGGATAGCCCTTCCCAAGAAGGGCAAGATTCGTCCTGATTTTCGGAAGACTCTCCGGACAGAGGGTGGGAAGCATCGCCGTGGTCCCTTGCGAGGCATGAAAGCGCGCCGCTCCGGCCAGGCCTTCGGCATCGGAAAAATCATATCCCCCGCCGCCGTGCAGGTGGATGTCGATGAACCCGGGCGTAAGGATCTTCCCTGTGCATTCGATCACCTCGGCCCCGTCCGGCACCCGGATGTCGGAGGACCGGCCCAGGGACTGGATCCCCCGGCCGGCCACAATCAGCGTCCCGTCCGGAATCTCTTTTTCCGGGGTGATGATCCTTCCATGCGTGAATGCGCGGATGGTCTTAGTTTTTTTTTCCATCTCAGAACGTGTTTCTCCGTTTATACATTCAATTTTCTCACTCCCTTTCCAGATTCCTCAATAATCTCAGGTAATCTTTCTGGCTTTCATAAACCATGCAGGAGATGAGATGGATAAAAGGTTGGTTATTCCCTTTGTTGCTCTCCTTTAACGTCTCCATATAATCACTTCTCAATACCGGCGGAATGACGGTTACTGGATAACCTTCCTGCAGTAATGCAAGATTCATGACAAGCCTTGCCGTCCTTCCATTGCCGTCAATAAAGGGATGAATGTTTGCAATCCGAATATGCAGGAGAGAGGCAAACTCCACCGGATGGTGTTTTTCCCTTAGCTTAGGAATCTCCGAGTCCAATTTTTTCATTAAGGTTTTAATCTCTCCGGGAGACGGAAGGTCAACCTGGGCGCCTGTAATAATGACCGGTTCTCTTCTGTACCTGCCTGCGTTCTTGGAATCAATTCGGTAATAAAAAATTCTGTGGAGTTTCAATATTGCACTCTCGGTTATTTCTTTTTTTTTCGCCAGCATGTAAAGCAAATCAAAGGCCTCGCTGTGTCCAACGGCCTCGTAGTGATCTTTCAGGGGCTTGCCGCCTATGGTTATTCCGTTTTCTATAACGACCTTTGTCTCGGATTCGGTAAGCGAATTCCCTTCAATGGCATTACTGGAATAGACAAGACCAATTCTGTAATATTCCTTCAACTGCTTCAAGGCATTGCGCTTCAGCGGTCTGTATTGGTTGATCTCTTTTTGAAGGTCATCAACTTGTGCAATCCTGTTCTCATATTTCATGGATGCCCCCTTGTGCTCGATTCAAAACCCAGCACTTTCAAACTTGTAGGCTCAACATATCATAAAATAAAGGATTTATAAAGCATTCCCGGATTTTATAAGGATGGAAGATAGAATCGGATTTCGCTTTCAATGGCCATGATGACAGCCCGTGTCTTATTTTTTTTGCATTGACAGTCTTTTTCAGCGTTTCAAGAAGGTCGTTCGGTAATGTCATTCTTGTCCGTTTCACAAGTCACTACAACCGATTGATGGCCTGGCGCTAAGCGTCCGAGCCATCGCCGGAGCTAAGTGGCGCGGCGGTGAAGAGGCGACAGCCGACTCAGCCGTCTGCTCGAGAGCTTGGTTATGTGCTGTTATGGCAACGAAGGATAAAAAACAACATAACCAAAGTAATCTCGAACCATGAACAAATCGATTTCATTGTATTTCGATTTGATAGTTCTTAATTCCCGCAAATAACTGTCCTGTTGCATGAGAGTCGACGGGCCTAATCTGCGGTTATACAATACGAGCATAGTCAAATCACAATTGAAATGTTCCCGAGTGTTCTTTAATTGCTTCAGTACTCTCTGTTTTTTGTCCTCTATTTTTATTATAGCGTTATTCAGAAACATATTGCCCCACCAGTAAGGGATGTGTGAGTTTCCCATGACCTTGCCAGGAACTGGCTTCGGATTGTTTTCCATACGTATAGTCTTAACCTCGATACCCAATAGTTTTCCGCCTTTCTTGGCAAGGAGGTCTGCAGAAGGAATACGTTTCCCATTAGACTTGATGAATCTGCCTAGCTTCTCGATACCTATGAATCCGTTTTCATGCAGGGCAACAACAATCAATGGTTCTGCAAGCAAATCATGTATTTTCTCTGGGTCATATCTGATAAGTCCAGACCTCGTTGCCCTCGGAGTCAATTGTTGCAATATTCGGGGGGCCAAAATTCTCTAATATGTCATTTTGTGACGTTATTCCTTTTTTTATAGTCAGTTGAACGTTTCCATGGGTAAATGGAGATGGCTTTGTATCAAGAGGTTGAGTTGTTGCACAACCAACACACAGGATTATGCCAATAAGAACAATTAACATTCTTCTCATACCATTTCTCCTTTTTAAAAATATAACATATAGCGTTTTATCCGTAGTGCCGAGAGGCATTGCGGATAAAACGTGTTGGACTGTACCGCCTTCGAATAATCGTTAAGTATTCATTTATCAAGTTCTATGGGATTTGTAAAGGGAATTGTGGGGGCGGATCACAGGAGAATCACCTATGAGGAGGGGAAGTTTTCGGTCGTCGAGGAAGGATGAGGCGATCCCGGGCTTCTCTGACGGGCAAGAAGGGAATTTGGATACGGTTTTCGCCGCTCGATTGCGTGGGTCCGGTGTCAGGCCCGCACATTTCACAAACTCAACCCCCTGTTCACACCGCACCGAACGTGGCGCCGCCACACCCACTCCGAAGGTTCTGCTATCGAGGAGGAGAGGGCGGAAAACGACTATCAAAATATTGGCCGTCATCGGAAGTTGCTGACCCACGGGTAAATGCTCCCGGTGAACCGGGGAGAACTGAATTCTTCTTGAACATATCTATTCCCTGATGTATATTCTTCGTAGATTGGCAGCCCCTTAAAGAAAGGGGTTCATTTGAAGGAGACCCATGAAATTTGATGTCCTTGGCCCCATTGCGAATATTGAGGTCATCGCATCAGGTCCGGGTATTCGGATGCTCTCCTATCTTCGGAAGGCTTATGGCCGAGGCCGATGGCGCAAGTTGAAAGGCTTGGCCACCGTTCGGTTGCCGAACGGCGCCCTGCGTCGGGTGGAATTGCATTGGTACGAGGCGCATGGCATCGGCAGGAGAGACATGAAAATCAAGCGCTATTTGGAGGACTGATGAAAACGCCGACCAAGCCGTTTGCACTGTGCATCAATAACGCCGACTACGAGGCATCACTCATCCTCGGCAAAGTCTATCGGATTATGCCTGATGCCAAAGCCGCAAAGGATGATCTTGTGCGCATCGTGGATGAAAGTGGTGAGGACTACCTCTACCACAAGAGCCATTTTGTCTTTGTGGACTTTCCTGAAGCCGTGAAGAAAAAAATTCTCGCTCTGGCCAACGCCGGTTAATCCGGCCCCGGAAGTGTCTCCGTGGCGATAAAATAGTTGAGTCTGTCATCTCCATGCCGGATATCATCCGCTTCACGTTCGAACTCCATATGGCCCGCCATCTTCTTCAACTTTTCCAGTTTATTCCTTCGGATCTCACCCTCAATGGCCATGATCACAGCCCGGGTTTTGTTTTTCGCTTTTACAGTCTTTTTCAGCATTTCAAGAAGGTCATTCGGTAATGTAACTGTCGTCCGTTTCATCATTCACCGTATGAATGTCAAACTTTTATTTAAAATACGCCGCCGACATGCATATATCAAGTTCATATTTGTGGATCATCTCCAAAAGAGTGGGTGAAAACATCAGGGGTCAAGGGGTCAAGGATTCCAGGGGTCAAGTGAGGTGCTCAAATACTACAATGAATGCGCCCTGACTCCACGACAAGATTTATCGTGTCGCCTGCCTTGAATCTATTGTTCAATAGCTCGTTCGTAAGAAGCTCCACGATTAGCCTTTGAATCACTCGGTCCATCTCTCGGGCGCCAAACGTTTCGTTATAACCCTTCTCAATCAGGACATCGTAGACCTCGTCCGAGACCTCCAAAGAAAGGTCTCTCCCCGAAAGCCTACCCCTAATCGCATTTAGAAACTTATCTATTACGAGTCTTATCTGCTCCTTGCCCAATGGACGGAACACGACAATCCGGTCAATCCGGTTGATCAGCTCCCGACGAAACGTCTGCCCCAGAGTTCGGTACAAATCCTCCGTATCTTTTTGTTGATCTTTCTGTGCCTTATCCGCTTGGACAAAACCGACATTCTTCTGGCTTATTTGTGAAAAGCCGGCGATATTCGATGTCATAATAATAATGGCATTGGTGAAATCCACTTTCCTCCCTTTCGAATCTCTTAATCTTCCTTCATCAAAAATCTGTAAGAAAAGATTGCTGATGTCCGGGTGGGCCTTCTCAATCTCATCAAAAAGAATCACAGAATAAGGCTGAGTCCTCACTGCCCCTGTCAATTGCCCTTCCTGTTCGTAACCCACATACCCTGGAGGGGCGCCGATCAGTTTCGATACACTGTGCGCCTCCATGTATTCGGACATGTCGTAGCGGATCATCCGCCGCTCATCGTCAAAGAGAAATTCGGCAAGGGACTTCGCCAGTTCCGTTTTCCCAGTGCCCGTAGGCCCGAGAAAAAGAAAGACCCCCACCGGCCGATTCGGATTGGCCAAACCCGCCTTGGCCGCCCTTATGGCATTAGCCACAGACTGAATCGCTTCATCTTGACCAATCACTCTCTTGCGAAGGATCTCCTCCATCCGGAAAAGCCGCGACGTTTCCCCCTCCGTCAGTTTATTCACGGGTATACCGGTCCATTTCGATACCACACTTGCAATATCCTCCACGCCCACTTCCATGACTTTATCCTCTTCCGTCTGCCCGTGGAAACTCAAGGTCTTGAGTCTTTGCCTGGAGAAAGCATCGTCAATCAGATCGATCGCCTTGTCCGGAAGTCTCCTGTCCGGAATGTAACGGATGGACAGGTCCACCGCCGCCCGAAGGGCTTCATCACTGATCTTAGCCTTATAATGAGCTTCATAAGTCCTTTGGAGCCCTTGCACAATCTGGAGAGCATCTTCTCTTGAAGGCTCCTCAATAAGGACAGGTTGAAACCGTCTCTCCAAGGCGGCGTCTTTCTCGATATACCTTCGGTACTCATCAATAGTTGTTGCGCCGATACACCGGAGATCCCCTCTGGCCAGTGCCGGCTTAAGGATGTTCGACGCATCGAGAGAACCCTCTGCCTTCCCTGCACCTACGATCGTGTGCATCTCATCAATGAACAGAATCACATCCTTATTCTTGCTCGCCTCGTCAATGACTTTTTGCACCCGCTCCTCGAAATCGCCTCGGTAGCGTGTCCCTGCAACCAATCCGGCAAGCCCCACCTCGATAACCCTGAGTCCTTGCAACTCTTCGGGGATATCGTCCCTCACAAGCCTCAACGCCAATCCCTCCACCACCGCCGTCTTTCCCACACCGGCCTCCCCGATAAGGACAGGATTGTTTTTCTTCTTCCTTGTAATGATCTGGGCGATCTGCTTGATCTCCTCCTTGCGTCCAATGACTGGATCAATCTTGCCCTGGCGCGCCAGCATTGTAAGATTTCGTCCGATCCTATTTAGCAAGGGTGTTTTTTGAGCCGACGGAAAGAGTTTCAGCTCCTCTGATACCCTTTGGATACGTTCCTCAATAGCCGGTATGATTTTTGCCATGTCGATCTTCTTGTCTTTGAGTAGCCGGACAGCGACTCCGTCCCCACTGAGAAGCAAGGCCAGCAGAAGATGAATAGGCTCCACCATTGCGAGCCGACAGGTTGTGGCAATTCCCTCTGCACACTTGGATATCTGCTGCACCCGGGGGGTAAGAATGATCTCCTTCCCCCAGACCGGTTCTTGACCTATGCCCGGACCCATGCAGGCACGCAGTTCACGCCGAATCAGCGGATCAATCCCGAATTCCTGGAATACCTCGTTGACCTCAGGGTCAGAAACCTTGCAAAGTCCAATGAAAAGATGTTCGGTCCCAATGTAATAGTGATTGAAGAACCTGGATTCCCCAACCGCCACCTCCAGGACATTTTGGGCACTTGGCGATATGTTCCCGAAAATCACGGTTTTCTCCTCCAGAATAGGACGGCTATTATGCAACGCCTATCGTCAGTCTCATCTCAGAAGCACCCACCCTAAAAATGGATTCCACGTGCAGTTCCACCTTCGCTTCCACTTTTTCCCCCATCAAATAAGTCCCATTGGTGCTGCCCAGATCCTCAAGCCAGAATTTCTTATCCTTAGAGCTGATCCGTGCATGAGAGCGGGAAACAAGTGAGTCCAAAGGGAGTAGAATATCCTTGTGCTGATCTCTCCCGATCTCAACAACCTTTTTTTCAATCTTAAACCTTGTCCCATCCATGGGACCGCTCAGAACCTCCAAAATCAATTTGTCAAATCCCTTCTCACTTTCCGAAGCAGATCGTAATGACATCTCAGAATTCATTTACTCCCCCCCTTCGCTTTGCTCTAACCCTTCATCATTACTCTTCCAGCGAGCACTTATATTTAGAACCACCACAGTAATTCTGAAGAAACATTTATCTTTGCCCTTTGAGCTGCCGGATCACGTCCTTCACCATCTCCAGATGCCCGGCATACTGCGGCGGGGCGCACCGGATAAAATTCTCATACTCCCGGATCGCCTCATCCACAAGCCCCTTCTTTTTAAGCGCAATCCCTAGGTTGTTGTGGGCACCGGCATAATCCGGGTTGATCCGGATCGCATCCCTGTACTCCCGGATCGCCTCATCCACAAGCCCCTTGGCTTCAAGCTCAACCCCCAGGTTGCTGTGGGCACCGGCATAATCCTGGTTGATCCGGATTGCCTCCCTGTACTCCCGGATCGCCTCATCCACAAGGCCCTTGGTTTTAAGCACGACCCCCAGGTTGTAGTGTTCGAGGGCCTCATCCGGGTTGATCCGGATTGCCTCCCTGTACTCCCGGATCGCTTCATCCAGAAGGCCCTTGGCTTGAAACGCATTCCCCAGGTTGTTGTAGGCCAAGGCATCATCCGGGTTGATCCGGAGCGCCTCCCTGTACTTCCGGATCGCTTCATCCACAAGGCCCTTGGCTTTAAGCGCAACCCCCAGGTTGCTGTGGGCAAGGGCATGATCCGGATTGATCCGGAGCGCCTCCCTGTACTCCCGGATCGCTTCATCAGGAAAGTCCTTGGCTTGAAACGCATTCCCCAGGTTGCTGTGGGCAGCGGCATTATCCGGGTTAATCCGGAGCGCCTCCCTGTACTCCCGGATCGCCTGCTCGTACAGTCCCATGGTGGCGAGCGAGGCCCCTTTGTTCACGCGCTCCCAGACCTCAAGTTCCGTGAGTTCAGGAGGGGACGGCGGTTCTTCCCCGGTCTTCCGCGTCACCTCCGAGCGGTAAAGCCTCTCAAGATCTTCCCGAAGCTCCCCAAAGCCCGCATACCGGACACCCCGATCCTTGGCCAGGCACCTTCGGATCACTGGAAAAGATACAGAATCCAGGACCGGAACCGGAGCGCTCCCATGGGCGCTCCTCCAGCCGGCCATGGATCGGGCCGTAAAAGGGAGCCTTCCACCACTCGCCATCTGGTAGAGCACGATCCCGAAACTGTAGATGTCGCTCCGTACATCCGTATCCCCCTCAAACTGCTCCGGCGCCATCCAGGGAGGCGTCCCGGCGATGACCTTGCCCCGTGAATTCTTGATAAACGTCAGCCCATGCCCGTCTTCGCCTCCTGAGGCCCCGATGGCCTCATCCGGCCCGGCTCCGTCCCACAGCCCGCTCAGGCCGAAGTCCGCAATCTTCACGGTCCCGTCTTGCGCGATCAGGATGTTGTCCGGCTTGATGTCCCGGTGAGGTGTAACCCCCTTGGAGCAGGCGTACTCCATGCCCCGACAGAACTGGATCGCCCAGGTCAGGGCCTGCTTCAGGGAAACCGGGGCTCCGAGATGATGGGTCAGGGTGTTTCTCCCCTGATCATCGGGCGCGATGAATTCGCTGGCTACGAAGAGCCGGTAGTCAAGCTCCTGCACCCAACGGGCTTTCAAAATGTAAGGGTGACTCTCCAGGTGCACCCAGGCCAGGGCCTCCTTCTTGAAGTTATCCTTGGCTTCCTTGGAGGAAAGATACTTGTCCTGAAAGGTCTTGAGGGCGAGGACTTCTTGCCCTTCATGGTCGTAGCAGACATAGACCACGCCCATGCCGGATTCCCCTTCGCCTCCCAGGATCCGGTGGATCTCATATCTGCCACCGGTCCGGTCACCGATGTGATAAGGCTCACCCTGAGCCTTGCCCCCGGTCTGCCTGGCTTCATCCATGCCCTGATCTCTTGTCATATTGCTCCCGGATATCCAGATCCATGCTCACTCTCCCACAACTCGGCAGCCAGACATACAACTCGTTATGAGTCGTGCGTGGGGTTCCCCTGCCCTCTTATGTGGGCTAACGAGTCTGTAGAATAAGTAAAGTCAAAAATTCTGTAAAGAAATGGCAACCTCATTTGCCTTGTGAGCAACGATCTCGAATCAAGACATCATTTATGTATCTTCAACTTTTCCGATTTTTACAGTTATTGGACTTTTGCTACAGCCTCAACGTTGGAGCTGAGATGCGGGAAACGCGCCAGCGTTTTCCCGTCGATTCTCCAGCGACTTGTTAGGGCAAAATTTATTTAAATTGAATACTACGATATTAGAGCTTTCTCTGGGCAGAGAAAATTGTAAAATTTTGCCATTGTCTTATCACGAGTCGCTAATCCGTCACAAATGGTTCCGATAATGCAATAATCAATATCTAAGTATTCGTTTTCCAAACGCTTTGTAATCCTTGACTGAGACTCTTTCCCGTATTTCTTGATATATTCTAAAGCAGCCATTAAATTGACTTGAAGATAA
>Ga0210020_1003596_pt1 | contig 11958 bp, 6 predicted proteins | sample CryGeymeta201514_FD_183980 | JGI IMG/M metagenome (GOLD analysis project Ga0210020, IMG submission 183980) | Groundwater microbial communities from Crystal Geyser aquifers in Utah, USA - Crystal Geyser metaG 2015-14 (SPAdes) (version 2) | ecosystem: Environmental > Aquatic > Deep subsurface >... | reverse complement strand
TCTTAATCTGTGGTTGCTAATACTACTGTTAATATTTGGACTCAAACTACGAACGGTATTGTTGAAGCTGTTGATGATACAAATATTACACAAGTTACAATTCAAAGTGGAACTTTCCCTGTTGCTAATTCAGCGGTTACAGCTATTAGCGATTATTTACCAAGTGTACAACCTGTTGCTAATGCGTTTGAGTTTACTAATAACTTTACACCGATTTTTACTAACCCGAATTCTAAACTTCAATTTATTGCTAAAAATCCGGGTACTTCTGCAAATAATTTATCTATTTGTGTGGCTGACCCAAGCGCTTTCTTAGCTAATTCAACTGCTCCTGCTAGTCATGTTACACGCTATGCATTTGAAGGTGTTATATTAGATGACTTGTTTGAATATGCTCCAACAGGTACAGAAATTGCTATTGTTATTAAAGAAAATGACACTATTGTAGAACAATATGTTGTTGATTTTGATGAAACTGCAAAAGATTTTAATAACAAATCTACTTACATCGAGAATGTTATTAACGTTTCATCTAACTACATTTATGTTGTAGATAATTCATCTGCTAACACTAATAATATTGCTAATTATGTACTATTATGGGATGAAACTAATTCAACTTATATCGGTAACAACTTAACGTTCGAATATGCTAATGATGCAGGTATCCAAGAAGATGACTTATTAGTTGCATACGAATTATTTAACAACAAAGAAGAAATTGATATTGACATCGTTATAGCTAATGAATTAGATAATGGTGCATCTGTTGCTGCTTTGCTTGATACACGTCAAGACTGTCTTGGTTTCATTGGTCCGCAATATATAGATGTTGTTGGTAAAAAATCAACAAATGCTATTCAAAACTTGTTATCATGGAGAAAAGGTACAGGAACCAATCCTTCTAATACAAACATTAATTACAACAATATGTTCGTAATTAGTTGTGGTAACTATAAATACCAATACGATCGTTATAACGATAAATACCGTTGGATTAATATTGCTGGTGATATCGCTGGTCTACGTGCTGAAACTTCTCAAAACCGTGCATCATGGTGGGCAAGTGCTGGTTTAGAACGTGGCCAAATTAAGAATGTTACTAAACTTGCTTTCAATCCTACACAAGGTCAACGTGATATGCTTTACAAAAATGGTATTAATCCAATTGTTGCATTCCCTGGTCAAGGTACAGTTATGTGGGGTCAAAAAACATTACTTGCTAAGCCTTCATCTTTTGACCGCGCAAACGTTCGTGGATTATTCAATACTCTTGAACGTGCTTTGTCAAAAATGGCTAAATATCAAGTTATGGAATTCAATGATAATTTCACAAGAAATCGCATTATTTCTATGATTAAACCTTACTTAGGCACAGTACAAGCTGGCCGTGGTATAACTGACTTCTTGGTAATTTGTGATGAATCAAATAATACACCCGATGTAATCAGTAGAAATCAACTAATTGTTGATATCTATATTAAACCCGTTTATGTTGCAGAATACATTAATTTACGATTCACAAATGCCGGAACAAATTCATTTGCTGAGGTCATTGGCGGATAATTATTATTAACGTACCAATACTTCCAAATGATAACCGGGTTTCTTAACCCGGTTTTTTATGTCTGAATATAAATAAAATAAATTAAATATAAAGGTCAATATGTTAAGTCCAGGTGTTAATACAACAACAATAGAAAAGGTTAAATACACTCCAAATATCAACAATGAAATTGGATGTTTTGCTGGCCATTTCGAAAAAGGCCCGATTAATGTACCAACTTTTATCACTGATATAAATGAATTCAAATTTATATTTGGCCGTGGAATAAATTATCATCATAATGATTGGTATCAAATATATAATTTCCTTCAATATTCAAATGGTGTATGGGTAACTAGAACTGCAGGTGATACATATTATAATTCTTCTAACATAATAAATTATGATTTTTCAATCAATAATAAATTAGATTATGAAAATACCCAACTCTACTATAACAATAATGTCAATATTATCGCAAAAACACCAGGAGAATGGGGTAACATTTTATCAATTGCAATAGTACATAAAGAAGATTTTGATAACAATGTAACAGTTTATGATAATAAAAAAATAAAAAATATATTTTCATTCTTTGAGGAAAATAATACAGGGATAATCGTCTTTAGAAACAACAAAATAGTCGAAATATTTTATGTGCCTGATACAGAAATTATTATCAATAGCTCGTACATATACTTTAGTACTGATTCAAATAATATACCTTCATTTTATGATAATATGATTATAAAACTTGGTAATGGATACACAGGTGTTCCTACAGGAAGAAATATCGAAGAATCATACAATCTATTTACTAAAGAAGATTATGAAATTGATATAATAATAGGAAATGACAAATCAAATATAGCTGCTATAAATTTAGCTAACTCACGAAAAGATTGTATTGCATTCATAGGTTTACCCAAATCCTTTCACAAAATACTTATCGGCATGGGCTTACCTTTAAGCAATGAAATGAATAAAATCTTCCAATTGTCTAACAAAGTTAGCCCGAGTGAACGATTAACTGATGACTATAAAACAGGATTATTTGATTATTTGAAGTCATTACCATATAGTGAATATGTTCATTTTACATTTGGTATTAAAGAACAATTTGACGGGTTTAGTAATACATACAAATTAGTTAATCTTGCTGGTGATACTGCAGGGTTAAAAGCAGCAGCATCTAAAGATAGACCTTGGGGTATTGGTGCTGGATTAGAAAAAGGTGTCATTTTAAATACTGAAAAAATAATACCAAGAATAGGTAAAATAGATAAGTTAAAAATGTATCAGCACGGCTTTAATATAATAGACAATAATATATTAATGACACAAAAAACATACACAGTAACACCAAGTAAATTTAATAGAATAAATATTAGAAGTCTATTTAATCATATAGAACGATATGTTGAAAATTATGTTAAATCATATGTATTTGATGAATCAACACCTTCAAATAGAAAACAAATAGCTTTAGGAATTAAAAAAATTCTTTTAGAAGCTAAATCAAATAAAGGAATTATTTCAGGTAAGGTTCATTGTTATAATGATAATGGTAATATAAAAGTTGATGTTTTTATTAATCCAACTTCAATAAATGAAACTGTTAATCTTCAAATGATAAATACTGGTAATAATACAATAAGCAATATAATAGGATAAATCATGGAATTCATATCAATAATTGATCTAAAAGAAAAACAACTAAATGAAATAACATTAACAGACAATATTGTTATGGCTACCGAGGACTTTAGCGCACCTGATAGTACGTTTAGAATTAAATATAGCACATTCAAAGACTTAATAACCGAAACATTAAATAGTAGTAACGTTGTTTTAAAAACATCTAAGCAAGCTCTTATTAATGGTGGTGCTTTAACACTGAATGGAAATATTCTATCACTCAATAAAGCTGATTCAACATCAGATACAATTGATTTAGCATTAGATACATATGTTACTAAAACCTCATCTCAGACCCTTTCGGATACTAACGTGTTAAATCTGACTGGTAACATTTTATCACTGAATAAAGGTGATGGTACAGCTGATACAATTGATCTAGGGCTTTATTTAGATGATACTAATCTTTCTAGGATTATAAAAGGTACTTATGATATTAACACAAATGCGTTAATATTCACTAGAGACGATGGTTCAACGTTCAGTGTTGATGCTAGTATGTTTTTCGATGATACTAACTTAGTTACATCTGTAAATAATATGACTGGTAATATAATAATTACGAAAGATACAATTGGATTAGGAAATGTTGATAATACATCAGATCTTAATAAACCATTGTCTACAGCTTCTGTAGATGCACTAGCATTGAAATCATACGTAGGTCATACACATGATTTAGATTATGCGGCAATTGTCCATAGTCATCCTGAGTATTCATTAACAACACATATACATACTGAATATTCTTTACGTGATCACGTTCATACAGAATATTCATTGACTACACATAATCATGATTTAGATTATTCTGCAATTGCACATACACATAATGAATATGCTTTAGTAAGTCATTCGCATAACGCTGATTATTCACCAATTGGACATACACATAATCAGTATTCATTGACTACACATAATCATGATTTATATTATTCTGTAATTACACATACTCATACTGACTATTCATTAACGACTCATACTCATACTGAATATTTAACAAGTGCTGATTTACCTACAGTTATAGATAACTTAACTAGCACATCTATAGTTGATACACTAAGTGCTAATCAAGGTAGAATATTAAAGAACGATATTGATAATCAAATTAGTACACATACACATACTCAGTATTCATTGACTACACATAATCATGATTTAGATTATTCTGTAATTACACATACTCATACTGAATATTTAACAAGTGCTGATTTACCTACGGTTATAGATAACTTAACTAGCACATCTATAGTTGATACACTAAGTGCTAATCAAGGTAGAATATTAAAGAACGATATTGATAATCAAATTAGTACACATACACATACTAATATAGACGCATTGTATTTGAATAGTAAAACATCAGATGAATATGTACAAACAACACCAACTAATCGTCAAACAATAACAACAGGATTAGTAATTTCAGATAATAGAAATGATATAGGTGTCTTAAAAGTAATTCAACATAAAAATAATATTAATGCACCAGCTAGTTTTTTGATTGCACAAGATGGTGATAATGATACTGATGTCGCATTTGAAATAAGATCTAAAATTGATGGTACATTAACTGATACAAGTGATAGATTATCAAACGATACATCACCTGATATGAAATTACAAATCTTTTCCAATGGTGATATTATTACAAGTGGTTCTGTTACATCTAATGGAAATGAACTATTACATGCTGGTAACATTGGTACTTTATCTCTAGATGCTGATACAGTTGACGGGCTTCATGCTTCTTCATTTTCATTGACTACACATAATCATGATTTAGATTATTCTGCAATTGGACATACTCATACTGAATATTCATTAACGACACATACACATAATGAATATTCATTAACGACTCATACTCATACTGAATATTTAACAAGTGCTGATTTACCTACGGTTATAGATAACTTAACTAGCACATCTATAGTTGATGCACTAAGTGCTAATCAAGGTAGAATATTAAAGAACGATATTGATACACATACACATAATGAATATTCATTAACGACTCATACTCATACTGAATATTTAACAAGTGCTGATATTATTAATGTTACTGATAACTTAACTAGCACATCTATAGTTGATGCACTAAGTGCTAATCAAGGTAGAATATTAAAGAACGATATTGATACACATACTCATACTGAATTCACAAATATGATGCATACTAATGTTGCACAAACAATGACTGCACCATTAACAGTTAAAGAAGTAACAAACCAAGAGTTTTTATTAACAGGTACAAATATTAATCCAGCGAATGGTTCTATTCAATATTCAACAATATCAACAAGTATTACATTTACGGAATCGATTCAAAATGGACAAGGTGTGTTATTAATGCTTAAGAATTCATCAGTAAATAATTTAATAACATGGCCTAATGTAATGTGGTTGAACACATCACAAGTAGCACCAGATGTAATAAATTCTACTATATTCACTGCTATATATTTGTTTAAAGTTAATAATGTACTGCATGGTTTATTATTAGGAGATGGCACGTAATGCTTAATTTATCATTTTTGGGGGGTGTCACAAAAAAGTCGCCGATATCTTATATAGATTTTACTAACTTAACACATAATATAACTTATACTAATACTAATTTTCCGACTACTTTATATTGTTGGATATATTTTAGCCCTGATGGCACTAAGTTATTTACAAAAGACCAATATACATTAAAAGAATACACATTATCAATACCATGGGACGTATCAACTCTTATATATAATAATAGTAAAACATTTAGTTATGCTCAATATGGATATGTTAGGGATTTTTGTTTTTCTACTGATGGCTATAAGTTCATGCTTACTAAAGAAGTATCTGGACGCACATATATATATACATGGGACTTAAACCCATTATTAAATCCATTCGAACTAGATTCTTTTGACTTATTAGTAGATACTCCTGTACTTAGTTATTTTAGTTCTGACGATATTTTATCATTAAATATGAACAACTCAGGCTCAATGATAAATACAGTTAGCACAACATACTCTAATCCATATTCATTGTTTTATAATAGTATTCATTATACACCATTATCTTATGATTTTTCCGGTGTGTCAACACTTAATAGAAACATAGTAGCAAGATATCGACCAAATTATGCAACATATGCAACAGTATCAAGAAGCATGTTTATGAGTAATGATGGTTATACATATGTTTGGTTAGAAAATAATATAATGCAAAGGCTTGCACAACTTATAGTTTCTAATTTATCAGTTCCATGGGATTTAACTTCTGTAGAAACGACATATAATGTGTCAATATCACACATAGTATCAACCCCATTTAACATGTTCTTTAGTGAAGATACTGGTAAATTGTTTATTACTGATTCAAATCAACGAATACACGAATTTATACTTTAAAGGAGTAAAAAATGCATTTAGTTAAAATTAAAAATGGTTTAGTAGAAAAATTCCCATATTTTGTTCAAGAATTAAAAAAATCTAATCCTAATATTTCTTTTCCAAAAAATATGTCCGAAAGTTTGTTAAATGAATTCGGTGTTTATACTGTAACAGTATTAGACATCCCAGAATATGATTCATATACACAAACCCCCGAAATGCAAGGACCTGAATTAATTAATGGTGTTTGGACGATCTCGTGGATTATAAATGATAAATCAATCGATGACGCAACTAAACTTATTAAACAAAAAAGAGATATGCTACTATACAAAACAGATTGGACAGCAAATTCTGATGTTATAATGACACCAGAAATGGAAACATATCGCCAAGCATTGAGAGATATTACATTACAAACTGATTTTCCATATAATGTAACTTGGCCAATTAAACCTTAAAAAATATTAAATCCTTTATATAAATAAATAAAATAATATTAAAGGATTTACAATGGCCACAAGAGAAGATTTAATAATTTTTCCTGGTAGTACTTTTGCTAAACAATGGGTAATATCAGATGATATTCTAGAACCTCATGACATTACTGATTTTGTACCTAATATGCAAATCAGACGTTTTCTTGGTGACCCAAATCCTTTATATGACTTATATGAGTTAGGTTATTTAAACATCCCTTATGGTGTTGATGGTGAAATAACTTTAGAAATACCTAACACATTCACTTCTGAAATGACATTTAATCAAGCAGTATATAGTTTAGAATTAATAGATTCGGATGGATTTGTTGAAACTCTAGCAAATGGTTATATAACCGTTTCTAAAGAAATTACAATATAAAATAGGACAAAATATAATGGCAAACCTTTCAAATACTGAAAAAACAATCATCACTAGCTACCGTGGAAAGGCAGGGAAGTCACCGTATGAATTAGCTGTTATTAATGGTTTCGTAGGAACTGAAGCTGAATGGTTGCAAGATCTAAGAGATAACTTACAATTAGGTATTGATACTTCAACAACTAATAAATTCTTTACAAATGATGGTACTAGTTATTATTGGGTTGATCTTCCTTTAGATGAAAAGGTTGATAAATTATCATCACAATCATTAGCAGAAACTAACGCATTAATATTAGCTGGTAATGAATTATCACTGAATAAAGGTGATGGTACAGCCGATATTGTTGATCTATCTTTATATTTAGATGATACTAATCTTTCTAGGATTATAAAAGGTACTTATGATGCAGACACAAATGCGTTAATATTCACTAGAGATGATGATACTACATTTAGTATTGATGCTAGTATGTTTTTCGATGATACTAACTTAGTTACATCGGTAAATGGTGAAGTAGGTGATATTATAATCCCCCAAGCTGATATTAATGTTCAATCAGATTGGTTGGTAACTGATAATACATTAGATGCATTTATTTTAAATAAACCTAAGAATTTATCAGATTTTTATGATGATATTGGTGTTAGTACAGGTGCTAATACATTCCTTGAAGCTATAAATGATTCTGCGTTAACAATAGGTACACCTGTTAAAATTGCACAGGCACCATTAGATGACATTACACATATCGATATCGCTGGTCCAGGCGATCCTGTAGATGCTGTTTCAGCAGGGACTTACCCGGAAGGAACAGTTGGAAAATACGTTGTTCAAGGTCAATTAGTTGGTTATGATGTTACTGAATATCCAGAAGGTACTATTCTTTATTGGCAAGATACTATTAATGGTTCAACTAGAGAAATTACTACAACACCTGATATTACACGTAAACATTACTTGTTTGGTAAAGTTGCTCAAAGAGGTACATGGTTAAGAACTAATATTGATGAAAATGGTTTATCAATTCAGATTTATGATACTTTTGCAAGTGTAATTTTAGTTAATATTTTAATAGACAAAGAAATATCAGCTAATAATGTTCATTATATTGGTGGTCTAACATCAACATTTGTTAATACTGCATTAGACGAATTAGAATCTAAAAAAGCCGACAGATCTGAAATTACTGGTGCTTATATTTTATCAAGATTAAAAACTGTTGATGGTCTTGGCTCAGGTTTAGATGCTGCTGCTTTAGGTGGTATTGCTGCTTCACAATATTCATTAATAGACCATAAACACGTAGCAGCTGATTTAACAGATTTACAATATGAATTAGATTCAAAATCAAATGTTGGTCATGGTCATACAATTCCGGAGATTGCTGGTTTAAATTTAACACTAACTAACAAATCAGATATAAACCATACACATACTACTGCTGATTTGACTGATTTCCAATTAGCAATTGATACACATAGTCATAGTATTGAAAATGTTCTTGATTTACAATATGAACTTGATTTAAGGGCTAAGTATACTGATTTAAATATTAAAGCAGATAAAACACAAGTAGCATCAGACTTATTAGATAAATCTGATGTTGGACATACCCATGTAGCTTCTGATATTACAGACTTAAATTTAGCATTTGATAATCATACACATACTATTTCTAGTATTATTGATTTACAATTATCATTAGATGAAAAAGCTAATGTTATTCATAATCATGACTTTAGCCAGCTTACTGGAACATTACCAACACATAGTCATTTAATGGCAGATATTAGTGACTTCCAAGTAATACTAGATAGTAAAGCGGATAATGTTCATATTCATACTGTTTCTGATATCAGTGATTTTACATCAACGTTAAATACAGAATTATTAGCAAAAGCTGATGTAGTTCATAGTCATACAACATCTGATATCAATGGATTTAATACACACACCCATACAACATCTGATATTACTGACTTTCAATTAGCGATTGATACACATACTCATGGTATAGCTAATATTCCCGGTTTACAAACGATATTAGATAGCAAATCACCGGAATCACATTTGCATGACACTGATTATTTAAGAATAGACTCTAATGAATTACAAACTTTTATTGGACATTTAAAAATAGAAAGTGCATATCAAGCTCCTAATTTTGAACCATATTTGTATATTACTTCTAAATTTAATTCAACCGCTACTGGTATTTTAGTTGAAATGGATGGTGATGCATCTGATTCACCAACACCAAACAAATTAATCGAATTAAGTAGTAGCCCTCAACCAGATGTAAGATACATTTCGAATGAACCATTAACACCAAAATTTATTGTTTATGGTGATGGTACAACTGAAATGTTTGGCGACTTAATACTAAACGGTAACTTCTTTTATGGTGGTCTATCTACAACAATAAATGCTGGTACATTGGATGGACATGATTCATCAGAATTTGTATTAAAAACAGAATATGATATATTACAAACTGCATTTATCAGAAATGATCAAATTAATATAGTACCGGGTTCATCATTAACTTTAAACACTGATACTGCCAATACTGGAATTGAGTTGAACCTAAGTGGTAATGTTAATCCGATTTATAATGGTACTAAATATTTAGGTACTATTAACTTCCAAAATGATTATACAGGTGAGCCAGTAACCGCTACATCATTATCTGTAACAGGTAATGGTATTTTAAGATATGATGGTGACATTGAATTTAATAAAGGTATCTCTTATAAAGGTAATACAAATCAAGTAGTCTTAGTTCCAGATGGAGGTACTAATAGTTTTGGTGTTAGTGTAACTGGTTATATTAAAATTCAATTACCTGTTACATGGTCTAATACTATGATAATGTTTGATGTTGAGATTTTTTCACATGTACCAAATTATAGACGGTCTAGCATAAAAATAAGTGGTTATAATGGTGCTAATTGGAGTTCTGCGGCAGCAACCGGGTTAGATTCAAATGGTGATAATTTTACTGTTGACTTTGGTCATGATGGTACTTATTCAGCTATCTACATTTCTTACAATGGAGCGGCTTCCGTATGGAACTATTCTAATGTATCTGTAAAAAATCTAGTTAGTGGCTTTTCCTCATGGTATAAAGATGAATGGAAAAGTGGATGGGCTGTAGATATTGTTCCATCATTACCAACGATTATTTACCAAACTAGAACTGCTGAAATTATTGCCACTAGGGCGTTAACAGCAGATGCTATTAATGGTTTGAATTTGGCTACAATACCTAACACGAGTTCTGATAATACATTCACTGGTTTAAATACATTCGATCATATTACTGCTAACTCAATGGATTTAAAGAGGTTATCTTTATCTGGAACTAATGCCAGAACAGTGTTGCAACCTGAAGGTGCAACAAAATACATGGGTACAGGTCAGACAGGTTATATAAAAATAACTTTACCAGTGTCTTGGACTGCAACAGCTTTGATGTTTGATGTTGAGATTTATTCACATGTACCAAATGAAAGACGTGCTACAGTACATGTCTCAGGTATGAACCATACTTTGGGTGCAAAGTGGCACGCTCCTACAGCTACTATAACTGATTCAAATGGTGATAGTTTTACTGTTAATTTTGGTCATGATGGCACTAATTGTGCTATCTACATTTCTTATAATGATGCTTCTTCCTCATGGAACTATTCAAGCGTGTCTGTAAAAAATGTAACGTTAAGTCATCAAAACTGGAATTTAGCTGCATGGGATTCAGGATGGAACGTGTCAGTCGTATCAGCTTTACCAGCTAACATATCTGCCACTATAACACCACCAAGTCAAAGCACTAATTTATCTACAGATGCACCAGTAAATTTAACTAGTTCTTTAGGTTATACTAAAACTAATTCTACTGAAGGTGCTATTGTGTTACAACCAGAAGGTGGATATGAATATTTTAATGCAGCAACCTTTAATGGTTTTATTAAAATTAAAATTCCAATAACAGCAGCAGGTAGTATGCTTTCTTTTGATATAGATGTATATGATTATTTAGTAGCTGGTAATGAAGGTTTCAAATTAAGAGTATCTGGATATCTTTATGGTTCATGGAGTTATGAACGTTCTGCAACTATAATAGCAGGTAATACCTCTTTTATACCTCAAGTTAAATTTGGTGCAGACGCTGGAGCTTATTGTATTTTCTTATCAGGACCAAATGGAACAGCACGAGCTTGGAATTATAGCAATGTTAGAGTTTCAAATGTTTGTGCTAGCTATAGAAATAGTACGTTTGCTAAAGTTAATGGACCTTGGGTTATAACCCAAGAGAGAACATTAGGTGTTGTGTATCATACATTAGACCCTAAATTAGTTTCAACTAATTCATTAAATGCAGATGCATTAGGTAATACACCTGCTAGTGATATAATAAATTCAATAAATGATTTAGAAACGAGTATTAATGGTTTGAATTTGGCTAC
>Ga0210020_1003595_pt1 | contig 11961 bp, 8 predicted proteins | sample CryGeymeta201514_FD_183980 | JGI IMG/M metagenome (GOLD analysis project Ga0210020, IMG submission 183980) | Groundwater microbial communities from Crystal Geyser aquifers in Utah, USA - Crystal Geyser metaG 2015-14 (SPAdes) (version 2) | ecosystem: Environmental > Aquatic > Deep subsurface >... | reverse complement strand
GGTTGAGCGTAAGTAACTGCTCGGCGATTGAAATCGCCCCAACGCTTGCAAAGTCAGCCTTCGCTGACTGGATTGCCCTAGCCGACAAAGGTCGGCTTTGCATAAGTTGATGCGACTTCCAGTCGCCATAGACAGGGCTGAATAGTTACGAGCGTACTGGTTAGAAACTGCCGACTGCGGCCAGGGCGTCATCGTAGGTTTTGAATAATTCCGTGAAGCCGGCCAGTTCGAGGGCCTCTTGGATGCGCGGCGGGACGGAGGCCAGCGCCACCTCGCCGCGGTTGTAGCGTTTGCAATTGCGCTGCGCGGCCAGCAGGGCGCGGAACCCGGCGCTGGACATGTATTCCAACCCGGACATGTCCAGCACGAGTTTGAAATGTCCATCGTCGGTGACTTTGTTCAAGGTCTTGGTGAGTTGCGGGGCGGTGGAACTATCCACGCGGCCTTGGATCTCGATGACGCTGCAGTGTTTGAACGGTTTGCATTCATGGCCTCCAGGGTGAGATGGCAGTTTGCTTGCGAGTGAAAAAATTATACCGCACTCGGTCACAAATTGCGCTTTTTTAGAAGGCGGAAAGCGCAATTTGTGACCGTGGGTATTATATATCACGAAGTATTTCACGGTAAAGTACGCCCGGCCAGCGCCCGAAAAATCCCGTTCCCGTCTTCCGATTCGCCGATTTTCTCCCCGTCCATCTCCAGCCAGGCGTGGGCGTGAAAAGTCTCCGAGACTTTAGCCGCGCCGATCTTCAATTGAGACGAAATCCCGCGCCGGCGCAACATCCAGCGCAAGGCGAGGGACTGCGCCAGGCAGGTCATGGAAAGAAGATGCATGTGCGAAGCCCAACCCACCAAACGATGCAGCCGCCGCGCGGCCGGCAACGGTTCACTCGCCGCCGTCAAATTCAGTAAACCACGGTTTGATTCGGACATCCCTAACATCCCGTCATTGCGAGCGTTCTCTGCGAAGCAATCCCCTCGTGAAACCGGGAGATTGCTTGCCACAGGCACGCTTCGCAGTCGTCGGGACACCTGCCCTGGCGGGCGGTGCCAGGGAGACCACCCTCCTCGCAATGACGAATGAATCGGTGGTTTATTGATAGAAGAAAATCCCACTCCCGACAGGCGCTCGTAACTCATGCCGCGCAAAGCCAGATAAAAAACAGCCAGCGCCCACCAGGCCTCCACCAAGGCCAGCCAGTCTGAAAAGGAAAGACCGCGCGCAAGGCGCAACTTATGCAGAAACCGATTCCACAAGGCCGTTCTCCGCCAAATGACCCACCAAATCCAACAAGTCGCGTTCCAGTGGAACGGGATCCACCCCATATTCATCCAAAAGAATTTCATACGCCGCGCGCAGGGATTTCCCCTCGGTCAACAGATTCCACGCGCGCGCGCCCACCTCATCCAGCGCGAAATATTGATTGGTGCGCGTGTTGAGCAACACCGCGTCATCATCCACCGTGGTGAACAAAACGTTGTCCGGGATACGCAGGGCGGCAGTCAGTGTCAACATGTAATTTCCAGCATCAACTCCACTTTGGAAAGCGTATCCCGGTTGTGCGGATATCCCAATTTGTAAACGAGAACCTGCCTGGCCGCCTCGGCGCAAAAAGCCAGGTGCGCGGCCAGCAGGGACGGGTCAAACAGGCGCGCCCCGGCGGTATGGCTCACCAGTGTTTGCTGGGCCTGGCGTGAAAGAAGCAGCAACAGGTCGGGCAGGGCGGATTTGTCAACGGGCGATAAAACACAAATTCGATCCACAGGCAGTCGCTTTGGCAGGCGGGTTGCGGGTTGCGCCTGCGTGGATAGTTTTCGCTGCGGAAAATGCGGCCATGCAACCATTCCTGCTGGACCTATCGTCACCGGCAGGATATCGTCCGCCACCAGTCGCCACTTCCGTTCCCCCGACAGGTACGCGGCCAGCGTGGATTTCCCCTGTCCCGACTCGCCCAGAAATACAAAAGTGCGCCCGCCAAAAACGGCCGCGCTGGCGTGCAGGCACCAGACGCCGCGTAAAGCCAGCGCCAGCACAAGCGCCGGGCCGAGCAGGATTTCGCGGTCGAGCGCGGTCACTTCCCGCGTTTCGTCCACGCGGACGATTGCCTCCCCGCCCGGCGGGAGGTAAACATCGCTCCCACCCTCGACCTTGAGGAGGGTTCCGGGCGGAGCAGACCAGGTCTCCACCCGGCGCATTTCGCTGCCAACCAGGCCGGTCATCCGGGAAATCAGCGTTGAGGCGCCGTCAATAGGCAACGCGGCAACTTCCCGCTCCGTGCCTGCGGCTTCATAGGATTCCAATTCGGGAACCGGGCAGGAAAAATGAATTTCCTGCCCGGCGATGCGATAGATTGGCATGCGACGATTGCTCCTAGGGGAGAGGCGGATCGCCGGGCTTGCGAGGCGAACCATCCGGCAGGGGAAAGCCGGGGGGCATACGCACGGGGGCATTATTATTCCATGACCTAAAGTCGCTATCGGGGGTTCCCATAGTGGAACTGCCCAATGTTATGCTACGCAGGTCGCCTAAGTACTCCAATTGCGGCTTTCGATACAGTTTGCGGGGCATACCCACCTTACCTGTCACGGTTTGTTTGCTATTAATTAACATAATATCTCCTTGCAAATTAATTTAAACACGATAAATTGTTACACCACTTTTCATAAGAAACGCAAAGCCAGGAGGTTAATAATTCGTGGTCAGCCCTTTCAGGGGAAAACATACCTTCCCAATGTTCCAAGAGCCGTTCAGGGCGCACAAATTTTCGCCAGGCCGCATCGGGGTCACGCAGACAAGTCTCCAATGTGTTTTTTTCGCGCTGCATGCCTCGCAGGAAAAGCGGCGTGAGGGCCGTTGGTTTTTGGCGGTTTCGGATGGGTTCCGGAAGGATGCCTTGCATGGCAGAGCGGAGAATGTGCTTGTAAAGACCACGGTAATACAATTGGTAAGCCGGGATCGCCAGCACAAACTCAACCAGGCGACGATCACGGTATGGGTGGCGTACTTCGAGGGCATAACGGCTGGCGTAGAAAATTTCACTGGAACTGCCCTGGGCCGCTTCCATACCCAATAAGGCGTTGTCGCGCTCAAAAGCGGGATCAACCCGGATATCCAGCTTGGAAATGCGCTTGATTGAAAAGTACGTCAACCAATCTGGTGTATTTCCTCTACGATGCGCATACCTGCCTCCAGGTAGTGTATTGAGCAAGCGCCTGACGACTCGCTGGAGAAAACCAGCCCGAAGAGTCCAGGCCAGTCCGGCATAACGAATATGAATACTTAATTCCCTGGCGGCCTCAAGCAACCGGCCTTCGAGGATCAACTCAGCCAGCCAATCCTGGCCTCCGCCATATAAATGATCCCCAAATGCTCCGGTCAAGAGAACGCGTAAGCCTTCCTGCTGGGCGCGTTGATAAACACGCTCAAAAAGCAAACGATAGGCATTTCTTTCGGGACGACCTGGATCCACAGGCCACTCCTGCCAGTTTTTCAACGGCCAGGCATCATCGCCAGGTAATTGAATGGAGCGAATGCCCCAGCGCGCCTTGACGGTTTCGATGTATTGCCGCTCGTCGCAATCGGTCAGTTCATCGAAAACATACGAAATCGTTGTCAGGGGAACAGGAGCCAGCATACGGGCCGCCAGGCAGGCCACCGAGGGAGAATCCAGGCCGCCGCTCATTTGTACCCCCACCGGTGTGGTAGAGCGCAAACGGCAACGGACACTTTCTTCCAGGAGTAAGCGAAACTGCTCAACGTACTCTTCGTTCGATTTGCCATGCAGTTGCTTGGATGAATCTGGATGCCAATAGCGCCAGTGGCGATCTCCGGATGCGTTGGACACCATCACGTGGGCGGGTGACAGTTCATAAATGCCTTTAAAAAATGTTTGCCCATCCTCAATGGCTTTCCGGGAGAAAAAGTGCGCCACCGTACTTTCATTCAATTCAATCCCTGAATTGTCGGCTCCAGCCACCGCCCAGGGTTCAGATGCGATCACCATGCGCGTTCCGTTTGTGGCATAGAACAAAGTTCGGTCCCCAAGAGCGTCGCGGGCGCAGATCAATTCATCGCGCTGTTGATCGAGTAGCACAAGCGCATACTCCCCAACGAAATGCTCGAAGCAATTCTCACCCCACCGATCATACGCGTGCAGGATCAACACGGCATCTGAGAGAAGTTTGCCCTGTGTCGAATCGAGTTTCAGGTCAGAGATCAGTTCGGGGCGGTTATCCAGCCTGCCGTCCAGAACGATCTTGAATGGCAGGCCTGACAACTGCAGAGGCTGTCGTTCCTCGACTTCCTCCGGGGTGGTCCAAAAATGCCAGTGTCCCATGGCGATGTGACCAGACACAGCCCCATCGCTTCCATCCGGGCCGCGATGTTTTAACCGCTCCATGACACGTTCCAATACACCGGCTTGCACCGGTGTATTGGAACGTTCATAAATAACAGCAAAGGCGCTCATGGGAAATGAAAACCTGCCAGGGTAATTCCTACTGCGGCTCGACGACAAGAGCGGGGTCGCCCATGAGCGACCAGCCGAGCAATACATCGAGCAGATCGGGATGGGACTGGGCCAACTCGACCTTGGCCTGGAACAAGGCCTGCCCGATGGAGGCGCCGGGCATAACCAGGCGCGGGGTGAACAGTTGGCCGAGCAGATTCTCGGACTCGGAGTCGGTCAAGGTGGAAGCGCCCAAGACAGCCGCGGCGCCCTTGTCGCCGGAGAAGAGCAGGCTCTGCACCAGGAAATTTTGGGTTGGGTTTACATAATAGGTATTCCAACAGCCCCATTGCACCACCACAAAGGGACGTCCGGCATTGGTGAGAGAGGCGGCCATTGTGGTGTTGAAGAGGTTGCTGAAGGTCCAGCTGGATGGGCCGGAGTGGCCGGTGAAGGTGACCAGTGCGGCGCCGCGGTTCATGGCGGCAATCAGTTGTTCCTGGGCGGCGGTCACGGTCAAATCATCCAGGTGGATGTTCTCGGTTGTCCATCCGGCTGGCAGGTTGGCGGCAAAACCAAGATTGATGTTCTTGAAGTTCACAATGCCATCGAATTTGTCGGAGGCGAAGACCGCCGTGCGTGTGTAGTTCTTCCCGGCATAAGCGAGCGTCTTGCTGACCATTAAATCCAGCTCAGCGTTGGTGCGGACGGGGAAGCGCCCAATGGCCAGGTCGGGAACATTGTCGCCGTTCCCATCCGCGAAGAGCGGATCAGCCGGGACGAACTTGACATACGGGCCGGTGGAGGCATACAGCGAGGGGATGAAACTGATGCTGTTCCTGCCGAGATAGTTGCGGTAATCGTATGTGTCACCACCGACCAGCAGAACGTACTGCGTGCCGAGATTTTTACGCGCAAATGATATGTACTGCTGGATGGCGCGTGGATCGAAGATGCCGTAGCCATATTGGGCATAAACATCGTTGACATCCACCACGTTCACGGTGAGACCCTGGGCCTGGCGCGCCCGGATCAAGGGTTGTAACCCGGCGATAAAATCGGGATGGGAGATGATCAGGTACTGCGCCGGGCGGTTGAGAGCGGCGGTTGGGCGCGGCGCCTGGAAGGCGGGAACGTAGAGCGACTCCACCGCGCTGACCAGATAGGTGGCGGACTGACCGGTACCAGCGAAGGTGACGTTGAAGGTGGAGTCGGAGGCCTGCGCCTGGAGGCGGCTGAGGCGAACCGGGCCTTTCTTGTCGAGGCGATAGACAGTGACATTCCTGGTGGGCAGGTTGGTGACCGTGAAAACCTTACCAGAATCGGTGAAGGTCAGGCGGCCATCCTGCGCCTGGAAGGTACGCTGGTAGGTCAGGCTGAATTTATCCAGGTACATGCCATCGTAGGCCGCGGTCGTATCTCCGGGCAGGGTCAATTGGAGCGTATTGCCGCCATTCACCAACAGATTGGCGGGTAGCGCAACACTTATGACTTGTTCCGGCAGGCCATCGAAGGTTTGATCTGCCACAACGGCGCCATTGAGACGCACGACCAGATGATGATCGGGAGACTGAGGCAAAGAAGTTCCGCCCCAAACCACCACTTCCAGGTTGGACGGCAATCCAGGATCGGCCAAACCACTGACCTGGAACGGGAAGTCCCAATTCTTGGAAGTCTTATAGGTCAACATGGCGGTGTCATACCAAGGATCCTCTGTGGGCGTGAAGTTCGCATACAGTCGCTGGTTGTTGACCGTCAGGGTCTCGGAATACGAGACAGGCGGTGTCAATCCCTTGCCGGGAGCGGCGGAAGAAGATGTAATGCGCGGGGCGGGGGGGCCGACCTGCAAAGAGTAGATGTTGGTGTCAGTGTAGAGAGTGTCGAGCGCTTGGGCATAGAACTCGAAGTAGGCGCCCGGGCCGAACTTGCTGGAGCCTTTGAGATAGATGGGCACGGCCTGGCCGCGGTTGGTGAGTTGGAGTTTGCTGGCGGGCACGCCCGAGAGGTTGTACCCGGCATCGCGCAGCATTTCATAGGTGACGCGATACAGGCCGGTCTGGCGCACTTGCAGGTTAACGATGGGAGAAGCAGAGGGAACCGGCTTTTCCTTGCGGCCTTCGTGCAATGGCAGGATGGGCAGAATCTCCGGGGTCTTGGGTTCCGCTATATCGGAGGAGTCATCCTGGAGGGGTTCATCGGGGATGGCTTGTACCTGATCCAGGGTGAGCGGGGCTGATGCGGGCGCGAGGCTGTGTTCAGCCTGGATGGCGGCCCAATCAATCGGGTTCACATCCAACAGACCGCCGTAGGCCTCGCCCAACTGGAAGGGGCCGTGGCGGCGCGTCTCGCCTAATACGCTGACATCTTCGATGTAGAAGATGCTTCCGCCCACACCGGCTTGGTACCTGTAATCCAGGCGATCCAGCGAATCAATCACCTGCGAGGGAATCAATTCATCGTTGACTTGAACCAGTTCCCCATCCTTCTCCGCGTACAGGTTGAAACCGACATTGCCGGTCTCGGTGGCGGTAGACCAATCAAAACCAGTTCCCCATCCTTCTCCGCGTACAGGTTGAAACCGACATTGCCGGTCTCGGTGGCGGTAGACCAATCAAACTGCAGGCTGTCCCCATTGCGCTGGGTGTTAAAGTAGGAGAGAGTGACCGGAGTCGGCGTGCCGCCGTTGCCTGAGAAGAAATCGCTAAAACTCGTAAATCCCACGCCTGTGACGGTCGTGGATGTTGATGATGACGAGGCGGGATTGCTCCACGTAGACGGATTGTACTTTTGGACGATCAATGCATTCGTATCAGGGACGCCCACAAGGTCGCCGGAAACGAAGGTGGCGGTGATATCGTAACCGCTGGTAACGAGACTGCCCGGTGTGAGCGTCCAATAGCGCTTGACATATTTATCCCCGATGTTGGCGGTCATAAATTCCGGATGCCTCGCCGCGGTTGTGTTGGCGGTGATATTACCGGCAGTGGTCACATTGAAGTTGGCGAGTTGGGCGGGCGTATAGTAGGAGGCGTCGCCAATTTCAAACGTGAAGGTTTGTCCCGACCCGGTGTTGAAGGCTTTCTGCAAGTTGCCGTAGACGTATTGTCCAGTCCCCGCGCCTGTGATCGTGGAGGTGCTCGCCCCAATGATGAGTGTATTTACTCCAGTAATGATCTTGCCGCTGGTGAAGTTAAGCGCACCCGCGCCCGTGCCGTTGACGGTCGCATCCACGCCGCTCAGTGTGACATCGCCGCTGGTGTTGCTGACGGTGAGATTGTTAAACGTGGTCGCGGACGTACCACCGATGGTTTGCGCCGATGAGCCATTGAAGGTGACGGTGCCGGTACCAGAGGTGAAGGTGCCGCCGTTATTGGTCCAGTTACCGGCAGCGTTGACATTACCCGCTGGCGCAGTAAACGTTCCACCGCTAATTGTAAAATTTTTGAAACTGGAATTGCTTGACACGTCAAATGCGCCGTTGGTGAGTAGGAAGTCATTCGTCACCGTCCAGACACGGGTACTCATGGTCCCGCCGGACTTGTTGATGGTCATATTATAGAGTTGCGGAACGTAAGTAATGGTCGGCTGAGTCTGAACGCCGGAACCATTAAACGTAACTGTGCTGGTCTGTTCGTTGAATATCCCGGCTGTGCCATGAATCCAGACGCCGCTGATCCGCAGATCACACGAGCCTGCATTAATTGTTTGACTGCTGGTGGTTAGATTTTTAAACTGGCTGCTACCGGCTCCCGAACAAGTGTGAGCGCCGCCTCCAGTGAATGTTGTTGTTCCAGCGGTCTGGCTAAACGTCCCATCCACCGTCCAATCGCCGCCCGCATTAACGCTGTACGCTGTGCTAAACGTCACGCCGTTATAACGGTCAAATTTCCATTGGTAGTAACGACTCTGCCAGCCGTCTTGGCGCCGCTGCCGCTCAGGATGAGATGATGGTAAGTGGCTGGTTCGACCGTTTGAACTGCCCCGTTGTACTCAACCGTGTTGGGATTGGCTGTGGCGGTCAGTGTACCGGGTTTAGTGTCGAACAACTCCCCAGATACCTTCAGCGTAGAATTAGCCTCGTTGATCCAAATAGCAGTCGTCGCATCATTGCCTGTGATGGTTGTGGCTGTGACACTGCCATAATTAGTCACAGTATTGTTGGCTCTGACATCAATCCGGGTGACCGTGAGATTCGCCGTCGAAAGGATGGTTCTAGCCCCTGAGACCGGATCAATGCGATTTCCGTTAAATGTGCCTGATCCGTCTAGCGTAGCAGCACCAGCATTTAGGAGTAGGCGTCCAGCGCCATTCCAAGTTCCATTCAGTACGACGGGGCCGTTTACGGTGAGGCGAGTAGAACTACCGCCATCGTTAACCACACCACCGGAATCAATTGTGAACCCGGCAATAGTTACTACAGCATTAGTAACTGTCGGGTCGTTCAGCGTTGTCGCCGCATCGGGGATCACTACCGTGTCAGTTGCTTGAGGGGCTACACCGCCACAACCTGACCAATTCGAGGCAGTAGCCCAAGTGGTATTTGTGGCGCCAGTCCATGCGCAGGCATTTGCATAAACCGGCCTCACCGACAACACTCCCAGTGCCAGCGAGACAATCATCAACGCAGCCAATATTTTAGAAATGATATTTTTAGCCAGGTTCGTAACCATTGTTTCCTCCGAGTGGGACAAAGATGAAAAGATATTTGCCGGGTTAAATAAATAGTAGCGAAACCGTGCGGCCGGTTTCGCTACTTGCTCTTCTGAATCTTTACCTGGCAAACCAGGAAAAGCGACCAATCTGGATTCAGAGTCTTCGCATCCGCTTTCGTTCCAGTAAAAATTTTATGTATTCTACAACATAGTCAGGCGATAGGCAATGGCAAAAACCATCGTTCTTGTTGTGCCGCGAGTACGCAGAACCTGGAAAGAGTCCGCCAAGCAAATCGCTGGGACGCGTTTCAGCTGAAAGGCGCTGTGACTTTGCCAATGATTTTCAACTTGTCCGATCCCTACGGCATCGCCGGGCTTAAAATCGTCCCCTACCTCCCTACACCCCTCTCACCGTCAAGACTTCTTCGCCCAGCATATCCGTCACCTTCATAAAACTTTCCTCCATAATCCCAATTTTTTCTTGGCGCGCCAAAGCGCTGGGATGGCCGCTTGGTTTTGGCGGCAGTTGAACTGCCGTCCCATCGGTTTGGCGCGCTAACGGAACATTTGTAAATCCCCACTTCCTGTTAGAATTCCTTTTGCCAACCGTCTTATTGAAAAAAGGAGCATCTCATGTCTCAGTTCAAAGTCATCCAAGGCAAATTCCACGTCAAAGGCTACCAGCCCGATGGCGACTCGATCCGCTTCAAGGCCGAGAATCCCGCCCATTGGGATTCGTTCCAATGGAATAGCGCCAACAAGAAGAAAGCCGCCAAAAAGCAGTTGCGTATCGAGGCCATCGACGCGCTCGAGACGCATTACGCGGGCTACCACCAGCCGCGTCCCTTCGCGCTGGCCGCGCTCGAACGCCTGCTCAAACTGCTCGGCATCGCCTACACCGAATACAGCCTGAGCCTGACAACCATCGTAAATGCGGATGACGCGAAGTCCGGCTTCATCATCTCCGACGGATTGGACCGCTACGACCGGCCGATATCCTTCGCCTTCCCTGCCTCTGCCAAATTGACTGACGGCGCGCTCCTGACCTCGGAGCAGATCCCGCTCGAAAAGTCGGTCAACTACCGGCTGGCGCGCGAGGGACTGGTCTATCCCACCTTCTACACCACCACCGACAAGGTTATCGCCGCCAAGATCCGCAAAGCGGTGGCGTTGGCGCGCAAAGCCGACCGCGGGTTGTGGGCCATAGACCGCACCACCTACCTGGCGCTATGGGACATCCGCACCCTGCAGGAAGACGTGACCATCCTGCCCAAACTCTTCCGCAGGCTGGTGGAATTCATGGATGCCTATGGCGACTTCAAGGATTTGCCCGCATGGATGCCTATGGCGACTTCAAGGATTTGCCCGCCTACATGGCGCGCCAAAAAGACAACCTGCAACTGTGGGGCGATCCCACTCCGCGCTCGCTTGCCTCCCTGATGACCTTTGACGTGTCCGGGCGGCGCATGTCATTGCCGACGCCGGTCGAAGATATTCTCTTCTCACCGAAGGGATAAAAAGCGGCAAATACGACGCCTCGCGGCATCGCTTTTTATCTGGTTCACAGCCTGGAGACTTCCGAAGTCTCGGAGACTTCGGAAGTCTGAATTTCCCACATGTTGCAAAACAGCGGCATGGTGAACGAACTCTCGCGCGCCACCGGTCTCAACCAGGCCAGCGCGGCCAAAAGCCTGAATGCGGCCTTCACGCTGATTGGTCAAAGGGCGCTGGGTAGCGCTTCTCCCTCCCCATCAGCCTCGGGACGACATGCGGCGGGATCTGGCACGAAGAACACGCGCTAGATTTGGCAAATCACAAAAAACTGCGTCCTTTCGGACGCAGTTTTTTGTTGGCTCCTCGCCGAGGATTTGAACCTCGAACCTAGCGGTTACGTTTGCCCTCACGTTTCCATGAGGAACGGACTATCTCATCACCCTGCGAACAGGGTGTCGGGCGCTGATGGAGTTTATTGGGTAGGCTCCTCAACTCCTAGTCTCTGCACCTTCCCAGCTACTACGGCGGCCCACGCCAACCGTCTGCCTTTCGCTGGGCTTGGCTCAGGATTACCACCACACGGTTGAGTGTGAAGGTTTCCCTGAATTCACCCGATTTTTCCGCTACTTATTACTAAGTAGGGCTGCATTTTCGTGCAAGCCAGCATGAATCTCTGCATGACAATTGTTGCATACGAGTAGACAGGCGTCCAACTCATGTTGCACTCTTTCCCATGAGCGGGTATGACCACGAGAAGCTATTCCGAAATCCTTTCCGCCAACGTGATGAAAGGACAAAGCCTCCAGGGATTTGTCATACCCACATAATGCGCAACGCCCACCCTTGTAGGTCACCGACTTCTGCTTTAGCGTTTTTCTCCGCTTGTCCACATAGTACTTGTTCTTGCACTTGAGACTGCAAAAAGCTCGTTGCCGACCAGAAAGTTGCGCATTACAGAGATGCCACTTACACTTCATTTTACAGCCGCTCGCTCTGCCGTTGAGCTAGCGAGGAACGCGAGCGGGATTATATAGGGAAGGGCGAAGTATGTCAAGCAAAGTTTTTCGGTGATTACCCACAAGTCGCCGTTTGCTCGCAGTTGCACTGCGGGCGCAGGCGGCAGTCCAACTGCCGCCTGAACTTGTGGGTAATCACCAGAAGTTTTCGGGCAGATGAAATTCGACTACAGAAAAAACCAGCGGATCCAGTACACGCCGATGACGGCCGCCCACAGCCACGAGTCGATGCGGTCGAACGCGCCGCCGTGACCGGGGAAGAGCGTCCCCGAATCCTTGATGCCGCCCTGCCGTTTGAAGAGACTCTCGCCCAGGTCGCCGAGCGTGGTGATGACGCTGAGCGCAAGCCCC
>Ga0210020_1003524_pt1 | contig 12105 bp, 10 predicted proteins | sample CryGeymeta201514_FD_183980 | JGI IMG/M metagenome (GOLD analysis project Ga0210020, IMG submission 183980) | Groundwater microbial communities from Crystal Geyser aquifers in Utah, USA - Crystal Geyser metaG 2015-14 (SPAdes) (version 2) | ecosystem: Environmental > Aquatic > Deep subsurface >... | reverse complement strand
CAGTACAGTAAAAATAATAAGCCGAACTATTGTTTTCTTTAATTGCATAAATATTCTTTTTTTCCCACTTTGATTCTAATAATTAATTATATCACCTTTGGTTTTCATTCTACTCTATAACTAAAAAGCCTGCTGGTGTAGGCTTTTTAGATAAAAACTGGGGGACTAGGATTCGAACCTAGAATTACTGATCCAGAGTCAGCCGTGATACCATTTCACCATCCCCCAACAAACGACTCTCACAAGTCTTAAAAATCTTTAAAGCTACCACTCCACCCCGGCTTCTTTTTTGATAATCTCAAGAATTTGCGGAAATTTCGTAAACCCCGCAGTTGAATTTAAATGCCCCCCGTTTTTCAAAACCAAAGGTTCAACACCCAACTTGTCCGCCAAAGATTTCAACACCGGCTGAGACACATACGGGTCGTTATCTCCATACAAAACATAGGCTTGCCTGACATTTTGTTTAACCTTTTCCATCTCAATAGTCCTGGCTCGCAAGAAATAGCTATTCAATTCGGCGCCATAATCTTCGGCGAATCCTGATACCGAAATGAGAGTTTTCAACGGTTTGTCAAGTTGCTCTATGCAGTCCAAGGCCGTAGTCGCTCCCAGAGAATGACCCACGATAATCAGATTTCGCGGATCAGTGCTGGCCGTCAACTCCCTGATTTTTTGCTCCCATGCCTTGCGCTGGGGATGAACACTTTCAGGCAGACTCGGCATTATAACCTTAAGCCCTCTTTTTAACAACTCGTCGTGCAACCATTGCTCCCAGTGATCACCTGCCCGGCCTTCGATTCCGTGGATTATCAGAACGGTTATGTCTTTTTGCATTACTTCTCCCTTTCTTGATAATAATCTAGGCTAACGCTTTAACGCGCGCTGCGTAATTATAAGGCAAAAAATACTTTTCCCACAAGTCGTCCGAAGAGTTATATTCATTCTCTCCGGCAAAATAATCACCCAACATCTCATAGGCTCTGGTAAGTTCTTTTAAACAAGCCCCTCTGTTTTTCGGGTCGTCGATAGTAAGATATAAAAGTTCCAAGGCTCTGTAAAAAGCCTTCTTGCTCAAATCTGGCTTCCCTTTGTTTTTCCATCGAATAGCTCTGCTTACTTCTGTGCCAACATTAGAAAGCTGTTTAAAAAGAGAATACTTAAACCAATCTTCACTTGTTAAATCCTTGTGAATCATCATTCTTTTTCTACTAATTTATTCACGATGCTTATAATTTTATCTCTCACGTCTTTACTTTCTACTCCGCGGGTTGTATTGCCAAAAGACGGCCTCAAATTTATCATCGAGTCAAACTCAATCCATTCTCGATTATTAAAATCAGGATAGAGGTTTATTCCCCAAAGATTATTCTGGCTTGATCCCTGATCTAGAAGTAGCTTCTCCTCATCGGCATGCATTCCGGAGTCCACAACCATAATTTCTTTCTCAACATCAACCACGGCTTTTACAAAATCACCAAATTGCTCTTGGGCCATTTTTTTCAATTCATTAACGGTGATTTTGCAACTGATCAATTTCATCAGTCAATCCTCAAAAATCAAAAACTTATCATTACTTTCGACTTCTTCTGCGATTTTCCAAAATTTAATGCGTTAACCTATACCAGAACAGATAGACCAAAACAAGCAAAACTGCCAAATCTAAAACTCTGAAAAGTACCCCTGAACCGTCAAAAAGCTTCCGGTCTGCTTTTTGGACTGACTGATAATACGCTTCCAAAGGCCAAGTAATAATCTTAAAAAACCTTTTCATCGGCTTTGTTATCTTTGTCCTTTTAAAAATTCAGCCGCTTGGTCAATCCTTTGAAAAACCTTTTCCTTCCCCACAACCAGCATGACGTCGAAAAGCGGCGGCGTAGCTTTGCGGGCGGTTGTTGCCGCGCGCAAAATCATAAAAAGATCTTTGTGTTTAATTTCCAGCTCGTCAGCCAGTTCCCGTAAACTTTTTTCCCACACCTCACTTTCCCAATCCTGCAAATCTTCCAGGGCTTTTTTGGCTTGCCGCAGAATATCTAAAACCTCGGGTGGATTATACCCTTGCAATAAATCCTCACGATCATAAATTAATTTTTCCTGATAATAAAATTCCAAAGCCTCCCTTACTTCTGAAAATTTCTTCAATCTGTCTTGGGCTAGCGCTAAACGGTCTTTAAAACTTTCAAGGTCAGCGTCCATCCATTCCAAGACTGGGGCAGAATTTTGAATCACCTCCCCATCGCCTTTTTTGACATTTCTCAGCGCCCAATCTTTAACCCTTGCGGCTAGCTCATCAAGCGTTAGCAATCGCAGATGGTTGCCGTTCAACCAGTCCAGTTTCGTCAAATCAAAAATAGGCGCCAGGAAGCGCATCTGGGCGAAATCAAAATACTCAATCATCTCCTCAACCGAAAAAATTTCTTTTTCCTGGGGATGATTCCAGACCAAAAGCGCCAAAAAATTGATGAGGGCTTCGGGCAGATATCCTTGCTCGCGGTACCATTCGATAGAAGTATGCCCGTGACGTTTTGAAAGTTTGGAGTGATCAGGATTTCTCAAAATTGGGGTGTGAATCCACCTCGGTTCCTGCCAGCCTAAGAAACGATAGAGCAAAACATGCTTGGGCGATGAAGGCAACCACTCTTCTCCACGCACCACATGTGAGATCTGCATCAGATGATCATCCACCACCACCGCCAAATGATAGGTCGGAAAGCCGTCGGATTTCAAAATCACCTGATCGTCTAAAAGATTGGAATCAAATTTTACCTCACCCCGTAAAAGATCGTTTACCGCAATCGTCTCATTTTCTGGGATCAACATCCGGATCGCCGCTTTCTCCCCTGATTGCAATTTCTTTTTAACTTCCGCCGGTGAAAGATGAAAACACTGCCTATCGTATCTGGGAGGCAATTTCTGCTGCTGTTGTGCGCGGCGCATTTCTTTCAAACGTTCGGTTGAACAGAAACAATAATAGGCTTTCTTTTTTTTCATCAATTCCTGGGCATATTTTCGATAAAGCGGCAGCCTTTCCGATTGTCGGTATGGACCAAATGGCCCGCCGAGCATGGGACTTTCATCCGGATAAATTTTCAGCCAGTCCAAAGCTTCATAAATTACTTCTTCTGCCTCGGGCACCAAACGTTTCTGATCGGTATCCTCAATGCGGATAATAAATTGTCCCACCTTTTTTTTGGCATAGATATAATCGAAAAGGGCCTGAAAAGCGGTTCCTACGTGAGGATATCCGGTAGGCGAAGGAGCAACTCTTAAACGAACCGGTTTTGAAGTCATTTTTACCCCTTTATAATTTTAGTTGTACTTCTCCATGCCCCGCCGATTCCCTGCCTGTCGGCAGACAGGGGCGGGTTAGTCGAAGAATAATATATTCTTATTGTTCGACCAACGTGGAGAACTACCTTTATCCAATACCGACAGTTTCCTATTATACCGAATCGGCGTTGTTTTTGAAAGAGAGGCTGTGATATACTGTAAAAAACTATGTCAACGCTGACTGAACTTAAACATCAAATCCGCCTCACAACTAAAGTCATCTTAATTGCTCTGGTACTTTTTATTGGATACCGCATTGCGGTCAAAATTTTCCAGCGTACGCCTCCCGTGCCGCCAAAACCAAAACCGAATGTTCTTTTTGGAAAACTGCCTTTTCCTCAATTTGAACCAATCGCTCTTCTCCTCTCCCAAAATATGATTTACGAGCTTGATCTATTAACTCCAAGCCTGCCTGAGTCACCTGAAAAGGTGTATGTCTATCCGGCCATATCTTTGAGCGCCAGTCTTTTTGGACCGGAGCGGGATAAAAAAGTTGCCGCCAACTATGGTTTTTTAGGAGAACCTCAAAATATTTCTGAAACTACCTATTCCTGGAATGATCAGGAAAACTCAAGAACGTTTGAAATTAACTTGTTTACCCGTGCCTACACTTTAACTTTTGATTGGAAGAAAAACCCGGATTCTATTACTTCCGGTGCGATTAAATCTGAAAGCCAGGCCGAAAATTTGGCGATTGGTCTTTTAAAACAAAGTGGAATTTTCCCTCCTGACCTAAATCAAGGAAAAAGGACAGTTGCTTTGTTAAAGTTGGTTGGCGGAGAAATCCGCCAGATTGACAAAAATGAAGAGGCGAGCCTGGCGCGGGTTGATTTTTTCCGCCAGGATGTTGACAAGTTGAGCGTTTATACTTCCAATCCTAAAAAAGGATCACCTTCTATCCTTCTCACCAGCAACTCAGATTCCAAAAAACAGATTTTATCTTTGGAATACAGCTTTTGGAACTACGATTTCACCTCCCAGCATCTGGCCGAATATCCGCTTAAAAGCAGTGATGAAGCCTGGATGGAAATACAATCCGGAGGCGGTGCCATGGTTTATTTCAACCTTGTCGGTCTTGATCCCAACATTCCATACACTTCTACCACGATACTAAAAATCAGAGTTAAAAAAGTTATTCTGGGTTATTACGACTCTAAAGAACAACAACCCTACCTTGAACCCATCTATGTTTTTGAATGCGAAGCCTTTTTAGAAGGAGACAAAAAGGGCGAGCTGACAATTTATCTTCCTGCTATTACCAATGATTGGTTAACCACCCCGGAGCCTACCACTGAAACGACCGAAACGTCCAGTCAATAAGCGCTTGGGTATCTTTTTCCCGATCCTGACTTTGTAAAACCACAATCAAAATTATACGATTCATGCGCTGAAAAACTGTCACCATGCATTCCCCGGCTTTCGGCGTCCAACCAGTTTTTAAGCCAACTACCCCCTGTAGTTTTCCCAGAAGCGGATTGAGATTTGTAAGCGAGTGCCAGATCTTCTGATCGTAAGAAGTGACTACTTTGTCCTGTGTAGAAACAATGTGTTGAATTTCCGGGCTTTGGTAAACCTGGGCGGAGATTAGGGCTAAGTCACGAGGAGAAGTATAATGGTTTTCTTCCTCCAGTCCGGTTGGACCCGCCAAATGGGTATTTTTAAGTTCTAAAAACCCAAGCGAGCGGTTAATTTCTGCGGAATCTCCACCAAAACAACCGTCAGCCAAAACTCTGGCCGCATCGTTGCCCGAGTTTAAAAAAAGACCGTAAAGCAGGTTTTCGACGCTGATTTTCTCGCCTTCCTGCAAGCCCATCTGACTTCCGTCGCTTTCCAAATTTTTGACTTCCACAATATCTGGCAGTGAACAATATTTGAGAGCGATGAGAGCCGTGGCAATTTTAGTTAAGGAAGCCGGCAAAAAACGCTCGTCTCCGTTTTTTTCAAAAAGAAAAGTGTGAGAGGAAAGATCGAAAACTGTTATCCCTTGGGCTGTCACTTCCGGATCATCGTTGATTATTTTCTCTGGGACGGGCGGCGGCTTTGCCACAATTATCTCTTGATTAACGGCAACCAAACTGGGTGCATCTTTTTGATCTAAAAGGCTGATGTTACCGCCATTTGAGGGTTGAGAAAGAAAAAGAAACACAAGGATCACCAAAAAACCGGCTGAGAATAAAGGGCGTCGGATACTTTTGCGGTAAACTCTGACTAAATCACGGAGACTTCTCTGGTAAACTGAACGTAAAATCATTTTGAAAAATCTAAAATTTTAGGTTTGACCAACTTTTCCAAATCTTTATATTTCAGCTGCAGTGATTTGGTGTGTTCTCCGGCGTTAAAAGAAACTTTCTCGTTTTTGGAAAGCTTGGCATCAAAAAAAGTTTCCAGGTTAAGTAAATTGCCAAAAGGGGGCACGGCTCCAATTTCGACTCCGGAAAGCGCTTTAACTTCATCCGCACTTGCCATCCGAAAATTTTTTATCATAAGCTCTTTTTTCAATTTTGCCACGTCCACTTTTTGGGCGGCTGACAAAACCAGCATCAGTGGCTTTTGGTCGGCAAAGACAATCAGGGCTTTAGCTCCCTCTTCAAGTTTCGTTCCCCGCACCTTGGCCGCCTGTTCGGAGGTATAAACCGGCTCGTGCTCGAATTTCTTAAAAGCAATCTTCTCCTTTTCCAAAAGTGAAGTTATGGCCCGGTAAAGATTTTGAGGGACTTTTCTTGTGTGGGGTTGTAGAACTGACAGTCTTTGATCTACCCTCTCCATATCGCGGGGGAAAAGCGTAGCTTCGCGTATATTTACCAATCCTAATACCAGCTGAGTAATACGTTCAAGTCCGATACAGAAACCCCCTTCAGGAGGCATCCCGTAACGGAAAGCTTGCAGGTAAATCTCAAAATCCGCCGGATTAAGGTTTTTTCTTTTCATGGCTGATATGAGTTCTTCATATTTATTAATCCGCTGGCCGCCAGTCACCCATTCCACACCTCTGCCCAAAAGGTCAAAACTGTAAGTATAAGTTGGATCAGAAGGGTCGACAAAAGTATAGAACGGGCGCTTTTTCGTTGGATAGTGAGTAACAAATATTAATTCAGAACCGTATTTTTCTTTAGCCCAACGACAAATTTCCCGCTCTTCTGCAGGTTCAAGATCCAACTCTCCGCGCTGGTCTCGACCGGTACGTACAAACAAGATGTCTTTCACTTTTTTAAAATGAATTCGCGGAATCCGCTCTGATATTTGAGGAACCGTAGTCTCGTGCAATCCCAACTCAACTGATCGTTCGCTTTTCAAATCGGCAAACACGTTCTTGATAACTTTTTCCACTACGTCCATGATGTCAGCAAAGTCGGTGATATATCCCATTTCTACATCCAGACCTCGGTATTCACTTAAGTGTCGCGTGGTTACCGATGGCTCGGCACGAAAAGCATAACCAAGCGTAAACACCCGCTCGAAAATTGAAACCATGATTTGTTTATACAACTGCGGGCTTTGACCGAGATACGCCCGGTAGTCATAATAATCCACCGGAAAAACTTCTGCGCCGCCTTCTGTCGCTGAGGCCACAATAATAGGAGCCGCAAATTCTGTAAAATCGATCTCTTTCATAGTTTTGCGAAAGCTTTGTAAAATTGTTTCCTGCACTTTGAAAATCGCTTTGACTTTGGGGTGCCGCAGTGTCAATGAACGATAATCAAGCAGGTTAACCAGAGAAAGATCCAGTTCTTTGGCTCCCAAATCAAATGGCAATTTTTCAGCTTCCGATAGTGTCTTGACCTCAGAGGCTTCAATTTCTATACTTCCGGTTTCAAGATTTGGATTGACTAAATTTCCCTCCCTCTTTTTTACTCTTCCCAGAATAGAAATCACATCTTCGGATTTCAATTTCTTAACAGGGCTAAAATCATGTCCATAGGTTTGAGGGTTTAAAACAATTTGGACTATCCCCGCCCGGTCTCTCAAATCCAAAAAAATCAACTTTCCATGAGAACGCACTGCATTGACCCAACCGCCAAGTTCGACGGTTTGCCCGATTTTTTGCAGTGTCTCCAGTGAAAGACTTCTTGACATTTTCTTCCTCTCTTTCTTTTAAAACACAAAAATCCCTCTTTCCTAAAATTATGAACTGCCACGGTTTAAATCACGGTATCCTCTCTCATTGGTTGCGAAATTAGGCAAGTTCGATTATAAGGACGAGGGGTTTCCTTCGACAGACTCAAGGACAAGTCTCGCGGTGCCACCTTATTTGTCCCGCCGAGGCGGGGCCACTTTTTGGCTATTTGTTTATAAATGTCGGTTGAACGAAAAAGCTTGATTGACTTTTCACCTTTTTACAAGTCAACTCTCTGCACTCCGGGCTTTTGATGTATTTCTTTTCCGTTGTGATCATTTTAAGAAAAAAGTTAAATCTCTGTCAATCACTTTCTTTAAGAGCTTTGCGGACAGCTCCTTTGGCATGCGTAGTCACGACAAATTTTAACCAATCATGTTTGGGTTTTTTTTGCTGTTTGGAAGTTAAAATCTCGACAATATCCTGATTTTGCAAATGATGGGAAAGCTCAACCAGTTTTCCGTTAACCTTGGCTCCCACACAAGAATCACCAATTTCGGTATGAATCGCATAAGCAAAATCGACTGGAGTTGAATTGTCCGGCAAATCAACCACTTCTCCTTTGGGAGTTAAAACGAAAATCCGATCAGAAAAAGCATCAATTTTTAAATCTTCTAAAAACTCACTGTTATCTCCAATCTCTTTTTGCCAAGAAGACAGACGTTTAACCCACGAAAAGGCGTCCAGGGGAACTTTAAAACCGGCCTTAAGTTCTTTTTCACTTTTACCCTTAGCTTTTTGTTCAGAATAATACCAGTGGGCGGCGATCCCGTTTTCCGCTTCTGCATGCATCTGGCGGGTCCGGATTTGAAACTCCACAATCCGTCCGTCCAGGCAAAAAACCGTAGTGTGCAAAGAACGATAACCGTTTGGCTTGGGAAGAGCAATATAATCCTTAACCATGGCTAAAAGCGGCTTCCACATTTTATGGATAATTCCTAAAACCGTATAACACTCTTCCACTGTTTTCACAATCACCCGCATAGCCACCAAATCGTAAATTTTATCTAAATTTTTATCCTTAACTAAAAGCTTTTTATAAAGCGAAAAAAGATGTTTGCCGCGCGCATGAATCTCGGCTTCGACTCCGGCTTTGTCCAAAGCTTTGTTCACCACTCTTTTGACTCTTTTTAAATAATCTTCCATTTCCCGATATCTCGGTCTGGAATACAGCTTTACCCAAGTGTGTTCTTTGGGATAAACATACGGAAACGCCAAATCCTCTAATACTCCTTTCATCCCGCCCATGCCTAATCTTTGAGCCAGCGGCGCATAAATTTCCAAAGTCTCCTGGGCGATCGTCTTTTGTTTTTCCAAAGGCAAGACTTCTAAAGTCTCAAGATTGTTTAATCGGTCTGCCAGTTTGATGAGCAAAACCCTGATATCCTTGGCCATAGCCAGAATCATTCTTCTTAAATTTTCCACCAGGTAATCTTCCTTCCCCAGCTGAAATTTTAAATCAGTCAGCTTGGTAACACCTTCAACCAAAAAAGCCACCTCTTTCCCGAACATTTTTTGAATAACCTTGAGAGAAGTCTGTGTATCTTCGCAAACATCATGCAGGAGTGCGGCGGCTATTGCCTTTTCATCCACTCTAAGCTCGACTAAAGTTTTAGCGGTTTTCAGAGGGTGTTTAAAAAAGGGGTTGCCATTAAAACGCAATTGGCCGCCGTGAGCCTGACGGGCAAAAGAATAGGCTTTTTTTATTAGTTCAAGATCAGCCTGTGGTCGATAACTTTTTACTTTTTCTAAAAGATCGTTTAGAGATTTTTGGTCATCGATTGTTTTTAACGGCATCATGGTGGAATGATTATATGCTCAACTTCATCAAAAGTGCAAATAATGTTGAGCATTCCCCGAAATAGAATAATTCGGGTATATCATGAAGTTTAAGGCAGGAGGAAAGTTAAGATGGCTATTTTGTCAGGATGCTTTTATATCTATCATCTTCAATTGTAAAATCTTTTGCTCTTGCCAGGTATTTTCACTGATTTTAAAAACACAATCAAGCGGCTCTTTTTTTTGAATCAGTTGTAAAATCTCCTCCTTTAAGCCTAAACCAAAACCGATAGCTTCAAACGGGTTCGAGTTTTTATCCTTAACCTTAAGTTTTAAGTGTGACTTTTCTTTGCCCACCAATCGGCTTTCTAAAACTTCTAAATTACGGGCCAGAAACAAGGGCTCGGGGTTGCCCATTCCAAAAGGGCTTAATTTACTTAAACGATTATAAAAATTTTGATTGATGGCGTGAAGTTCGATTTCGGCATCGATGTCCAAAAAGGGACAAAGAAGATCTGCGCCTATTTTTTTCTCAACCGTTTGCAAAAAATCTTTTTTAAATTCCTCGATTTTGACGGTTTCGATTGAAAATCCAGCCGCGGCGGGATGCCCGCCCAAATCGATAAAATACTCCTCAAACTCTCTTAAACTCTGAATGATGTTAAAGCCCGGAATCGATCTCACCGAACCTTTGCTGACTTTTTCGCCGAGGCTTAGCACAATGGCTGGCCGGTAAAATTCCTCAACCAACCTACCGGCCACCAGTCCGATTATTCCCTCGTGCCATTCTTGACTTGCGATAATCAGAGCTTTGGGGAAATCCACTTTTCCCAAAACCATACGCCGCGCTTGTTCATAGGAACCGGCGGTTAAATCCTGCCTTTCAGTATTTTTAAGATTTAATTTTTTAGAAAGTTCAACGGCTTGCCTGAAATCCCGCGTGCACAAAAGGCGTAAAGAGGAAATGGCATGATGAATTCGCCCCATGGCGTTAAGACGAGGAGCTAAGATAAAACCAATCTCGTAAGTATCAATCTCGCCCAAATCTAATCCGGCTTCTCTGATTAGTATTTTGAGTCCGATTCTTTCCGTTTTTCTTAAAACATCAATCCCATGTTTGACCAGAATTCGGTTGCTGCCAAGCAACGGCGACAGATCAGCAATCGTACCCAAAGCTACCAAATCTAAAAAATCTTTTACCTGACTTCTCTTTTTGAATTCCTGCAGAATGGCCTGACTCAAAAACCAAGCCACCCCTACTCCGGCCAACTCGTCCGAATGAACAATGGCTAAAGCTTCCGGCAGCTGGTTGCCTGGCTGATGATGATCGGTAACAATCGTATCTATGCCCAATTTTTTGGCTAGTTTAATCTCGGCAACAGAGGATATTCCGCAATCCACTGTGATAATCAGCGAAACCCCCTCATTTTTGAATTTTTCGATCGCTTGGATATTCAAACCATAACCTTCCTCCCGCGAAGGAAGATAGGGCAAAACTGCAAAACCTAACTTATAAAGCGTTTCCCAGACAATAGCCGCCGCCGTTTCCCCATCTACGTCATAATCGCCAAAGACAATAATCGTCTCGTGGTTCTGCTGCGCCTTTTTCAAACGCTCTACCGCCAAGCGCATGTTTTTGAAAGAGAAGATGTCGGGAAGGTTGGAAAGGGAAGGATTTAGAAACTCATCGATCATCTCGCGAGTCCTAAATCCCCGATTGTAAAGAATCTGTTCTATCAGATCCTCTTTTTTTCGAGGTTTTATAATCCATTTTTTGGCAATCATAGCTACCTTTGTTTTGTCTTTAAGATAGGGATTTTTCCAAGCAGAATCAAAAGCGGAGTAGCGATAAATGGGGAAGAATAGGTCCCGAAAATAGTGCCGATCAAAAGCGCAAAGATAAACCAGTGGATAGTGGTACCTCCCAAAAGAAAAAGCGCCAGAAGCATAAAAATGATAGTGAGGGAATTATTAACCGAACGGATCATAGTTTCGGTCAAAGCCAGATTGGCTGCCTCTTCAACCGCAATCCCGGGGGCTCTTTTTAAGACCTCGCGCAATCTGTCAAAAACAACAATCGTGTCGTGGACCGAAAAACTCATGATGGTTAAAACTGCGGTGACGAACAGAAGGTCAACTTCGATCCCGAAAAAGTGCCCCAGCAGGGAAAAAATACCCATGGTTGCTACTGTGTCGTGAAGAAGGGCGATAACTGCCGCAACCCCGAATCTCCAGGATTTGATTTCTCCTTTCACCTTCCGGAAAGCGAAGACAACATAGAGCAAAATGGCAAAAACTGCAACTCCCGCGGCGACGATCGTTTTTCTGGTTAACTCTTCGCCTATTATCGGACCCACGCTTTCGAAACGCAGCTCCTCCACTTGGCCGAATTGAGTCGTGAGAGTTTGCTTTAACATTTCATTCTTGTCTTTGCCGAATTCTTTGGCTTTTAAAAGATAGGTGCTGTCTGCGGATTTTTGGACAGAGACGACTTCAATGCCACTCTCGGTGGCGAATTCTTCCAACATTTGAGGAGTGATTTCTTTTTCGAATCTAAGCTCCACAATGCTTCCGCCGGTAAAATCCAGCGAGGGTGTTAATCCCCACCTTAAAAGGGAAATAATCCCCGGGATTAAAATCAAGGCGGAGGCGACTGCGTAAACCCATTTGTATTTCATAAACTTAATCATAGGACAAGCCTTTTTGCTTCTTATCTTTATATTTTCAAAAAATCCTAAATCCAAAATTTTAAGTTCCCTGCCTGCGGCAGGCAGGCAAATAAATTCTAAGCTCTAAATTCTAAAATTCTGGTGCTTGATATTTAGTGCTTGGTACTTATTTGTAATTTAGTACTTAGAATTTGGTGCTTCATTCTAGACCAT
>Ga0210020_1003509_pt1 | contig 12149 bp, 10 predicted proteins | sample CryGeymeta201514_FD_183980 | JGI IMG/M metagenome (GOLD analysis project Ga0210020, IMG submission 183980) | Groundwater microbial communities from Crystal Geyser aquifers in Utah, USA - Crystal Geyser metaG 2015-14 (SPAdes) (version 2) | ecosystem: Environmental > Aquatic > Deep subsurface >... | reverse complement strand
CGATTGTTCCGGCAATTTCAATGCGCGTCGCGCATTGTGGGCATAGCGCATCACGCGCCCGCCGCTGGATTCGACGATCAGCGAGTGTGCTTTCAGCCCTTCAATGGCGCTGATTACCTCGGCATCACTGGCTGACATGACGGGATCGCGGGCGGTTTTCTGGTTGCATCCCAGCGTCAGGGCGTTGGCCGATAGCGGGTAGCTGTCGGGGACGGTTTTTTCTTTTTCGATGAGTACGCCCAGCACACGGGCTTCGAGGGGGGTGAATTGCAATAGTGTGGTCATGAGCATAGACAATACAAGAAAAACAGGCGTGAGTGCTAACATGCAGGCGAGACCATGCGGGTTTTATGCCAACGCATGCCAACGCAATCCGAAGCTCGGTGCAATCCGTTATAATCCGCGCCCTTGAATATTTGAATGGCTCCCATGACCGTATTGCTGTGGATTGTTGCGGCCAGCTTTGCCGGTGGCGCGCTGAGTGTGCTGTGTGCCGCAGTGTTCGCGCTGAACGCGCGTGCGCATTGGGTGAATGCGCTGGTGAGCTATGCGATAGGCGCGTTGCTGGGCGCGGTATTTTTGGATATTTTGCCTGAGGCGATCAAGCTGACGACCAATCCGGCGGTGCTGAGCGGCACGGTGCTGGCGGGTATTCTGCTGTTTTTTACCCTCGAAAAGCTGCTGTTGTGGCGGCATTGTCATCACGAACATTGCGAAGTACATGAGCCGCCTGAAAGCGTTGCTGCGCCCGTACCCCACGCACATGGCCGCAGCGGCACCATGATTATGGTCGGCGACACGTTTCATAATTTTGTGGATGGGGTCATTATCGCCGCCGCTTTTATGACCGATATTCAGTTAGGGATGGTCACCGCGCTGGCGATCATCGCCCACGAAATTCCCCAGGAAGTTGGCGACTTTATGATTCTGCTGCATTCCGGCTACAGCCGTGCGCAAGCCTTGACGCTGAATCTGTTGTCCAGCGTGGCCACCCTGATCGGCGGCGTGCTGGCGTATTTCGCCTTGCAGTCCGTGCAGCATGTCGTGCCGACGCTGTTGGCGCTGGCGGCAGCCAGCATGATTTATGTTGCCGTAGCCGATTTGATTCCCGGTTTGCATCAACGTACCCGTTTGCGCGACACGCTGGAGCAAGTGTTGTTGATCATGGCGGGCGTGTCCTCCATATTCCTGGTTAATCTTGTTGTAACTATTTGATTTAATTTAGAAAGTTATAGAATGAACAATCCTGTGCCCAAAGTCGGTTTCGTATCACTGGGTTGCCCCAAGGCGACTGTGGATTCCGAGCACATCCTCACCCGTTTACGCGCCGAGGGCTATCTGATTTCCGATACCTATCAGGATGCCGATCTGGTGGTGGTCAATACCTGCGGTTTCATAGACAGCGCGGTGGAAGAGTCACTCGATGCCATTGGCGAGGCGCTGGCGGAAAATGGCCGTGTGATCGTTACCGGTTGCCTGGGCGCGAAGGGCGATGTGGTCAAGGATGCCCATCCCAAGGTGCTCGCCGTGACCGGCCCGCACCAGACCGACGAAGTGATGGAGGCGGTGCATCACTATCTGCCCAAACCGCACGATCCCTATACCGACCTGGTTCCCCCGCAAGGCATCCGCTTAACGCCGAAGCATTACGCCTACCTGAAAATTTCCGAAGGCTGCAACCATCGCTGTACCTTCTGCATCATCCCGTCCCTGCGCGGCGATCTGGTCAGTCGTCCAGTGGGTGAAGTGATGGCGGAAGCCCAGAGTCTGGTGGATTCCGGCGTTAAGGAATTGCTGGTTATCTCGCAGGACACCAGCGCCTACGGCGTGGACGTGAAATACCGCACCGGCTTCTGGGGCGGCAGACCGCTCAGGACGCGCATGACCGAGCTGGCCGCAGCACTCGGCAGTCTGGGGGTATGGGTGCGGCTGCATTACGTCTATCCTTACCCGCATGTGGACGAAGTGATCCCGTTGATGGCGCAAGGTAAAATTTTGCCTTATCTGGATATACCGTTCCAGCATGCCAATCAGCGCATTTTGAAGCTGATGAAACGCCCCGGCAGCAGCGAGAACGTGCTGGCGCGCATCAAACAATGGCGTGAGATTTGCCCTGAACTCACCTTGCGCAGCACCTTCATCGTCGGCTTCCCCGGCGAGACCGAAGAAGAGTTCGAGGAACTGCTTGATTTTATTGAAGAAGCGCAACTCGATCGGGTAGGGGCTTTTATTTATTCGCCGGTGGAGGGCGCAGTGGCCAACGAATTGCCCGATCCTGTGCCGCTCGAAGTGCAGGAAGAACGTCTGGCGCGCCTGATGTGGTTGCAGGAAGAAATCAGCGAAGAAAAACTCAAGCTAAAAATTGGCAAGACGCTAACCGTGCTGGTGGACGAGGTGGACGAAGAAGGTGCGATTGCGCGTAGTTTTGCCGATGCGCCTGAAATTGACGGTCAGGTGTACATCAACGACGGTCAACATCTGAACGTGGGCGACAGGGTGGAAGTCAGAATTACCGATTCCGATACGCATGATTTGTGGGGAGAACTGGTTTGAGGGTGTGCAGAGGCTTGCAAGTTGCTTGCACCTTCCATTATTCCCCGATAAGCTGCGCAGGTATTTAACAACACTAGGGAGTGCATGATGAATAAGGATAAAGAGTTGCCTGAAGTCGAAACAGTCGCATGTGATATTTGCCGCAAGGAAGTGCCACTTTCCGAAGCTAAAATTCCTGAAGCATCTGATTATGTTGCACATTTCTGCGGGTTGGACTGTTACGCAAAATGGCAAAAAGAGAGCGATCAGGCAGACAGCAAAACACCGGACAAACAGAAGTAGACAGCCCGCACAGGCGGGCGGGCTGCCAACCGTGTGTTTGCTGTGCTTTTTCCCGTGTTCTTAAAGCGGTGTCTCCGGCATCCGTCGCGGCTTGTGCATGATGTAGTTGATTGACCGCTTTTCACGGTTTCATTTCCCGGCAGCGTTCGCATCATTTCTTGTGATTTTCTGTACCCTCCCCTCATTCTGGCGAATTTTGAACGCGCCAAAGCAACAAATGGCCAGACTCGGTCAGGCATTGAATAATGCTAAATAGCTTGGGTCAATAGCGCAGCGTATTGCAACTGATGTCATGCGGCCAGTCAGTTCAGTCGGGCGAAGTTCAGTCGCTTCGACAATGAAGCGGAATCGGATAAACTCCTGCCTCTTTGCAAAGGCGGACTCATTTTGAAGCGAAATCAGGCATGAAAAATAAACCCGCTAGCGTAGCGAAGGGTAGTGCCGCACCTGCCGTGAAAACGGCTTTACACCCGCGCAATCCGCATCGTGGTCGCTATGACTTCAAACAGCTCACCGCTAATAGCCCCGAACTGGCAGCCTTTGTATCGTTGAATGGTTATGGCGACGCGTCCATGGATTTCGCCGATCCGGTTGCCGTGAGGGCACTCAATCGCGCGTTGTTAAAGTGGGAGTATGGCATTAACGGCTGGGATATTCCGGCGCAGTACCTTTGTCCGCCCATTCCGGGCAGAGCGGATTATCTGCATTATCTTGCCGATTTGCTGGCCGAGGGGAACGGTGGCGTTGTACCAATCGGCGAATCAGTGCGGGTGCTGGACATCGGCACGGGGGCGAACTGCATCTATCCGCTCATCGGTCATCGCAGCTTTGGCTGGCAATTTGTCGGCAGTGATATTGATCCGGCAGCACTTGCCAATGCGCAACGTGTCCTGGATGCGAACACGGGTTTGAACGATGTCATTACCCTGCGCTTGCAAGCGTCAAGACAGGTGATATTCAAGGGTGTGATGCAGCCGGAGGAAACTTTTGACATCACCCTGTGCAACCCGCCTTTTCACGCCTCACCCGCTGAAGCCTGCGCGGGGACACGGCGCAAATGGAAGAATCTTGGCAAGGTTGCCGCTATAAAACCGCTGTTGAATTTCGGCGGGCAGGGCGCGGAGCTGTGGTGCGAGGGCGGCGATGAGGCGTTCGTGTGCCGCATGATCGCGGAGAGTGCAGCATTCCGTGATCGCTGTCTGTGGTTCACCAGCCTGATCTCGAAGTCGGCCAGTTTGCCCGGCGTGTATCGCGCGCTGAAAAAAGCGGGCGTACAAGATTACCGGACGATAGAAATGGCGCAGGGACAGAAGAATAGCCGTTTTGTGGCGTGGACTTTTCTGGAGGCAAGTCAGCGGCAAACTTGGGGCGCTACGCGCTGAAGAGGGTTGCTAATATGCCTGTCTGAAGAGGATTTGGCGTGCAGCGGCATGACGCTGCATTCAGCATTGAGTCTCTCTTCCCGTTAAATTTACCTATTTTTTTCATGGATTTTTATTTTTACATTCAAAAACAATAGGTTGCGTGATTTTTGGCGTATTCTCTCGGGCGTGACCCGACCTGTATGGTTTTGGCTTTAGTCCTAGCCGGAGTTGAGCCGTTTTATCCGTTACTCCATCAATGACGCATATTTACCGGGCTTGAGCCAGGTCGAAATGCATAGACCATTTGGCGTATTGACCGACAGGTAGTGGGCAGGTACGGTGCGAGCCAGTAATTCGGGGTGAAGTAAGACCTTGCACCCCATTGCTCGTCGGATGCCACTAATACAGGAGGAACGAGAAATGACTGACAGACCCAAAATTTGTATTGATCGTATTTTGCCCCGTGACATGATGCGTCTCCAGACTGTTGCGCGCATCGCTGGAGGTCCGGTGCGTGCCATAGCGCCGATCGGCAAGACGTGGATGAACGGTTCGACGCTGCGGGTGAGATTCATGGGAGGCACGGTCGCCGAACAGGATAAAGTGCGTCAACAGGCTGGTTGGTGGGCGCAGGTCGCCAACATTAAGTTCGATTTTAATAATGCGCCGGATGCTGACATTCGCATCGCTTTTGACCCCAGTGACGGTGCCTGGTCTTATATCGGTACTGATTGCAGTGCCATCCCGCTGAACGCGCCTACCATGAATCTGGGATTCCTTGACGGCGGAACGCCAGCTCATGAATTTGGACACGCCATCGGACTCGCACACGAGCATCAAAATCCTGCCGGGGGGATTCAGTGGAACGAGCAAGTCGTCATCCGTGAAATGGCAAAATCTCCCAATTTCTGGGATGAGCAGAAGACGCGCCACAATATTTTGGATAAATACCGCGCAGACCAGCTTAAGGGAACTGCGTTCGACCCCGAGTCCATCATGCTTTATTTCTTCCCGGATTCCTGGACGCTGAACGGTATTGGTACCATGCAGAACGATATTCTCTCCCGCATGGACAAAGAATTTATCGCCGGAGCGAGGATGTACCCCAAGGCCGGTATTCCAGTTTCTGCCGCGACGGAACTCAAAATCAACGCCAGACTAAGGACGCAAGCGGCCATTGGCATGGTGGGCGAAGAAGACCTTTTTCGCTTTACCGCCAAAGTGGACGGACGCTACTTGATTGACACCCGGGGGCCTACCGATGTGGTCATGAAAGTCTTCGGACCCAACAGTGAAACGACTTTGATCGCTGAAGACGATGATTCCGGTATCGGCACGAATGCGCGCATTGTGACGGATTTGATTGCTGGCGATTATTTTGTGCAGGTGCGGCACTACAATCGCGCCAACGGGATGGGCAACTATTCTGTAAAAGTGCGCAAAATATAAGCTGCCTACAGGTGTAAAGTTCCGGTGGCTTCGCATGGATTGACGGTGAGTCGGGTGGGATAGTTGGCTGGCTGACAGAAAGGGATTGCGCTATAGGTTTTGAAACAAACCTGGCGCAATGCCCGTTGTGCTTCTACAGATGCCTGCAACGAACACGGTGTTGTTGTGTCTCGGCAATTGCAATATTGGCTCAGGTTCTTGCCAATACGGTCATTTTAATTGTGGTCTATCTTTTCCATGCTACTGTCGTAAACCGTCGTTTTATTGCGCCCCATTTTCTTTGAAACATACAGCGCCGTATCTGCGCGGCTTAACGCGTCTTGCCAGTTGCCGGTGATTTCACAGTCGGCGATGCCGATTGAGACCGTGATGCCGCCTACATCTTCGTGTTTGGCCGATCTGCGGATTTTGGCTTGTTCTATGCTTTTGCGGATTTGCTCGGCGAGCGTAAAAGCATCTTGAGTGAGGGTGTTAGGCAGGACTACGGCGAATTCTTCGCCCCCCAGCCGTGCAACCGAATCGCGACCTTTGACCTGTGCGGTGAGGGCTGCGGTAATGCCGCAGATGACCCTGTCGCCAAACATATGGCCGTAGTTGTCATTTATCTTCTTGAAAAAATCTATGTCCAGCATCAGGAAGCTGATCCGCTTGCCTTGGAATTCAGGCTTGGCAACAAGTTTTTTCATTTGTACATCCAGGCCGCGCCGGTTGAGCGCCTTGGTGAGCGGATCAATCAGGGCTTCACTTCTGGCGTTTTGCAGTTCCTGTTGCAGTTTTTCAACCTTGCTCTTGCTTTCCAGTAGTTTGTCTTGCAAGGCCGAAACGGAGCTTTGCATAAGCTCGGTGCCTTGCATGATTGCGCCGACCAGTTGATGAACCAGCGGCGTAGCCGGATCGTTGTTCAGGGTTGTGCCAAATTTATCGAGGTCGGTGTTGAAGCGGCGGGTGTCCTCGCTGGTTGAATTGGCTTGACTGGCCAGACCGTCGAGTAGTTTCTGCATGTTCTGGCGAAACTTGTTCTGGGCTTCCGGGTTGATTTCGGAAATGTAGCGGTCAAACAGATGCTGGGTAGTTTCGTTGCTAAGCGGTTCGTCGGCATCGAGCAGTTTGCTCATCTCCTCGTTGAGTCGGGGATTGATTCCCGCCAGAAATTCGTACCACACCGCGTAAGTCGGCGGGGTAAAGGCCGCAGGGTGTTTGACCATTTTTTGCAGAATCAGCCGCAGGATTTCTGCACTTTCTTCCTTGCTTTGTGAATATCCGTTTTCCATTTCATTTCACCGATGATTCGACGGGAACAAGCATAACTTTTTAATCCGTGAAGACTATCAGATGATTTGTCCGAGGGGTAGGTTTGGGCACTAAAAAATCTTGATCATATCAATACTGAAGGGGTGTATCCCTCTGCTATCATGGCGCGATGTTAAATATTCTCAATATGACCTACCTGCAGGGCGGCATCCCGCTGTTCGAGCAGGCGAATTTGCAGGCGTTCGCCGACCAGCGCATCGGGTTGGTGGGCAAGAACGGTTGCGGTAAATCTACCCTGTTTCGCCTGATACGCGGGGAAATCAAAGCCGAAGCGGGCGAAGTCTCGCTGCAAAGCGGCAAGACGCTGGCCTACGTCGAACAGGAAATCGCCCATTCCGATCAGGCGGCGCTTGAATTCGCTTTGGACGGCGATGTCAAGTTGCGCCAGTTGGAGAAAATTCTGCTCAAGGCGGAACATGATGCGGCGTGGTTTGCCGCACAGCAGCAGTTTGAAGCGATAGACGGTTATGGCGCGCCGGCACGCGCCGCGCAGTTGTTGAACGGTCTGGGTTTTGCCAGCGACGCGCTGCAACGCCCGGTGGCCAGTTTTTCCGGCGGCTGGCGGATGCGGCTCAATCTGGCGCGCGCCTTGATGTGTCGGGCGGATCTGCTGTTGCTGGATGAACCGACCAACCACCTCGATCTGGAAGCCATTCTCTGGCTGGAGCAATATCTGTCACGCTATCCCGGCAGCATCCTTTTGGTGTCGCATGACCGCGAATTCCTCAACGCGACCGTCAACCGCATCGCCCACGTCCACGACCGCGTGATAGACAGTTATGCGGGCGATTACGACGATTTCGAGCGCGCCCGCGCCGAGAAGATTGCCCAACAGAATCAGGTTTATCAGACCCAGCAGGCGAAAATCGCGCATCTGGAAGATTTCGTGCGGCGCTTTCGCGCCAAGGCGACCAAAGCCAAACAGGCGCAAAGCCGCGTCAAGGCGTTGGACAGGCTGACGCGCATCGCCGCCGTGCATGTCACCGACGGGCATTTCGAGCTGGAAATCGAAGCGCCCGAGCGCAGCCCCGATTTATTGATGCGTCTGGATAATGTCGGATTTTCCTATGGCGAAAAAATTCTGTTCAAAAACATTAACATGGCGCTGCGCGCGGGTAGCCGCATCGCCTTGTTGGGGCCGAATGGGGCGGGTAAATCCACGCTGATTAAATTGCTGGTCGGCGAACTTCTCCCCACTTTGGGTCGGCTGGAGACGACACCCGACATCCGCATCGGCTATTTTGCCCAGCATCAATTGGAAAATCTGGATAGTGCCGCCACGCCCTTGCAGCATCTGGAACGCATCGCGCCGAAGCAAACCGCGCTGGTGTTGCGCACTTTTCTGGGGCGCTTCGGGCTGGCGGGAAACGACGAGGACAGGCCGGTGGCGACTTTCTCCGGCGGCGAAAAAAGCCGACTGGCGTTAGCCCTGCTGGCGTGGCAAAAGCCGCATCTGTTATTGCTCGATGAACCCACCAACCACCTCGATCTGGACATGCGCGACGCGCTCACGCTGGCGCTGGAGGAATACACCGGCGCGGTGGTGCTGGTGTCGCACGACCGCAGCCTGATTCGCGCCGTGGCCGATGAATTGTGGCTGGTGGCGGACGGCGAGGCGAAGCTGTTCGACGGCGATCTGGAAGACTATAAAACCTGGATAGAAAAGCGCCGCCCGCGCGAAACCGTGCAGGCAAAGAAGGAAAGACCGCTGCCTGCCGCTCCTAAACCCAACAAAAAAGCCCTGCAAGCGAAGTGCAAAAAACTGGAAATCGAGTTGAACAAGGCGCAAACCGAACTGGGCGAAATTAACGGCAAACTGGGCGATCCTGCCACCTATACCGAGTGCAGTAGCGACTTTATCGCCAGTCTGAATGCCCGTCACGTCCTCGTGCAAGCCCGTGTGGATGCGTTGGAAGAGGGCTGGCTGGAGCTGGAAATGGCGCTGGAAGCGTAGGGGACGCGGCGCACGATGCTGCCGATATTGTGCTTGGCTTGTAGTCTTGAATACAGGGGTCGTTCCTTGCTCGCGAAGAGATTTCTCAAGTCTTCTGCTTTGTCATTATGAGTGCGTTGTGGTTTAATCGCGCCCATGAAAATTTCCTGCAAAAACGTTGCGTTGATAGGCAAACACAAGTCGCCCCAAGTGGCTGAGCCTTTGTTGCGTCTGGCGGCGTTTTTGGTCGGACGGGGGTTGCACGTCGCGGTGGACAGTCTGACTGCCGAGCATCTGGGCGAGCATCCCTACGCGGTGATGAAGTTGGCGGATCTGGCTGCGGTGTCTGACTTGGCGATCGTGATCGGCGGAGACGGTACGATGTTGAATATCGCGCGCGCCTTTTCGCCGCATAATGTGCCATTGATAGGGGTGAATCAGGGGCGGTTGGGGTTTCTGACCGATTTGACGCTGGATAATATGCTGGACAGTATCGCGGCGATGCTGGATGGCGAATATGTTGCAGAGCGGCGCTTGTTGTTGTCTGTGCGGGTGGTGCGCGATGCGGTCGAGGTATTCAGCGGGCTGGCTTTCAACGAAGTGGTGGTGCATCGCAGCCACATCAGCAGCATGGTCGAATTCGAGGTGCGCATAGATGGCGAATATGTGAGCAACCAGCGTGCCGATGGTTTGATCGTCGCCACACCTACCGGCTCGACTTCATATGGTATGTCGGCGGGTGGGCCGATTGTGCATCCCGGTCTGGATGTGCTGGAACTGGTGCCTATTTGCCCGCACACCTTGAGCAACCGCCCGATCGTGGTGAGCGCGTCATCGGTGGTGGAGATTTTGATGCATCGCAGTTACGATATTCCCGTGCGTCTGGACAGTCATACCAATTTTGATTTGCAGATGAATGACAAGATACGGGTGACGCGTCACCCTGAATGCGCGACTTTGCTGCATCCTGCATACTACAGTTATTACCACATGCTGCGCGAAAAATTACTTTGGAATCAATCGCTTTGATGTATTTTTTGCCCATGCTTCAGAATGCTCCATGCTGAAATTTTTAAGCATCCGCGATTTCGTCATCGTCTCCTCGCTGGAACTGGAATTCAGTGGCGGTTTTACTGCGCTGACGGGCGAGACGGGGGCGGGTAAATCCATTTTGATAGATGCCTTGTCGCTGGCGCTGGGCGAGCGCGGCGATGCGAGCATGGTGCGCAGCGGTTGCGAGCGCGCCGAGATTGCGGCGGAGTTCGACGTGGCTTTGATGCCGGAATTGCAGGGTTGGCTAAAGGCGCAGGAGCTGGCGGGTGACGAGGGCGTGTGCCTGATGCGCCGCCTGCTGGATGCGGGCGGACGTTCGCGCGGTTTCATCAACGGGCGCAGTGCTACCTTGCAGCAGATGCGCGAGGCAGGAGAATGGTTGCTGAACATTCACGGGCAACATGCGCATCAATCCTTGTTGCAAGCGGACGCGCAGCGCGCCTTGCTGGATGGTTATGCGGGTTTGCAGGCGGAAACCGCACAAGTCGCGGTCTGCTACCGCGAATGGCAGGCGTTGCTCAATCGCCGTATCGCCCTGAGCGAAAATTCGCAGGCGGCGGCCGCCGAGCGCGAGTTGTTGCAGTTCCAGCGCGCCGAGCTGGAAGGGCTGGCTTTTAATCTGGCCGAGTGGCTGGAATTGCAGGCGGATTACGAGCGGCTGGCGCATGCGGCGGGGCTGCTGGAAACCGCCGCATTCGGCATCGAGAGCCTGAGCGAAGCGGATAGCGCTTGCCTGACTCAACTTAACGCCTTGATCGTGCGTCTGCGCGACGGTGTTATTCACGATGCCAGTCTGGGCGAGACGCTGCGCATGTTGGAGTCCGCGCAGGCGGAAGTGCAGGAAGCGGTTTATGCCTTGCGCCACTACCAGCAAAGGCTGGATGCCGACCCGCAACAGATGGCTGAAAAAGAACAGCGTATTCAATCGGTTATGGATATGGCGCGCAAGTATCGCGTGTTGCCGGAACGGCTGGGCGAAGTGTTGCAGCAGACGGTCGTGCATCTGCAAGCATTGGGTGGCGAGGCCGATCTGGCGGAATTGATCGAGCAGGAAAAAGCCGCGCAGCAACGCTATGCGCTTGTCGCCCAGCAATTGAGCCGGACGCGTAAAACGGCAGCCGCCAGACTGACGACTGAAATCACCGCCGCGATGCAAAAGCTGGCAATGCAGGGCGGCAGTTTTGCCGTGGCGGTATTGCCGCTGAACGAGGGTAATGCGTCCGGGCTGGACAGCATCGAGTTCCGCGTGGCCGCCAATCCCGGCGTGCCGCAACGCAGCATGGCAAAGGTTGCTTCGGGCGGCGAACTATCGCGCATCAGTCTGGCGATTCAGGTCGCTACCAGCCAGGTTGCCAGTGTGCCGACGCTGATTTTCGACGAGGTGGACAGCGGTATCGGTGGGCGGGTGGCGGAGATTGTCGGCCAGTTGCTCAAACTTCTGGGGCGTGATTATCAGGTGTTATGCGTCACGCATTTGCCGCAGGTGGCGGCAGAGGCCGACTGGCAGTGGCAAGTCAGCAAGGCGGTGGAACAGGGTGTTACCTTGAGCCATATCAAAGTGCTGGACAGCACGCAACGTATCGAAGAAATCGCCCGTATGTTGGGCGGCGTGACGATTACCGAAACGACGCGCAAACACGCGGCGGAGATGCTGGGTATGGCGGCTTGAGGTATCATGCCGCCGATTCGCTTTGCAAATAACGAGACTATGACTATGCGCTTTAACATTATTTTAATTTCTGTGTTGCTGGCTTCATGCAGCAGCTTTTCCGTGCCCTTGCTGACCCCTTACAAAATGGACATCCGTCAGGGCAATTATGTAACTGTGGAAATGCGCGACAAGCTCAAACTGGGCATGAGCCGTGTGCAAGTGCGCTATGTGATGGGCACGCCTTTGATCAGTGACGCGTTTCACGGCAACCGTTGGGATTATGTGTATCGTCTGGAACAAGACTATAAGCTGGTCGAACAGCAACGCCTGACGCTGTATTTCGAGGGCGATAGCTTGTCGCGCATAGAGGACAGCGGTCTGACTACGCCCGCCGCCCCAGTCGTGTCGGAAGGCAAATAATCGTCAAATTGAAACTAACGGGCATGGAAAAGTAACCACCCCTGATGATGAAACTCTCCATGCCCGTTCCCTCACCCCCGTCCCCCCTCTCCCAAAGGGAGAGGGGTACAGTTCGTCGCTGCGCGAGTTTCAC
>Ga0210020_1003508_pt1 | contig 12150 bp, 10 predicted proteins | sample CryGeymeta201514_FD_183980 | JGI IMG/M metagenome (GOLD analysis project Ga0210020, IMG submission 183980) | Groundwater microbial communities from Crystal Geyser aquifers in Utah, USA - Crystal Geyser metaG 2015-14 (SPAdes) (version 2) | ecosystem: Environmental > Aquatic > Deep subsurface >... | reverse complement strand
CCGTGGCCTTAAATGACGGCGTGTGCTTCCTCCTTAAATTCTCCACTTGGTCCTCCTCCTTTTTGCTCCCAAGTGTAACTTAGCACACTGTCCAAATTTCGGGGTCCATCATATTATACCTTCGATTTAGCCCTGATAATTTTATATTAAGCTGGTTTTCAGACCAGCCGGAAGTCCTCGATGAAGCTCGATGATATCTACGCCTCCATATTTCCAAAGGTCTGCTGGGTGCCCCTTATAACGGTGAGGCGACCACCAGAATGACGCAATCCTCCTCGCCGTTGTTAAACAGAGCATGAACCGAACCGACCGGTATCCAGGTCGCGTCGCTCGGGACGACCTGCCGGGTTTCATCGTCCACCCGCATCTGCCCCGTACCGGAGACCACGAAATAGATCTCCTCCATGGGGTCGACATGGGCTTCGATCTGCCGGCCCGGGGCAAGCCTCGCAATCGCCAGAAAACCGATTTCTTCTAAGATGCGACGGTCCAGGATCATCTGGGCAATGGCGCCGCCATGGGCGATGTATCTAGTATCCAAAACTTCTTTATCATGAATATTTCGTACGATCATAAGTACCGTCTCCTGATGGTGCACCAAAGAAGAGAACGCTCTGAGCGCTGCATGGTCAAGGGCGCATTTTGATATTGTTGCATTATCCCATTACAGTGTCCGGCTTCCTTCGTCAACATCCGCAAACGCAATCTCTTCAGGAAAGAAATTCTGATCGAAATTGCCGGACTGCAGGGGTTTGGTTTCTGGAGAAGGTTGCATGAAAAAGGGGGCTATAATCGATAATCGAGACGCGACACCGATTCCACGATTTCAGACTTTCCCTTTGTTTGGTGACCTTTAACACGATGATCACCGGCGTGAGGTGGGAGCCTCCCGTGAATTTATTGGTTATGTCTCGATTGTATCCAGGCCTAAAAAGATAACCATTTGATCGAAATCCCTGTCGTCATGCAATAATGCTATCTGATGGTGGATGCAGAAAGTTCCAATCATGACATCTATGGTCTTCCTCACCGTAACACCTTTCCTCCTTAAAAATCTGTAGTTCATAGCGCTCTCCAACGCCAGTGACTGTCCTACCATCGGCATGAAGGGTATGCCCAATAGAAGGTCTCTGGCTATTTTGAAGTCTTTATCATTGTGAAACCCCTGCAGCACTTCTGTTATGATAAGATCGCCCATGATGATGGGCCTATTTCCAAGCGAAGCATCCAGCCAGTCCGTCTGAGCTGTTTTATTACCGTTGAAGTAGTCAATCCAAACGGACGAATCAACGAGAATCACTTGTCCAACCTCATTTCATCAAGATTGCCGGACCATTTGAGCTTTCCTCGAAAACGCTTTATTTCTTTTTGGCTTTTGACTTGTACCAGAAGTTTCAGCCCTTCTTCTATGGCGGCTTTTTTTGTCCCAAGGCCGGACACTTTGAGGGCGGATTCCATAAGATCGTCGTCGATGACAACATTCGTTCTCATTTCTTACCTCCTGTGTGTATATATTGCCCATAGTATACACACCAACGGGATTAATTGTAAGATTTAATTACATATAACAAGGTAAAACCCTGACAAAAAGATAGCACTAAAAAAGGAAAAATCAGGCACTCGCTTCCAGCGATAGGCTGGCAGAAATCCTCATTTCCAGCGTTTCCGGCGGAACTTCCTTTATCTGGTTATCCTCCCAGATGACCAAGGAAGTGTGTGTCTGCTTTGCCCTTTGAAGGATCTTCTCTGCTGCCTGCCGGATGGCCCCATCCACTTTTTCAACCATGAGGATATCTTTCTCTGACTCACTATTCACAGTTCTTCTCCTTAGCGATTTTCTCAATTCTTTCGAACAGAGGTGAATGAAAGAGTTGGAGTCTGCCTTCATTTTCATGAGCAACTTCGGCTGTTTTTGTAGAGAGCCGCTGCCAATCCCTCAATGAGTTCCACCCGGGCAAGCTTCCCCAGCCATTCCTCCGGAATGCCATCAACTCCATAGTAGGCACCTGCTATCTGACCGTATATGGCGGCGGTGGTGTCGGCATCGTCTCCGAGATTTACGGCAAGCATGCATCTTACTTGTAATCATAGCCCTTTCCTCCACCTCAAAACGTATTGTTCCTGCTCCGGCGTCTCAGGAGTCCTTCTGTGGGAGGGCTTCGGACACTGGCGCCAGAGTTCTCTGAGACGAATGAGGGCAGATGAGCCTCCTTCTTTACTTGCTTTTCAAGAAGGCCAAATAATGCTCCGCAGCCTCCTGGGGCCTTTCGATCATGGGCAGATGCCCGCAGTCTTTCATGATCACGGAGGTGGAATTAGGTAGCCCGTTCTTTAGGACCTGCACACTCGATACGTCAATTACTCGGTCCTGGTCTCCCCAGAGCACAAGGGCGCGGGTCTTGACCTTCGGCAGGTCAGGTTCCAGCGCTTCGTGTTCGCTTGAGATCTGTTTAAAGATCCTCTCGTTGCCGGCTCTGTGCTTTTGTGCCTCCTCGATAAGCAGTTTTTTGACGAATCTCGGGATGTCCGGCGGCGTTGAAAACACGAATTGGATCAGCCTGTCAAACTCCTCCACCGATCCGGCGATGAGCGGGTTGGGTTCGCCTCTGGACATTCTTTGGGCCATTTCGCTTGAGACAGGAGACCTCACACCCGCCGTATTGAAGAGCCCCAGGGTGATCACTCTCTCTGAAAACATAACTGCATATCGAGCCGCGATGTAACCCCCCATTGAATTGCCGACGATATGAAACCTCTGGAGACCAATCGCGTCAGCGAACTGATTAAGCCTCTTTGCCTGCTCAACGATGCCGTAAGATGCTTTTTCCAGGGAAGTGCTGTTCCCGAAACCGGGTAGATCGAGAGCCAGCACATGGAAGCCAGGGGTTATGAATTTGGCAAAACGCGTCCAATTGTCCTTGTTGGCCCCAAAGCCGTGGACCATGATGATGGCTTCTCCCCTTCCGCCCTCGAGATATGCAATCTCGTGATCGCCGATGAGAGCTGTCTTTTGTTGGAGCCCAGCGGCTTTCCTTTCCGAATCGGTTGCCCTTTTAAGAAGCAGACTCGGAAGAACAAAGTATGCGACCAACGCGAGAGCCAGAACCGCTGCAATGATGACCACAACTTTCTTCTTCATGCTACGCCCTCCCTTGTAGAAACGACATAAGAGTTAGGTGAAATGCCAAATATCAAGCGCAGAACTTTCCTAATCATCCGTGCGGATCTTTGTTTCGGCTGAATCAGCTTTGATACTGTTTAAGGTCTCCTGCTGATTCCTTAAAAAGAGAAAACACCTGATTCTATTACCAGAGGATCTACTTCATCAATAACCATTGCTATATCTCCGTATGTCCGCCTCTTCATTTCAGCTACAATGCCTCTTCGCTTGTTAAGTCCTTTTGCAAACTCCATTGCGACTTTCATAAGATCCTCGCGGGGGCAAGCCTTCAGTACAATTTGACGTTCCTCGCAATCCCTGGCCGTAAATCTCTTGCCTGTGAGCTGCAGTTCGTTAAACGTCTGCAGTGGAATCGCCTTCTGCAGGAGCGCAATCATTCCTGGAAGAAACGGGATACCTAGGTCCACTTCAGGAAAACAGAAAAAACCTCGATCCGAGCGCATGAATCTGAAGTCACAGGCGCAGGACATGATCGCCCCTCCTGCAAAGGCATGTCCTGAGATGGCAGCCACTGTCGGCATCGGGTAAAGAAGCAGGCGCTTAAAGAGGCGGTTCATGAGATAGAAAAAACCCTTGGCTGTTTCTATGTCGCCTCTCTGTACAAAAGGCAGCAGCCAATCAAGGTCAATGCCGTTACTGAAAATCTTCTCATGTGCCGAGGTGATCACCAGGGCATTGGCTTGGCTATGAAGCTCCACTTCTTCAAGCACATCAAGCAAGGATTGCAGGAAGGGAGGATTGAAGCGATTTTCCCCATCGTTTAATCTGACTAAGGCCACGTTATCTTCGATCGTATATTCTACCTGCGGCATAAAAGACTACTCCTTGAAACGGATCCGAATCACAAATCCGGAATGAATTTTTAATAAACCCCTTGCTTTTCTTACCGTTAAAATATGCCCCTAGCCTGGTTCTCTCAAAGACGGGGGGAGAGAAATCTTCATCCGAGGGGGGGGGATGGCGTAACCCAAGCCACGGGTGTTCGGAGAGGATAGGAAAATTTTAATCAAAAGGCAACCCGGATTCCGAGCTGCAAATCCTGGGGGGCTTATAGAGGTGGTTCCATAAATAAGCCTTTGGACAGGCCTTAAGTAGTGTCCATCCGGAAATGGCTATTTTCACCGATTTAGGCGTTGGGCTCAAATTTTAATCCTCGAAATACGTCAATGTATTCCTGTGGTTAAAATTATCGCCCGCCTTGAACTCGACGAAACTATCTCATTTCCGGATGGACACTAAGTAGTATGAGCAGGTTGTATGCGCTCAAGAATTTGTGGGTAGGTGCGGCTACAGCCGCAGGGGAAACGTGCGCCTAAGCGCCTGGAGATGGATGCAATGAAGCGGACGGGCGTCTTTCAACAGCCTCTTTGAACAGCGGCGGTAGATGGAAGAATGCAGTGAGATTGCGCATATAATTCCATTGACGATGATATTATCAGGCGATATCCTTTATTGGTATTACAGGGTCCGGAGATGCCAGCACTAGCGGGGCCACGTCTTTCAATGTTTATGTCAGTCTCTGCTAAGAATGATATGACGCTTTGCTTTATGAAGTTCACGATTCAGGCATCTGTGATTCAGTCCATAGGTTCCAGACAACCATCTCTATAGGGGTAAATAAATGGCCTTTTCCGATCATAACTCTTACCTTGTTTTTGGATTGGTTCTAATTGTTATTGCAGCGGCATGGCTGGCCTATAGAATAGGTACCAAGAACGAAGGAAAATCCAATCCCCGCTTTACAGTCCCTATCTTGGCAGGTCTTTTCACTTTGGGCCTGGGTTTTCTGGGAGCTTCCCATTTCGGAAAGGATGCAGACCAGATAATTCGAAATGAGATGCTTTCTCAGGCGATCGCCCTGTCAAACGCAATGGACCCGAAAGCATCGGCCGTCATTTCCTCCAACCCGCATGATAAAATTCTGCCACAATACATTAGAATTCAGGCACAAATTTCACGATTCATCCCTGCGGTAGCCGCACGCAGTCTCTATTGCGTTTTTCTTGCTGGTGAAAAGGCCGTGATCGGGCCTCAGGGGCAACGAAACAACACGACTAAGGAAAAAGGGATTGAGCATCTGCCGCAATCACTCCTGCCATATCTAATTAATAGCTTTAATGAAAAACATCCTATAGTTCTGGGGCCTTTTTACACTCTGGAAGAGGCCTACATGACATCAGTCTCTGCGGTTCTTGACCCGGTTACAGGCAAGAGCCTTATGCTTGTGGTTTTGGAGACGGATGCGGGAGACTGGGTGAAGGCCGTCAGGATCGCTAGGATCACTCCCATAGCCTTATCACTGGCAGTTATTATCGTAATTTCAATTGGCTATCAAATAATTAGAAGAAGAAAAAGACTTGCTAGGAAGGTAACCAATTATCATCACTTCGCCGAACCGTCTATATGCGCGGGACTTGGTATCGTCGTTGCCGTATCGGGCGCGCTTTTCGCTCACCTCCTCGAGACGAGGTCCCTTTCCGAATCATTCGTGGCCCTTGCAAGGACGCAGGCTTCTAACACCTCCAATTACTTCAGGGATATCTCCATAAGGCTTGAGGGGCTAGCGCGGTTTTTCGAAGGCAGTTCCTATGTTGATCGAGAGGAATTCGCAGCTTATGCAGCGCCGCTTGCCAGCGACGGGCTCAGCTTTTCCTGGGAATGGATCCCGGCAATATCCGAGAAGTTCATCGAGCAACTTGAGGCAAGGGCCAGAAGCGACGGCTTAACTAATTTTTATATATGGGAAAAGGGCGCTGATGGAAAGCCCGTTCCTGTCTCCGGTCGGGCATTTTATTATCCAATCTTGTACGCTGAACCTTATGATCTCAATGAAAGAATGTTGGGTTTTGACAGAGGTTCCGAACCCGCTATCCGTGCGGTGCTCGAAGAAGCTGCCGCTACCCATCTTACCACCGGAAGTGACCCCTTTGAATTCTTGAATAATGGTAAATCCTCCATTGCAATAATGGTCTCTCATCCGATATTGACTGAGGCAGGCATTACAAAGAAGTTTGCAGGGCTGGCCAGTGTCCTCCTGCGACCTAAAGCGCTGCTAACCCACTCTCTCATGAGGCTCGGTGACCCCAGATCGGCCCTTAGTCTCGAACTTTATCAGCTTGATGAGGCTGGAAGATATCGCACCCTGGCCGCTACGGCTTCACCTTCCAAGAGTTACAAGAGAGGTATAGATTTCTCAAAGGATGTCGCCTTCGAAGACCTCTCCTTGAGTGTGCCGATATTTATCTTCGGGAAGCTTTACATGCTTGCAATAAGGCCTGAGAGGGGCTGGCTTGAGGCCAACACCCCGGTCTCGGGCAAGATGACCCTCCTGCTGGGGCTTATTCTGACAGCCGTGCTCACTGTGCTGGTAGGCTTTATAGCCAACCGCAGGGCGGCTCTTGAACAGGAAGTGCTTGTTCGTACGGCCCAGCTCAGCGAGAGCAGGGAGCAGCTTGCCGCTACCCTTCGCTCGATAGGCGACGGCGTAATAAGAATTGATAAACAATGCCGGATCATAGACCTTAACACAGCCGCCGAGAGGCTTAGCGGATGGGATAGAAAGGAATCAAAGGGTCTGGATGTTTCAGAAGTGTTGAAATTGATTGATGGCAGCTCAAAGATTAGTATAGAAACTCCTGCATGTTCGGTTATCAAATATGGAAAGGCCTTCCCGATACCCGATAATGCCACCCTCATCAGAAAAGACGGCAGTGAAATTCAGATTGCGGACAGTTGCGCCCCAATTACAGCCTCGGACGGCTCAGTCGTAGGCGCCGTTATTGTTTTCAGGGATGTGACTGAGGAAAACAGCGCCAGGAAAGAACTCCAGGAGACACAAAAGAGGCTGGAGATGATTCTGGGTCTGACGAAGACCGGCATTGACATAATAGATGAGAACTTCAACCTTATCTTTGTTGATCGGGAATGGCAGAAGATATACGGAGAATTCAGCGGCAGGAAATGTTTCGAGTATTTCATGGGTCGCTCCGAGGTGTGTCCCGGATGCGGAATACCGGTCGCCTTCAAAACCAAGCTACCCTCGATAACAGAGGAGGTACTCCCCAAAGAAGGCAAACGCATCGTAGAGGTTCACACAATTCCCTTTCAAGGAGAAAACGACCAGTGGCTTGTCGCCGAATTCAACTTGGACATTACAAAAAGAAAACAGGATGAAAAGGAACTGCAGGAGGCCTTTCAGCATCTCGAGTCAGCAACCGCAAGGGCAAACTCAATGGCTGCGGAAGCTGAAATGGCAAGTGCAGCTAAAAGCGAATTTCTTGCCAATATGAGTCATGAAATCAGGACCCCTATGAACGGGGTGATAGGGATGATAGGGCTCCTGCTCGACACTGACCTGACGGAAGAGCAGCGCCGATATGCCGAAACGGTCATGGCCTGCGGCGAAGCCCTGCTCACTATTATTAACGACATCCTTGATTTCTCGAAGATAGAGGCCGGGAAGATGGGGCTTGAGATGATTGATTTTGATCTTCTGAGCCTCCTTGACGATTTCTCATCCCTCCTTGGCGTAAAGGCACAGGAAAAAGGCATTGAGTTTATATGCACCTCAGAGCCCGATGTCCCTGCCCTGCTGGTAGGTGATCCGGGGAGGGTCAGGCAGGTTCTTACCAATCTTACCGGAAATGCTATAAAGTTTACAACGAAGGGCGAGGTTTCAGTAAGGGTATCCACCGAAAATGTTGGAAACGGCGAAGCCATGCTTCGCTTTTCAGTGAAAGATACCGGAATAGGCATCCCTGAGAATAAGGTTCAGGTGCTTTTCAAGAGTTTCAGCCAGGTTGATTCATCCACCACCAGGAAATACGGAGGCACAGGCCTTGGGCTAGCCATTTCAAAACAGTTTGCGGAATTGATGGGCGGCAGTGTAGGAGTCAACAGCACACCCGGTAAAGGAAGCGAATTCTGGTTTACAGCCCGCTTCGGTCTTCAGAAAATGAAGAAGGTTGAACAGACAAAACCGTCCGATCTAAAGGGGATAAAGGTGCTCATCGTTGATGACAATTCAACAAACAGGGAGAGCCTTTCAAAGCGCCTGACATCATGGGGCATGACTACTGCCGAGGCGCACGACGGACCGTCCGCCCTGCAGGCACTTAATGATGCCGCCAAAAAATTCAACCCCTTCCGAATAGCTATCCTTGATATGCTGATGCCTGATATAGATGGTGAAAGCCTGGGAAGAATGATACGCCAGGACAAGGAGATCCACGACACCCTGCTGGTAATGATGAGTTCTGCGGGAAACAGGGGGGATGCGAAGCGGTTTGAAGAGGCGGGTTTTTCTGCCTATCTACCAAAGCCGGTAAGGCATTCTGATCTTTTTGAATGCCTCAGGGAGGTGGCAGCTGGGCCTAAGAGCAAAGAGGAGGAGCGAAAGATTGTGACCCGGCATTCTATTCGCGAGTTGAAATGCATTCACGCCCGCGTGCTTCTGGCAGAGGATAATCCAACCAACCAACAGGTGGCTCTTGCTCTTCTGAAAAAACTGGGAATAGCGGCATCTGCGGCAAATAACGGACGTGAGGCAGTGAAGGCCCTCGAAACGGGTTCTTACGACCTGGTTCTTATGGATGTTCAAATGCCTGAATTGGACGGTCTTGAAGCTACAAGAACCATAAGGAACCCCGGTTCAAAGGTGACTAATCACGAAATACCGATTATCGCCATGACGGCCCACGCCATGGAAAGCGACAAGGAAAGATGTTTAGAGGCCGGGATGAATGACTATCTCACAAAACCTATAAATCCCAAAGAACTGGCAGACACCATGAATAAATGGCTGCACAAAGAAGTGAGTCTGGAAGGAAAAATGCAGACTGAAAATACACAATCGAATTCAGGAGTTTTCGACAGGCAAGGCCTTATGGAAAGAGTCCTTGGCGACGAGGAACTGGCCAAAGAACTCATCATGTCCTTTCTTGAAGACACCCCCGCGCAGATTGGTAACCTCAAGGAAATGATCGAGGCAGGGGTTGTAGCCGATGCCGAGCGCCTGGCCCACAGCATAAAGGGAGCAAGCGCAAATCTAGGAGGAGATGCCCTTAGGGCCGCTTCCTACGAGGTTGAAAAAGCCGCCAAGACAGGCAATTGCGATTCAGCCATGAAGCTCGTTCCAGAGCTTGAAAGGCAGTTCGAACTCTTCCGGGAGGAAATGCGAAGGTTTTTGGGTTAAAGCTTCTTCGAATAAAGTTTGTGGCGGAGAGAGAGGGATTCGAACCCTCGGTACCCCTTTACAGAGTACACTCGCTTAGCAGGCGAGCGCCTTCAGCCTACTCGGCCATCTCTCCCTCATGCACCGGCCCTGCTGAGGCAGGACCTCTTCTTTCATGGGATAACATAATGATAGCATGTTTCTCATCCAGACAAAAACATGGCTACCTTCAGAAGTCCCGTTACTGGTGAGATGAGCCTCCACATCTCATGGTAACTAATTAGATATACAAAAAATTATTAGTTACCAACACCACAGATACCGTCCAAAATACCGTCATTGGATTTTGCTGAGACCGCGGTTAACAAACTGTTCAAAATCCTACGAGTTCATAGCACAAAAAATATTTTTATTGCAAGGAAAATTGCCAATAGGCCGTAGAGAAGATCTCCTTCTTGCCGATACGTTGTCCTAATCGGATGGACGGCGAAACTTGGCTTCGGGCAACTGCAAATTCTTTGACCATAATGGCCGAAGAAGCTGCGCTCCAATAAAGTGTTGACCGCTTGTTGCTTTGATCCAGGAAACTGCAAGAAAAGGCATCCCCCTGGATGGCCTTGTCAGCACTTTGTCCAACGGCAGAAAGGTGATACAGCCCCCGGCAGCATACATCGCCTATCCGCAGTCAGGGCATAAGATGCATCCTCCTGTTGATTCGGCTGATTTGTTGCCGGTCTTATTTGGACTTGGAGATTGCCCGTCTAGATTCGACAAGGACGTAGCCATCACCTGGTAACTGTTTCTTTCCTCAGGAGGAGGCCTTGAAAAGTATCAGGCGGCTTAGATGGGATGCCCGCTGTCACACCCGTAAACAAATAGTTGCTACCTCCGATTTTCATTTTTTGAATAGCTCAGAATGTGACCCAGTTCTTTCCAAGTACAAGTTACCGTTTGTGATTCTATAAATTAGCACCCAGTCTGGTTCTATGTGGCAGTCGCGATGGCCTTCCCAATTTCCGAATAGTTGGTGGTCTCTATGCTTTGATTTCAGGGATTGACCCGCAAGAAGATCTTCAATGACTGCTCTCAATTCACCAACATCTGTTCCTGGTCGTGATAAATTGAGCCAAAAATGGTCGTTAAGAATTGAGCCACTTTGGAGGCAGAGATGGTTCACTTTTCACGACCGAAAATGACTCACTTTAAAAAGACCGTTGACAGGGCGTTCTTGTTCATGGGGAGAGGTACAATCTGGATAGCGTCAAAACACCCAGATAGTCTCTCAGCTTGCGAACGGCCTGCCTTTGTTTTGCCCTATATAGATTGTAAAACAGAATTGACCCCCTGTTGTCATTTAAAATTGACCCCCTGAAAGGAAAGAGAAATGGCATTATAACCCATATTTCGCACCATATCACACTTCGTCGCCCCTATTTTCTCATCCTGCAATCAAGTGACCCAGGAACCGGTTTTACTCGCCTTCATGGTTGTGAAAACAGACGGAGAAACATAAAGGGCATGGAGATAGACTAGTTGCACCGGGGATAGAGGATTAAAGAGAAATCGGCGTTTGCGCTTTACCCCTACCGAAACATCCATAAACTTGGAAACCATCATAAATGATGTGGGCTTGCCCATAGTGGTGTTGTTCCAGCCCTGGAGTGTGAGGGCTCTCTCCATCAGGCGCCAAAGAAGAAGTGAGAGAACAAAAATGAGCCCCATAGCTTCAATGCGGTGAGGTTTCTTGAGAAATATGTCATTGACCACAAGAGGGTCTTTTAAGAAGGCAAAGTTTCTCTCAATGCCGTCCTGCTCTTTGTAGATATTGAGAATGTCAACGCCGTCCTTCTCCTCATGGGCTACATTGTTAAGAAGCACAAAGCAGCCTGCCTCTTGCCGGAGCTTTCCCACCGCCGCCTGGTTCTCGTTTATGGTTGTAAGCACCCGGTAGCGCATCCCCTTCACACGGCGAGTGCCGTTCTTGGAAGGTCGCCCCCGGCCATATACCGGTCTTGGTTCAAAGGAGAAGGCAATCCGGTGAAAATCACCTTGCTTTAGAGTTGCCGCAGCCTTTTCGGCATCAGGAAGGCAGAAAAACTCCTTGCTGCTCAACTCCTTTGCCGCGGATGTCACAACCTCTGCATCCTTCTTGACGGCCTTGTCTATCCGCTTTTGCCTCCGCCTGTCATGGGCATCAGAGTGTACCACCAAAGCCCTGTAGGTTCTTCCGTAGAGCTCAACTAAGTCTTCCCTCAGACGGTATCCGGCATCGGTCTTCTTCATTAAGCTTGATAATTGCCCCACTTGCTGCCAGGAGCCGACATTACTTCCTATAAGCTTCCTGCAGACGCTGAAGTTCTCCGGCAGTCGTGTGATAAAAAGGATATCATCCCCCAGAAGGGATAAGTTCTCCTCTGTGGCTAGGGCGGAATCCGCCACATAGATGAATCCCTTAGGTTCTACCCCATGACGTGCCATGATCCGCGGAAGCTGTAGAGATGATCTTCCCGTTGGTTTTCTTGTCTGCCGCGTTTCCATCAAGGATACCTGCATGACACGGGAGATTGCCCTCCACGCAGAGAAGAGAAAGAATAAACTGTTTTAGATCCGGCCTCTTGTCCTTGCTGAACCCATGGACGATCCTCATAGGATCTCCAAGCTCAGGCTTATAATCCCCCCACACGGATACCGAGGTCGTATCCTGATGAACCACAGAGCAGTCAACAGAGAACTTTCTGAAGGCATTAAGACAAACCTCAGAGAATATCTCCCATGTGCCGTAGTCATGTATCCTATC
>Ga0210020_1003501_pt1 | contig 12163 bp, 12 predicted proteins | sample CryGeymeta201514_FD_183980 | JGI IMG/M metagenome (GOLD analysis project Ga0210020, IMG submission 183980) | Groundwater microbial communities from Crystal Geyser aquifers in Utah, USA - Crystal Geyser metaG 2015-14 (SPAdes) (version 2) | ecosystem: Environmental > Aquatic > Deep subsurface >... | reverse complement strand
TCTTCTCAAATGGAGATCGGGTCAATTCTTTTTACTTCCTTTATTTTATCGAAATCATGATCAAACGAACAAACTCCAATTTTATTTTCTAAAGCATAAGCGGCAGCGTAAGCATCTGTAAAATCAATGTTCTTTTCCTGGTAAAACATAATCGCTCGAAGAAGTATGTTTTTTTCCAAAATTTCAAGGCCATCAAAAAACATAATTGCATGTATTTTTTCAATAATTTCTTTCTTAGTCAAGCTATAGTATGACTCAAGAGTAAAAACTATTTCAGCCACGATCAAGCTGTTTGTTACCAGATTAATTTTCCCCTTTTTAGCTTCCTGAAATAATTTATTTGCAGCAGGCGAATGAGTCTTATGATCATTGAGAAAAAAACGTAGAAAAACATTAGTATCTATAAAAAAAGTCATAGTTATAACCCTTCATGGGCGGCATTCTCTCCAATTTTTTTCCTGATTACCTGACGAATTTTTCGTAAATCAACAGGTTTCCTATTTTTTGTTTTAATAGAGCCGTAAAGTGAGAGTAGATCTGTTTTAATTGGTTGTGCAATTATTCTTTCTTCCTCGATCGAAAATATTAATCTGCTCGAAGGCTGAAGATTCAAAATATCACGAATGGCTACAGGAATAGTCACTTGGCCTTTATCGGTAATTGTGGCAGCGTATGTCATATTCCTACAATATAAAATATTCCTTACATTTTGTCAATAGTAAGAAGTGGGGTAAGAAGTAGGGTTTTTCTTCTTTCCTTTCATCTAACATTCGTCTATGAAGCGTCTAATTAAGTAGCCTCATCCAGCAAATATTTATTTTGAAGTTTTTTCTAAAAGATCCGCTATCTGTTTCTTAAATACAGGAAGCTCTTTCTGAATGATTTTCCATATTCTTTCAATATTTACACTTGAATAATCATGAACTATTAAGTTTCTTAGATTGATTATTTTTCGCCATAAAATTATTTTGTTAATTTTTCTTACATCAACGGGTATTTTATTTGCTGACTCCCCAATTACAGCAAGACGCATTAATACCGCGTCCTGGATCGAAACCAACTCTTCAAATTCTTCTTTTGAAAGGACACCTGTGTATTCTTCTATCTTTTGGATTGATTCAATAATATCTTCGATATATACGATAAAATCTTTTTTCATTATATAATTTGAACTTGCTCACCAAGAATTTGTGACTTGAGTCGTGGTTTAATATAGTCGTATTCAACTAGGTCTACTTTTTTTTTCAGCGCATCTTCTAATTCAAATTGAATATCCATCATGTCAAACAGACTTTTGTTTTTTGGTACCTGAACCAAAATATCTACGTCACTATTTTTATGAGTATCACCCCGAACAACCGATCCAAATAAAGAGGCGCGGAGGACCCCGTATTTTTTCAAAATTGGAATAATTTTTGCAGTGTACTTATCCATATGAATATTATATCACGTAATAAAAAATCACTGTCAACTTGAAAAGTAGCCTCGTCTAATATTCGTCTATAAAGTGTCTAATTAAATAGCCTCCAGTCCTATCGTTTCAAATGAAGTTCAGTCAAGTAGCGATTTTAGATTGGATAAAGCTTCTTTCAAGGGAATTATTTCTATTTCCCCTTCCTTCATCCGTCGTTCTCCCCAATAGAGAAAGAAGGTTTTGGCTTCAGGATAATCCTTCAAAAAAGTTTTTAAACCTTTTAACATCGATGTCTTTATTTTTTTAGTTCTTTTTATTTCAAACGCCTTAATTCCCTTCTCTCCATAAAGAATAAAATCAACCTCGGCTTTTTCAGCCGTTCGATAATAATAAATCCTATACCCCAACTCAAGATAATCATTAATCGCTTTTAATTCTTGAAAAAGTAACGTTTCGAGAGCCGCACCTTCTACCTCTTCCGGCACGTCCAAAGGTCCCATTGGGCGTAGTGTCCGATAAACCCCTACATCAAAAAAATAAAACTTTGGGTGGGCAATCATTCTCCTCTTTGCTCTTTTGGTAAACGGATAAATTTTTGAACCAATTAAAAGATCTTCAATGATCGAAAAATAATTTTCTACCACTTTTCTTTCGACAGCTGCTTCTCGAGCAATTTCCGAAACGTTCAAAACCGATCCTTGGGAAAAACTGGCCGTTTCCAAAAATCTAGAAAAAGAGGCTAAATTTCTCGTTAAACCTTCCTGTTGGATTTCTTCTTCAAGATACGTTTTCACATAACTTTCCAAATATTTTTTTGGATCTTTTTCTCGATAAACTGATGGTAATTGACCATACCTTAGCGAGTGTTCAAATTTATAATCGCTTCCTAATTCACTAATAGTCAGAGGATGAATAAAATATGTGAGAGCCCGTCCAGCCAAAAGATTTGGTCCTTTCCTTTTTAGTTTTCTGGCCGAAGAACCTGTCAGTATAAATTTTAGCTTTCGCAGTTCAATCAAACGGTGAACTTCATTAAGAAGTTCCGGGATTTTTTGAATTTCATCAATAATAATCCAATCATTAAAATCTTTAGGAATTAGATTATCTAAACGTTGGGGGCTAACTAAAAAGTCATTAAAAAGCTCTGCTTCAAGTAAATCTACATAGAGGGCTTTTGGAAAAATTGATTTTACCCAAGTTGTTTTTCCTGTGGCTCTAGGGCCAAAAAGGAAAAAACTTTTATTTTTTGGAATTTTTAGCAATCTGGAATACATAACTCCATTCTACAGTCTTTTTTGGAGTTGTCAAGAACAATTTCACCCGCCTCATTCAACTGACGTGGCTGTATTGGCATATCACTAAATTAATGGCTTCCTGATAATCCTAATAATTACTTTTGTAGGTTATCCACCTTCGCTAAAGCTTCAGACGAACAAGTAAGCGATTAATAAATATTTAAAGTAGATTAATTAAAGTCTGTTTTCAGTTAGCATGGCCTTTTCAATTTCCTTAAACTGTTCCATCTCAGTTTCTAAAAATTTTTCAGCAGTAAAACCTTGAGTAAATTTTTCAATAGAATTAATCGATTTTAAGATATTTGAAAGAATTAGGACACCTCTAAAATCTACGCACAAAATCTTCAAAAACGGGACACTAATGTATTTTTAAACATTTTGTGGATAACTATAAAAGTTAAGGATTTTGGGGTATTAAATGTCCTAAGTCAGGATCCCCTCGGGCATAAGATCCAAAAAGGGCGGCTTTTTTTTACCTGATAGCTCTGAAGTATTTGAATGATATTGTTTATATCTTGTTTCATATGTTTTATTATATCACGGAATAAGAAATCACTGTCAACTTGAAAAGTAGCCTCATCCTACATCACCCTACAACCCCTGAGCGATTAGTTGTTTGATATATGATTGATATGGCATATCGAGCAAATTAGCTTTGACTTTGATTCTTTCAAGCAGTGAAACTGACAAACGAATGGTAATTGGTTTACTGGTTAATTTCAAGTTAGGAAATGCAACCCTCTTTGCTGTTGACCAATCGACATAATCAACAGAACTATGTGTTTGCCAAAATTCTCGCTCTTCTGCTTCAGTTTTAAAATATGGAATTTTTTTAAGTTTTTTCATATTGTCTCCTTTCTTTACGATCAGCTATCCTTACGGATATAATTCTGATTTTATTATTTCTAATAGTAAAAACGGTTAATAACAATTTTTTACTAATTGTACTGCCTATTATTGTAAATCTCTGTTCAAACTGGGAATGTTTCAAATCTTCTTGTAATAATAATCTTTCATCTAAAAACACTTCTTCTGCCTCGTTTGGACTAATCTTATGTTTCTTAAAACTTTTGTCAAAGTTTCCTTTATCCCATTCAAACTCGGTGTACTTGCTCAGGTCCATTATTGTACATATAGTATATGTACACTAATTGAAAGTCAAGAGAAGTTTTACCTGCCTCATCCAACCTACGCGGTTGTATAGGCACAAAATTATTAAAAATATGCAACTCATCGGGAGACTTTTTCTCCTTGTTTTTCTTTTTTCCATTGCCTCAATAATTTCCAATTTGGCAAAAATCTTCTTAAAAAAACGCGCCGGGCCCTCGGAAAATTTCTTTGGACTCGGCGGCGTATGATTTTGTTAAGTTTTTATGACTCTTAACTAGTCACTAAGCACTATCCACTAGTAACTAACTTATCCAGACCACAAACTTTCTGTAAAGTTTGAATCTTCAAAAACTATTAGTCGATAAGTATTCATAGTTTTTTCGATTATTTTATGATTAAAGTTCGATCAATCTTTAATCAAAACTTATAATTAAATTTATCCTATAATTTAACATTAAAGGATATATTTAAATTTGTCAAGGGCAATTTATAATATTCAATAATTTAAGTTCAAATTGTCCGAAGACCCCGCATAATCGCCCCTCCGAGGCATGGATGTAAACCATGCGAGGAGGAAAGATTGTGTGGGGTCAAGCGAAAAAACCGAGTACGAAGACGTGGAGGGAAGGGTCAATTATTTACCCTATATAAATTTATAAACGGATGGCCCAATAAGAAACAATCGCAGCCGAAACAATAACATTTAAGCTTTTGTTAATCCCCCACATCGGAATTTCAACAATTTGATCGGCCAATGCAAGAGTCTCCTCCGTCACACCATAAGTTTCATTACCTAAGATCAAAGCCACTGGAGCTGAATAATCAGCCTTTTGATAAGGAATAGAATTTTTTGCCTGCTCAACTGCAATAATAGAAATCCGAAATCCGAAATCCGAATCTCGAAACAATTTCGATTTTAATTCTTTTATGGCCTCCCCTACTGTTTTCCTGTATTCCCATGGCACCACTTTATAAGTTCCTATTGACGCTTTCTTAATCTTTGAATTTGGCGGTATTTCGCTTTCCCCACAGATGTACATTTTTTTTATTGCTAAAGCATCGGCCAGCCGGAACAGTCCGCCAATATTGTAAGTATCATAAATATTTTCCAAAATAAAATACATCGGACGACGTTTTATGCTTTTTATTTTTTCGGCAATAACTATGTCCGTCTCATCAACATCACGGAGTTCTTTAGCATTTAGTTTCATGAATGTATTATAAATCATATTGACAAAAAAATAGCTAGTAGTAGAATGAAATCGTGATTACAGACAAAGATGTAAAAAAATTGAAAGAAGTTTTTGCAGATAATTTTAAAAACATCGATAATAGTTTCAAAGATGTTAATGATAGACTCGATAATCGTATTGATAGCCTAACAAAAGATGTTATGACTGTTATCGAAATGGTTGGTGAAACAAATCAAAATTTAAAAGAAATTAGCCAAAAATTCGATAAGAAGACGTCTGATCACGATGATATCTTAAAAAATCATGAAAGACGACTTGATAAAGTCGAAGATAAAGTCTTCGCTACAACATAAAATTTCTATCCCATAGTTGACATTTCCCGAATCTTATAGTATAATCATCGCATGAAAAAAATATTTGTTTTTTTAGCAGTTGTTTTTTCACTTCTCGTCGTTACTGTTTCTGTTTCTGCCGGTTGTGGTGGCCAGTACGAATCCCCTTGTCAATCTTATTCCATGTTAGTTGATAAAATGGTTCAAAAACCAGGGACTTCCGATTATGTTGATAATCTTTCAGTTTCCGACCCACGCTATAAACCAAGTGAATACGTCATGTTTAAAGTGACAATCAAAAATACTTCAACAACTACTTTTGGTGGAATGACCGCTAAAGATTATGTTCCATCTTATTTAACTCCCGTTGAAGGACCGGGAACTTTTGATAGTGTAACAAGGATAATTTCTTGGGATGCCGGTTTTTTCAATGTTGACGAACAAAAAACTTACTATTTCAAAATGCAGATCAATTCACAAGCCAATTTGCCAACTAACCAAGGATTGTTCTGCCTAGTAAATAAGGCTCAAGCTTGGTCTAACGAAACAACCGACGACGATTCATCTCAATTCTGTATCGAAAAACAGGTCGCCACTCCTCCTAATGTCCCCTCCGCCGGACCGGAGATGGGTCTGATCTTATTCTCAGGCGAACTCTTAGCTCTCGGAACTGGAATATATATGAGTTATAAATTAAGAAATAATAAATAATATGGCAAACCCAAATATATTATCTAGAAGAGATTTTATGAAAGTCGCTGGATTAGCCACTGGAGCCGCATTATTAGCTGCCTGTCAAAAAAGTTTATCTACTCCACCAGCGGAATTACCGACCACTTTTCCAACAGCGGGAATACAACCAGCGGATATTCTGTCAACAGTTGGTCCTGATATACTTAAGCCAACTACGTTGTTGGAAGCCTTTAAAAGCCAAAATATTGCTGTCGAATTACCAAATCCTAATTGGCCGACTAGCTATGATCAAGTTGCCGGAGCATTAAAAAACAGCAACGGAGCTCCTGCCTTAACGGCTGATAAAATCACTGCTATTGTGGAAACAAAACAAGATGGAAGCCGAATTTGGCGCGGTTGGTATATGGCCGAACCTCCTTTCCCTTTAAAAGTAGGAGTCACTTATAATCCCAGTGGATACCATATGGATCAAAATGGTAATCCGATATTTGACCCTCAGCAAATATTTGAAACAAACGGGGAAAAATTACCCGACGAAGTTAAAAATGACTTTTCTGCTCGATTAGTCGATTTGAAAATCAATAATTTAGGAATAGCTTTATTTGCCAGACGTGGTGGGGCTACAAGAGATGATCTTCCACAAAATACCCACTATTTTGCCGGGACAGAAGGTGTTGAGATATCTGCTATAGAACAATTAACTTTGATTCCGGTTCCAGAAAATTTATGCCCTGAAGATATTGGAAAATCTGCATTAACCAGAGCTTATAGACAGGCCGCTTTGGAATTTCGAGACGATCCTGACGCTAGAAATGGAATCGTCAGCGTTGGTTGGTTTAATCCCGAAATAGGCAACTTTGTAAAAATGGATGGAAGAATGATTGTTGAATTAGTTCGTCAAGGGGCTAATCTATCAGTTCTTGAAAGATTGACACCAGGTTACCCAGTTTCTCCTGTAGAAATGGCTCAAACTATTGGTGGTCGGGAAGATAAATGGGTTTTTGAACCTAATACTGGTGAATGGTTTTATGAAGCTTTTAATTACAAATCGGACGTAACTTATAAAGAAGGAGTTGGGCCGATTAATAACCAAGGCAATCTTTTGTATGGAATTGTTCAAACCGATTCCCGGACATCACAGGTTTTTGATTTTTCAAAATTAGATACCTCAGCTTTAAGTCAAGTTATGACGGCACCCCACGAAGTAATGCAGGCCGACCTTTTTGCTAGAGCAGGAGGTTATTCAGTCAATCCTGATACAAGAAATCATTCGTGGTACACATGGGATTCTGGAGATATTTCTCTGGCTGAAGGAGCAATTGAACAGGCTAGGTTGGAAATGGTAAATGTAGGAAGTTGTCCAATTTCTGATTTACAAACAGTGCTTGAAGCTCGAGTTGAAAGATTGGCAAAAGATCAACCAGATCAAAACATTACCGCTTTATATTGGAATGGCAGAACATTTGTCATCGTATCAAAATAAAAACCATTTATTTCAGCCGTTGGTTGACAAACAACACTAATTGATCGTTCTCCGGTAATATAAAGGATCCATTTTTGAAAAATTCTTTGTTATTTACTTCAAATAAGTATGATTGAGTTGATTTGATTGGTTGGAAAATTGGATTAAGGACTTCTTCTGGGTGGATTGAGTTTTTTTCAGCTGCCAAAATAATATCAAAATCGTTCAAATAAATATTAATTGGGCCGTTATTTTTTAACAAATTATCTGAACTAAATATTTTCATTTTATTATTAAGTATTTCATAAGCCTTTTTTAAATTATTTCGTTCTTGCATATAAATTTCTAAGGCTAAAATACCATCATGAAAATATGGTTGGTGGATCGCCACAAGAACTTTTAATGGCTGAGGACGATTATTTTGTAATAACAAAATATTATCTATTAATTTTTCAAAATCTATTCTCTGGCGACTAGGAAGAAGATTGATTGGATAAGTATTTAGATATATTAAATCCATGTAATCAAAAAGTGGCATTTTTACAACGTAACGGAAATTTGGTTGCCATGGAAAGCCAAAAGAAAGTATAAAAAACGCTATAACTATATAGAAAACAAGTGCCCAACCTAATATTTTCCCCCATAAATTACGTAGTTGACCTAATCCTTCTGCCATAAATAAAGCCATATAAGGCATCAAGGGAAATATTACTCTAATATTTTTATTGGGAACCAAAAAACTAAAAAATATATAACCAAAAACAATAGTTATGACTGGAACCAATAAATATTTTTTCTTTTTGAAAGGAATAATAAAAAAAGAAATAATTAATAAAATAAAGCCAATAAAATGAGTTTGAAAAATAGCAATCAGCTTTGGATAATGCAAAACTGTCACTAAATTGAGGAAATTTTTTGGGTCATCTGGTTCGCCTAAATAATTAATTGTCCCTAAACGAATAAAATCGACAAAATTGTAGTAATACCAGGGAAAAATAAGAATAGAACTTATTAAAAAACTAAAAAAGAAATGAAAAAGTTTTTTTCCTTGAAAGAAATGATTTTTAAACAAATCTATCATCAAAAATATCATTGGTATCAATAAAAATATTCCTGCATGCCACTTACTGGTTTGAGCAAAAGCAAGTGTAAGTGCACTGAAATATAAATATAAGAGGTTATGAGTTTTTTTTAGTTTTTCCCAAAAATATAAAGTCAAGAAAATCATTGCGGTTACCGGTATGTCAAGCATCTGAAAGCGGGAATATTGGACAATGGAAATAAAAAAACTATAAAAAAAGGCACTAAAAAAAGCGGTTCTTCCATTTCGACTAACTTCTTTAACATATAAAAATACTGCCCAAATCGTTAATAAAAAAAATATCGTTCCCGAAAACTGGATTACTTTCCAATGATTACCAAAAAGAAATACCAAAGGTAAGGTCGCAGTCTCAACAAAGTTGGGGTACCCTGGAGATATTTTCATGTAGTCCTTCAAACTAAAGTTTATGAGGTTATTTTTAATATATTCAGCCGAATTGATTGTGGCAAACGTATGGCCAATCGGATCATAATCAAGCGGATTTTGATTTTTACTGATCCACCAAGAATTAGCTATCAAGTGAAAAATAATTAATAATATTACTCCAACCAGATATCGATTAAAAATTGACTTTTTACTCTCATTTTTTTCACTAATTGGGGTATAATTTTGCATATAAGTTATGAGATCTATTATAGCAAAAATCAGACGATATATTTTTCCACTAATTTTAGTTTTTATTGCTCTTTTAATTATTTTTAAAAGCTACACTCCGGGCACAATTTTATCAGGCTGGGATACCCTCCACCCCGAATTTGATTTTGGACTATATTTTAAGCGAATTTTTACCGTTTGGCAATCACATCAGGGCTTGGGAGCGCCGCCTTCGCAATCCCATATTGGCGATTTACCACATGCTTTTATTCTTTGGATTATGTCATTTGTTCTTCCAATGAATCTTCTTCGCTACGCTTACATCCTTTCAATGCTGATAATAGGACCACTAGGTGTCTATTTTTTTTTGAAAGATCATATTTTTGAAAATAACAATAAATTACAAATTTATGCTTTTATTGGTGGCTTTTTTTATTTACTAAATTTAGGCACTTTGCAAAATTTTTATACTCCACTTGAAATGTTTACCACATTTTATGGCTTATTAGGCTGGCTACTATGGGCTATTGTCAGATTTTTGGGAAAAAACAATAAAAAAAATTTATTTATTCTAAGCCTAATAACTATTCTTTTTGCTTCAACCTCGCATACCGCTACGCTTTGGTATATTTTTTATGGTAGTTTAGGGCTCTTTTTATTTACAAATTTAATAATAAAAAAGTTTCAAAGAGATTTAATAAAAAAATCTATTTTTATTTTTGTTTTAATATTTTTATTAAATACTTTTTGGATTTTGCCAAACCTTTACTATGCTAAAAATTATAGTAAAGACGTCTCTCAATCAAAAATTAACCGAATGGGTAGCAATGAATTTTTTTTTCGCGGACAGAAAAGAGGTTCTATTAAAGATTTAGCTTTGATTACCAACTTTCCTTTTGATTGGAAGGTCTATGATTTTGATAAAAACAAACCTGTTCCTCAGATGGATCTCTGGGAAACACACCTTCAAACTCCATTTGTACAAATTTGGGGAGCAATTTTATTTTTATTGTTTTTGTCAGGAATTATATCGTCTTTCCGTAATAAAAATCACTTATTAATGGCATTTTTTCCTGTAATTATTCTGTGTTTTTTCTTTTTAAGAAACGCCAATTTCCCTTTTACCTCATTTTTCCTATTTCTTCGAGATAAATTTCCTTTTTTCAGTGAAATGCTCCGCTTTCCTTTTACTAAATTTTCTATTTTATATGTATTCCTTTATAGTATTTTTTTATCGCATGCTTTTTATAATTTAATCATTTTTCTTTCTAAAAAAATTCCAAGAAATTTTTATATTCATTTTTTTACCATATTTTTTATCGGTCAGATTTTTTTTATTATGCCTGTACTTGAAACCGGTTATATATCAAAGACGATGAGAGTAAAAATTCCTCAAAATTATTTTGATTTGTTTAATTATTTAAAACAAAACCCAAAAGATCGTATTTTACAACTCCCTCTACATAATTTTGCCGGCTGGCAATATGATAACTGGAGTTATCAGGGAGCCGGTTTTCTTTGGTTTGGATTAGAGCAATCTCTATTAAATCGGGAGTTTGATCGCTGGTATCCATATAACGAACAAGCTTACAGAGAATTTTCTTATGCCCTCTATAGTCGAAATGCTGATCTTTTTGCCAAAACTTTACAAAAATATCGGGTTGGCTATCTTCTTTTAGATGAATCGGTAATTGATACAGACGTAAAAAATAGTAGACAAATAACCTTTAACCGTGAAGCTAAAGATTTACTTCAACAAATTCCGTCAGCTAAACTTGATTGGCAATCCGATTTTCTATCATTATATAAAATTTCAAATGAATATCGAGAGGTTGAACTTGCTACCAACTTACCAAATATTTCGCCTTCCTACCGCTTTACATCAATAGACGAAGCATATAATAATTTTGGCGATTACATTGCCACTAATGAAAAAGCTGATATATATTATCCTTTTAGAACTTTTCTTAATGAAACAGACAAACTCGCTTCTAACGTGATCTTAAACTTCGAGGATTTTTATTTCCAGGCTGATATGGGTGTAGTCCCTGAGGGAAAACAAGTCATCCCAATTTTGGAACGTGACAATAATTTTGCCAGTCAAGGGGGATCGATTAATTTTTCAAAAACGTCAGTTTATGGAAAAATTCCAAAACAGGGCTTTACCATCAGACCAATTGATATTGAAAAAAATCCATTGGAACAAGAATCTAATTGGAAAAAAGAAACAACGACAGAAAAAATTCGCTATGAAAGTACGGATAAAATAATTGGTTCAATCTATGATCTAAATTCATTTAGTCAAGATTTGGCTTATGCCATAAGTTTTAGATCAAAAAATATCTCAGGATTGCCTCTTAGGATTTGTGTAAAAAGTTTATATTCCAGAAGATGTGAAATATATGATGAACTTTCAAAAAATAAAGATTGGAATACGGATATTTTTGTCCTCCCGCCAATGAACCAGGGTTTAGGATATAAATTAGATATAGGGAATATCTCTCTTAGTAGCATATCAACTATCAATGAGCTTTCAGAAATAAAAATCGTCCCTCTCCCCTATTATTATTTGAAAGGAATTCACATTGAAAAACCTAACTTTGAAAGAAAAATTGAACAAATAATACCTGTCAATTTTACTGATTTTGGATTTGTTAAAATTATTAATCTTCCTTTTGATATATCCGATCAATCTACTATTACTTTGAATCAGGCGTTTGAAAAAGGCTGGATTGCTTTCGCCGATGGAAAGATTCTTGAACATGTTAAAGTAAACAACTGGGCAAACGGATTTAAGTTTAATCAGGCAAGTCAGTCAGAGTCAGTTGAATCAGGAAAAACAAGAACTGATTCAACTGGTTTAACTGATTCAACCGATTTAACAGTGTACATCATCTTCTGGCCACAGTATTTGGAGTTTTTGGGGTTTGGATTTTTGGCCTTAACTTTAATATTTATATTGTTATAC
>Ga0210020_1003491_pt1 | contig 12186 bp, 8 predicted proteins | sample CryGeymeta201514_FD_183980 | JGI IMG/M metagenome (GOLD analysis project Ga0210020, IMG submission 183980) | Groundwater microbial communities from Crystal Geyser aquifers in Utah, USA - Crystal Geyser metaG 2015-14 (SPAdes) (version 2) | ecosystem: Environmental > Aquatic > Deep subsurface >... | reverse complement strand
TTTGACGCTTTCAACAAGATGTCGGCGTTTGTCGTGCACGACCTGAAGAACATCGTCACCCAGCTTTCCCTGATGCTCAAGAACGCCAAGCGGCTGGGCGACAACCCCGAGTTTCAGCAAGACATGCTGCTGACAGTAGAAAATTCGTTGGACCGCATGCGCCAGCTGATGTTGCAGCTGCGTGAGGGCGCCACCCCGCCGGGCACCGCCTTTGGCGTCAATCTGGTGGACGTGGTCAAGCGGGTGCAGGCGGTGGCGACGGCGCGCGGACGCACGCTTGAACTGGCGGCACTGGAGCCGCTCAAGGCGCGCGGGCACGATGAGCGGTTGGAGCGCATCATCGGCCACGTGGTGCAAAACGCGTTTGACGCCACCGATGTGGCTGGCCGGGTGTCGATCGCTCTGGTGCGCGACGGCGGGCGCGCCAAGGTGGTGGTGACCGATACCGGGCACGGCATGACGCCCGAATTTATCCGCGACCGACTGTTCAAGCCCTTTCAGACGACCAAACAGGCGGGCATGGGCATTGGCGCCTTTGAGAGCTACCAGTATGTGCAGGAATTGGGTGGCAAGATTGAGGTGCAAAGCGAAATTGACAAGGGAACCACGGTAAGCTTGCTGCTGCCTCTGTTTGAAACGTCAAAAAATACCGAACTTCATTCCATGGAACCTGCATGAGCTCAGAAAAATCGCGTCCCCTGCTGATTGTCGAAGACGATTTGTCGCTGCAAAAGCAGATCAAATGGTCGCTCGACAAGTTTGAGTCGGTGGTGGCCAGCGACCGCGAATCGGCGCTAGCGCAGCTGCGCAAGGCTCTGCCGGCGGTGGTGACGATGGATCTGGGTCTGCCGCCTGACGCTGACAGCGTGTCAGAGGGCTTCAAGCTGCTCGAACAGATCATGGCGTTTGATTCCGACATCAAAGTGATTGTGCTGACCGGGCAAAACGACCAGAACAACGCGCTGCGCGCGGTGGCCATGGGCGCGTATGACTTTTTCGCCAAGCCGTTCGAGCCCGAATTGCTGAACCTGACGGTCGAGCGCGCCTTCAGGCTGTTTGAACTGCAGGCCGAGAACAAGCGCCTGCGTGCCATGAGCCAGCCCGACGCACTGGCGGGCTTGACCACGCGTGACCCGGCCATGCTGCGCATCTGCCGCACCATTGAAAAAGTGGCCAGCAGCAACGCCACCGTGATGTTGCTGGGCGAAAGCGGCACCGGCAAAGAGGTGCTCGCGCGCGGCCTGCACCAGGCCTCACCGCGGCGCAACGAGAAATTTGTCGCCATCAATTGCGCCGCCATTCCTGAAAATCTGCTCGAAAGCGAATTGTTCGGCTACGAAAAAGGCTCGTTCACCGGGGCTGCCAAGACCACTATTGGCAAGATTGAAAGCGCCAACGGCGGCACCTTGATGCTTGATGAAATTGGCGATCTGCCCTTTCAGTTACAGGCCAAGCTGCTACGATTTTTGCAAGAACGGGTGGTTGAGCGCATTGGCGGGCGGCAAGAGATACCGGTCGACGTGCGCATCATCTGCGCGACCCACCAGGACTTGCAGGCGCTGACCGCTGAAAGCCGGTTCCGGGAAGATTTGTACTACCGCCTGGCTGAAATCGTCGTCAACATCCCACCGTTGCGCGAGCGCATTGGCGACCCGGCGCTGCTGGCGCATGCGTTTGTGCGGCGCTTTGCCCAGGCGCAAAACCGTGGCTCGCTGAGCCTGAGTGATGACGCGGTGCGGGCCATTGAGCTGCACCCCTGGCCCGGTAACATCCGCGAGCTTGAGAACTGCATCAAGCGTGCCACCATCATGGCCGACGGCAATCAGATCACTGCGGAAGACGTGGGCCTGCGCCCGGCGGCGCTGGATGGCGTTGATGCATCGCTGGATTTGCGCGTGGTGCGCGAGAATGCCGAAAGAGCGTCGATCATGGCGGCCATGGGCCGCGTCAACGGCAACGTGCTCAAAGCCGCCGAGCTGCTGGGCGTCAGCCGGCCGACGCTGTACGATCTGATGCACCGGCTCGGTTTGAAGCGAATTGACTGAATTTCTAGGGACCACCATGACACATAAAAAAATGCGCGCTGGCGCTGCTGCCTCACTGCTGTTGCTGAGCCTGCTGCTGGGCGCTTGTGGCGACAAGCCTGAAGCGATGATCGCCTCGGCCAAAGATTACCTGGCCAAGAACGACCCCAAAGCTGCGGCCATCCAGATCAAAAACGCGCTGCAAAGCGCGCCCGACATGCCTGAGGCGCGCTATCTGCTGGGCAAGGCGCTGCTGGAAAGCGGCGACCCCGTGGGCGCCGAGACCGAGTTGCGCAAGGCGCTCGACCTGAAACACCCGCAAGACCAGGCGCTGCCCCTGATGGCCAACGCGTTGCTGGCGCAAGGGCAGGCGAAAAAACTCACCGAGGAATTTGGCAAAACCACACTGACCGATGCTGCGGCCAACGCCGGTTTCCAGACTGCGCTGGCGGCAGCGTTTGCCCAGCAGGGCCAAGCTGGCCCGTCGCAGGCGGCATTGACCGCCGCACTGGCGTCTGACCCGAACTACGCGCCAGCCAAGATTGTGCAAGCGCGCCAATTGGCGGGCCAAAGAGATTTTGACGGCGCGCTGGCGCTGACCGAAGAAGTGCTGGCCAAGGCGCCTAAAAACCATGAGGCCTGGAAGCTCAAGGGCGACCTGTTGCGCTACGTCAAAAACCAGCCCGAGCAAGCGCTGGAGGCCTACCGCATGGCGGTGGAAGCCAAGCCCGACTTTTTGGCAGGCTATGCGGCCGTCGTCACCCTGTTGATGCAAGACAACAAGCTCGATGAGGCCGCCAAACAGGTCGAGCAGCAGGCCAAGCTGTTCCCCAGCCACCCGCAAACCAGGTATTTTCAGGCGCAACTGGCTTACCAGAAGAAAGATTTCAAGGGCGCGCGTGAACTGGCGCAGCAGGTACTGCGCAGTGTGCCCAACAATCCGCAAGGCTTGCAGCTGGCGGGGGCCATAGAACTGCAATTGAACTCGCCCCTGCAGGCCGAAGCGTATTTGAACAAGGCGCTGCAAGCGGTGCCCGACCTGGCGCTGGCGCGGCGCCTGCTGACGATGATTTACCTGCGCTCGGGCCAGGCTGCCAAGGCGCTGGCCACCCTGACGCCAGGCTTGAGGCGGGATTACGTCGACCCCCAGCTGTATGCGGTGGCCGGTGAGGTCTACCTGCAAAACAACGATCTGAAAAAAGCCGAAGAATATTTCCAGAAAGCCAGCCAGCAAGACCCCAAGAACGCCCGCAACCGCACCGCGCTGGCTTTGACGCACATGGTGAGTGGTCAAGTGGATTTTGCATTTGGTGAGCTGCAAAACATTGCCGCGTCTGACGCGGGGGTCACTGCTGACATGGCGCTCATCAGCGCGCACCTGCGTCGGCAAGATCTCGACAAGGCGCTCAAGGCCATCGACGGCCTTGAGAAAAAACAGCCCGACAAACCGCTGGCCGCCAACCTGCGCGGCCGCGTGTTGCTGGCCAAGCGCGATGTGCCCGGCGCGCGCAAGAGCTTTGAGCACGCGTTGCAGATTGACCCCATGTTTTTCCCGGCGGTCGCCAGCCTGGCTGCGCTGGACCTGGCCGACAAGAAGCCTGAAGACGCCAAAAAACGTTTTGACGCGGTGCTGGTCAAAGACCCCAAAAACGGCCCGGCGCTGTTGGCGCTGGCCGAGCTGGCTGCGCGCACCGGCGCTGCCAAAGACGAGGTGGCCAAGCTGATCAGCAACGCGGTGGCCGCCAACCCGCAAGACGCGGCGCCGCGCCTGCTGTTGATCGACTTCCATCTGCGCGGCAAAGACGTCAAGCAAGCCACCTCTGCCGCGCAAGACGCGGTAGCGGCCATGCCAGACAGCCCGGAATTGCTGGACGCGCTGGGCCGCACCCAACAAGCTGCTGGCGAGACCAACCAGGCGATAGCCACCTACAACAAGCTGGCCGCACTGCAGCCGCTGTCGCCACAGCCGCACATGCGCCTGGCTGACATCCATCTGGCAGCCAAAAACAAGGATGCCGCGGCAGCCAGCCTGCGCAAAGCGCTGGAGATCAAACCCGACCTGCAGCAGGCGCAGCGCGGCAGCATCATGCTCGACGTGGACGGCAAAAACATTCCCGGTGCGCTAACGACAGCGCGCACCATGCAGCAGCAAGCGCCCAAGGAAGCTGTTGGCTACGTGCTCGAAGGTGACATCAACGCCTCGCAAAAAAGCTGGGACGCAGCCGCCAGCGCGTACCGCGGTGGCTTGAAACAGGTGAACTCGCCCGAACTGGCCATCAAACTGCATTCGGTGCTGATGGCGTCCAACAAGACTGCCGAGGCCGACAAGTTTGCCGCCAGCTGGCAAAAAGACAACCCCAAAGATGCCGTCTTTATGCTGTACCTGGGCGACGGCGCCATTGCACGTAAAGACTACGCTGGCGCAGAGCGGCTGTACCAGGCGGTGACCCAGTTGCAGCCCAACAACGCTGTGGCCTACAACAACCTGGCCTGGGTGACAGCACGCCAGAACAAGCCGGGTGCGGTGGCCCTTGCCGAAAAAGCCAACACGCTGGCACCCAACCAACCGGCCTTTATGGACACGCTGGCGGTGCTGCTGTCAGACGCGGGAGACTACGCCAAAGCACTGGACCTGCAAACCAAGGTGATGACCCTCCAGCCGCAAAACCCGGTGTTCCGGCTGAATCTGGCCAAGATTCACCTCAAGGGTGGCAAAAAGGATCTGGCCAAAAAAGAATTGGACGAACTGGCTAAACTGGGCGACAAGTTTGGTGGGCAGAAGGAAGTGGCGGAGCTGATGAAGGGGGTGTGAGGGGTGTCGGATTTTTTTACACTTAGTGTCTTGTGTACGCCAGCTAAATAAACGTCAGTTCAAATATTGTTTGTTTTCAGCAGGTTAGCGTTGTCAGGCAATGCTGGCCTAAAACTTGCATAATTAAATTTCAAAGGCATAATTGTTACAAGATGTACTTTCTTGGCGTCTGAATTTGATTGGAAATAACCATGAAACCGACCGAAACCTCTTCACCAGAACGTCCTGATGCACTGCGCCGTAAGCTCTTTCGCGGTGCTTATGGTGGTGTAGGCGTCATGCTTGCAGTGCAGGCCAAAACAGCATTGGGTGGTGGCGTGTGTCAAAGCCCCTCAGCTCAGATGAGTGGTAACACCAGCCCGCGCCCGGGCCAAACGGTGGTGTGTAGCGGCGGGCGCTCGCCAGGTTACTGGAAGGTACCACAGCACTTTGGCGAATGGAAAGACGCGACGCCCGCCAAAGTGACGGGCTTGGCGGTTTGTTCCACGGGTCTTGGAAATGCGAAACTGACGGATATCACGGATCAAGGAACGTTATTGACGGCAATTGGGTTTTCGGGTGCCCCAGCGGACGTGGGTCTATGGGCAGTACTTGCGTTCCCAAGCAAATTTGATGGTGGACAGTTGATGCGGCACCTCGGTGCAGCATGGCTTAATGCTGGGCTGTTCATTGAAGATACCGCAATGTATCCACTTGCACGCTCTCAAATTATCGACATGTGGAATGCCACCAAAAGTGGTGGTACTTACTGTCCCACAGGTATGACGTGTAGTCAATCGCAGAGGTGGACTGCTGACCAAGTCATTGCTTATATCGAGAGTCTTTACAATATCAATGCTGAGATTGAGCCAGAGTTGTGCGTACCGACGACCTAGTCTGTGGTTGGTATAGCGCCTTTGCAAACACAGTTCAACCTCACCGCGGGCAGGTTGCTGAAGTTCTCGCCTGATTGGCCATGTTCCGACGCGAGAGTGGTGTTTGACTGTCTCTCTGGTGATTACTGGGTGATCTCACATTTGGCAAAAGGTGTTTTGGAAAGTCTCCAAAGGGGCGGGAAAGTAACGTTTGACCAACTCGCACAAACGCAGTTAGCCGAGCAGTCCCCGCCAACCCGGTGGCACGAAACCTTAGAGCTGACCCTGCGCAGCTTGGTGAACGCGGGGCTTTTGGTCGATACTCGCGGCCCGACTGCCACGGCAGTGCTTGACGACTGCGCTATCTCTTGATCGACACCCTTCTTCATATTCCGCCGTTTCACGTTCGGGTCCGTTCGCCTCTGGCCAGCGTGAGCGATCATCTGGAATTCTTTTACCGGGGTTACCCGGTAAGCGACGCAGAAGCCTTTGTTGACTTTGACGTACAGGTCTTGCCCGGCAAAGGGCTGCGGCGTTGGTGGGCGCCGCAAGTGCGTTTTCTGCTCGACGGCGTCGAGTCTTTTTACCCGCTGCCTCTGGATCAGGCTGCACCCATGCTGGAATGGGGGCTGAACTGGTGCGTGGCCAGTCGACCGTTGGGCTATCTGGTCATGCATGCCGGCATGCTGGCGCGCGGTGACCAGGCGCTGATGATGCCGGGCGTGCCCGGCGCGGGCAAAAGCACGCTGACCGCTTCTTTGTGTCTGCTACGGCATTGGCGCTTGCTGTCAGACGAACTGGCTATTCTGGAGCCAGCCAGCGGTTTGATGAAGCCGCATCCGCGCCCCATCAGTCTGAAAAATGCGTCCATTGACTTGGTGCGCGCGTTCAACGGCGCCCGCATTGGCCGCGTTTACAAGGACACACGCAAGGGTACGCTTTCGCACGCAGCTTGCCCTGCTGGTTCGGTTGATCTGGCGACCAACGCCGCACGGGTGCGCTGGGTCGTGTTCCCAAAATTCAACGCTGGTACCTCACCTGCTTGTGAGGAAATCAGCCGGGTGGAGGCGTTTTCGCTGATCTCGGAACAATCTTTCAATCGCGAGCGAATGGGCGAGGCTGGCTTTGATGCGTTGTGTGCCCTGCTGACGGATGCCCGTTGTTTTCAGATCAGCTATGGCAGTACGGCGGATGGTCTTGCGTTGATTGAACAGGTCACCCAGTGATGAGCGCGCGCCTGGCTGATTCGATGCTGGTGTCGGTACTGATCGACCCCACGCGCACCGCGCGTTTCACGCAGTCAGAGTGGTCTGATCTGGTGGCAAGCGCCCGCCAGGCCAACTTGCTGGGTGCCTTGAGCGTGCGCTTGCAGGCCGTTGGTTTGGTGCCGCCCGCCAGCGCACAGCGTCACCTGGCAGGCGCGCAGCAGTTAAGCGAACGCCAGCACCGTTCGGTACGCTGGGAGGCGCAGCAATTGCAACATGCGCTGGAGCCGCTGCACATACCCGTGGTCGTGCTCAAGGGAGCGGCCTACGTGATGGCAGGTTATAGCTTCAGCCAGGGGCGTTTATTTGGTGATATTGATCTTCTGGTGCCGCGCAGCGCCATTGGTGATGTTGAAAGCCGGCTGATGCTCAACGGCTGGGTCAGTGCCAAGACCAGTGCGTACGACCAACGCTACTATCGTCAATGGATGCATGAGATTCCGCCGATGTCACACATCCGGCGTGGAACCGTTGTGGACGTGCACCACACCATCTTGCCGCTGACCGCACGGCGTCACCCCGACCCAGCAGCCATTATTGGGCGCGCCCTGCCGCTGGTTGACCCGGCGCTGTCGGCCTTGCGCGTGCCGGCACCGCAGGACTTGGTCATCCACAGCATCACCCATTTGGTGCACGAAGGCGAACTGGGCAACGGCTTGCGCGACCTTTATGACATTGATTGCATGTTGCGCCACTTTGGACCTGTGCCCGGTTTTTGGGAGGCGCTACAACGCGACGCGATTGGCAACGACCTCGCTTACCCGGTTGCGCTGGGACTGCGCCTGGCACAGCGGGTCTGGGGCACTACTGTCCCATCGGCGCTGATGGCGGCCTTGCAGCGTGCAGGCAAGGTGCCGTCGACGCTGTTGATGGCCATTTACGACCGCGCGCTTGCGCATGCGCCGGGTGGAGCCCCCGACGTTGGGGTGATGTTGGCGCGCTGGCTGCTGTACGTGCGCTCGCACGCTTTGCGTATGCCACTGCACCTGGTGGTGCCCCACCTGATCCGCAAAACCTGGATGCGGCAGTTTCCCGAGAAAGCGGCTACTGCGGCCAAATAGGTCTTGATTATGATATCAAATCAGGAGCTATTTGCGCTTATTCTATAAGGGCTAGAGCCGAATTTGACGTGAAATTTTCTGTTGTTGGGGTAGTGTGTTGCGGCCTCTCAGGGTGTCGGCTGACGTGAGGGAAATTTGAGTTACCAATATGGACCGCGAAGCTGAAGCATTCACGAAGAAATTGTCCTTCTGAGCCCTTGCTTTGCGGGCGCAAACCCCGGAATTGCTGGGGGCTCAGCCTGCTTGCAGCAAACCGGCCGTGTCCATCAGCTCCGCGAGAAAGGTGTCCTCCAGGGCATAGACCCCGCGCGCGGCACGCCACACGAGTGTTTTTTCTTGAAGCGCGTTGAGCGCCTGCTGCACATTTCCCGGGTCCGGTACGACTTTGTAATCGGGGGCCGTGGTAGCGAGTACCGCGCGGTAGCGCGCCATCGTCGCCTGCTCGAACGGTGCGTACTTGCTACCGGCCGACGCCAACACCCGCAAAACCGCTGACTGCAACGGCGTCAGGCTGTGCACCACCAGCAGAGCGTCGTGGTTGCTTGCCTTGATTTGCTCTTGTACGAGTTCTTCCAGGCGCTGTGCGTACTGGCCAGGCTCTGTTTGCATATCGTAGACCAGCGCATCGACGGCAGCGCCCAACACCTCAGGTCTGAACGCTGCTTGTCGAAACCAGGCATAGACAGCGTCCCTGTCGAGCTCGTTGGCGAAATCCAGGTGAGCGATGAACCAATCAATGTAGTCGGTGCCCAGCGGCGGGAAGGCGACCAAAGGCGCACCGAAAAATGCCTGTTCCTTGCTGCCCCGCAGCATGGCCAGTTTGTCCCGATTGGAGCCCGTTGCCACGATGCGCAACCCGTGGTGGTGGCTGCTGTTGAGTTCGTCACGCGCTGCCTTGAGCGCAAAGAGTGCGTCAGCACCCGCCTCACTGGTGATGGCGTGCTGTGCTTCGTCGATGACCAGCGTGATGATTTGGCGGGTCTCATCAGACAGGGCGGAAAGCGCTGCCGACAGCGAGATACCCTTGGCCAGGCCGACACGTTCCAGCGAGAAGCTCAGGCCCCCAACAGCCACCTTGTCCATGCCGCTGCTCTTGGCCAGCCGCGCAATGACACCTTCGCGCTTGGCAAGTTCGGCCCGAACGGCGGAGATGATGACGTCGCCGGGGTCTGCCTTGCGGTCTTCCCAAAGGTCGACGTAAATGACGATGGCCCCTGCGGCCTCCAGAGCCGGGCGCAGGTCCTCACGCACAAAAGTGCTTTTTCCGGTGCGCCGTGGCGCGGCCAGGAACAATCCGGACCCGGACGCGGAGGTTGCAGCAGGCTTCAATAGCTTGCCAGCCAGGTCCTTGGCCAAAGCTTCGCGGTGAAAGATCGGCATGTGCGTTCCCAAGTTTTATAGCTTATTAAAGTAGATTACAGAGGCAGACGCAATGCTGCAGGAGCAGCAGTTATGTCAAATTATAGTTGATTATAAATTGTTATAGCGTCAGGGGCCTTGGTTGTCACCCCGGACCACGATCCGGGGTCCATGAACCCAGAATTCAGAATGCATGGATCGGGTCCGCAATGACAAAGTCGAGGTCCGCCATGACAAACCGGTCGTTATGCAGTTGACTGTTGACACCAACGGCAACTTTGTCCGGAATTTAACTATTAAATAAATAGCTGCTAGAGATTTATTTATAAGGGCTGGCTGATCGACACGCTGCCGGCACCGCCCGGCAAGGTTTGCTGTATTTCAGTTTTGAAGACGAACGCCTGGCAGACATGCAGGTGCACGATCTGGATGCCTTGGTGGAAACGTTTTACCAGCTGAATCCTACTTGGCGCGATGCCCGCCGGGCCAGCTTCTTTCTGGACGAAATCCAGCTTGTTCCCGGATGGGAGATGTTCGTCCGGCGTTTGCTCGATACGGAAAACATCGAGATAGCCCTGTCAGGCTCGTCGGCGCGTTTGTTGTCGCGCGAAGTGGCCACCAGCATGCGCGGGCGGGCTATGGAAGCCGTGGTGTCGCCCTATAGTTTTCGGGAGGTATTGCGCCACGCGGGGCGTGAACCCACCAAGCCGGTGGACCGCATGACCAAGGCCGAGCGTTCACAGCTGGCCAGCGACTTGGCAGATTACCTGGCCTTTGGCGGATTCCCCGAGGCGCAGGGGCTTGACACCCGCAACCGTTTTGAGCTGTTGCGCTCCTATGTGGATGTGGTGTTGCTGCGTGATGTCATCGAGCGTCACAACCTCAGCCAGCCACAGGTGTTGCACTGGATGGTGCGGCAATTGCTGGGCAACACGGCGGGCAGCTTCAGCATCAACAAGTTTCACGCCGACCTCAAATCGCGCGGCGTGGCGGTGGGCAAGGACACCTTGCACACCTATCTGGCGCATCTGGAGGATGCCTTTTTGCTCTGTTGCCTGGACCTGGCCACCGACTCGCAGCGCCGCCGCCAGGTCAACCCGCGCAAGGTGTACCCCGTGGACACCGGCCTGATGGCGCTCTATGACCGTTCGGGCAAAACCAACGCCGGGCACGCGCTGGAAACTGCCGTGTTGCACGAACTACAGCGCCGTGGCCACCAGGTCAACTACGTGATTACACCAGCTGGTTTTGAAGTGGATTTTTTGGCGCGCAATGCTGCGGGTCAGGCCACACTGATTCAGGTTTGTGCCGATTTGAGTGACCCTGCCACGCTGGCGCGCGAGTTGCGGGCGTTGCAGGATGCGGCCAGCCTCTGGCCCGACGCGCACTTGCAACTGATCACCCTGGGGCAAATGGGCGCGACCGGTATCCCGGCGCCAGTGCAAGTGATTCAGGCCACAGACTGGCTGCTCAGCCCGTCCTTCTAGCTATTCATTAGCTAGCTGCTTGCGCTTTATTTACCTTGGATAGAGGCAAAAAATTCGTAAAAAAAGCGCCCAGGCAACCCTGCTCAAGGATGTTGCGTTACGGATGATGTGTCACTTGCGAATTATCATATTCAAGTGATTTTTTGACATTATCATCTTTAAGTAGTATTCTGATAATATTGTTTAAAAGTGATATTTTTCAATGGACTACCTCATCTCAATCCCGGATCAGCTGGTGCCGCAATTGCGCTCGCTGCGCAAAGTGCGCCGCCTGAGCCAGGCGGACCTGGCCCTCAAACTCGGGCTGTCTCAATCCCGCATCGCGGCGATCGAGCGCAATCCGGCGGCGGTGCGTACCGGGCAACTGCTGGCGTTGTTAAAAGTCTTGGGTGTCGATCTGGTTTTGCGCGATGCGGATGCGCCGGCTGGTGACACCTCACGCAAGCCAGACCTGCCCGACAGCGGACCTGCGGGCCAGTGGTAATGGGCGGCGCACTTTCCATCTGGATGAACGGTGAGCTGGTGGGTACCTGGAGCGTGGGGCGCACCGGTAACCATCGGCTGGACTACGCGCCGTCATGGCGAGCTTCAGCGCGCAGCCGACCGCTTTCTTTGTCGCTTCCTTTTACGGCGGACAACCGGCTCGAAGGCGATGTGGTCCGCAACTACTTTGACAACCTGCTGCCTGAGAGCGACAGCGTTCGCAAGCGCATCAGTGCGCGCTTCCACACCCAAGGTACGGACGTGTTTGCGTTGCTGCAAGCAGTTGGCCGCGACTGCGTGGGTGCCGTGCAGTTGTTGCCGCCCGGCATGACTCCCGACGGTTTTGATGCGCTACGGTATGAGGCACTCACAACGGAGCAAATTGAGAAGCATCTGGGTGCGCTGGGTTCCCAGGTCGGCGCGGGGGCGCAGGACGATGAAGAAGCCTTTCGCCTGTCGATTGCCGGGGCTCAGGAAAAAACGGCGCTGCTTCAAGTGGACGGTCAATGGTGTCGGCCTCTGGGTGCCACGCCCACCACGCACATTCTCAAGCCGCCCATGGGCGTCACCCCCGGGCGCAACCTCGACCTGCGGCTGTCTGTCGAGAACGAATGGCTTTGCAATCAGATTGTGCGCGAGCTTGGTTTGCCCGCGGCAGAGTGTCAGATTCAGGACTTTGGCGCGCGGCGGGTATTGGTGGTCAAGCGCTTTGACCGAGGCTGGCACCCAGAGGGCTGGATTGCCCGTTTGCCCCAGGAAGATTTTTGCCAGGCCAAAGGTGTCGCCAGCGACCAGAAATACGAACAGACGGGCGGGCCAGGCATCGAGGCTTGTCTGGCGG
>Ga0210020_1003482_pt1 | contig 12212 bp, 8 predicted proteins | sample CryGeymeta201514_FD_183980 | JGI IMG/M metagenome (GOLD analysis project Ga0210020, IMG submission 183980) | Groundwater microbial communities from Crystal Geyser aquifers in Utah, USA - Crystal Geyser metaG 2015-14 (SPAdes) (version 2) | ecosystem: Environmental > Aquatic > Deep subsurface >... | reverse complement strand
GGGGGTAACGATAGTAAGCGCATATATCGTCTTTAAGATGGCGATTGCTTTTTCGGGACTCAACTCTGCGTTTTTATTTTTGAGCTGCCGTTCCGGTTCAGTGTAAACAACACAAGCTGCAAATGCTGTCGTGTGTTTTTTCTTGAACGATTGAATAACAGGAGGTAAGGTGTGCCCCTCGAATTTATTCACTTCAAATATTTCAAACCCCAAGGGGAATCCCGAAGCATTTATTAACTTAGCTTTTCTATACAGTTCTTCAACTTCATTGGCATTAGCAGAGCACACCGATTATTTTAACAATTTTGTATCAACTTGAATGCTTGTTAATAATTTGGGTGCTGATTTTTCCGCTTTTAGATGATTTTCTAAAGATACTCTCTATACTAAAAAGTGCGGCAGTCGTGAGGAACTACCTCATTTTATTTTTGTCTTTTTCAAAACTTGGTTTAATAAATCCAAAATCAGAAAAATGTTTCAATAAAATTCCCGCCCACTTGGCGGGAATTTATATCCCTTTTGAAATAATCGCCCTGTTTACATCATTTCAATTTCGCTTAGTTCAGGCAGAACAATTTTTCTTGTAGAAAGAATAGTTTTCCTGGTCTTTTCTTTTGCCGTTCTCTTTTCAAGCTGCACCGGTTTTCCGTTCTTCGGTCCATGTTCGGGTTGGTTTTCGTACGCAAAGACTTTATTCTCGTAGTTGCGGAGAATAATTTTATCTTCATCGTAATGAAGTATATAATTTGGAATGAGAGGGATCTTTCCGCCGCCGCCGGGTGCATCAATTACAAAGTGAGGAACAGCCAAACCGCTCGTCCATCCGCGAAGTTTTTCAATTATCTCCAATCCTTTTGCAATTGAAGTTCTGAAATGATGCGTTCCTTTTGTCTGATCTGCCATATATATATAGTATGGTCTTACCCTTATCTTCAAAAGTTTCTGCATTAAATCTCTTACCACCATCGGATCGTCATTCACACCTTTCATCAAAACCATCTGGTTGCCGACCGGACATCCGGCGTTTGCAAGCATTTCACACGCTTTGGTGCTTTCCGGTGTAATTTCCCATGGGTGGTTGAAGTGGGTGTTCACATAAATTGGATGATATTTTTTTAGCATTTCAACAAGCTTGGGAGTGATACGCTGCGGAAGTACGCAAGGCATTTTTGTACCGAGACGAATAATTTCAATATGAGAAATTGTTCGCAGGCGTTTTAGAATTTTCTCAAGCATTACATCGGTAAGCATTAACGGATCGCCGCCGGATAAAATAACATCGCGGATCTCGGTGTGTTGTTCCAAATATTTAAAAGCAGCTTCCAATCCTTTCATGGAGATTTTATCCTGGTCGCCGACTTTCCGTTTTCTCGTACAGAAGCGGCAATAAATACCGCATTGGCTTGTTGTTAAAAACAAAGCGCGGTCGGGGTAGCGATGTGTTATATTGGGAACGGGACTCATCGCGTCTTCATTCAACGGATCGTCATCAGCATCAAAATCATTAAGCTCTCTAATATCGGGAACGCATTGGAGCCAAATCGGATCACCGGGCTGGCGGATCAGACTAAGATAATAGGGATTGATGCGCACCTGAAAAAATTCGTTCAAACTCTCAGCAACGGTTCTATCTATACCGAATTTACCTACAAGCTCATCAACAGTGTGTACACTGTCTCGAACCATTTGTTGCCATTGTTCCATTACTTCACCTTACTTATTTATTCAACAAATATTTACCGAAGACAAGCAGTGCGTCTCCGACAGCATAAAAATCATTTATTTTCGCAACAATCGAGAATTCATTTTTGAAATAAAACTTCTGTGTTGCCAGATATAATTCTTTTGACGAAGTTTCTGCTAAAAGCCAACGTGCGTTTCTTCCGCGTACAAAATTTTCGGCATGCTGCACTAATTTTTTCCCGATCCCTTTTCCGGATGATTCGGGATCAACAACAATCCAATAGAGATCATACACGCCGTCGGTCAGCGGGCGTTTGCCGGTGCAGTGATAACCTGAAATTTTTCCATGCTCTTCAGAAACAAAAATATGATAGTCGCTTTGTCCATTGTTCAAGAGAGCTATATCAATCAACTCGAGAGCAACGTCAACTTCTTCAGCATGAAAATTTTTTGTTTTCCGTAAAATTGTTTCTAAAGACGGGCGGTCAGCCTGCTTTAATTTGCGTATCACGTTTTCCTCTGTGTAAAGCTAAATTTATAATTTTGAAAAGCATTTCTTCGTAGTGAAGACCGGATGCTTTTGCCGCACGAGCAAATCCTGAATCGGTAGATATATCGGGATTCGGATTAACTTCGATAACGTAAGGAATGTTATTTTTATCCAAACGAATATCAACGCGTGCATAATCTCTGCACTCCATTGCGTTGAACGTTGTAAGGGCAGCGGTTTCAATATTTTTTCTTAGATATTCAGAAAGTTTTGCCGGGCATTTTGGATTCGTGTGTTTGTAATACAAACTTTCGGAGATCCATTTCCCTTCATACGTTACAATTTTAGGAAGATGATCCGGAAGTCCGCTGAAATCAATCTCTGAGATCGGCAAGGCTCTGTTTCCTAAAACCGCAATATTAAACTCTCTTCCTGCAATATATTCCTCAACAATAACATCCTGGTTATAGGTTGAGGTTAAAAACTTAATTTGCTTTCTTAAATTTTCAAAAGAAGAAACAACCGAGTGTTCGGAAATTCCGATGCTTGCATCTTCTTTTGCTAATTTTGTTATTACAGGAAATTGCAAAGAAAACTTTTTTTGTGAAAGGTGAGTGTGGGAAGTAAAAGTGAGTGAACCGGGAGTTTTAATTCCGTGAGCGCGCAATATTTGTTTGGCAAAAGTTTTGTTCAAACAATTTCCAAGCGCTTGAGGAGAGTTTCCCGTATAGGGAATATCTAAAAGATCAAAAATTCCTGCATGAAAAGCTTCGAAGGTGGCGTTCCCTTCAACTGATTCAACCAAATTAAAAATCGCATCGGGATTCATCGCTGTAATTTTTCTAATTGATTCACCAATGTTTTTGCTAACTGCTAACGTTTCAACGCGGGAAAAATATTTTTTTAAAGAAGCAGCTAACCTATCAAGTTCATTAACAAAACCGCTTTCAGACATATCGCAAACGCCGCAGTCATGTTCTTTCGGCTTGCCGGTATAGACTTGATAAATGCTTACAGGGGCATTGTAGCAGAGCAATATTTTTGCGTCTATGATCATACTAAGTTGTAGCGTTTAGCTGCTGTGAATAAAACTTTGTTCAATAAGGTTGTGTAATCCATTCCGGCTGTTCTTGCAGCTTTTGGATAACAAGAATTATCTTTGGGGTCGGGCAAAATTCCCGGTAACGGATTTATTTCAATAATATTTGGTTCACCGCTTGCATCGAGACGAATATCAATTCTGCTCCAATCTTTGCAGCGTAAAACTTTATATGTAGCTAAACAAACGTTTTTAATTTTTCGTTCAAGTTCTAAAGAAAGTTTTGCCGGACAAGAAAAAACATCAAGCGGATTTTCTTTTGTGTCCAGGATCCACTTCGCTTCGTATGAATAAATAGGTATGAAGTCTTCTGGAAATTCGGAATAGTTAATTTCAACTATCGGCAGCACTTCGGTTTCCCTTCCGTTTCCAAGCATAGCAACCGTAAATTCTCTGCCGGGCAAAAATTCTTCCAGCAAAGCTGATTGATCGTATTCGTTCAAAACTCTTTCAACTTCTATTTCAAGATCAGCGAAGTTTTTTACGAACGATGAAGTGAAAATTCCCTTACTTGATCCTTCGGCGTTCGGTTTAACGATTATTGGAAATTGCAGGGCAAATTCCTTTAGATCGCCAACTTGATCAATCACTAAAAATTTGGGAGTCGGGATGTGGTGGAAAGATAAAATTTCTTTCGTGCGAGCTTTGTCTAAACAAATTGCAAGCGTTGAAGGATCCGAACCGGTGTAAGGAATATTTAACATGTCAAGCATCGCAGGGATTTGTGCTTCTCTGCTTACGCCGAAAAATCCTTCCGCAACATTGAAAACGATATCCGGTTTAGTATCTTTTAATTTTTCAAAAGCATTGTGGTCGGCTTCAATCATTGTTACGGTATGAAATTCGGCAAGCGCATCGCGTACAGCATTAACCGTATCGCGGCTATCCCACTCAGCAAACGTGTCTTGTATTTTTTTTGATGAGTTCCGGAATGAGGTTACTGGGTTTGAAGACAATTCATCGGTGAAAGAGGTGCTTTCAGGTTTTACATTAAATGTTAGTGCAACATTCAGTCGAACATTACGTGATGAAAAAATTTTTGTCTCCTTTAATTATTTTTTTTGTCCAAATATAAGTAGAAATATTTTTATGTCAATATTTTTTACCTATGCAATCAAAAAAAATAAAAAAATATTTCACGCTGAAATAATTTTCATTACCCGACTTTAGCATACTTTAAATTTTCAGAGTAGTGAGCAAGAAGATTTTTTCTGATCACCGCCTGTTTTTCTTGTAAAAGCTGCGGATCACTTGCAACAATTTCAAATGCATCAGTCTTTGCGTGTAAAAGTAAATCGCCATCTTTTAGTATATCTGAATATTTTAATTCCGGGAATCCGCTTTGTTTAATGCCAAAAATATCTCCGGGTCCTCTCAACTTCATATCAACCTCGGCGATTTTAAAACCATCAAGCTGTTTAACCATTGTTTGCAAACGAATCGCCGATTTATATTTTTCTATTAACACGGGAGACAAGTATTCCGGATCTTTCGGAAGCCTTGCAGATGAAGCGGCGAATTCATCTTTTGTGACTAAGATACAATATGCCTGCACCGTACCTCTTCCGACTCTTCCGCGTAATTGATGAAGCTGCGATAAACCGAACCGATGCGCGTCATCAATTAGAATTATATTTGCGCCGGGAATATCAATACCAACTTCAATAACCGTAGTTGAAATCAAAACATCAAATTTCTTCGCGGCAAAAAGAAGCATGGCTTCTTCTTTTTCCTGCCATTTCATTCTGCCGTGTATCAGTCCAACGTTCACTTCTTTGAAGTAGGTCTCTTTTAATTCTTCAAAAAGAGTGGTCGCTGCTTTTAATTCTAATTTTTCCGATTCCTCAACAAGCGGGTAAACGATAAATGTCTGCACACCTTCTTTAGTTTTATCAACAATAAATTTGTAAATGTCAGGTAGTTTACTTTCTCCGCGGAGGTACGTTTTTATTGGAACTCTGTTCTCCGGCATTTCATCAATAGTGGAGACATCGAGATCACCGTAAATGGTCATTGAGAGGGTTCGAGGAATTGGTGTAGCGGACATCAAAATTATTTCGGGCACGGTTCCCTTTGAGGCAAACCTTGCACGCTGTGCAACACCAAAACGGTGCTGCTCGTCTATGATAACAAGTCCCAACTTTTTAAAATGAACTTCTTCCTCGAACAGCGCATGTGTTCCGATTATTATGTCGGCTTCTTGCAGAGCTATTTCTTCAAGATTTTTGTTGCGCAAACTTTTCTTTTGTCCTCCGATGATCAACGTCGGCTTAATTTCATATTGCGGGAAAAGGGAGTGAAAATGCTGGAACAGTTTGGAAATATTTTTTGCATGCTGATCGGCTAAAATTTCAGTCGGAACCATTACCGCTGCTTGATACCCGTTATCAACTGCAGCCAGCATTGCGATGAGCGCGACAATTGTTTTTCCGCTTCCGACATCGCCTTGCAGTAACCGGTTCATCGGTTTTTCGTTTTTCATATCGAAGAAAATTTCCTTCAGAACTTTTTTTTGCGCCGAAGTTAATTCAAACGAAAGCGATTTGATGAAATCTTTTACAAGATTTGTTTTTAGCGGGAGTGAAAGTCCTTTTAATTTTTCTTTATAATTGTTTCTTCTAAGTGCAACCAGTGTTTCAATATAAAAAAGTTCTTCATAGGTGAATCTTTTCTTTGCTTCGTTTAGCTGTTCATCGCTTTCAGGAAAATGCATTTGACGTAAAGCATCTTGTAAATCTTGCAGATGATGCTTCGCTCTAAGTTGCTGCGGAAGTGTTTCTTCCACCAAAGAAAGATGTTCTTCAATTGCGAACGAAATAATTTTACGGAAGCTGAGATCACCGATGTTTTTTTCTTTTAACTCTTTCGGGATGCGGTAGAAAGGAATAATTTTCCCGGTGTTATAAAAAAATTGCGATTCGTCTTCGCTTATTCTGTCAAAATCGGGATGAACAAATTGCAGTTCGCCATAACGGGAAATGGTCGGCTTTGCAGAGATTGCAAATATTTCTCCGCTATTAAATTTATCCTGAAAATATTTTGCCCCTTGAAACCAGACACACCCGAAATATCCATCTTCATCACGCAGTTTCACATTTAAAATTGTTTTCCCCTTAAAATTACGCGACTCTTTATCAACCACTTTTCCAATCACGGTTATTTCACCGTCGTACCCGTCTTCAACAACTTTGTAAGCTTTGCTCGACGTTAGCAAATTTCTTCTATCTAAATAGCGGGTCGGAAAATAGAATAACAAATCTTTTATTGTACGAATTCCAATTTTGGCAAACGTCTCCGCTCGTTTTGGTCCAACAGTTTTGATGTACTGGATTGACTGATCTAATTGATTGTTGCTCTGTGTGCTCATCTGTTAATTAGGCTCGCTTCTAACTTTCTCTATTTCTCATGACAAATTAATAGGAAAAATAATATTTTAGTAGTAGGAAAGTAGAAATCTTTCACACTTTTTAACAATAGAAGATTTATATGCGTTGGGAAAAACTTCTTTCATCGAAAATACTTGGCTATGATAAAAACGGACTAAGGAGGAACCCTTCTTATGATGGGCGAAGCGCGTTTCAAAAAGATTTTGACCGCGTAGTTTTTTCTTCCGCTTTTAGAAGACTGCAGGATAAAACGCAAGTCTTCCCTTTGCCGGAAAGCGATTTTGTTCACACAAGATTAACCCACAGCTTAGAAGTCTCATGTGTCGGGCGTTCTCTCGGCAATCTTGTCGGTGAAAAAATTATCGAAAGACATCTGCGGCTAAAAAAGAATTTTACAAAATTTCATTTTGGTGAAATTGTTGCAGCCGCCTGTTTAGCGCACGATATCGGCAATCCACCTTTCGGACATTCGGGCGAAGACGCCATTTCCGATTATTTCAATACCGGGAACGGAAAATTTCTCAAAGAAAAAATAAACGATGCTAAAAAGTGGAACGACTTAATTAAGTTTGAGGGAAATGCGCAGGGCTTTAGAATTATTTCACAACTCCAAAATCCGGATATTCAAGGAGGACTTCGACTGACCAATGCAACGCTTGCTACGTTTACAAAATATCCTAAGGAATCTTTTTTTGAAGATGACGCACTTTTAACAGCTTCGGCAAATAAACTGCCAAAGATTTATAAAAAGTTTGGATTCTTTCAATCAGAAAAAAATATTTTCCAAACGATTGCCGGTGAAGTTGGACTGATAAAAAAGACGAAGGACAAGAATGCGTTTTTCTGGTGCCGGCATCCGCTGGCGTTTTTAGTTGAAGCCGCAGATGATATTTGCTACAGCATTATGGATCTTGAAGATGGGTCGCACCTTGGCTTGGTTTCCTTTAAAGAAACCGAAGCGCTCCTGCTTCCGTTGATCGGTAAAACAAAATTAAAACTCTATAACTCACGTGATGAAAAAGAAAAGATAGGTTACTTACGTGCAAAAGCAATTGCTTTACTTGTCGAGCAATTGGCGGATGCTTTCCTTGAACATGAAGAAAAAATTCTTTTCGGTGATTTTGAGAACGATCTCATTAGCGTTATTTCTTCCCGAAAGCCGCTTGAAAAAATTAAAAAAGTCTCGGTAGAAAAAATTTATTCGTATAAAACCGTGATTGAGCGTGAAGCCGTTGGATACGAAGTGCTCGGGGGATTGCTTGATATTTTTGTTTCGGCGCTGCTCGATTCAGCAAACCCCCATCTTTCACACCGGACAAAAACCATCATCAAACTTTTTCCTCAGCAATTCGCACTTGCCAAAAATTCTGAAGAAGATTTCTATTCCAAACTTTTACAAATAACAGATTTTATTTCCGGGATGACGGACAGCTTTGCCGTTTCTCTTTACAGAAAATTAAAAGGAATTTCTCTGCCACGATAAAACAGACCAAACCGAAAGGAAAAATAGTTTATGAAACGTTTACTTTATTTTGCCCTCTTTATACTAATATTAGTGAGCACCACCATGACTCCGCAAACTTTAAACCTTCTGCCTGTTCCCGAAAAAATTACTCTTGGTGAAGGAAACTTTGTTTTAACTCATTCATTCGACATCTCGATTAAAGGAAATCCGGACAAGAGAATTTATCCGTACGCAACGCGTGTACTTCGGCGTCTTTCCGGACGAACCGGTTTATTTTTTCCGCAGGACTTTCTAACAGAAAAATCAATCGAAGATACAGCCGATTGTATTATTTCGGTTGAGCAACCAGGAAAAGTTTTGTTGAATGAAGACGAATCTTATTCTCTCCAAGTTTTTAGCAATAAAATACTTCTCAAATCAAAAACTGATCTTGGTGCAATGCGCGGAATGGAAACGTTGCTCCAGCTTTTACAAAATGATGACAGTGCCTATTTTCTTCCGGTTGTTTCAATTGATGACAAACCTCGTTTCCCCTGGCGCGGATTGATGATTGACGCTTGCCGTCATTTTATGCCGGTTGAAGTAATCAAAAGAAACCTTGACGCGATGGCTGCCGTTAAGTTAAATGTTTTTCATTGGCACTTGAGCGAAGATCAAGGTTTCCGTGTTGAGTGCAAAACTTTTCCAAAACTTCATCAACTTGGTTCCGACGGAATGTTTTACACCCACGCGCAGATAAAAGAAATTCTTGCTTATGCGGAAGACCGCGGCATTCGTGTTATACCTGAGTTTGATATTCCGGGACATTCAACTTCTTGGTTTGTCGGTTATCCCGAATTAGCGAGCGCTCCCGGTCCTTATACTATAGAAAGAAGATGGGGCGTTTTTGATCCAACGTTCAATCCAACTATAGAAGAGACATATAAATTCTTCGATGCTTTCTTTAAAGAAATGTGTGAACTTTTTCCCGACGAATATATGCACATCGGCGGAGATGAAAATAACGGGAAACAGTGGAACCAAAATGAAAAGATTCAAGCGTTCATGAAAGAGAACGGAATTAAAAGCAATCACGATTTGCAAACACTTTTCAATAAAAGAATTTCAGCAATTCTAACTAAGTACGGTAAAAAGATGATCGGATGGGATGAAATTCTTCAACCGGAGCTGCCGAAAAATATTGTTATTCAATCATGGCGGGGAACGGAAGCTCTTGCGAAAGCCGCGCAACAGGGTTATATGGGAATTCTTTCCAACGGATATTATATTGATCTTATTCAGCCAACAGATTATCACTATTTAAACGATCCCGTTCCGGCTGATTCCAAATTGAGTGATGCAGAAAAGAAATTTGTTCTTGGCGGCGAAGCAACTATGTGGGCAGAATTTGTTGTTCCCGAAAATGTTGATTCACGCATTTGGCCCCGCACTGCCGCAATTGCAGAACGCTTTTGGTCGCCGCAAAACGTACGCGATGTGGATGATATGTACCGCAGACTTGATAGAGTAAATTTCCAACTTGAGGAACTTGGAATTACCAATACTAAAAATCAAGAAATGATGCTGCGCCGTTTAACAAATAATGGGGATTGCACAGCGCTAAATATTTTAGTTGATGTAATCGAACCCGTAAAAATCTACACCCGGCACAACTATGGCGTGAAATATTATTCCTACTCACCTTACACACGTGTAGTAGATGCCGCTGTGCCCGATGCACCGGAAGCGCGTAAATTCAGAAAGTTGGTGGATGAGTTTTTGAACGGTAAAAAGGAATTGAAAAATAAAATTACAGCGCAATTAACTTTGTGGAGGAATAATCACGAGAAACTTGCAAAGACAATAAATCTTTCACCAATAATAAAGGAAATTGAACCACTCTCTTTAAACTTAAAACTTCTTTCGGAAGCCGGATTAGAGACGCTTTCACTACTCGATAAAAAACAAAAACCAAAAGAAGACTGGATAAAAGCTACAGACAAACTTTTGCTCGAAGCGAAAAAATCTTATGGACAAACCGAATTGATGATTGTGAGTGCGGTTGAGAAATTGGTGAATGAAGTGAAAAAGTAGTTAAAAGTTACTTGACCCCCAAAACTGCAACTATAATATCTGCTGTTTTTTTAAACTTGTAAGCATATTTTGTTTTGCGTTTTCCTCAGTTGTCAAAGACCGATGCTTGATGGAGAAAGATTACTCACCGGGTTGTCTCACTTTGTGAAACGAGGTAGCTTGATTCGCCAATTATATGACGTTTAGTATATATTACTTTCTAAATCCTTTTTTAAAAAATCATATCTTTGATAATATATTGGGATAAAAAAATCTTTTCGCAATTTATTTAAATACTTTTTTGCATCGTCTGTAATTTTATTCTCGGAAACTATAACTAATTTTGATGCCAAATTTCTATTGGGCCAGTATGAATATTCAAGCAATTGGGGTAAACCTTCACGAATACACTTACGAATTGAACTGTTAGTTTTAATTTCATAGAAAACATATTTTCCGTTTTCGTTAACAACGAGATCGATTGAGGTTCCGTAGCCAGAGCTATTTTCGGTTCCGATATTGGATTTACCATACTTTTTTGCTAAACCTTCATAGATATTCTCTTGGATTATTTTATGAGTCGCATCTACAATTCTACTTTGAGCAATTTGATTTACAAAATATTTTTTCTGATAATCATTTTTACCGGATTTGAAAATAAACTTTCCGGAAAAATCTTCTAAATTTTTTTTCTCGTCTTCATTTTCAACGAAGATGTATAAATCTAATAGTTCATCAAACGTTTCTAAAATACTCCTACAATCTTCATTTGTTATTTCGTGCGTTTCTTTATTAAAAAACTTTCCTATAAAAATGAATTTTTGATCACACTTAAATTCATTTGAGATTGAATGAACAGATGAATGTTTACTATGACCATTTTTTATATCATCATTCCACATAAGCATTTCAGGAAACTTAGATGGATTTGATTTCAAGTAAAGATTAAATCTATCAATTTTAGGAAACAATACTTCAATATCAGGTAGCGTACGACTTTTCTCTAATGAAAAAGCCATTCCATAACGAAATAATTTTAGCTTTTTTTCAAAACCAATGTTGAATTGAAATTCTTTTCTTCCACCAAGATGGAAAGCGTAAGTATTTTTGATAGTTCGATAGTCAAAAATACATGACGGTAATCTTTCTAATCCCTTAAGCTCTTTTCTAATTTTTTGGAGATTACCAACCTTATAATTAGAGGAAAATTTGTTTAAGAAATTTGCAATTTCATATAAATTCATATATACCTTTCGTAGAAATATGGAGACCTTACAAATAGCCCATACCCAGAATAAGAATGCGATTTAGTAGCACAAAACCAATAATTATTTTAAAAATATTAATCTATCCACATTTTGGCAATTTAGCGGATACAGAAAAACTAACCAGAAAATTGAGATAATAATGCCGAGACTTATACGCTTTCGACATGCGTTGCTGATTAGGCACTACTTAACAAGAATTAAAAGTAATACCGCTAGGGCTACACCAACAATTTTTGCAGTATTCATAAATACATTAGGTTTTTCTTGTACAGTGGTTTTAACTTCAACTTCTCCATTAATATTACTTGCTTCATATTTGACAATATATTTCCCTTCGGCTTCAAAACTAATTTTTTCTGCAATTTGAGATTGAACATCTTTACATGGTTCATTCTCGATGAATTTTATTTCTCCATTTTCCAATTCTGCAATAGTAATGCCTTTCGTAAATTCAACATTAATATTTTCATATCTTGCTTCAGTCATTACTTCGTAATTGTCTATTTTTATTGTTGGAATTTGCATTGGAAAGCTTGAAAAAAGATTGCATTTAGTATCTGTACCCGTTACAAGCTTTATTTCATTTTTCTGTCTAATTTCATGAGAACCAGCTACAATTAACGAACCATAATTTCCACTTTCTGTGCTATAATCTTCAAGTTTGAAATAAGCACTATAAGTATTACGAAAAATATATTTTTTGTCATTACCATTTTCTAATTCAGAATATGTTGGGATTTGGGGATAAATCTTACTAGGGTATTTACTT
>Ga0210020_1003477_pt1 | contig 12219 bp, 15 predicted proteins | sample CryGeymeta201514_FD_183980 | JGI IMG/M metagenome (GOLD analysis project Ga0210020, IMG submission 183980) | Groundwater microbial communities from Crystal Geyser aquifers in Utah, USA - Crystal Geyser metaG 2015-14 (SPAdes) (version 2) | ecosystem: Environmental > Aquatic > Deep subsurface >... | reverse complement strand
GACTCGAACTCTCAAGGTCATTACAACCACGAGTTTTTGAGACTCGCGCGTATACCATTCCGCCACCCAGGCCCACAGATATTCTACCATCAACTAACATCTACCATCTAGAATCTACGATCTAACTTTGTCCACCCCGTAAAACCGCACCCTATCTCCCTTAAATCTTAAATCAATCGTCCGCAGAGCCCCGTTGCGGTGTTTGGCAATAGAAAGCTTCACACTCGACAAATCCTCCGTATCTTCACGGTACAAGAACATAACAACATCCGCATCCTGCTCAATTGATCCTGACTCGCGCAAATCCGACAACTGTGGTGCGCTCCCCGATCCACGGTGTTCGATCGACCTAGACAGTTGTGACATGGCCACGACCGGTATCTTTAGTTCTCGCGCCAAGTTCTTGAGCCCCTGAGAAATCTCTGCCACTTCTTGTACTCGATTCTCTAGATTGCGTCCCCTTACCAGTTGCAAATAGTCCACAAACAAAATGCCCAAGTTGTGCTCCGACTTGAGACGTCTAGCTTTGGTCCGCATCTCCAATACCGAGATCCCCGGCGTATCGTCAATATATAGTGGTGCCTCTGCCAGGACTCCCATCGCACTCGACAACTTCTCAAAGTCCGAAGGGGTCAACTTGCCCGTCTTCAGTCGCCACGCGTCAATATCGGCTTGAGATACGAGCATCCGGTCCACGAGCTCTTCTTTACTCATCTCTAGGGAAAAGTAACCAACCGGAACTTTTGCCACCACACTCGCATACTGAGCTACGTTCAAACTGAATGCAGTGTTGTGTACGAGAATATCTCCTGCTACAAAGTTGTGTAAGTCATCCACCGTCAAGTCATAGACATTCTCTCGCCCCGCAGGCTCAATCGAAACAATGTTATCCCAAAACACATCGCTAAGTGCCAAAAGCTCCAATGTTTTTGACTGTAATGCTTTGGCAATATTGAGCAATGTCTCTCTGCGTAATTGCCGTCTCCAAGGATGGATATTGGCACCTTTTGATTTACCCATTCTGCGCGTCAATTCGGCCCAGCTCATTTTTCCTTTGGCCTTTTCTACAATCGACCAAATTGAAATAGGCATAGTATCATGGGTCCAGTTTCTCTCTAAGATCTTGGGTGCAACAATCTTCACTGCCTGTTCAAGCCACGCTTCTTTGCCAAAAATACCAATTTCCTTCGCAAATTTCACTATCTCAGCCGCGCCAAATACCTCTACCTCATAGCCAATTTTTACTCCATTCTTGTATTTAATTTTTTTCATCCTCAAACTACCCAAGATCCCAAAACGGAGCAACAAATGTTTCACTTGCTCAGCCATCACTTGGGAACTCGATGCATAACTCAATCGCACGCAACTATGTTTATCAATTACCACACTTCCATCACAGGCAAACAATCTATTTAAAAACAATGCCATTTTTTGTTTAGACAAAGTAAACACTTGCGCAGGAATTATTTTTGCTAACGCACCTTTACCCATGAGCTGGAGATCAACCAACCAATCGGTCAAAGCATTCCTCTGTGAATCACGAATAGTTTGTCCAATTTGTTCAGTCAAAGTAGCCAGCATTGATCCCCTCGGCATACTCTTGCCATTCATCCACAAACTCACGGCAGCCGTACTTACATGAGTATTGGTGGCAAATTGTACCTGCGACCATGACATCCGCTCCAAATAATCTCGCAAAATCAAGCCAAATTTATTTCGCAAATCGTGCATCCAACTACGATCTTTTACCACTGTCATACTCTGAGCTCTATTGGCTGAACTGGCATTTTTAACTACAACTCCACCAAACTGAAAAGCGGCGCGCGCAAAATCATCCCGCACTCGTTTTGAAGTATTAGTAAAACGTGGTGCCTTATTCGTAAGCCCCCCGTCTCCCAAGAGATAGGCCAATGTAATCACTTTATACTCCTCCCAATTGCACGTACCAAAAATGGGTAACTCTCGCGGTACTCCAATTCTATCTCCCACTTTCAGTTCTTCCACTCGTTTCCAGCCGTCAATAGTCAGTAAAGGATGTACGGCAGTAGCTTTGAGACTATTTCCTAGGGCAGTTTTTACTTCCCAAACAGGCTTGACTCCATCATCAAGATAAATAGTAGGTTGCTGCGATTCTAGTTTCCAGTGTTGATTCAAACTTGTGACTCGACCACTACTCATTTTGACAAACTCATCCATTCGCAACCTATTCCCCGTATCTGGATCAACTATCCACGTGTCTCCAGAGACACATTTCCCTACACCTGGTCTCGCCGCCAAAATAAGCAAATTAGAGTCCTGCATTCCCGCTAGGCAATTATCTAAATCAGTAAACCCAGAAGGTATCCCCCTCAGTGATCCCGATTTCTTCGAAAGCTCATCTAGCCTATCAAAACTCTCCGCCAAAACATTGCGAATCGGCAAGAACCCTTGTTTCAAATTGGACTGCGACAGCGAAAACACCTTTTGCTCCGCAGAGTCTAGGATATTGGCGATATCACTCCCCTCATCAAACGACATCTCAATCATGGCGGAGGAATCAGCAATCAAAGCACGCCTCGTGTAATAACCCTGGATGATCTCACCGTAGTGACGGATATTGGCGGAGCTAGGCACCCCCTCCACAAGCGATGAGATATAAGTGACCCCTCCCACCGACTCAAGTAGTTTCATGGTCTTGAGTTTTTGGGGTAGTGTGACCAGATCAATCGGCTCGCGTGCCTCAAACAATGCGATCATCCCTCGATAAATATCTCCATGTTTCGCCTGGTAAAAATGCTCACTGCGCAAAAACTCCGACACTTGGACAATGGCATCTTTATCAATTAGTATCGACCCCAACACACTCCGCTCTGCCTCATCACTATGGGGAGGAACCTTTACACTACTCATAGACAATCACTTCTGTTAAATCTTCACTCAATGTCAGCTTGCTCAAATTCAAACTCTTGACACTGCGACTCCCATGTTCATAAGCCGCGATAAACTTTGCCACCATCGCCCCATAGGGCAATACGTAGTACGGCTCCAACTTGGCTACTGTCTCCACAACCTGCTTGGTCTCCATGAGATCACAGCTCACAATCACCACGTCGATATTTTCTAAATCACTCACCACCTTCTCCGAGAGTGGTTTTGCCAAGTCACCTAAGTAGCAAATTCTCAAATCATCATTTTGTACCACATACACATTATTTTCGTCTGATTTATATCCAAATACCGAGATCCCCTCCACCTCATATTCCCCGGGGCTTGTGATTATAAAATCATCCCCCCCACTTTTGTGTGAAATCGTCAAACTAGCAGGAGTCGCCACTACCGATCCCGTTTTGGTTTTGATCTTAAAACTTTGATGGCCTAGATAACTTATATCCATAGATTTATTCTAACACATCGTAAGTTCACCATTGACATGCAAATCTCATCCTATTAGACTACGCTCAAGATGAAAGTGAAAAAAGAAGCAACTATAGCAGTCATTATAGGTCTCGTGTTGGCTCTTGTAGTCACGGGAACTATCCTGCGTGCACGCCGTGCTTTGCAAGCCATCAAACTGCCAGACACTAGTATCCTCAAAAAGAAACCCGTATCTAGCATAAACCCCAAGACCAACGAACTATATCTAGAGCTCACAACTCCCGACAACTTAGTGGTGAGTGAGCCTCAGCTTACTTTGACAGGCAAGACCTTGCCCGGTACCTACATTGCGATCCTTGGCGAAAAAGGTGAATATCTCATAGTCCCCAGCGACATTGGCAACTTTAGTCAGGACGTAGTTTTGGTCAAAGGAGCCAACGCCATCAAGGTCAGCATTTACCAAAATGACGGCAAGAAAATCGAGAAGACTTTGAACGTTGTGTACACGACGGCGCAGTTGTGATAAAGTGAAACCTTCAAAAAGCTATGCAGAAAAAATACTTGTATCTTCTCTTTGTTATCTCCATCTTGTTACCTCTTCACGCTTATGCCGTAGCTACCCCATCCGCTAGTCTCGCTCCAGGAGACGATCAGGTCATTACCGACAACCTTAAAAAAAGACTACAGGAGAGTCTCGCTGGTGAGGAATCCTCTCCTCTCTCCCAAGCTCGTGCCTATATCGGCGTAGTCAAAGACGTAATCAAAGACACAGTGGTAATGGAAGACAAAGACGGTAAAAAAGATATCAAACTAAGTGATGAGACTACGCTACTGCGCTCACCAGGCAATGCTCAGATCACAAGCGAGAATATCCGCATCGACGACTATATTATCGCTATGGGCTATCCAGGCGAGGGTGATGTATTCTCAGGACGCCGCCTCATTGTCAGCATTGACCCGCTCTTAATCTCTCTCAAAACATCTGGTATGGGGACCATTACCAAGCTCAGTAAGTCCAGTCTCACTCTCAAAACTACAGACAAAGAACAAGTGATTGATTTGACCAGCAAGACAGTGATCAAGTCACCTGTTGGCACTATTGAGTACTCTACACTCGCAATCGGTGACACTCTGATCTACACTGCAACTATGGACACCAAAGACAACTTGACCGCCACCATCCTCATGCGCACCCAAACCTCCTCAATCGCGCTATAATTAGCTTATGTCCAAACCATACCCCTCCAAACAAATGCAACAACTCATCCGGGCTTTCGCCACTCTCAAAACAGAAGCAGAAATCACCCATTTTCTCCGCGACCTCATGACCCTCAAAGAACTCGAAGATGTTTCCCAACGTTGGCAAATTGTGCTCCTACTCAACTCAGGTGTCCCCTATCTAGATATTGCCAAACAAGTGGGGGTCTCCACCACCACAGTCACGCGTTGCGCCCTCTGGCTTCATCACGGCCAAGACGGCTACAAAACCGCTCTCTCCCGTTTGCATCCAAAGATCAATAATGGTTAAATAAAAAGCATGCTCAATTATCAAGACGAACAAACAATCAAGCGGATAGTACAAGATGTAGTGCATGATGAAGTCAAAAAACAGCTTGAACCTCATGACATCAAAATCGACAAAATTCTCAAAATAGTATCTGACGATCGCAAAGAACAGGTTGTGATCAAAGCCAGAGTTACCACCCATCATAAGCGCCTAGTCAAAATCGAGCGCAAACTCAAAATTACATCTCCTGCAGAAGTCGCCATAGCTTAGACGTAACGCTTTGATCCTGAAAGACTTGCGTACACAAAACAAAAATGCTTAAATAAAAAGCATGCTCAAACAAAAAGCCAATCTCAATCAAGCCGATGTTGAACTACTTATCGAAATGATGAAACTTCATTTTGTTACTCACGAAGAATTTGAGAAGTACCGTAGCGATATCATGGACAAGCTTGACATTATTATCAAAAATTAGATAGAAAAGTAAACCAACATCTATCCCGCCACAAGCTGGATTTTCGTAATAGTTAGTAGAACAAGTTCTTCAAGAACGTTCAACAAACTAACTCATATAAGTGGGAAAATGCGTGTGGATCAGGATCATTAGCATTCGCCTTATTCTCTAGTTTACGCAACATCATCCAACCATCCGGCCAAACTATCAACTACCAAATATCAAAAAATAGCATCACTGTCACAGTGACAGCAAAGGAGTTATAATAAAACCTATGCAAAAACAAAATCTACAAACACTCAAAGGGTTCCGCGATATTTTGCCCGTCGACGCGAGCAAGCGTGCTTGGGTAAAAAACATCATGGTTAAAAATGCACAGTTATGGGGCTATGAACCTATCGAGACCCCAACACTTGAGCCCTATGCCCTCTTTGCCGACGAGATCGGCGAAGACAGTAAGCTCATCTTCCGTTTCAAAGACAACGGTGAGCGTGATGTCGCTTTGCGCTACGATCAGACCGTCCCCACCTGTCGCTACGTAGCAAACAATCTCAACTCACTCTCTATGCCCTTCCGTCGCTACCAGGTCCAATCAGTTTTCCGCGCTGAGAAGCCCCAGGCTGGTCGCTACCGCGAGTTTACTCAGTTTGATCTCGATATTTTCGGGGTCAAAGATGCCTCCGCCGACGCCGAGGTCATCGCTCAAAATCTAGATACCTACCTCAAGATTGGCTTCAAAAAGCCAGTCATCATTTTCAACAACCGTGGTCTCATGAAAGATATCCCTTACGAAGCCATCGTAGCCATCGACAAACTCAAAAAGATCGGGGGTGATGGTGTCATCGCCGAGATGGTCAAGAAAGGGATCTCTCTTGCCATCGCCAAATCGTATCTTGAGCAAGTGCAAAATATCGTGCCCGATGAGACCATCAAAACCATCGTGACCTATCTCGAAAACTCAGGCTTTAGTAGCGAATATTACCGCTTCGAGCCCACCCTCGCTCGCTCGTTCTCCTATTCCCAAGGACCTATCTGGGAGATTGTGATCGAAGACTATGCTATCGGCTCAGTGGGAGGTGGCGAACGCTACGACGGCATGATGGAACGTCTGACTGGCCAAAAGATTCCCGCTACCGGCATCGGCTTTGGCTTTGACCGCACCGTCGAAGCCGCCGACCAGCTAGGGCTTATCCCTGTCACTCAAACAACTCGCATTCTCCTGACCATCTTCTCAAAGAGCCTTCAAGGACTGTCCTTGAAGGTTGCCAAACAACTCCGCGAGGCAGGCATCAACACCGAGCTCTACCCCGACGCAAATGCCAAACTAGACAAGCAGTTCAAATACGCCGACAAAAAAGGTATCCCCTACGCCATCGTGCTTGGCCAAGATGAAATCGACAAAGGTATCATCACTCTCAAAAATCTCGCCACACGTCAGCAACTCGCTCTCCCCCTTGACGAAGCCATGGCAAAACTGCGATAGTTAAGTGTGACCAAAAATCGCCAACATGCTTACCTTGCACTTCTTATTGTGTCAATCATCTGGGGCTCGGCATTCCCCATTGTCAAACCAGTCTTTGCATATCTAACTCCGCTCCAGTATCTCTATTTCCGCTTTCTCGTGGCAGGATTAGCCTCACTCCCGATTTTCCTTTATTTCTATCTCAAAATACGTCCAAAAGTATCAAAGATCATCAAACTTCTCATCTTCGAGTTGTTGGGAGCGGCCATTCCACTCCTCATTCTCTACGAAGGCCTTGCCAAAACTAGCGCCCTCGAAGCCTCACTGATTGGAGCCACCGGTCCCATTTTTGTCGTCCTGGGTGGTATCTGGTTCTTACACGAAAGAGAAAGCAAAAAAGAGTGGCAAGGTCTAGCCTTATCCCTCCTTGGTTCTCTCATTCTCGTCATTGCTCCCGTTTTACTACGTGGCCAAGATACTCTCCTCAACATGACGGGTAACCTCTATATTCTGTTTTACAACTTGCTCTATGCCATCTATGCCGTAGCCGTCAAAAAGATCTACAAATCTAAACCCATCCTTTACCTGGGTTCTCTCACCTATTTCGGCACCGCTCTTATTTATGGATTAATTTTATATTTTCAAAATGCGCTTCCCAACTATGAGCTATTAACTATTAACCATGTACTATTCCCTGTCCTCTACATGGCCATCCCCGGTAGCATTCTCTCTTTCGCCCTTTATCTCTACGCCCAGAGTAAGATCGAAGTTTCCGAAGCCAATCTCTTTACCTACCTCAATGGTATCGTCGCCATCCCCGCCGCCTACTTGCTCTTAGGGGAAAAGCCCTCACTCCTCACCCTCCTCGCCATTCTCATCATCGCCTGGGGCGTCTACCGAGGTGAAACTCGCACAAAATAACTCGATACTTGTAAATTGTAAATTGAGAATTGTAAATTCTTCTGGTACAATACCCTACATGAAGTCAAATATCCATCCCAAATACAATCAGATCACAATCACCTGCTCTTGCGGGGCCGCCTTCCAGACAGGCTCGACCAAAGATGATATCAAAGTCGACATCTGCGCCAAGTGTCATCCGTTCTTCACTGGTGAGCAACGCTTCGCCGATCAGCTCGGCCGTGTCGAGAAATACCAGGCCAAACAACGTGCCGCCACAGGCAAAAAACTCAAAAAGGATCGCAAGGGTGCTCAGTCTGGACCCAAGACCTTGACCGATATTCGTGCTCAAGCCTAGATTATGTCTACAGATCTTACTACGTTAATTGCAAAATACGACTCGCTTGTTGCCAAGTCTAGTGATCCAAGCAATCAATCACGCCTGGCAGAATTAGGTGAAGCTATCTCTGAACTCTCCCCCAAGGTAGATCTAGCCAAAAAAATCCTCACTCTCTCCAAGCAACTCTCAGACAACCAAGAGTTAGCAACTGGCAACGATGAAATCGCGACTCTGGCAAAGAGTGAAATCCACGATCTACAATCCACAATCGACAATCTAAAATCTGAATTAGCTTCTCTTGAGACTTCTGCCGATACGCAGCAAGACAAGCGTCCCGCCATCGTCGAGTTTCGTGCGGGAGCAGGCGGAGACGAAGCCAAAATCTGGGCCAATGATCTCCTGCGTATGTATCAACGTTTCGCCGATATCCAAGGACTCAAATACGAGTTACTAGAGGAAGGCACCTATCTCTTCTCTGGCTCGCCTCGCCAACCGGCGGGTCGTCCCAGTGACCTGACTCTCCCTCAGGGCGCATATGGTCTACTCAAATGGGAAAGTGGTGTCCATAGAGTACAGAGAGTCCCAGCAACCGAGTCGCAGGGCCGTATCCACACCTCAACTGCCTCTGTGGCAGTCCTCCCCAAAGTAGATGCGCAAAAGATCGTCATTCGCGACGAAGACCTAGAGTGGCAGTTCTTCCGCGCTGGAGGTCATGGTGGGCAAAACGTCAACAAAGTCTCAACAGCAGTGCGTCTAATTCACAAACCCTCGGGGATCATCACCGTCTCTTCTCAAGAGCGCTATCAACAAAGCAACCGCGATATCTGTCTCGATTTCTTGCGCTCCAAGCTCTGGAAATTACAAGAGGAAGAAAGGATAGCCAAGTTGGAGGCTACGCGCCGCTCTGCTGTAGGGCGAGGATCAAGGGCCGAGAAAATCCGCACCTACAACTTCCCCCAGAACCGTGTCACCGACCATCGTGTAGGTCTCTCCTGGCACAATCTCGAAGCCATTCTCGAAGGCAATCTCACCGACCTACTATTTCAACTCAACCAAGAAATCAATAAAGACTAACTTTACTTCAACACCGTCTCGACCGCCTTATCTAGCTGCTCATCAACATCTTTAGTCTCGAGATTACCTGCCTGCGCAGGCAGGTCCTCTACCTTGATATCTGGCGTGATCCCCTCTTTCCCGATCCATCTCCCCGATGGCAACACCCACTTCGCCACCGTCACATGCAGACTCGACCCATCTGATAGATCTTGCACCTCTTGTACCGTCCCCTTCCCAAAGCTCTGCTCCCCGATAATCTCTGCCCTCTTGTTATCTTGCAGCGCCCCCGCTGTGATCTCACTCGCTGACGCCGATCCCTTGTTCACGAGCACCACCAATGGGATAGTCGTGAGACTCCCCCTGCGATCCACATTGTATGTCTCACTACTATTTCTCCCCTCTTGTTTCACTACCACTCCAGATGATAAAAATTCGCTGGTCACAAACACTGCCCCGTCTAGATACCCTCCAGGGTTATTGCGCAAATCCAAGACGACTCCAGCCGGGTGTATTGCTACTATCTCACTCACCTTAGCTATCCACTCCCTGTCTGTCCTACCGCCGAATTTGTGCAACTCCAAGTGGGCTACTTTCTTCCCGTTTTTCTCAATAAATTTGAGCTCGACCGATGGCACCACGATCTCGTCCCGCACAATCGTCTGCTCAAAAGATTTCTCTCCTCCTTCTCGGTAAAGTGTCAAAATGACAGCTGTCCCCTTCTCTCCTCTTATATAAGTCACGGCCGTAGGTAGTGTCATCCCCCTCGTATCTATATCTACCTTCTTAGCTTCATCTTTGATATGTAGGATCAAATCACTCGCTTTGACTCCTACTTTTTCTGCCGGCGATCCGGTGATCGGAGCCACCACAGCCAATGTATTATCCTTGTATCCAAGCTCTATCCCTACTCCATAAAAAGATCCATTGAGATCTTCAGTTGCTTGTTTATTTTCTTTCGGTGGCAAGTACTGAGTATATGGGTCATCCAAGGACTGTGATAGCCCTTCCATCGCCCCCCAGGTCATCTTGGCATAATCGATCTTGCCTGGGTCCACGTAACTCTTCTCTAGTCTCTGCCACACTTCCCAAAACCTAGAAAAATCAGCTCCATTCACTGCTCCCGTTGACGGGTTACCCACAAAACGGTTTACTACTGAGCTCGTTTCTTTCCCTAGTCTGATCTTGGCTGTCTCGTAGCCTCCAGCAAATACCAGTACAAATACCGACAAAGATAAGAAAAAGTTGCGGATTATTTTAAGACTAACTTTTGCCATACTCACGCGGCAAATGGAAGTAATGCCAATAATCGAGCACGCTTCACCGCGATCTTGAGCGCTCGCTGATGAGCAGCATCTAGTCCTGTGCGTGCCCGTGGCAAGATCCGCCCGCGTTCTGTGACAAAACGCGTAAGAGTCTCGACATCTTTGTAATTAAATTCAATCGGTGCATCACCTTTACTTACAATTGGTTTCTCTGGTCTTGGTTTTCTTTGCATATTTTCTCCTTAAAATGGTATATCTTCTACATTAACGCTATCGTCAACAGGTTCGGGAGTTTTCTCAATTTTTTTCGTCGATTTTTTTGGTTTATCCTCTTCAACTGGAGTCTCTGTCATTACCTTTACCTCTTCTGGCAGTTCATCTTGTTCGCCTTGCATTGGCGCTCCCCCGTCGCGAGTACGATTATCCAGGATCATCATATTCTCGGCCACAATCTCGGTGATCTCGCGCTGCTGGCCGTCTTGACCGGTGAATTTGCGTGTCTGCAAACGCCCCTCGATAAAGATCTTGCGACCCTTAAACAGTAGTTGCCCACAAATCTCAGCCAATTTGCTCCAGGCGACAATGCGATGAAACTGAGTCTCTTCTTGGCGGTCACTCCCGTCCCCCGAGCTCCAACTACGATTAGTAGCCAGTCCAAAAGTGGCCACCGCCGTGCCAGACGGAGTATAGCGCACCTCAACATCGCGGGTGAGGTTACCAATCAACATTACTTTGTTCAACGATCTACTGGACATATTTCCTCCCATTCTATGAGCTATAAGCCATAAACTATTAACTAACTTTCACAAACATATATCTAAGTATACTCTCATCCATCCGCAAGGTCTTGTCCAAGACGACCTGTTGTGCAGAATCCAGTGACAAGACAAAGTGCTCATACTTGCCTATGGCCAGTTTTTTGATTAGATAAGCCAAGTGTTTAGCGCCCCAAGATTCCTGCTTGTTCACCTCTCCCTTGGCTTTCTTGGCAAAATCAGCCACTACTTTGACTAGGCGCTCTTTATTTTTCTCGTCCCCATCGGGAATGACCACTGTTAGTTCATATGTATTCATAGATTTATGCATTGTACTATTTCCCAATCATAAACTCAACCACATCACCTTCTCTCATCACATATGTCTTTCCCTCTGTCCGCACCTTACCCTTCTCTCCTGCCTCCTTCCAACCCCCAAGTTCAACAAAGTCACTATAGCTACAAACTTGAGCACAGATAAAATGTTTGACAAAGTCGCTGTGGATCATACCAGCCGCCTCCGGCGCTAGACACCCAACAGGTATAGTCCATGCTCTTACTTCTAGCTCTCCAGCTGTCAAAAACGACTGCAGTCCAAGCGCCACATACGCTTTCTTTATCAGCCGACTCAGTCCACTTTCACTCACTCCCAAATCTTTTAAATATTCTCCCTGCTCGCTTTCCGTCAGCTCAGATAGTTCAGATTCAGTTTTCGCCGAGACTATCACAATCTGCTCTTTCTCTACCCCCAACATCTCACTATACTCGCTCTCTAGCTCGCTGGTTTTTACCAGCTCCCCCTCATCCACATTCATCGCCACCAAATAAGGTTTATCGGCAAAGTGTGGTGGTTTAGTTTCTAGGTCAGCCAATCCCAGTTCGGTTTTAATCGTCTCAAAATCGCTTTTGGGATCTACTATGCCAGCTTTAATAATATTGTCGTCGGTAAATGCGCGCACGACGTGCACAATGACATCTGTCTCTCTAATGTGAGATAAGAATCTATTACCTAGTCCCTCGCCCTGTGAAGCCCCCTTTACCAGTCCTGCAATATCGAGGAATGTCACGGTAGCTGGCACTAGTTTGCTCGTATGTACAATTGGCGCCAGTTTCTCCAGTCGCTCATCCG